>WNFR01000290.1_pt1 | contig 50253 bp, 53 predicted proteins | sample 5400221 | NCBI WGS metagenome assembly WNFR01 (sample SAMN13153357, study PRJNA577476) | soil metagenome | isolation source: 40 cm soil under Madrone tree | place: USA:California | collected 2016-06-14 | reverse complement strand
GCGAATCGCCCGCGCCGCTTACAAATGGATTCGGGTAGGACGCCCCCGTTATCAATATCTGTTTTTGGTTTGAGCCGTTCAGGTGAGCGGTGTCCAGCGGAACGGTATATGGGATGCGATCGTAAAACATCCCGGCGCGTGCCCTCAGCACCCACGACGACTTCTTGTCAGGGGAGAATGCGAGTCCGAGGCGGGGCGCCAAGCTGCCGCGATCAGTTGGATTGCTCTGCGCCTCATATCTCATTCCGAGGCTCAACAGCGCATTCTTTCTTATCGACCATTCATCCTGAGCGAATAACGCTCCGTTCCACTGGTTGATATTCGCCACCGGAATGCCCGCCGTAATGATGAACTTCGACGCCGTTCCTCCAGGCAAGCCGAGCAGCGCCCGGCGGTACTGCTCCAGCCCATTGATGCCTATCATCACTGGGCCATTCGGGCCGGAAACCGGATTGCCGCTGGAATCAAGCTCCTCAGCCAGCCCGCCGCCAAAGAGAAACTCTCCGTTGAAGTTGGTGAAATTGGTGTCGCGAGTGTTCCGGTTGTATGCTTGCAACCCAGACTTCAGCCGATGCTTTCCAACGATGTAGGAAATGTTATCGGCGATTTCAACTCTGTGCCCTTCCTGCTGCTGCAACTGCAAGCTGGCGCCGCCCGACGAAAAGTAACCCAGAACATCGAGGGCCGGGGCGTTTGATTCCGCCTGTGATTTGGACCGGAAGAAGGTGATGCCGGCCCGGGCTTCATTGTAGACCGTTGGACTTATAGCGGTCGTCCCGGAGGCGCGGAAAGAGTTCTCACGGAAATCGGTATTATATCCTCTGTCAGCAAGCGCGAATCCACCCACCCCCTGGTTCGTCCGGCTCTCGTCGTTCAGGTCATACCTCAGCGTCAGGGTGCTCGCTGGGTTTACCTGCCAGTCGACGCGTGCTGAACCTATCAGGAGTTGTAGCGGGTTGGAGATATTGCTTGAAAAAGGTGACGCGTTAAAGTCCTTATCCAGCACAACAGCGCTGACCGGCACTGATTCGTTGATATTGCGCCCCTCAAAATTCACCATGAATCCGACCTTGTTCTTTATTATGGGGCCACCAAAGTCGAACCCGTAACGGTTCGTGTTTGTCTGCGGCTTAGCCGCAGCGAAGGCATCTCTCGCGTTGAGTGCGGAGTTGTTGTAAGCGAAAAACGCCGAACCGTGATATGAGATCGCTCCAGGCTGGGTCATGATTTCTATCCTGCCCCCACGGTACGGAGCTTTGTCGTATTCTGCCGAGAACAAGTCGAGGTTAATCCTCACCTGCCGGATTGCCGATTTCGGAGGCATGCGGCCTTCTTGGGTGAATCCGTCCACGGTAACAGTTGCCTGGCCCGGCGCGCTTCCCGATGATGTAGCGAGTAATTGTAGTTGAGTTGAAAACTGATCTGGATCGTCCGGCAGGGCCTCCAGGTCTTCCTTCTTTAGGATTTGGGCTCCACTCGCCTTTTCAGGGTCGAGGGCGACGATTTTGGCGCTGTCCTCGACAACCACCGTCTCCGCAATGGTAGGCTTGAGGACCACGCTGGTGCGAAATACATCTTTCTTAGGACTTAGTTCGACCGTGGACTCTATCGGCGCGAATCCCTGGAAGCTTATTGTGAGCGAATAGACTCCGAATACTACACGCAAGAACCGAAACTCTCCCCGCTGGTCAGTGGTAGCCTTCAAGCGCAAGCCACGGTCATTCTTGAGGACGGCCTGAGCCCCAACCAGTACATCACCGGCTTGGTCCTTTACCGCTCCTTCTACTGTACCCGTTACCCCTTCTCCTTCGGACCTCGATTGAGCCTTCACACCTATTGATAAGGAGACGCCAATGACCAGCGTTACGAGCAGCGCAGTAACCCGCAAGCCCAAGCCCGCTAGGCCATTTGAAGTACCAAACCCGCCGACGCCTGTGATTCGTTGCTTCAATTCGGACCCTCTTCTATCGAAGGGACACTATTACTTAGTCAGGCAATCTCAATTCTTGCTTTCACAAATTGACTTAATTTGATTTACGTGTGGCGTATGTTACCACAAACTATTGGTGTGTCAAGGAATTAAACTGTTGAGCAATGCCAAAAGGGCGAGAGCGATGGCCCCGTTCGAAAATTATGCCTTGCTTTCGACCCTGAACTTCAATAAAACGCCGTCTTGATCACTCGTCAAACTGCGTCGCACCGATTGCCCGACATCCGCCGATGATTTCGTAAGCGCGTTCACGCCGTTTCAACCAACTTCTTTCCTGATCGGTTCGATTCCGAGAAATCAGAATCGCTCCTCTGCACATTACCGGCTCGCCGCTGCCCATTTCGAAACTGAGAGCATTTGCCGGGTCTCTAAAACTGATTAGTCATAAACTGCTATTTCCTTGGCTGCGTCCGCTGAAAACTGCGAGTCGTCTGTGGCTAGGATTACTCTCACTGTCGAGCCCATAAATCCCGCCGCCTGCCGCCGAACTGGGTGACGCGCGTTCTGTCATCGGGGACGAGAACATAACCGGTTGAGCGCTTGCGCCTTATCGCCAACTATACGTGCTTCAAATTATCCGCTAGCCGGTTGAGTTGCTGAGGTGTCTTCAATATACAACGATGACAACCGCGAGCGAGGACATTCCATTCTAAGCGAAATGTTTGCGCATTTTTATTACGACGACTCTTATCTCAGAACCAGAACGACATGAGACACGATAGAACGCGACAAGATCGGTGAAGACGAATGAAGCGGTAATACCAACGAGACTCGCTGCGACCTTCTGCCTAAAGGTCCGTTTCCCGCGAATCATCAGGATTACGGATTTCCAGGAGATTATGAAGGTATTGGATCAGTCAGTTGTTCTCGACTTGTTGAAGCATGTAGAAACCTGTTGATGTTGGAGGGTTTGACCAACTACAAGAGCAGAGATGGGTTTCTTAGGGACGGGTGTAAACCTCCCAAGATCCTTGAAAACAAAGTACGCCCGGCAGGACTCGAACCTGCGACCCCCTGCTTAGAAGTCCGTTCCTCGCAAACAACCGAAGACATCGAATTTTCCAGCAAATATCAAGCTTTCAGATTCAAGGAGTTACCATTGGCTTATGAAAGCCTGTAGAAAGCTATTGCCCTTTGAGGATATGACCATCTACAAAATCATCTACAGTGTATTTGTTTTCTATAAGGCCAAGAGAAGGAGGTTATTAGGCGCGCCTCCCCGCAGTTTCGAAGGTGTCGGCTGAAGATAAAAGCTCAGGTCCCGTATAAGATGGGTGAGTCAACGAGATACAGTTCCACAAAATCAGAAAACGATTCCGCAATCTGAATTGGTGTTTCTTGCTTGCCGATCATGAAGATGTGGCCACTTTCCGAGGGGGTAGCAAGAAGGCGAATCGCATAGGCCCAGGACCAGTCAAGATAATCTGCAAAAACAAACAAGGACTCGGCTCCGGGAAAGTTGCCCCACTCCCGACCACTGTCATGCTTCGCAGCTTCCTCGGGGACGGATCAGCGTCGACCAACCAAGCGTCGTCCAGACCCAGATAGGCTCGATGACCGCTGTAAGGGAAGACTTGCGCTCGACGCACCATCTTCGCCCGAACCGCGTTAAGGTGAATGTATCTCACAAGCTCGGCTAAATACTCATCCGTCTGACAGAGGACCGCCTTGTACCGCCCCTGCGGAAGATGACCGGACTTTCTGTACCTGCGATTGTGATATTGACTATGAGCCGTCAGGAGTTCTGCATGACCCGCTGAGCGAGTCCTGCCGTCGTTCGACGAGCAAGTGAACGTGGTCGGGCATCAAACAGTACGCATAGAGGTAGAAGGGGAGCCTGTCCTTTTGATCGGCGAGTTGCGGAAGAAACTTTCGGTAGTTTCGTCGTCTGAGCCGAAGATTAGCTGGCGATTATTGCCTCGCGTTATTATGTGATATAGCCCGCCCTGAATTTCGAGTCTGGGTTTGCGCATCGAATGCAAGCATACATCGGATGCGCGCAGATGTTAATTGCAATTTGCACGCCTGACCCCTCCTCTCAATTTTTCCAAGCCTTCAGTGAGTTGTTAAGCAATTCCGTATTCGAGATAGATTGAATTGACCGACGATTCCGCTTAATGACGTTCATTGGCTGAAATCACATTGGCTGAAATCAACTGGTTTAGCTTCTCAAGAACGACTTTAGCTTCCTGGAAGTCATACCCTGTCCTAGTGGAGAATTCTTCAATACCTAATTCACGTAACGTCTCTCGCAAAGCGTTACGAAGCGCCATCACCTGTGTCAGATTCAGGTCTACCTCTGCGTCTCCCGGCAACTCGTGGAGATACGGTAGAAGTTGACCGAGTTCTGATCTCTTCATACCAATTACAACGTCGAAATTGTCAAGCGCAAAACCGTTCAGAACCTCATTCAAAACACTCTGCAGCAACCCCCGGTCTTTGACATCGTAAGTAAATGGATGATTGCCGAGCATGGACGTCCTCCTTTCATTTCAAGTTGTTGAAGTAGGCTTTGGGGTTCGCTCCAGTTGGTCGAAACGCGGTGCCTCCATCAGGGCTCTTTGGATCACGAATCACAACCATTTTCTCTTTATCGTTCCAGTACGCCGACCCCTCGCCAGCTGTTTTACGTCGGAGCCTGTGGCGTCTCTGATCGTCTTCTCAATCTTATTCGCGAATTTTTGCTTGTCCCAACCGGGAAATTCCTTTTGGTGTTTTATCCATGAATGGCCGCCTGCAATTTGTTGTGCAATAGGCGCAATCGTATTGATTATACTCAGGACGATTCTGACTCCGCCGGATGTGACCTCCCCTTCTCCTCGTTGCAAGGCGTTATAAAAATCTACGACTTGTTGATTGCTAAGATTGGAGATTTGATTTGGATCAAATCCCGCTTTCTTGAGCTCCTCAGCCGCCTTAGCCGCTTCCTGATTTAGTTTTGTTATTGCCGCATTCTTTTCGGCTTGGATCTCCGCATCGGTCCTAAAGCCATTGCCCTTCAGCGCATTCTTCAGCTTCTCCCACCAGTCCTGATGTCCATCCGGATCAGCCACAGATAATGGATTGTTGAGGACATAAGCGTATCGGTTAAGCGATTGCGGATTTGTTAGATCTGCATAAGGAATTGGCTCCGGAACTTCAGACCAATCGGGCGATGTAAACCGTCCTTGTGCTGATGAATAGTACCTCGCCAGGAAGTAATCCATACCAGATTCACCGTCTCTTTCTTTTTGGGTGAACTCTTGACGGGTCTTGTCACTCGTAACGTATCCAGCAACCAAAGACCTGCTCCCGTGATCGGAGCCTATCTCTTCGCCAAAGGGCAGGTAATCATACCGGGCCTTCACCGTTACGTTACCGCTCCCGTCCGCCGCGCTCGTCACTACCCGCGCGCTCCCGAGATGATCGCTTGTCAAATAACTTGTTCCGCTCCCAGACGGAGGGCCAGATGTGTATTCAGCTATCAACTGGCCACCCGCATTGTATACGAATATCGAGGCGCTGTTATCGGGATTCGTTCTCTTCACCCTGCGCCCGTATCCGTCATAGCCGTAGCTCGTCGTCCCACACCTGCCTTCGTGTAACCGGTTTGCCGGTTCTCGGCATCATAAGCGATGCCGTTAGCAGGCGTGTTCGGATCGGACTTCACATTGCCGCTCAGGTCGTAGCCGAACCCAGGCATCACCGATGGGTTGAGTCTGTTTGTCGTCTGATCGAATGACGAGAAGTCTAGTCCTGTTCCCCGACTGTGGTGTCAACGACGATCACACTACCAAAAGGACAGGGATCAGGCTTCCATTTTGCAATTCACCGGCCCGCCCGATAATACCGAATTGCAAATTGCACGCCTGACCCTGAACGCCTCGAACTGTTCATTTCGCTTACGAGTCCTGGAAGTTAATCTGCAAATCCGATTGCTAGGTCGTTTCCCTCGGCGCTGGCAGATCAGAATCAATTTTAGGGAACTTTCCTTGAATCCACGCCCCTCGGCACAAAGAAGTAGCGCTAAGCCTCCTGTCTTCGACAATACTTATCCAGCTTGCCTTCGGGTCCTTGACGCCTTCACTAAATATCTCACGCAGGTTGCTGCCCGTATTTGTTTCATCAGGAATCAGAGACCAATGCCATAGGCGTTCCCAAATAACAGGCAGACAATGAAACGCAAATCGAGCGCTGCAGCTGCGACATCTCATCCATCCAGATAGCGGCGCGTCGAAGTATTCCAGCGATTTATCCTCAAAGATGAATCGTTCCGAGATGTCACCCCAATCGGATACGGACATATCACACAAGTTACACATAAACCTTTTCTTTCATTTACCAGGGCCGAAGCATTGACACCGTCCAAGAGCTAACTATCTTTGACGCCTCGCCACTGACCGTATAATGCCCTGCTCCTAAAGTTCTTGTCACTGACACTCCCGCTCCTTCACGTATGCTCATCTCTGCAATACCGTATACTGTCTTGCCCGCACGCTCAAGTATCGGAACCCGCGAGGCAGCTGCTCCTATCGAATCAAACATAGATATGCCTTCGTGAATGAGGGTGTTTCCGATCTCTGGTCCGCGAGGAGCCAATCCTCTTGCGGCATTCGAGACGAAGTTCTCAACAGGCTCCGAATTACTTATTATCCGATAGAGCGTCGTAGCACCCGCACTCGCTCCTTCCTCAGCTACACCCCCGGCTCCCAGCGACAATCCCGTAATCAGCATCGGCCCGATGAGTTGGTTGCCTGCTTCATAACCCAGAGAAGTTCTATCGACCGAGCTCACGCCTGTCAAAGCATCCGTAAAGCGCTGGACCAACCCACCGACTGGATCTGCCGCGTCCGTTACTCCTGCCAGCATCTGATAGGCTATTGTGCCTCCGGTTGGTGCAGATTCAGCGACTAGCGCCGGTGAGGCCCATATGTCAATCATCGACATTATTACCGGGCCCAGTCCCCAGGCCGCGTATGATCCAATACCGCTCTCGACTTGCGCTGCTGCTTCGGCGTTGAATTCCAGCGTTGTCACTGGAGGCGTCTGGTGGGCTTGCCGCTGTAGGTTGTCATCGTAGTAATCGCAGTCATCAGAAGCTGATGGATCGTGACCTGTAGGATCTGTATATCTCAGCGGGTTGTTCAGCGTGTATGCGTAGCGATTCAGCGTCTGTGGATTACCCGCCGAGCCAAACATCGAGTCGGCACTGTTGAACCTGCCCAAACCGCTCCCATAGTATCTCGATCCGAAGTAATCCAACCCACTCTCAACGTCCCGCTCTTTGCCCGTGAACTTCTGTCGTAAGCCGTCCGCGACGTAGCCCTGCGCAGCACTCCTGCTTCCATATCCCGCTGGTATCCCTTCTCCAAAAGGCAGGTAGTCGTGACGAGCCTTCACCGACTTATCTTGCGCAGTGATCAACCGCGGGCTGCCTAGCGCGTCCGCGGTGATGTAGCTTGTCCCGCTTCCCGTCGCGTTCCCCGTCGTGTATTCCGCTACAAGTCTCCCCATCGCGTCATACACATAGATCGTCGTCCCGGCGCTGGTTATCGACTTTACTCGTTGGCCCCTCCCGTCGTAGAAGTACTGGCCGTTTACTCCGGCATCCACTTTCGTCTGCCGCTCCTCCGCGTCGAACGTGTAGGAATGGCTGGGGTCTTGTGTAACATTGCCCGCCAGGTCGTAGACATATCCCTGACTCATATCTATTCGGTTGTTGTTGGCTGTGTTGATCGTCGGATTTGGAAACCCAACTGGTATCGTAGTCCCGGCGTCGAACCTCCGGTTGCCCTGTTGATCGTACATGTACTTCTGCGTCCAGACAGTCGTCCCCGCGCAAGGCGTCGCTCCCGTCTTTTCTTCCGCGACCTTCAGCCGGTTGAACTCGTCGTAGGTGTAGCACTGGTTAAGCGTTGTCCCTGTCACGCCGTCGACCACCGGTACTGTAATCGTTTGGCTCTTGACGTTCCCGTTGTTATCCGTTGTCCCGTAATCGTAGCTGAGCTTCAATCGATCGACGCTTGCGCTTCCACTCTGTCCGGTCCCGATCCCGATCTCCGTCGGCTGAAGCCTCATGTTGAAATTCGCGTGCTCCCACAGTTGATTGCCCAGTCTCATCTGCGCAAGTCCTCCATGAGGCGCGTACGTGAATGAATCGGCGTAGACCTTGTTGCCTGGTCCGGTGACTCCGGCGATTCGTCCCGCGATGTCGTAAGCGGTCGCGTAGGTCTTGTTCGATGGATAGGTCTCGCTTGTAAGCCCGCCGGCGAGGTTGTATTGATAGCTCATCGTGTAGGCCGGATTGCTCTCGACCGTCTCGGTCGTGTGTAACACGCGGCCCATTTCGTCGAAGCTGTCGTAGGCGTAACTCGAGGAGAACGGGCTCGAGGTCAGGACGGCGGTAAGCCGGCCTTTCGAGTTCGTGATTCCTCCGCTTACTCGGGCGCCGTCGTAGATGTAGTCAACCGGCGGCGTCGCGCTGTCCCCGATATAAGTTCGAGTGATCGGCCTGTTCAGCGTGTCGTAGCCGATGTTGACGCTGATATTGCGAGGATCGGCCTTCTTCGTGAGATTGCCGTTGTCGTCGTAGGTGTACTCAACCGACCATGCGCTGTTCTGCGTAACCGGATCAGTCAATTGTGAAAGTAACGTGTTGGGTTCCTGCTCGGGATTCTTCTCACGCCTCAGCCGAGAGAGAGCATCATAGTAGAAGAAACGAGTCTGCGAGCCCTGCGTGACCTTCCTTAGATTGTTGAGCAAGTCGTAGACATACGTTGTTGTGTAAGTCGGGCTGACGCCGGGGTTCTCGACGACTGTCAACATCCTGCCCAGCCCATCGCCGGTCGCACTGCGCTTCTTTCCTGCTGGGTCCGTTGTGGTGACGGTGTTGTTGCTGTAGTCAGTAGTCGTCACCGCACCATCGGGGAGCGTCACCGTGTGGACCCGCCCGACTATGTCGTAGCCGGTAGTCGTACACGTTCCGCATGCAGGCACGGTGCTGCTGACCGACGACACGCGATACGGATTCGAAACGCTCAACACTCGGCTTGATCCATCGTAGTGAATATCAGAGACAATCCAGGGAGTGCTCACCGTTCCGTCGTAGATGAAAGAGCGAGTGGTTCGCCCCAATCCGTCGAAATACTGGTAGCCCTCCGTTCGCCTCGTTGTTTCGCTGACTACATCAAGATCGCTCAGCGTGTGGACGAAGAGATTTCCCGCATCGTCTCCGTAATCGTAGCTCGTGACGCCTCCGCCCGTGGGCCGAGTGATTCCCGTTAGCCGATCCAAACTATCCGTGAACTGGTATGTAGTGGTCTTTCCATTCGCGTCCGTGAAAGAAGCCGGGAATCCGGAGTGGTAATCGTAAGTCGCCGAGCTTGTGAACGCCGTGTTTGACCCATGCCTTAGGTTTGGATCGCTGCCACTATCGGGAATCGGAGAAGTGCCGCTCGTAGGAAAAGCGAACGTGTGATGATTCACCAGATCCGAGAACGAGTCGGCGTAATCAATGCTGGCTGTATGGTTGAGGGGATCTGTGACGCTCACAACGTTCCCCGCAACGTCGTAGTGACTGGTTGTGTTGATTCCGCCACCGTCGACCGATCGAGTGACTGTTGTCAGATTGCCTCGAATCAATGAGGTGAAGTTTGGATCGAGACCGACGATACCCGAGCGAGCGGTTAGGCTGAACTGGTCATATGAGAAGTGAGTTGTTGCCACCGGAGGCTGAATCGGCATCCCGCTTGAGTCAATAGCATGGACGCGCTGCTCGGATGGGAGACTTATAAGGTGAATTGCGTTTGCGACGTAGGATGACGTAGTAACGTAGTCGGTTTCGGTTCGCCGAATCGGGAGAGCAGGCGGCGAGGTCGAGCCGTAATCGTACTCCTCTACTGCAATTTGATTGTTGTATACATCTTCGTAGGTAAACTTCTTCTTGTTTACTTTGTTTGGTGTGACGTCTGCAAGCGTTGTTGTTGTTTCATCAACACGCGGATTGTTCGGCGGCGCGTCGTTGATCGAGCCCGGCCACCATGACAGGAATGGCTGTACCCATGTATTCGTCGTCGAACGAAGCACGGTGCCCGCGATGTTAAGCCATTCCGCCCGATACTCCTTGCCAAATCTCCAGGGCGTGTAGAAGACACTCCCGCCGCCAGTCGGTGGCCCACCCCCAGTGAACGGGTTAAAAGGAGCATAAGATGCGTAACCATGGAAGTAGTGGTTCGATCGGGACAAGACTCCACCAGCTCCATATTCGTCAACCGCAACATAACCACGATCATGCAACTCGCCGTTATCGACATATTCCTGATGGCCGTAAACGGTTCGCCCTTCGAATTGGGGTCCGTTCCCTCCGTCGGGATAGGTTCGCCTTTCAACTACCCGACGATATATGTTTGGCGACCACACACCGCTGCTTGATGGGTTTTGATCTGACGGAAGCCCAATACCGCCGTCCCAGTCGTATTCGATGGCGCCTCCTGTGGGCAAGACGACTCGCGCCAGTTCGCCATAGCTGTTGTAAAGGAGAGAGTATTTTTTATCGTTCGGGAGCCAAACGGCGGAGACAACATAAGTATCAAATGCCCCTTGCTGCGAGCTACCGCTCAATTCTGGAAAGAGAGAATACGTAGACCGCGGCTGGTAAGGTGGTCGAAGAACTGTGCTCAGGAACGCTCTAGATACCCTTACTACGCGATCCACAGGCGCCACTCCAAAGCCGATATACGTTATCTTATCGTGCACACCATATTCCGGGTGCATAGAATCCGATTGATCATATTGAATAGTGACGACCCGGCCGAGCGAATCGGTTACTTGTATCAGACGGCCAAAGCCAGAAATCTCGTAGTCGAAATGAGTGTTATTCCCGTTTCGGTCGCGGATATCCGTTACTCCCCCATTGAGAATCGTGTACCTCGTGCCATCCCTGAGAGTTAGATAACCAGTAAGCGCAAAACCCCTACTCGGATCGGCATCGCAAACGAAGAGCGCCGAAGTACCATCAGCCGTGACAAAGTCTGTTCCAAGAGGTGGCCCGATATGGCCGCATTGGAGATTTTGAGGCTCTCCTTGTGTAAGCTTTGATCGGAGCTCATATTCCGTTCCGTCTGCCGCTGTGAACGTAAGCCGGAAAACATCTAGAAATTGTGCGAAGGGGTTGTTGACACAATCAGTATCGCCGAACATTTGTTCTCGGATTGCCAGGCTCCCAAGGCTGTAGCCAGGCGTGGGTCCTGCCGTCCACCAGTTGTAGGTCGGATAGAAGAAAGTTGCGCATGGCGGCGCGCAACCACCAGTATGCTCCTCGATCCGCCAGCGCGTTTCGATCTTGAGCACTATCGCGCTTTGGGCACTGCCCCGTCCGCCTATCTTGACCAGGGGCAGATGAAAGTTGAGATTGCCATTGAAGAGATTGATATTCTCGAAGTCGGTAAGCGAATACGAACCTGCCGGTGAGCCAGGCGTCAACGACGGCGGAGTCAGCCCATCGGTCGAGCTCTGCGCGCGGGCGGCTCCAACCAGTCCCGAGAACAAGAGGAGGAGAGCAAGCAACCGTGTGGGGGCCGAGGGGTGAGTGATCGGGAGCAGTACGTTGCCTTTTAACATAGTAAATCTCCTCAAGCGGCTGTGCAGACGTCGCATATTACCGAATAGGGATCGCGCACGTGTGCTCAGTTGTCAGTGATTGTGATACCGCAAACCCAGTTTGGATTGCTGGCTTCCGTAAGCACGTATCGTCCAGGAAGCAAGTCCAGCACGTCTTTCCAATTTAGCTTCTTGCTCGATAGCTGGGCTTGACGCAATCGGGGGCCCCCTTCCTGATCCAGCCGAAGCACCATATCTGCAAGCCCACTGCGATTCTCGACCGCGATACCAAAGAGTCCCTTTGGCCTTGTGATCTGCGTACGTTCGAATCCCGACGGTCTAATTGTGATCACCTCAATGTCCATTCGTTGAATTGATGAGCCGGATGGAGGAAGTGACGGAATTGAGGACGACTGAGCCTTGCGAGTCGCTGCCGGGGTTAACGCGATCGCTGTCGAAACATCGCGATTGTGTGCCCAAACACCGAATGCCAGACCGGTAAAACAAGCTAGAATGACCAACCCGAGCATTAGCGACAAACGACGCCCCGGACATTTTCCGCTATAGCTGAGTTCGCGATTACTTTTTCTGCGCCCATTTTTCATTGTCTTTTACCTCTGCTTGTCGCCTCAAACTTGATCACAATCAAAGGCTGGTGTCTCTCAACACAGCAGCTTCGTCGGCCTCTCTGAATTCTATCGCTGCTTGCGCAGCAGCCTTTCTGTCATTGCAGACTCAACAAAACAAGAATCTCTCCAACGCCTGCCTCAAGCGGCTCAAGCGCCTTGCCGATCAGAGTGCCGGGCCGGTGAATCGGTGTGCCTCCCAGATCGAGAGGCTGTGAGCGCATCGCGACTCCTTCTTTGTCGCTGGTCACCAACAAGTCTCCCACTCGAATTGGGGCGCTGGTGGCATCGACCTTGACACGTACTCGCCCAGTGGTAGCGACCATTACTTTACCGACGCCCTCTTCACCGAGTATTACTCCCGGCCTCGCAGAGACGACTCCTGCTACGCGCGTGTCATATGAACGAGAAGACGCAAGAACGTGGTTAGATTGATCTGTGTCGAGGACTACAACAGTTCCAGCAGGCAGAACATGGGTCGAGGGAACCCATTCAGCAATATCCTGGTACCTAGCTATGACATTAGCTCCCGAAATGACGCCTGTCGTTGTACCGTTCCCGTTGGCGGTAATATTTCCTGCTACCGTTACGTTTCCGGCCGCTATATCGAGCTTCGCCGCAGGAGTATTCGTCCCAATTCCGACGTTGCCATTGTTTAGAATCGTTACCACGTCGCCGCTTACGAGATTCCACAAACGTATATCGGTTCCGTTTGGGTTATACCACTGCTGAAAGTAGTTGGGGCCGCCGCGTGGTGCAACAATAAGTCCAGCATTTGGTCCCGAAGTATAGAGCGGCCCCGAGACATCGAGTTTTCCGAGCGGCGGCGACGCGGTTCCGATACCTATGTTGCCGGAAGTCTCGGAAATCACCGAATCAGTCAGAACGAACGCGCTTGTCCATTTGGGTAGCTTGGGACTATTCCCTCCGGCAGTAGTAACGGGATTCTGCGCTACTGACGTGTGTGCCTGGAGGAGAACAAAGCTGATCACGAGGAGAGTACTTGCCCAGAACGAACGCCGAAGTCTTTGGGGTCGTTGAATGCTTTTCATGATTCTTTCAAGCTCCTTTTCCGCCATCGGGATTTTGCCCGAGGCGACTTTGCATTTTGCTTCGATCTCTTACTTGACCTTATCGCGGACGATCTGCAGTTGAGTCGCGAAAACAATGTTGAGGGGTGCAATTGTCGAGTCTCCCGAGATCGGCGAGAGTCCAAGCTGGGAAAGGCCTTCGTTAAGTCTGTTCCTCAACTCACTAAAGTCGACGGCCCTAACCTGGTCCAGATGGTTCAGAGGGTTCGTCCAAGTCGCCCCTCCGATACCGGCCGTGGTGCGAACCGCGTCTACGGCCTGTCGAACTTCGGCAATGTGTAGGGCCTTGATAGTCGTCTCCTTACCGACGAGCGGGTCCTCGGTGAAGATAACTGTTGTGGCCAGGTCTATATTGCTGTACGCTGAGGGGCAATTGCCCGCTGCATCGAGAAAGGCCTGCACACGATAAACGTACGCCGTATTTCCGATCACCGTGCTGTCAGTCGTTGAAACCACAGGGCTGGCAGGCGGCACATTGAAGATCACCACTTGATAGCCGGAGTCAAGGAGGGTTTGCTTCCGCTCGACCTGATAGTGATCGACCGTGCCACTCGACGCAGGCCAGTGGATTGCGACGCTTGTCGGGGGGTTGTTTGCTGTGGCCGTCGGTGGGCCAGGTGTTCCAGGCGACCCTCCGCATCCTCCTCCGCCAGCTGGCTCTTCAGTCGCCACAAGCCTCCCACCCGCATAGATGTACTCTTTCGAAGGAGTGCCCGAAAGGCTGGTGACGGAAACTTCGCCAGAAGGTATCTCGCTCTTTCGTCGTGAATTCACTTGCGCCAACAGACTCGCGCCGACGATACACATCAACGCCAACGTAACTGCCGTCGTCCATCTGCGCCTACGCCAGATAGAGACGCGTCCAGCTTTCGTTCTCGATAGTTGCTTTCTTGACATTGCGTCTCCCTTAAAAGACACACAACGACTCACCGAATCGAGAGAATTCGAGATTCCGTCTGACGCACCGCATTCGCGGGAGAACTTTTCCTATACGCCAACCGATTTGAACATGCGTAGAGAAGACAGCCTAAAGAACAAGGGTAAGGGTGCCGTTCAGCTTTGAGCTCAATCCGCGCAAGGACGAGAGAACGCAATGCTTATCACCATTGCGTGTGACTACGCCGACAATCTCGGGCCCTCATGTATATATACAGATGAGAAGAAAAAAATTGCGTACTTTTTTCACCCTGTGCTAATTTTTTTTAGCTCACCTTGAGAAAGGGCAAGAGTGAGTGGAGTGGGTTCTCGACTATATCGCTTAGACATTCTTTGATAGCGGCAGCACCAAATTGATGTTTCGTGGCGAGAACACGAATGATCCTTTTACCCAGCTTTCGCTCAACTTGCTGGAGCTGACGCGTAACGGTTGAAGAATGAACCGCAAGAGAACCGGCAATCTCCTTAATGTGAAATGCCTGATCGTACCTGAGCAGGAGTAGAGTTCGCTCTCGCTGGGTCAGACTCGCAGTTGCTGTCGCAAAGGAATCGTTGATCGCAGCTTCGTATCTGTGTGCGACGACGACAGCTTCGAGTTCCAATGCGACCGTAACCGTGCCGCAATCTGGCATGGCTTCCACTCGTTCCCTGTGGTTCCGCACCAGCTCGCGTTGGTTACTCGCTTGATGACTTACCACTGCCCGAAGCCAAACGATTAGCGCGCGCCGACCATCGTAGGAAGCCATACGGCTGGTTCCCGTGGTGTCAGGCAGAAACAAATCCGTGATTACATTGTCAGCGAGATCGTGCCCGATACCACGATGTCTTGTAATAAATATCGCAAACTGAAGAATGCGCTTTTCGTAAATAGTTAAGAACCGTCGCCAGGCCGCGTCGCTAGCCTGCGCACACGCCATTGAGAGATAGAGATCCGTGGCGTACAGCGAGTTGAGCAGGTCCAGTCTGCAGGAAATCGAATCCGCCAGCTCCAAGTGTGATTCCAATAAGCTGCGCAACCTTTCAGCGAAGCATGTAAGTTCAAGATCGAGATCGCCGTGAATTGCGTATGCAGCTTGATACACCTGGGCCAACAAATCAGAGAGACGTATCTCATCGGGGCTTGTCATTTTGTGCCTTCGAACGGACAACTAACTTGCTGATTGGATGCAGAGCACCGACTGACAGTCGGACCACGGAATCCTCAAGCCAGATCGCTAAGTGTTGGATTAACCCAGGATGAGATGTCTTTTATCTCATCACCGCCAAATCCGTCAATAGAACGGCGTACCAGAAACAAACTTGCCCTTAAGGATCGCGTTGGCCAACAAATTTCAGTCAACCATCGGTCATTAGTATGTTTACTGGTTAATGATCAACTAACCACAGCGAATCGCTGAGATGTGATATCTTAACGCGCGGATGCCTAGGAGGTTCGACTATTCGTCAATCACATCTTCGGTCTAGCCCGAACTTTTCGAATTAATTCTTGATTTTCTAGAGATGGCTTGAAAGAATCGCGATGCGAGAATTCTCCGGCCGAGTATTATCCGCCGATACCCGTCGTAGAGTGTTTGAGGTGGAAGTCAAATTGTCTTTAGCGAATTAGGCAAAGATTCAAATCCTTTTTACGATGTCGCGGGACAGCGATCTAATCTTGCTGGTGCAGGGTCAACCGGCAGTTACATCGTGTGTTAATTACTGTTCCGCTGTCCCACCCTTCATCTGATAAGTACATACATCTGTAATTCCAGTTTCTCGGTCTGTCCATAAGACATGTGTCGACCGCATAAACCGTCAATGCCCCGACTGCTTGCAAGATGTCGGCGACTGCTGGAGTCGCAGGACACGCATAAGCTCTACTATCGACCGCGTCTGGAAACAAACACCCAAAACACGGGCCAGCGGGTTCTTGTACGAATACGTAGCCATGATCGGCATCGGCGCTTACTGCCGTGAAAATCACCGGAATTCTGAGACCGCGGAAATACTTGCTCGCGGCGATGCGCGCCGGATTGTTGTCTACGCCACAGATTGCAACATCACAGCGTAAATCCATTCCGCTATCAATTGCCTCTTCGAGCAAGAGTGGATAGGCGGTGAGTATCGTGCAGTGTACACACTCAGCCACGAGATTCTCGACCAAGGCATAAGCCTTGTTATGGCCGACATCCTTAGCATAGAAACGCTGGCGGTTCAGGTTGCTGGGTTCCACCACGTCGTCATCAAGAATGGTCAGTGCGCCGATCCCCTTACGAACGAGAGTGGGTGCAATCTGGCTGATCAACCCGCCCGCTCCGATACAGACCACCCTGCTCTTCGAGTAGATTACCTGGTCAAAACCGGCCAGGCGTTGTTGCCGGTCCGTGGCGCCGGGAATTGCCTGCCCGACATACCTACGAGATAGCTGTGAGACGGAAGCTGTTTTTGCCATGTTGTTCTACTCCTGAGCCATAGATTTCTATTTCAAGATCCTCATCGAGCCGGAAGAACCGGACGTAGCCGTCCCGGCTGAAGATGGCGGCGACTGTCGGATAGCCTGCGTCCTCGAGGCGCTTTTGGAATCCGGTGTCCGTTCCCGATGGGTTGGTCGCTTCAAGACCATTGCCTGGATGGCTGTGGAAATGCGCCAACAGACGATGGCCGAACTGTTCAAGCTTGATAAGCAGCCGGTGGGTGTCGGCGTGATTTCCTACGACACCGACGATGCTGCGCTTGTTGTGCTTGAATTCGAGTCTCTGGTCTAAGACGTGAGTGCCGCCCACTACCGTGCCTGTGAGGAAGAAGAACTGCTCGTCGCGGTCAGCGGTCAGGGCTTTGTAACATTCGTGCAAGAACAGTGAGCTGACAGTGTACTGTCTCACTGTGCTTTGCCTTCTCTCGCTTATCGCCTTATCGATTCGCCCCAAACAATTCAAGAACTCGTTAGTTTGTCTAATGCTCTGAAAGACCCTAGCCATCTTGCTGGGCCTTTTTTGCTGGGCTGCCTCGACGAAGGAAAGAAGGAGTTCTCCGCGCTTTGCCAAGAGCAATTCCTCTTCGTGTTCGACGCTTGCGCGTGTTGTGAGTTGTTCATTGCTATCTTTCATTTTCTTGCTCCTCAATGTGGTTTGGGTAGTTGCCGTTATCGTCCTTCGAAGGCTTCAGTCAGTAGCCGCTCGATCGCCAGAATGCCGGAACTAACATCGTCTGGCATGCGGGACATGTGAATCCGGTAGCGTCCGTTTCCTTGACTCTGAAAGCAAGTCCAGTGTCGGTGTTTTCTTACATCTCGCGGTGGATCGAAGATGTAGAGCCGGAAATTTCCAGGACGGACCTGCTCGATCCTGCCGATGAATGATCCGTAGGCGGTCTTGTAGGTGCCGCGATAGGTGCGGCCCTCTTGCCTCCAGCCTCGCTCGTGCCAATAGGGAATCTGGCTGCGTTTGATCGCCATGATGGGGGCAGGTCCTCCCAGGACCTGCCCGATGATGCGGCTTAGCAACGACGGTGCATCTTTGGTGGAAAGAACTCTTACCTTCATTGCCTACTTCCTTCCCGAAGCCTTGCCGACTTCAGCCTTGGTTGATGCAAATATCTTTTCGCCGTCGGCCACCTTGTCGTAGACCGATTCGGCGGCGGCAAAGAACGGATCGTTTGGCCCTTTGCTGAGCAGGTAGTCCGGAAGGCCTAGTTGATCCAAAATATCTCTGGCCGTCGTGCCGGGCTGAATCTCAATGTCCTTGATCTGGCCCGTGCCGGCCACTACTACTGATAACTTTTTCATAAGGTTTACCTCCAAAGTTTTGGCAGTGGTTGATTCCTGATGAAGCCGCGAAAGGCAGCGTCACCCGATTTATCTGCAGACAATGCCGGTTGATTAATAAAGGGAGCTTGCCGTGAGGCAAACTCCGAGTTTGACAGAACTGTCGCCCTGTCTTTCTTCGAGCCGAAGATTTGTTTATGAATTGACACCTCTTACCTCGCGCTCTCCACCGATGGAATCGTTCGTGTTACTTCTCTTCGAACAGTTTGCTTGCTTCCTCGAACTTCTTTAACTGATCTTTCTTCTGCTGCAACACTTCTTCATCGTCTTTGATCTCCTCTCTGAGCTTGTCGACTTGATCGAGGAGAATTTGTACCGGTGTTTTCTTCTTCCATGGTTTCCTTGACCGGTCCGCGGCCTGAGCTGCCGGCGGTATCGCCGTCGTTGGTGTTGTTTCTTTCTTCTTGGCTACAGTCATTTTGTCCTCCTAGGTTTGAATTTGGTCTTCCACCCATTCTTCCAGTTTGGCGATTGCTAGACGCTTCACTGGCAACTCCACGTGGGTGTACGTGGCGTGAACTTTGTCCTGGTTCTGATGGCCCATTAGCGCCATGCGTACTTCCTGCATTACCCCTGCTTCCATAAGCCGAGTATTGTGAGTGTGACGGAGATCATGGAACCTGTAATGCCTCAACTTGGCGTTCTTGAGTGCACCGGCCCAGGACGTTTTGATGGTGTAACTGATTGGCTGATCCTTATAGGTAAAGATCAACCCGACGTTGCAGTGGTTTTCGGAGAGGAGTGTGTAGAGTCTCCGGGTGAGTGGAATCTCCCGCGCTTCTCCTTCCGGGGTTTTTGACCGGCTGACTGAGAGCACTTTGCGCTGCATATCCAGGTGTTCCCATAGCTGGTTTAGAATCTCACCGCGCCGCATCCCGGTATCGAGTGCGGCAATGATGATGCGCTTGAGGTGGATCGGTGCGACGGAAAGCAGCTTGATCTCATCTTCGACACTCATCACCGGCCTCCTCACTCGCCGCTCCCTGGCTAGCCGCAGTCTTGTCAGTGGATTGCTCGGCAAGATTGAGCTGTCGACCGCCCAGTACAGGATATGGCGCAAGACAGACAGGTCGCGGTTGATCGTGGCATCCGAGACGGTCTTTTCCTTATGCCGCTTAAGTCGGTAGTCTGCCGTCATTCCTTTGTTCATTCGCAGGAGCGGAATATCGGCGAAATACGGCAGAAGGTTTTTGAGCCGATCAACATGGTGAGGTTTGACCTCGGCGCCGGCGAGAAAGCGGGCCACCAGGTCGCCAAAGGTCATGTTCTCGTCAGCCAGTATTTCAAGGATGCCGAACTTCGTTGCCGCAGCCTCATCCTTACGCTTCTTTTCGATTTCCCTGGCGAGCCGCTTGTTGGAAGTCCCGGTGGATTCCTGACGCCGGATGCCATCGACGTAATAGATCGCCCACCAGATGTTGCCGCGCTTCCACAAACTCACTTTGCTTTTCCTCCTTTCTGTTTAGATTCGATCCAACGGACAACCTGGTCTTTGTAGAAGATCAGCTTGCCGTTCACCCCAGCCCGGAAGTACGGCAGGCCGCCTCTCATATGCCGCTGCCTTACGGTCCAGGGTGAACAGCCGATCAGCGTTGCTACCTGGACAATTGTTAATGGCTCGCCAAGTTCCAACTCAGCCATAGGTGTTCCTTTACCTCGGTTAATGGTTCGGACAATGGTGCGGGTAGTGCTGCCCGCCTCTGTCCGCATAAAACACCAAGTAATTCCGCCTTGCGGTGAAAATCGCCAAACCCGACTAACCGCCTTAATAGTCTGTCTTCCGCTCAGTGCCTTCCCTTATTGCTTCCTCGATTGATGGCCTTCCTTGCTATCCAACGCGCCCCCTTCTTGGCAGGGCTCGGCAGGTGAACATAGATGAACCACAGAATCCCGATCATCAGACCCACAAGCATCATTGGAAACAAGAGACGTTGATCAGTTACCAGCACCCTAAGAAAGAGAAAGAAAAAGGAAACTGTTCCCAACCAGAGAATCACTCCTGGTAAGGGAGCTAGGAGGAGCAACAAGGGTCTGAGATACCAAGCTGCTCGGGGCTGCGGAATGCTCAACTCTCTGGACCCGCACTGCGAGCACACTTCTGCGCTGCGGGAATTGGGGTGAAGCCGGTTACAGAGCTTGAGGTCATAGCTCCGGCCGCAGTGATTGCAAAACAGCGGGTCTCCGGTAGTGATTCGGTTGCAGGAAAAGCAAAGACGCATGAGCAGTCTCCTTTACACGAGTGGTTCCTTTTGGTCGCCTATCGGTTTCTTCCAGATGGCTGACCAGAAGCCCTCGCCCTTAATGGTTGGAAAAGAGGTGAAACGAAATATCTTGTCGGTGAATCTGGCGGTTAGCTTCCCGATACTCTCGGCGCGTCGTTCCGAAGGCGCGATGACAATTACCTTGAATTGCGGGAGTGCGAAAAGCTTCTTAAACTCCCCAGCAACTGCAAACTTCAAGTAACCTTCTATTTTCTTCTGCCAGATTCGCACCGCCTCGGTTCCCATATCGACCTCGAGGAATAGCGCCTTGATTAGAGACTCATGCTGGAGTTCAAAATATCCATCAGGGATGATCGGAGATGTTTTCGAAAGCCCGCGCGTGAAGCTGATCCAGCGACGGAACCGGCAGCCAGTCAGAGGTATGGGCCTGTGTTTGACCGACAAGTAAACCTCATTGACTTGCATCTGGTGTTCAAGGAATAGCTCACTATATGAACCCTTACCGGTGTTGTCAGTTGCTGTCTGAATTGCCGCTACTGCTTTTCTTGAAAGCCGGTACACTGCTTTGCGTCCGCCGATGATGGTGCCGACAAAGTCTCGCCTCAGATATCCGCCTTGAGTTAATGCCAAGAGCCTTGTGTTGGCCCGCGTAGTGGAACCAAATCCGGCAACCGTCTTTGCTTGTTCCCGGTCGATTACCCGCATAGTGCTTAACTCCTCTAACAACTTCCTGTCTCTGGACTGGAGCACAACGAGCTTCTGGTTACTGCCACGCATCGAGCACCTCGCTTTGAATCTCCAAGGCGCCTTTCTGCCGGTCTTGTATGTCACGCTCTATGTCAGTTCGCCTCCTGGCCCAGCGAGTGCGGCACCGCTCGTACAGGTTCTGGTAACTTACCGGGGGGATCACTACGTCCGGCACTCGAACCTGGGTTGCGGGATATGAGCCTGACTTTGCGACCAGTTCTTGGTGCGGCAAGTTCTTCAAGGTATCCGCGAGAGATTTGCTTCCGGCGAGGCTTGCGCCCATCTTGTCGGCATCAGAGCTCGATAGCTGGAAACAGACATGCGTTCCGACCGAGAGAATTGCAGAGCGCATTGCAGCTGGATACTGATCGAGAAATTGATTTGCCGATACCACGGAGATGGCAAACTTTCTGGCTTCGGACAGCAGAACATCCAGTCCGCTGTCGTAAGCCACTAGGTTTTGAACCTCATCGCAGTAAAGCGTGAAAGTTTTACGGGCCTTCCTGGCAAAGAGGGCATTCTTGAGTCTGGTTAAGATTAAGCTGCCGAGCGTAGCTGCTTGCTCACCGAGTTTTCCCTTATGCAGATTTACGATTACATAGCAGCTCTCATCCATGGCGTCTTCCAGTGAAATCGTTGAGTGTTGCTGGCCGACGATGTGACGGAAGTGCGGGTCTGCAGTAAACGCCGATATCTTGTTTAGGATGGCGTCTCGCATCACTGCCTGCATCGCTTCACTCGCTATGTCATAACGGGTGGTGAAGTACGACCGAACTTCAGGGTTTTCAACGCGGCCCAAGCACGACGTTCTAAAGGAAGCGGTTGTCAAAAGCGGCGATAGTTCAAGCAATGTCAGTTGGTTTTCGCGGAGTACGTACAGCGAATTGCGAAGCAGTTCTTCGGTTCGAGCTCCGAAGGAATCCAGGTGCCAGCGCATCTTTAGAATTTGCGTGAATTCGTCGATCTGAACATATGTGTGCCTGGTGTCTTTGGCTTCTAGAACATTTAGGCCCACGGCGTAGAGAGGATCGGCAGGTTGGATAACAATGACCTTTTCACTTAAGCTCACTCCCTCGCGCTCCTCGCGCGCTGCCAGACGGGAAAGCAAAAAGGGTGTGGCATCTCCGTGCAGGTCGAAATACACAAAGCCGTGGTTGCTTGAAATATCCTGGCTTGCCAGATGGCGCAGGAAGTAGGATTTGCCGCTGCCGGTCTTTCCCAGGATGGCAATGTGTTCTGCTCGCCGTCCTTGATTCAGGCCAAACCGATAATTTGTAACCTGGCCGTCCTTGATGAGTAAGCCAAAATCGAGCTTGTTTTCATAACGGTCGTTGGGGTCCCGCGCCTTTCGCGTGACAATCCCGTTCCAAATCCGCGCCATGATTTTTTCGACAAACTCAGCCATGATGCCTTGCTCGTTTTAATGCTTAGGGCTTCAAAGATTTACATCTGAAGCGTGTCGCTAACTTTTGGTAGGGCTATTGTGCGGCGAATTGGTAGGGTGATTCGAGAGCACCCCCCTCGAATTCTGTAAGGAAGTATATGAGTAAGGAAACGAGGATTAGTTACTTCGGTAGGCGTTCTGATAGAGGGCAAGGCGGACCCAACGGGCTCGGTTGCGTGTAGGTAACTCAAGAGCTAGTGGTAGCAATTTTGCAATTGTAGCTTGATGACCGAATCGCGCAGCGTTGCTTTGGTTGTCCAGAATCAAATCCGATGCGAGTGCATGGGCTGCGGGACTATCCGTGCACAATCCGCAAGCCGCGGCCCAGTGAGCGCACATCGAAGCCTCTAGGGACTCAGCTCCATAAGTTTTCCTAGCTTCTTCGAGGAGTATCAGTTCGTCATCAAACCGAGGAAAGGGGACGGCAATCAAGTTTGTGTGTCGGTCGCCGGCCATCTTCAGAGACATTACGTTCTCGACATCGCTTCTTCCCATCGCGCGCTCAAACATCGTCCTCGCGATCGCGTCCTGCCCGGTTTGAAACAGCGCAACCCCGCGTTGCCGAAAGTAGTCAGAGTTGAGCTCGACATCGGCAGCAAGAGCAGCCTGCTCCGAAAGTTTCAACGTAAGAAGGGCGGTCTCGGCTTTGCCTTGAATAAGACATGAATTTGATCTGATCAAACAACTTCCGCCGAGTTCCCTAAGCGCATCCTTGTCGCCAGTGTTCTGATAGACGATTTCGTAGAGATGGATCGAATAGGTGGCCTCAGTGATGCTTGAGCTTGTAAATCCGCTGTGGCTGTAAAACCATGCCAAGTGCTGGTGGAGCTTGGCGGCAAGTCTTAGTCGATTGCTCTCTGATGGGTAACCTATATACGGCTTCAACGCTTGCAGATCGGTGGCCGCTGGCAAATAGCAGTATGTATTCCTGCCGCTCGTGACAATCTCATCCATTCTGGATTCCAGCCATGCGAGTCTTGCAGCCTTAGGCCGAGTCAGTTCCACGCCGTCTTCCTCCGCGCGGATTCTGAGCGCCCTCTTCGCGGCAAGTACACTATCGTCTTCCGCAGATTCGACAGTCCTTCTTAATGCGTTCTCAGTTACCGCGATCCGGCGAGATCGACTCTGCCGTCCGCGATGGGCAAGGACGTGAATGTAGTTAGGGGTTGTGTCAAACAGCGAAGCAAGTCTCTTAGTAGGAAGCCCGAGCGCTCGCAATGTGGCGATGGCTGGAGCAAAGCCTCTTAACCGTGGTTTTGGAATCTCAGATGACGCCTTTGATCTGTTTGCCATCCCGCGCTCCTGTTCGGGTACAACTCAGAATCGCTAGGGGAAGTTTGAAATAATCACCTCGCCGTATCGCCTGCTGCTGCCTTTGGCAGTCGAATAGGCTAACTCCACCTGCTTGATCTTAAACCGCGAAAACATCGTTCGTACTTCTGGAACATCATTCAATGAAAGGATAAATCTCCCTTTCATTTTCCACAATCGGTCGCTCAATGTTAGGAAATCGTCTTTCGTGAAATTGAACCTGTAGAGTTTGCGGTCATAGTAGGGCGGGTCCAAGTAAAAGAGCGTTGTGGGTCGGTCGTATCTCTCCAATATCTCTTCATACGGTAGGCATTCGATCTGCACGCCCTGGAGCCGCTCATGGGTCGACTGGATGATTTGGGGAACTCGATCCACGGTGTAATTCGGGCGCTTGGTCACGCCGTAGTGGTAGTTCTGCTTTAGCACGAGGCCGCCGTAGCAATTCTTTTGCAGATAGAAGAATCGGCCGGCACGCTGTATATCAGTTAAGGAGCGCACCTCTGTCGCCGCAAGTTGCCCATAGAGTTTTCTGCTCACAATGCAAAACTTCAAATACCGGATGAGTTCTTCGTAGTGCCACTGGCATACGCGAAAGAAATTGACGATCTCGCCGTCCAGATCGTTTAGCACTTCAACCGCCGACGGTTCTTTATGAAAAAAGACCTGTGCGCCTCCGGCGAAGGGTTCAACGTAGGTTGTGTGTTCTGGGAAGAGTGAGATGAGGCGTGTGGCAAGACGGTTCTTGCCGCCGATATATGAGAGGGGTCCGGTCATGCGTGGGTTTGATTACTTAGGCTCGGAATATCTTTTCGACTTGGACGTAAAGACCTAAGGCTGCGGCATCAAGAAGGGAAGCGCTCTTGTCCTTGGTTGCCAGGATCGGCCACATCGAGGAGACGACTTCACGGAGCTGGGTTCGGTAACGAAGGGGCGGATGGCCAAAGGCTGCGAGCAATTCTTCTTTAGGTACTTCGAAGACCGGGACACCGGAATCTCTGAGTTGCCGGATGATCTCCTTGGTGAACTTGCGTTTCCATGTCGAAGGACCAGATTGGCTTTTCTCGAGGGCCGCGCTTTCTATCCTAAAGGTCCTAGTGATCCAGTCGACATACCGGGTTGTGCCCTCGAGAGCCTTGGCGTAGAGCGAGGAGAGCTGGCGGCTAGCGGTGTAATCAAGCCGTTCATCCACAAACACCGCGACCGATATCCTTCGTCGCTCTACTTTGAATGAGGCCAGATTAGAGTGCATGGTTATCTTGTTTCGTTGTTAATGCAGCAAGCTCCCGATCGAAGGCGACGCTCAATTCCTCTCCTGCGAGGTCTTGGCTTTGGATGTTGATGAACCCTTCGAATATCAGCGACGCGTCGTAGTGATCAAACAAAGAGAGGTACTTCCCGAGCCTCCCAGTATCGCTTAGCTTCCTTGCCAGTTGCAGCGCCGTATATTCGGTCAAGCTTTGAGGACGGAACGTTTGAGCCTTAGCCAAAACAGAATCTAGAATACCGTTCATAGATGTTTAGTTAAATTGACTAGAAAACGCGGCTAGTTTACGGGTCGAGCGATCCGGCTTTCCTTGGCTCGCACCCGTTCTCTGATTTCTTCGTATAGCTCGGGAAACAAGAAAGCCACCGGGACTCGGTAGACGATCTCAAGTCCCAACGCTCGCGTCAGCGATGGCCGGGAAGTGCCGCGTTCATAATGCGACAAGATCGCTATGTTCTTTAGTCCTAATATTGCTGCTACCTGTTTTTGCGATAATTCCCTTCGCTTACGGTACAGCAACAGACGATTTGTAGTGTGTTTCACCTCCATAGAGTTTCGTGACCTTTTTTTCACTCTAGCATTCTCACCCGTTCTGTAAAGACGGAAAAAGTTTCACTTCACGCAACTTTTGGTCTGCATCTGTGAATACGCTGTGGAGTATTCCTCTAGCAATCGCTCGGCAGCAGTTCGCGTGTGCCGTCGCGCACAAGCTTTGTGTTTTCCTCCGTTGGATTATGATGAGCGCCGATGCATCGTGCTTACATTCATCCTAGCAGATCAGTTCACACCTACAAGATGGGAAAAAGTGCGCCAGAAGACACACCGAGGATATCTTTGATTTGATCAGCCGCGCACACTGGCCAGTGAAGATATTTGTCACCCGAAGACGTGTATCCGCCTATATCTGCTTACAACTTTTCCCGTCTACACGGCATTGCAATGAACTGCTATCGTGATCACTCTACTAGTCAACGACGGATAAATCCTTTCTTAGGCCAAGCGCATGGTCCTTAAGCTTGGGGGCAGTTTGTTGCTATCTGCAAGGAAGGGAGCGATCAATCAGGCGCGAAACTGAGGAAACCATAAAATGAAAACCACTCCCACCACAATCAACGTTTGCTTCGAATTCACGCAGACTCCGAACTCTTCTGGGCGTTTGCTTGCTGCCTATGAAATGCTTTTTGGTGGAACGGAGCTTGGGGATAACCCATTTGACAGAAATCGCAGGCATCCTATCATGCCTCATGTTCGCGGCACTGACGAAGAACCCTACCAGAGCACAACCGCGCTCTCATAAGTAACCCATTACCAAAATGCCGAATATCGAAGGACCAATACTTCGGGTCGCGCTGTATGCGCGTGTCTCAACCGAAGAACAGCGCGAAGGTCAAACCATCGATTCGCAAGTCTCAGAACTTGAGCGATTTGCCCGACAAAAATACTGGAGAACTGTTGGCACTTACAAAGATGAAGCCTGGAGCGGCGCTCTCCTGGCCAGGCAACGCGCTTGATCGCCTCCGGGACGATGCATCGAAGGGTCTCTTTGACGTAGTGCTAATAAATGATGTGGATCGTCTTGCACGCGACGTATCGCATCTTGGTATCGTCAAGCGCGCCTTGGAGCGTAGCGGAGTACAAGTAGTTTTCAAGAAACTACCGACCGAACAGAGTCCGACCTCGAACTTGATGGTGAATATCTTAGGAAGTTTCGCAGAGTTCGAGCGGGAACTTATCGCAGATCGCACGCGTCGCGGTCGAAGGCACAAGGTCGAGGTCCGACAGCAGTACCTAGGCGGCAATAGTTCCTATGGCTATTGCTATACACCACGAGACAAAACGGAAGACGGACAAGGGCGTCTTGAGCTTGCGCCGCAGGAAGCAATCATAGTGAAGCAGATGTTCGATTGGGTTGGCCGAGAAGGTCTATCGGCACGTCGTGTAGTTCAGCGTTTAACAGAAAGGAAAGTTACTCCGAGAAAACATGGTTTACGCTGGGGAAAGTCAAGTGTGCTGCAGATCCTACGAAACGAAATGTATGTTGGCGTTTGGTACTACAACAAATATGAATCGTGTGAGCCAGCCGCCCCTGTGACCATCGGGGACTACAAACATTCGCTGCGCAGCAGCTTGAGGCGGCGAGACAGGTCCGAATGGCTGCCTGTGAGGTTACCGAAGGCGCTGCAGATCGTTCAGCGAGAGCAATGGGAGCGGGTGCAGCAACAGCTTGATCGGAATATTACATTTTCGCCGCGCAACTCGAAACACCACTACCTTCTGAAGGGATTGGTGAAATGCGGCGCCTGTGGTGCTCGTTACGTTGGTGACCCCTGTCACGGCAAGTTCTATTATCGATGTCTCGCCCGGTGTAAGCGGGTTCCGACAGTAAGGGAAGGCGTTCTCGATTCCGCGGTCTGGCAGGCAATAACCGAGGCAATTCTCAATCCGTCGATCATTGTCGACCAGATCAAGAAGCTGCAAGAACTCCGAGTTAAGAAGAACGAGGAACATAAAGGTGAGATGGTGGTTATCGATACTGCGGTTCGTGAAATCGATAAGGAGGAAGAGCGAATTCTTGAGGCTTATCGCCTGGAAGTTTTATCGTCAGAACAGCTCGGCAGAGAGTTAGAGAAATTGAAATCTCGGCGGGCGCTCCTCGAATCGAGGCGACGCAGCTTCACCGCTGAAAGCAGTGCTCAACCCGAAGTCTTTGAACGTTCCATAGTTGATTACTGCAAACAAGCCTCACGTAGTTTGAGTAGGCTCTCGCCTGAAGAGAAGCAGCAGTTCTTGCGACTTCTCATTGAGTATGTTGTCTTCGGTCGCGGTCAGATTAAGATTCGAGGTGTCATTCCGGTCTCGGATGAGCCGCGCGATTTACACTCAAAGCAAAGCCAGAAATCTTTTGCTCACAGCCGAACTGCGGCCATGACAGCGTATCGTAATGATCGCAGTTCGGTAACAGATTCCTCTTTCGAAATCCTCAAGCTCTTGCCAGAAGTTCCACTAACGCTGTACGAGCAGTTCGACTCAATTACCCTTCAACGCCTTATCAAGCGTTATCCTTTCGCGACACTGCAGCAGCTGTGCGATCACGTAACAGAGGAACGAGGAATTGTTCTCAGCCCACAAACGATGTGCAAAGTCCTACTTCGAGTCGGGCTATCCCGCAAGGTACGAAGACAGCTGTGGACTGAACGTATACGACGGATTCCTCAACCGGTATCCTGACGACTGTTCTGTTTGCGTCTCGCTGCAAGGTTAAAGAAAAGTCATCGTCCAAGACCCAGGGGTATAAGGTCTAGGAACCCGCTTTACAATCAATACAAGAAAGCTGTAAGTTAGCGCTTCGGACGGTTCAGTTTCGATAAATCTTTTTATTCCTAGGGCCTTCACCTGCGGCTTGTTGCTAATCCTCTTGCCCGAGACTGTAGATATAGGACCCGTAGCCTCGAAAGTGGCTACCACTCGTTATGGCAGAAAATGTTCGGTATTCGGAATGCTTACTCGAACACCTTTATCGGGTCTATGGGGACGTCGCGGGCATTGGTCGTCCTATCGACTTCCTTAGCCGCGCACTTTCTCTGCCTGAAAACTACCTCCGCGATCTTGCCGCAAAGTTAATCTCTCAGGGGTATATTAGGGAGACCCTATCTGATGGCAGACTTGGATACGTTCTGACTCCGATGGGCTGTTCATATTTCGCGCAACGTTTTCTTGAGATACCCTCCTCGCTGATTGAAAGAACCTTGAGTGGGACCGCAATCGTCGCAATTGTTGATCATGCGTATGAACGTTTGCGCCGGCAAGAGTTAAAAGCGGTTCTGCGCGAGGCCTTTAGAACGGTTGAACATCCCGTATTTGCTCGTGCCACCGAAAGAAGGCTTTACGATCTGCTCCAAGACTACAATGCCCCAAAAAGATGTGCATATATCTTCCGGTTTGCGCGAGAGTTGCTGCACCCGGGGCGATTCAGTGGAGAACGAGTTTCCCACTTTGAAAGAGATAGCCTCCGGCGAGTCCTCCAGGAAGAAGGAGTATTAGCCACGCTTGAAGGCAGAAATGATGATCGCCGCGATGGCCGCGTTTTAGAGCCAATGATCGCGTCCGAGCAGTTGACTGCACTTAAGAAACGATTGCTTCATTTAAGCGCTCTTCAGCCAAACAAGAGAGGCTTTGCGTTCGAAGCGTTCCTTACTGATCTATTTCAACTCTTTGGACTCGAGCCCCGAAAATCTTTTCGCCTACATGGTGAGCAGATTGACGGTAGTTTTACAGTTAGTACTGAGACCTACCTGATGGAGGCTAAGTGGCACGAACCGCCAATTGGCCAAGCGCCACTGCTTGTGTTCAAAGGGAAAGTTGAAAGCAAGGCAGCTTGGTCGAGGGGTTTGTTTATCAGCTATAGTGGTTTCACGTTAGAAGGAATCGAGGCATTTTCTCGCGGCCGTGCGACAAATATAATCGGCATGAGCGGGCAGGACCTCTTCCTTATTCTGGAGGGTCGTATTTTGTTAATCGACGCAATTCTCAAGAAAGCACGTAGAGCTGCAGAGACAGGTGAGTTTTACGTGCCTGTCCCGGATCTACTCACCCTATAAGAATTGACGAGAGAAGATTGTTTCTTCAAGTGTAGCCAAGAAAAGAGTCGTCCGGCTAACTGTCATCGCATCTATCCACTCCAACTTGCTACGACAAAGACCTATGTCCCGCTAAATAGGATTTTGGCTAGATAGTAATGATGGCGAGGGAAAGAAACGCCGGAGGCTTAAGGCCATCGTCGAATATGTTAAAGACCGAAGATGCCGAAGACTGTCTTGAGGCCGCTTTCGAGATGCTGATGCGACAAGATGCGGTGCAGCTGACGAAGCAAGTTACCTTGAGGCTGTGGATTACTGGCCATAAAAGCGAGTACCGCGGCTCTATGCCGCGCCTTCAAGCGAGCTGGACTTGATCAGAATGCTCGCAATCGATTGAAGCTCGTTGAGCGTAAAGCTGCTTAGCAGAGATCAGTTTGTTGGCTAACGCCGAGCCGCTATTATGCCCTCCTGCTTCAGTGTGAGTGAACACGCTTCGAGACATGTCCATGATTCCTCCAGTTCCCAGTTTCATCAAGACCGGGGCTTAACTGGTTGTCTTGGTTTTGGGGTTCCCTCCAGACTGAGCCTTATGGATAATAAATACCCCATTCGAATACTTTCTTGTCGCGAAATCTGTAACTTAGTATCCATTCTAACGCGAAGGAATTCCGGAGAATGCTTAGATGGGACTGACCGGAGCACCTTTCTTGCTTTCAAGTCGCTAAATTAGCCCGTCCGCTTCGTGGGTAACTTAAATCATCTCAAGTTGGGCACGTCGAATGCTCTAGGCGGAAATGGAATTCACCTTGTCAAAGCTGTAATTCACCTTCTCGAGAATCCAGAAACGCCTAAGTCCTGAAGGTAAATAAGGGGGACACACATTATGTTCGCGAGTAGTAGAACGTATTTGCGAGTCGTCGCAGTGCTCTGCGTTGTTCTCTTTTCATTGTTCGTTCCAACAATACTTCCATTTGCTAACTCCAGTAACTCGGATCCCAGTGTTGATCGGCCAACCTCTAACACCAGCTCGCTCTCTTCGACGGATCCAGCGATGTGGCTGGCAAATCCGTCGTCATTCCAGCAGGCATTTGATATATGCCTTCAAGATGACAGCAGCCGAGATACACTGCAAATAGACTCAAGAACAGGTGCCTATACGTACACCCGATGTTCCGATAGTCGCATGCTTAACGGAACCGGTACAGTAACGACGCATGGATGCACAGTTACTCTGCAAGACTTCGGCGGAATAGTCAGGGTATTGGCAAGGGTTGATAACTGCGTGCACCGTGGAACCGCGTCAATAAAAGTAACCGCTACTGTAGACATACTGAATGTAACCATCACCGACCGAGACCTCACCGACGATAGTTGCGACTGCACAATGCCCCCGCCTCCGCCCCCGACTGTACCCAGCGAAAACCTTTCGGCAGGACCTTTGCGGTTTCTTAGCTGTGGCGAGAACATATCTGTCCTCGTGCCGCTGCTCATTAAGTCCCATGGTCCAACCAACATCAGAACCGACTTTGCGCTATACCTTGTCAACATTATGGGAGAGTTGGACCCCCTAGCGCAGGGGGGAATTACTGTTGTAGCAGAACACGACAACTGTTCTGGCTCGGGCACGCAGTGCACAGGAACTTGCGCAGACAGAGATATAGAGCTTGACTGGACCGATTCGATTTGCGTGACTTTAGGTTTAGCTTTCGGTGTAGAGGCCCGCGAAGACTGTCGGAAGAAAGACGCGAGGTACGGCGTTAAACAACCTGCATCGTGCGGGGTATCGTGCGGCCTTTTCTTTTGTGGTTCTAGTTGTGGCTGCACTGTAATAACTCAAGTCGTCTTAGGACCTTACACTAGGAACCAACTCTCAAGGGGAGTCTCACTTCTGTTTTCGATTGATGCTAGTAACTCGGTGCGTGAATTCAATGAGACTGACAACACAAGTACCTTTCTATTATCACAGTCAGGTTGTCCGTAACCACCTTGTTTATAGTGGGGATTATAAGCCGCGAGGAGAAATCACCAAGCTCAACCTCAGTGCGGAAGTTCCAAGCAAAGCGCGCCTTTCTTTAGCCTCGAGTTCATAATCGAATTTGTGCAAACGGAAGACGCTATACCTGTGTCCGCAATCCGGTAACACAGTCTATGTTCGAAATCCTCAAGTTCTTGCCCGAAGTTCCGCCTACGTTATACGAGCAGCTCGATTCACTTATTCTTGAACGCCTTGTCGAGTTGCATCCAAATGCCACGTTGCAGCAGCTCTGCGAAGTCGTGAAGAAGGAGCGAGGATCACTGAAGCCGTCAATTTCCTTCCAAGGTAAGTCAATGGCTTCCTTGGCCTCAGGGGAAATCTTCTTAGCGATCTCCACCGCGGCGAGAAAGAATTGCCCGGCTAGGATCAATGATACTAGCTGAATTCGCATTAGCTATTCGTGATGGCAATCACTAGAATCTCTGAAAAGCACTTAAGATTTACCACGAAGGGACATATCATGCTTAGGTTGCGAACATATTCCATTAGACCGTTTGCTACCATCATTTTGTTGGTCCTCGCTTCCAAAGTGGCAGCCCAAACAAACTCAGACCAGTGCAGTTGTAATGCCGTTCTAATGCAGGGGGTTTACAACTATAGAGCTGAAAGGGGAGATCGGGATGCCCGAGCAGAAGTAGAACGATATATAGCTAGGACTGATTATGAAGAGTTTAAGAAGTCCATGTCTGCCGGTGGAGGAGGGTCGTATGCTGGGTTTGGACTTAGTGCTAGCACCAGTAGAGAGGAATACCAAAGAACCCAGCGACAAATGCAAGAGAAATATCGAAATTATTCAATGGAGGTTAGTTCACGGCAGCTTCTTGAAAGATACGGAGACAAGAATGTCCTTGATACCTGGGCGCACTGTAAGGCTACCTGCGAAACTAGAGGACTTCATTCATGGGTCGAAGAGAACGATGCGAAGAATATGATCTTGCATATTAAGTGGAACCCATATCCCGAAACCAATCCGATAGTCCAGAATTCCACTATTATTGGCGCTAAACTCATAGGTGATTCCATTACGCCAGGAACGTTGTTTCCAAAGAATTATGTGATACCGGTTGGCGAATCAAGACTATCTATCCATAGAGATAATATGAACGAACCAGTTGTCATTAATGTAGAAATCCGAGGGATGGACATAGCTGAATACGTTCCCCAGTTCATTCCAGTAATAGGACCTCAGAGAAGAGATCCCATAATCCAGTACTTGTCAGACATGGAAGAAACAGGATCAGGTGGGATCTATCCTGATGGTATAATAGGCAAAGATAAATCGGTGTCACCTAATACTGCCATCATAATTAATGGAAGAGAATATGATAAAGGGTTAGCAACTCATCCAGAAGCTAGCTCGAACCCTGCGTACGTTGAATATGAACTCGATGGAGAATACACAACCTTTACGGCTGTTATCGGCCTTGTTGATTGGAAGCTAACGCCTGGGGAAAAGGCGGCGGGCTGTGGGACTGTTATTTTTCGCGTACTCGGTGATGGTCGTGAATTATTCAAAAGTGCAGTAATGAGTTTCAATGAACATAGAACAATAAATTTGAACATCGCTGGAGTAAAAACTCTACGACTCGAAGCTAAGAGTGCTAATGGTAAGAATTGTGGTGACCATGCTGCGTGGGCAGATGCGAGAGTTGTTGCCCGAGCGAGGTGACCGCTAATACTCTTGACAGTGATCACCACAACATTCAATCCAATGCAATGGGTTCTGAAACAGGGTACTTCGAGCATCTCCATATCTAAATTAGACTCGATAATGATGGGAAGCGAAAGAAACGTCGAAACACCCGTCAGGTCATTCTCGAACACGAAGAAACGGAGGATGCGAAGCGCCGACTTCACGCCGCATTCGAGATGCTGTTTCCAGATGGCGTTCAACCGATCAATGATTTCTTTCTGAAGAAGTGCCGCTCAATAGTTTCCCCTGAGACATATTCTGATCAATAGAACCTTCCTTATGTGGCACTGGCTCCTTTGGGAGCGCCTTGAGTAACGCGGCGCAAGCCGGCTCGCAACGAGACCAGACCCGCAATCCATAAAAGGTATTCTTCGTCGAGATAGCTAAGTCAGAGGGTTACGTGCCGTATAAGACTTAGAGCTATGATGCGAATGGGCTGAGCGTCGTGGATCAAGCTGTTTTACGTATTCGACATTCCCAATTGGATATCGGGAAAGTTGCGCCTAGATGAACGCGTACATTGGTAATTTGCCACCTGAGAGAGTCCCTGTCTCGAACCTATGGTGTGGACTACTGGCCTGTAATAGACCATACAGTCAGTTTATCCCGTCTAGTAAGATTGCCTGGATCTGCTAGCATGAAGATCCAATAGGGCAACAGTCACACCCAGCCTGATTGTTGAGCATGAAAAGGCGCTTAAAAAAAGCGATGTCTTTTAGAATTGCCGGGAGGCCATGACAAGCTATACCCAGGTCCACAATCCCGCTTCAGAAGTTGGCTTTGAACTTGCGAAGTTTCTTCCTGAAGCAGTGCCGCTGAAGGACAAACTTACCCCCGAATTCCTACACCGACTGCTCCAGCATCACCCACAGGCGACTCTTTCTGAGTTCAGTGAAGAGTTAAAGGTCGAATTTTCGATAGAGGCAAGTACCACGGCGTTGTGCCGCGCTTTCAAGCGGGCTGGGCTGGATCGTCATGGTCGCAGTCAGATCGCGAGCACTTCACGAAGGGCTGCTTAGAAGAAGTTGCAGCACTCTATCTACTACCCCGCCTGTTTTCCATTTTGCTGAATACAACAACGACAAGCGGACACCTAAAACCCCGATTCGGTGGAATCGGGGTTTTCAAAAAAAGAAGTATGCGGGATTTATCTGAGCCAAGTCCTAACGGCCTCCAAAGCGCGGGCTGCTCTCGCTAATGCTATATACTGAATCCACACGACGCCCTACCCAGTTCGGTAATAGACTTCTCTTTCGAAATCCCCAATTTCTTGCCAGAAGTTCCACTAACACTGTACGAGTCTGACAAACCGGTACGAATTGCAGCTTGACCATGCAAGCATTGCCGAAGTCATCTTTGCCCGGATAATAGAAAACTTTGCATTTGGAGAAATCGCTGAGATCTTCGGTCTTTGAGGGGTTACCGAACTTGTCAATCACCTGAGCGGCGTTCGTGGCGCCTCATCGATCCAGACTCCCAAAGTTGCCGCTGTTCTAGGCTGTGGATTATCGCCCTGGTAATAGATCTTAGGATCATTTTACTGTCTAGAAACATTACGTCCCTTGTCCCCCAGCTCATATGTTGAAGGCCTTCCTTAAAGCATTTGTAACCTAACAAACTTGCGGGTTGACATCGATAGCGATTTGTAATACAGTGCGTTCCGCTTTTGACAATGTGCACAGGCTGAATTCCAAGCTTCTGCATCCTTGCTGGATCCGACTTGGCATTTCGTGCGCGTTTACTACAGTTCACTTGAAGTAAGGCGCTGAGAACAAGAATGCTTCTCTTACCAATAACCGCGTTTCCTTGCGCTCCCTTAAGCGCGTTTTTGCTCGCAAGCCCGTTCGAAGTTGTTATGGTAAATCTAAAGCAACGCCCTTACCGCAGGGTATTCACCGTAGCAGACAGCTCTGCTGCGGATAGGAGGCAAAATGGCAGGAATAAGTGATCAGTTGGAAAAGCTAAACCCCGAAGCTCGACAGCGAGTCGAAGAGTCTCTAGCAAAGGCCATAGAAGCCGAATTGATAGGTACCGCACGCGCGAGAGCGGCTTTTTCAAGATCGGCATTCAGCCGTTCGTCAGGGGCAGCTAAAGTGCTCAACGCGAACACGATAAACTCCCTCGCCAGTATTGACGAAGCAGCATTCAAGAGAGCGGCAGAACGTCTTTCGCAACTCAGCTCTGCAAGTGGGGAAACCGCAAAGTAGCCGCCAGTTGAGTTCTGACACTCAGGGGCATTTAGGTTACCTTAGCATTCCAACCGCTTTCTCGGCTGGCTACATGGTTAGCCCCGTGGGCAAGTTTAATAAGAGTCCTTGGGGATGGAGACCATCAAAGATTCCGTGGTATGGGAATCTTTCTGGCCTCGTGTCCGCATGGCATGGCTCTGCCGCCTTGGGATTGGACGCTGCTGCTCTTAGACATCGTCTCACGGAGGCTGTGGAGAGTCGTGAAGACTGGCTGCTGCATCCATGCTTAACTGCCCTCACTCTTCAGGAAGAACGTGAGGGGCACTTGCAACGTGACTTCCAACTTGCGACTTGGATAGCTGCCCACTCACAGGAGCCACTGGGCTCTGTTCATGTACCCGAACCTCTCTGGCTGTGGTCATTAGACGGCGGAGGTCCAGTCTCACCGGGAAAGTACGATCTTCAAGACCTAGGAAGGACAATTTCACAGTCTCAATGGCCTTGCCCGATTAGCCTCGATGTCTTTGGTCACTCAATTGGAGTGCAGTATCCTGATACGTGGTCAGCGCAGGAACCTCTTCATGAAAAACAGCAGCAACAGTTACAACATGAAGTTTTATTCTTTTTAAGAGCCATGCATGTCGCAAAGTCTATTCTTAGTGATTTTGAAAAATGGGCGGCCTCCGTTACACGAGTTGTTGTTCCGTTTTATAGTAAGGGCGGCGGCGGCGTTTTCCACAGTAGCTCAAATGCGACTATACCTGGATTAATCTTTTGTGATTTGTTTTATGGGGAGGTTCAGATCTTAGAGGCGTTGGCGCACGAATCCAGCCATCTCCATTTCTTTTTAGCTGAAGCCGCTGGTCCCTTGGTGGATCAACGGCACAACGGCTTGTATGAATCTCCCCTGCGAGCGGATACACGCCCACTCAGAGGCATTTTTTTGGCTTACCACGCGCTCGCTCATATCTGTGCATTTTACGTTGACCTGCTTAATGTGAATGTCGATAGTACTGGATACTCAGAAAAAGAGCTCAAGACATTACGAGCAAAACTTAATGATGCTGAACACATTCTGAACTCCAATCAGCATCTTCTAACTGATTTAGGAGTTGAGTTCTTTAGTCTCACAAAAGAGGTGGCGTGTCATGGCAGTCCTTAAGCCTCCGCTAGAATTTGCCCTCAAGATTGCTTCTCGATGTAACCTAAACTGCTCCTATTGCTATGTATATAACAAGGGAGATATGACCTGGCGGAATCGCCCAGCAATAATGTCCGACGAGATTTTTTGCACTGCTCTTCACCGAATTCGGCGTTATTGCATCCAATCGGGTCAGCCATCGGTACGAATAATATTTCACGGTGGAGAGCCATGCTTAGTTGGTCATGAGCACTTTGCTGCGTGGTGTTGCTTAGCGAGGGAGATGCTTGAGGATCTGGTGCATGTAAGGCTGTCCATTCAAACCAACGGCACGCTCTTAGATGAACGATGGATAGAAACATTCCAGCTTCATGAAGTGAAAGTTGGAATTAGCAGTGACGGGCCTAGAGAGTCTCATGACGCTTACCGCATCGATCACGGCGGACGGGGCTCCTATGACGCAGTGGCACGGGGAATGTCCATTCTGCGTGACGCAGGAATACCGTTGCAGATTCTTTCGGTCATCCAACTTGGTGTCGATCCCCTGGTAGTTCACCGTCACTTTATCGGGGTAGGTGCTAGATACATTGATTACCTATTTCCGGACTTCACCCATGACACAATCAGACCTGTGCGCGAGCGTTATGGTCCTACCCCTTGCGCCGACTACCTGATTCCCGTTTTCGATGATTGGTGGTTTAACGGGACCCTGGATCTAAACATCGGGCTCTTCTGGAATATGGCGCGGTTAATTATGGGCGGCGATAGCGAGACAGACTTACTCGGCAACAAACCTTTCCGATTTATTTTTGTAGAATCCGACGGCGCAATTGAAGGATTGGATGTGCTCCGAGTCTGTAAAGAAGGCATCGCTCAGACTGGACTCAATGTCGTAACACATGATTTTCAACACGTTGCTGATGTGAGTGCACTACATAGGAGCGCGATTTTCGACGGGATGCCGCTGCCTTCTGCCTGTAGTCCGTGTCCTGAGCGTGATACTTGCAGCGGAGGTTATCTTCCGCACCGTTACTCAACAGGACGTATCTTTGACAACCCCACAGTATGGTGTGCAGATTTGCTCCGTCTATTTGGGCACATCCGGGAACGTCTGAGCGTTTCTACGGAGGAAACGAATTTAAGACGTCAGATGCTTCGAGAAAGCACGATAGCAAGTGCTCCTTCTCGGAGCTAATATTCCCACCGAGGGTCAAGAAAGTCTTTGGGAAAGCTTTGGCGCTATGCTAATCGAAACTATGCCGAGAGTGCTTGGTTGGTCAAGTTCCAAAAGCGAACTTGAACGCATATACCGCGCTTATTTCCTTTTACTCAGCGACTCCTTAGGGCAAGAGATAGCATGCATTAATAAAACAAATCCGCTTTTGGGTGACGAACTTACCGCTCAACTGCATGATGCGCCGGATGAATCTTTCTCACGGGTACTCACCGCTCCTGAAACGAGTTATCGTCTATTGTGGAGACCAACTCGTAGTTCAGGTACAACCGCAAGATTTCTCTTAAATGCATTCCGGGCAGAAGCTGCGCGATCGGGACAGCCGTTTGAGGTAGCGGAGGTCCTCTGGACAGCAGCGGGCGATATGGCCTTTCTCCCTGGGGGCGCAGTTTTCAGCTTTCCCCAAATCGAAGGAATGATGCCATTGGATTTCGGTAGTCCCTACGCAACGAAAATAAGCAACGAAGGAATAGACCAGGACGACGTGTCGACAGCACCAAGTGAAGAGTTTTCCGAGGATGAAGTAGCACTGATACGTCATCGCTTGAAAGAAGCCCAGAAAGGGATAGGTCTGGCCAGCCCTACAGTTTTAAGCTTCGTGACTACTTTCACCAAAGTCTTAATCCTACAGAAGGACTCAATTAACCCGTCAAGCTTCTCATCTGGTTCCTCTGCTCAATATGTTTGCAGATCTCTCATAGCAAACCCGCATACAGCTGCCGTGGACGACGTGGATATCGCTGATGCGATTGTACATGAGGCTATCCACGCACTGCTGTACATGCAGGAGGAGAAAAAGAAATGGGTCAACGACCCCGATCTCTATCGGCCTATTCCGAGAGCTATTTCTCCATGGACAGGCCAACATTTACCTCTTCGCCCTTTCTTACAGGCTTGTTTCGTTTGGTATGGACTTTTGAATTTCTGGTGTTTAGCACTCTCCAGCGAAGCTTTTGATCACAGCAGGATACGAGAACGTATTGTTAGATCTGGCATCGGTTTCTCAAAAGGGCCCTTACTAGATCAAATCGATTCCTACAAAGGGGAAATCTGCCCAGATCTCTTGAGAGCTATCGAAGAGATACAGTCGATTGTCATCAGCTCCTTCGCCCCAATTCTTGATCTAGAGATGGAAGTATAACCGAGTTTCACTTACGCATACCTAAAGGCACCATCAAGTACAGGACTCCGCGCCAAGTGTCCGCCATTATCTGACACCTGACGCACATTCAAGTGAAGACTAGCTGAGAGGAGAGAGCCCTGATCATCATGCTATACTCTTTGAAGCGCTTGAAGAGAATTCGCAGCGAGCAGGAAACGATTTCCGGGAGACTTTGCTGGGAAGCGAAGGAAACATCGAAAGCTCCAGGTCGTTCTCGAACACCAAGAAAAGAGAGACGCGGGGCATCGACCGAGGGCCCATTCGAGATGCTGTTTGCAGACCGTGTTCAACCGGTACATGACTCAGACGGGCCTGTCGAGCTCAAACCGGGCACTCAGTTGCCACTGTTCTCGCTTGTGGACTACCGGACATTCGATATACCGCAGGGTCAATTTTTCCCGTCTAGGATCATTGCACAGAACTGCTACCATGCAGACTGACCATTGATAGCCAGTACCTTTTGACCGGTGTCAGGGGTGAAAATCGCTCATAAAAGCGAGGTCTTTTAGAATTGCCGGGATGACACTATATCCTATCGTAGTGAGCGCAGTTCGGTAACAGATTCCTGTTTCGAAATCCTCAAGCTCTTGCCAGAGGTTCCACTAACGCTGTACGAGCAGTTCAACTTAATTACTCTTCAACGCCTTATCAAGCAGCATCCCTTCGCCACCCTCCCGCAGCTCTGCAATCATGTGAAACAAGAGCAAGGAATTGTTCTCAGCCCACAAGCCATGTGTAAAGCCCTCCTTCGGGTCGGCCTCTCTCGCAAGGTGCGAAGACAACTACAAACGTTTTGATCAAAAGCGCCTACTTGTCGCATAACCCTTCGTACTTCAACAACCTGTAGAACACGAGATATAACAATCCTACCGGAAAACTGAAGCGGGACGCCACTTTCGCTTGTACTTACGTTTTTGATCGTCCCCCTTTCCGCCGGATTGACCTCCTCCGTTTGATGTGCCTTTCAAACTTGATTTTCTGACGGTTCGACTTTAGCTAAGCAAGGGATTGACAGTGATAGTAATTAGACGTACAGTTCGGCCCATCCTGGTCGCCTTCGTGGTTTCAACATAAAGGCCAGCTTAGCGAAGCACATTTAAGAAACGCTCGCGTTGGAGGACCCAATGAATGGTTGGTTGTTAGCCATAGAAGGTGTCGTTGCACTTGCGACGATTGTGCACGCTATCATCTACGCAACAAAGTTCGCCAGATGGCTAAAATCGCGCCGGTCGGATGGTCGAACTATAACCCGGAGCAAGAAGGATTATCTTATTGGTGTCGGCTACTCGGTGCTCTGCGCGCTTCTATGGAGCCTGGGTTACGTAACGTTGAGCTATGTTAGTTCCAAGGCGGACGCCTTAGAGATCAATGTCATCGTTATCGGTTCCGCCTTCTTCTTCTTCCTGCTCGGTTGGCGAATCACTCGCTTCTGGAAAAACGACGGTGCCAATACTGAAATTAACTGGGACCGTAGTATTGAATGGAGCTGGGTCGTGGTCCTTTCCAACCTAGCAAGCTTTCTCTTATTCATCTACGCTCTGTATTACATATCTGCATCACAAACAATCACACTCCAAAAAATTAACCCTCTCTTTATCGCGCTTGTCGCCTGGATGCTGCGCAAAGAGAAGCTATCGCGGTCAGCATTATCAGCCGTTGCTGTCGCGGTGATCGGTACGATCTTGATTCTGGCGAATGATCAATTCGGATTCGAAGGCGGCAACAACGTCACGGGCTCCCTACTGGCGATCTTCGCTGGGCTATCGTTTGCATTCTTTGCCGTGGGACTTGAGGAAGCAGGTGAGCACCAAGCAAGCTTGACTCATCGATTGCGTTTTATGACTGTAATCTTTTTTCTATCGTACGCCGGCATCGTGACGGTTGGTTATTTACAGGGGCGGCCTCTGACCGCCCATGGATGGGTGTTGATAATTGTGCTCGGCAATGGTCTTCGGGTAGCCGTTGTCTATGGCTTCTACTATGCAGCGGTACGGAGGATCGGCGCGCTGCTCGTGTCGGTTATCGTGGCGCTGGAAGTTCCCTTCACGATCTTTTGGGATTGGAGCCTGCTCCATCGAATCGCCGGGCCTCGATTGGTCCTCGGGGCGGTAGCAATCCTCCTTGGGGGGATAACTCTTGGGTGGGATAAGTCGCCTTGGGTAGCGGGAAAGTTAAACAGTAAACCAAGTTGACACGTGTGGGTCACAAAAATGCGAACGCTCGTTTCATTCAGCGACAAGAGAGTCGTGGTGACGGGGGCTTCATCTGGTCTCGGTGCTCAGTGTGCTCTGGAGTTTGCGAGGAAAGGCGCTGCAGTAGTGGCTGTGGCGAGAAGAAAGTCCAGGTTGGTAAAACTGGAAAAGGCGATCCGCGCTGCTGGAGGAAGCGCAATCTCGGTAGTGGCTGATCTCAGTAGATGCGCCGATGTCCGTCGAGTATGTCGGAGAATCGAGACAGAGCTTGGCGGCGCGGATATCCTGATTAATAACGCAGGCACTTACCTTGCCGGCCAATCCTTGGTAGAAACTGACCTCTCGCAATGGACAGAGCTAATGCACACTAATCTACGAGCTCCGTATTTACTATGTCGGTCTCTCGTACCCGGTATGGTCTCGCGCGGTTATGGCCGCATAATCAATGTTACCTCCGCAACAAAGACTCTCGAAGGGATTGGAATATTCCGCATCTCAAAAATAGGGCTTGAAGTATTATCGGCCGTATTGGCTGCGGAACTTCGAGACACAGGTGTCACCGCAACAGCCTTTAACCCCGGATGGATGAAAACTGAAACATCTAGTGATGGAAGAAGTCCGCGCAGTGTTGCGCGCGCACTTGTCGAATTAGTCAAGCGAGATTCGTCCTTCCCCAACGGCAACTTCATAGATCTCGAGTGGTTCGGCAGAGCATATTCACTGCGTCGTCGCGTTCCCGGTCACGGTCGATTTGGCGTCTAGGAATCACATTTGAGTCTCAAGTAGTTCCAAGCCGAGACCGGTTTCCTCCAGAGCATTGATAGGGAGAGTGAGATCAAAGCACCGAATTAAACCTATCGGGTGCAATGGAGATTGAGATGACAAACCCGCGCGAGCTTGCGGTTGAAGACCTAAACAGGCAGGCTATCGCGGAAGCTGGCAATCCCCTTCCATGGAAGGATCTCCTCAAAGATAAGGCGGTAACTACAGTCGATGTGACAGGGAAGACCGACGAAACCATAGCTCGCTTGCCAAACAAGGTATGAAGGTACCACGGCTGAGCAACCCTGACGGCGAGAGAGCTGTATGCCACCGATTGCCCACTGCGTTTGGGACTTGCTTGAATCTCGCGTTTCTTTCTGCGGCGAATAGCAAGAAGTATTTCGAGCACGAAGAAGAGGAAAACTGAAGGTCGAGGAGGCATTCAGATGTTGTCTCCCAAAGGTGTTGACGAACCAATGACCTACAACGTCCAGCTAGCCCAAATCGCGCGCCCAGTTGCCGCCGTTCTAGTTTTCTAGTTTGCGGATTATGGTCATATATCGCTAGGTCAATTTTCCCGTCTAGAATGATTTCGCAGACCTGATACAATGCAGATCGACCTGTGATAACCAGTCGACTTGGATCAGTTATCCGGGTGAAAATCGCTCATAAGAGTGAGGTCTTTTAGAATTGCCGGGAGGACAGAACGTGCTATACCCCTGTCCGCAATCCGGCTTCGGAACTGGACTTTGAACTGGCAAAGTTTCTTCCCGAAGCAGTGCCACTGAAGGATAGACTTACTCCTGAGTTCCTGCGTCGAGCTACAGCACCATCCAGAGGCGACCCTCGAGGAATTCCGTGATGAGTTAAAGATTGAGTTTTCAATAAAGGCAAGTACGACAGCTCTGTGCCGTGCCTTCAAGCGAGCTGGGCTCGATCGCCACGCCCGACGTCAGATTGCCAGCACTTCACGAAGGACTGGTTTAGAGGAGGTTGCCACGTCCGATCTTCCCTAAGCCGTCTCTATGCCGGCTGTCTCGGCGTTCGACTTAGGTAAGCGTCAATCTTAGCAATGAGGTCAGACAAGCGTAGTTGAGTGGTCACCCAATAATCGTGAGGCACAGTTGCAGATACCGTAAATAGCCAAGTCACGGACTGACTATCTCCCGCGACGATTCCGATTCGCAAGCAAGAACGGTTCAAGCGTCGCTCGGTAACCCTGCAGCCGCATTTGGCTAAGCAACATTAGGAAGCCATGTTGCAAACCATCCCGCACGGAAAAATCAGAGCGAAACTCCTTAATGTGGTCATAGGGAACGGTCGGGCAATGACCAGTCCTTACATTAACAAGTTGCAGACCGTCATCGCGGACACTATCTACGATCCAATCGTCATCTTCTTGCGGCAGGTTGCGTCCCAGGACATCAAAGCGCTCGGCAATCGGGCGAAGGCGCATCCTGAAGTGAAGCGTTTTTGCCAGCATCTTGCGATTCATACTCTGTACCTCCTGATGGTACGATCTAAGATTCAACAACATATGACACTCTATTTTATCACGCCAATGATCTAGTTAGGCGTTGATCGCGAGAGGAAAACTTATGGCAAGCAGGATGTCATATTGGCTTTTATTAACAGCTCAACACATCACAGACACCTATAAAGACTTTATTCAGGAGTCCCGCTACGAAGTTCCACCAGGACCGAGAATCAAAAAGCATGACCGGGTATACCTTTGGTGGGTGATCGATTCTTTTATGTATGGCTGGGGAACCGTTTCGGAAACGCCAAGAATTGTGGAGACTTCGGATTCTCAGGGTAAAAAATCAGCGAGACTGGTTGTTCCAGTCACGAGAGATGTTGGCTTCGAACCGCCGCTGACTAGACAGCAGATTGAAACAGACAAAAAGCTTCAGGGGATGATCCCGAGTAACCCACAAGACTTGTTTGCTATTGAGCTTAGTACTATTCAAGCGAATCATCTAAACGACATCATGCGAACATTCGGTTTAGAGGCTCCTGAGGGATCGGCGACGACTCGTTGGTTTGTCGAGAGGGATTGGATTACGATCGATAAGGAGTTCTATACCAGGAGGCCCTGGGCGATTGGTCTGAGCATAGGCGTTACTATTGTGCTATCGATTATTGGCCTCTTCTTTACGGGCCTTGTCGGAGCAATGATTGGCGCGCTGTTGGGAGTAGCTGCTACTCTCTTGCTTCCACCGCCTGTCGTAAAGTTGATCGAAAGAACACGCCAGCCTTAAAAAGACAATTGGTAGTTCTTCCGGCCTTTATCAACCGAAGAGTGTTTCTCTATTCATTAATAGTCGAAGGGAGTTAGATGGCGATCACGCAGTTCAAACGTGAACGACTCATGAAGAAATTGCACGAGCAGCTGATGTTCGTAGAACGTTCAAGCCACGCGTTTGATAATGGGCTCGAAGATGAGGCCATTCGAATCGCCCTGTCACTTAGAGTTATTTTCCACGACAAGGGTGTTAGCAAGTCGCTGATTTCTCATTTGGGATTTGCCAGCAAAAGAATGGTTTCATCTACTCCGCCCGGCGGTACTTGGATGAATTTCTTAAGCCAACAAATAAACCTGACCTCGCCCCAGCCCGTTCGCATGGTTCCTTTGTTAGGCAACAAGTTTAGGGAAGTCACCATTTATGATTGGTGGCAGATTGAGCCTGTGTTTACGTACCAAGACGAAGTGTTCCCAAGAAGGAAAATCATACTTAGCGCCGCAGAGAAAGACGGCGGTGCTCACGTAGACGATAGGCTCGAAAAATATTATGAATCGCTCTGTGCGGGTGAGCACGGGATAGGCATCGTAGGCAACAATTTACGTTTCGCCGATGGAGGACCAACCTTTCCTCAGGGTATAACTATCTTCGCGCGAAATACTCACTTGGCTTTGATTCGGCAGTTTGCGCATGAGGTTATTTCTGCAGTGAATCACTTCAAATGGCTAACCTAAGTCAGATTTCCGTATTGGCTGAAGAATCATCAATTTTACTGCTCAGATTTGATAGCATATACGGTACCGGGGAGGGATTGTATCTATGGCCAAAGTGTTCTTCTCTTATTCGCATAAGGATGCGGATCTGCGAGACGAGTTGGAAACGCACCTTGCCGGTCTGAAGCGACAAGGGGTAATTGAAACTTGGCATGATCGCAGGATCGGGGCGGGGCAAGAATTCGCGAATACGATTAGTATTCATTTAGAACAGGCAGAGATCATTCTGCTTCTCGTTAGCCCGTACTTCATAGCCTCTGACTACTGCTACGACGTTGAGATGATGGCGGCTTTATCAAAACACGAATCGGGCGAGGCTCGGGTAATTCCAGTGATCCTCCATCCATGTGATTGGCATAGTCTGCCGTTTGGTAAGTTGGTAGCTACACCCAAGGACGGAAAGCCAATATCAAAGTTTCCCAACATTCACGATGCGTTCCTCGACGTGACTTTGGCAATCAAGGAAGCAGCTGGAGGGCTGGATGGGTCAAAAAGTACTGAACCCAAAGCATCGACGAGCAGGAGCCAAATACCCACCTCGGTAATGCCAGAGGTGCGCTCTAGCAACCTGCGGATCAAAAAAACATTCACTGACCGGGAGAAGGACCGGTTTCAGACCGAAGCATTCGAATACCTCGCGAACTTCTTTGAGCAATCGTTAGCGGAACTAGGAATGCGCAATCCGGAAATTGAGACTGAGTTTAGGCGCATAGATGCAAACCACTTTACTTCTACTTTATACGTGAATGGAGCCGAAGCGACCCGTTGCCGCATCTGGCTTGGAGATCGCGGAACTTTCCCCGGAGGGATCGCATTCAAAGCTGGCCGTTCGTTTAACGATAGTGATAACAGCTTTAATGAGTCGCTGTCTGTTAGTGATGATGGCCATACAATGTTCCTGCAGTCTATTGGTTTTGCCGTCTCGGCCTTGGGTGATAACAAGAAAATGACTCTTGAAGGGGCTGCGGAGTTTTACTGGGAATTGTTCATACGTCCCTTACAGAGATAAACGGGTTCAGGCTGAGTGCCTGACGGAGAAAACCGCAAGAGTCAAGCAGCACTGGTTTTTTCAATATTTCCATTGATGTTCATTTGTAGATCTGTTGATGACGCGACACGGAATCTTCGTCGGTCTTGAAATCACCCAGCGGCACTACGCGCTGGCAGTCGTTAGTCACTTGGCGGAGCGTGATCAACATTTCTATTTTTTGGATGAGCCACAAACGGGAGAGATCGATTTGCATAGTATGATAAGAGTCATCAATGAGTATATAAAGCAATTGACCTCAGCGGACCAAACATCTCTTGTTATCAACTCAACCTTCCTTGGGAAACCGATGCGTGAAACTGTCAAAGCTAGGCTCCAAAACGGGGCCGACCTGCGTTTCCTTAGAATAACCACGGAGGAAAATGAGAATCTCGAATCAGATCCCTGGCGGGTACCGATACTGGACATCGGAGACTCCTTCCGATCGCTTTCACAAACATCTCACTTCAGACTTAGCGATCCTTTCAGTTTTGATATCAGGGCTCAGGCGCTGTTGAAAGAGCTAAATGCTTTTCAGCTAGAGCCAGGGGATTTGATTTATCCCTCTCCGAGGATCTGGGGACAAGGTGAAAATGCCAAGTCTGTTATTGCTGTACTCCTTGCTTGTTGGGCGGCTCATCGGTTATCCACACCATGAGTTGTTCTAGTAGTTTCTACTATCCGGTAATCTTCCCTCAGAGGGCTTTCACAAAAATCCATTCTTGCACAAATAAATCCGTAGGCTGCACAAAAAAGATTGTCTACTCGACTGGGGAAAACCGTGCGGGTATACGATTGTGCGCATGGCTGAAAGCGACTCGCCCTTGTTATCCAGAACACCTCGGTCTATTTGCCAACTATTCGGATTCTGAGCGTTGCTCTTGAGACACCACTTGCGCTAGTTGATTGTTTATTGCTTTGAGATCGCGCCTTACATTGGTAGTGAAAGCCCAGACCACAAAGACCAACATAAAGCAACCAATGGTAAAGGCTAGTATGAGCAGGCGACCAACGTTCTCGATGGCTTTGAATAGCAGGTCTAATTCAGTCACTTCGATTCCTCTCGTTCTCTTGCGCGCCGTCTATACTCGGATGGTGCGACATCAAAGTGTTTTTTGAAACTGCGTGTAAAGTTGCTCTTAGCATTAAAGCCCGCCAAGGTCATAACCTCTTTAACGCTGAGTGAGCCTCTCATCAAAAGCTCGCGCGCATTTTCGACTCTGAGGCGGATCAGATAGTCACCCGGCGTGCATCCCGTTTGCGCATTGAAGACGCGGGAAAAATGGGACTTGGAAAGATGCGCCGCGTCTGCCATATCGCTCAATGAAATCTTTCGTTGAAAATTCGTCTCCATGAACTCAATCGCGGTCTGGATTCTTGAATCGCGAATCCTTCTTGGTTCATCCTTGGGGGTAGTGACCGCAATAGTAGATGAGCGCTTGCGCCTCGACGCGATTTCCGAAACGGTGTCTTGCCATTCTGGATACTTGCTAATGAATGGGCTGGCCGCTATGACGTTTGCCACCTGTTCCGCTTGTTCGTTTCGCCCGGTTTCGGAAAGCACTACTGCGTAGCTATTCAAGAAAGTGATATATGCAGGATGCCCACGCTTTCCGATGATATGAGCGAGCGGTATGAGACGTTCAAGTTCGCGCAGCGCAGTCCCATGATCACCTTCTAAGCTTCGTAATACAGCTATACCTTGCTGAGTTTCAAGCGCAACCACAGGGTCATCGCGTAATGACGTTTGCAACCGAAAGCGCAGCCTGAGCGATTCTTCAAAGTGTCCTATGCGTTCCTCAACAGCGCTCAAGGACAGTAAGGCTTTAGAGCGGTACTGCGCTGGCGCAGAATCAGCTACATTCTCAAGAAGCTCTGTTGCTTTCTGATACTCGCCGCGTCGATATAGATAGATGCTCTCGTAATACTTCCCAACTTGATTAAACGGATAACCAAAAGACTGTAGTAGTAGCCCGATTTCCCGTTGGGATTCGATGTCTCGCAGGCAATAACTTGCTTCGGCGGACTGTATGAGTTGATACAATTGGCCGCGTTCAAGTTTAGCTGTGGAGGATAAGGCCGTGAGAAAACGTCTAATGGCGCTCGTGTTCACCACGTTCCTTTTATGTGCCCCTACCTTTGCTGGACACGTAATCGTCGGCGGGGGATGGTGTGAGTGCGGCAGTTTCGCCGCATGTGTTTGTGATCCCGGCGAAACCCCTGGCGGCAACAGAGCGACCGTACCACAAGAATCTAAGCCTAACGATTTAGGTACAGAGACGCTTTTAGTATTCGCCTTGCTGCTTCTAGCACTCAGATACAAAGCCTGAGCACGCAGGACAATTTAATTTCCTGTCGCTCTCGTGGCGACTAACTATCTGTATGTCGCGCCGCATTGTATCAAACAATACGAATGTTGCAAGCAGAAAGAGGGACTATATATTACCAAGCGGCCCGTATCTTATCGTGGCTTAAGAAAACGGCACCGGACGCGAAGCGCGCTTTAGTTCTCGCGCCGCTATTTGCCTCAGTCGCAAACGAACCCAAATCGGATAAAGACTCTCCGCTTAATTCAGCCGCTTCTCTGAACGCTTGCTTTTCAACGCTGCGCATTCGCACTAACAGTGACCTACGCGATACCAAACCGCTTGTAACTTGCGGGGTTGTAGCAACAGTAGATGCCGAAACGGGAAACGCTTCCGCATCCGAAGTGCTGCTGCGGGATGACGGTCCGCAAGCGGCTTCCGCTGAGCCCAAACGCGGCCCACAATTTCCGCTGTTGTAACTGTGGATTACTGGTTCTTAATATGCGCATGACTCAATAAATCCCGTCTAGTGTGGTTAGGCAGATTTGATATGATGCAAGTCAAGGCGGGAGGAAAATGGCAACCCTCGACTTGTCACTGCCTTGGGAGCTTAATCAACAGAAAGTCTATCAATCATCAACAAAGGAGGACCATAGATGACTACTAACCAATCAATTCAGTTAGCAGGGTTGTGGACGACGCTTGCCGACGTGCAGGCCAAAATCAACAACGAGCTTATCCCCGTTGGCATACACCTCGGGATCGAAGACGCTGATTTGATGATCGCGCTTGAAACATTGTCGGAACGTATCAAAATCCATTTCGACCGGCACACGTTACAAGCAGTACCAAGAACCGTCTGAACCCGCCACGTTCCCTGATACAGAGCGTGCTATCCAGCACTGACCAACCCCAAACAGCCAGCCACACAAGGAATTCGAAGGATGCCCGCTCTCGTTAGAGCGCGCTCAATGCTCACAAACCAGGTCAATGTAGTTCGGGGTTACGGGCCGCGCGAGCCCAGGTGAACTCGATGACTTCTTTGATCAGCAATTCACTTTTTGGAGGCGTTATGGCACGACGAAAGAAAGCCACTGCGCGACCTCCGCCGCGAGATTGTGCGTTGGTGATTCCGGAGCCGTTACTCGAGCTCTACAACCGGGCCTCGCTGTTTCTGGACAAGAAATCAACCCACCAAGATCACTACTGGGCTGTTGGAATTCACAAGGCGATCCACGCAAGTTTTCCAGAATGCGGGGAAACTCATGCAGATATGACAAAACCACCAGGAAGGTTGTCAGGCAGCAAAGTTTCCCCGCAGACTCCTCAGGCTTATCCATGCCAGCGATCCACAGTAAAGCATCGCGCAAGCAAAGAAAGGCGCCGACCGAAATCCGGCCCTGAGCAACTTGCGTTCAAGCTTACTCACGAGGACCGACCAGACTGCCGAGGGCACGATGTAAACAATGCGGTCCGCTTCGAAGATTTCAAAAAGCTGTGTCTATGGAGGTGGGCCAACGTGTGGTCTTGGTTTGTACAATCTGGTCAAAACAGAATCAAATGCCGATCGAAAGCGGCACCTGGGGAAAGGTTAGCGATGTCGGCAGTACAATCAAGGTGGAGTGGCAGTTACCATATTACGGGACCGCTTTGTGGGACTGCTTTCTACCGGATGAATACAGCAAATACTTCGAGGAGGAGTTAGAAATGAATTCGTTTTCTCCCTGAGAAAGCGTTATTAGCTCTGCCGTGGGATCGCGGCGGAGCTTTCTTTTTGTGCGCCCGGCAGGGCGCACTCACTTGGGGGTGGAAGTCCCCTACTAGCCCGACAGGGGGAATAGTTAGCCGGACGGCAAGGGTGTCCATCGCGAGGTGGAATCTGAAGGAAGCCGCAGGCAAAACGCTGGCCC
>WNFR01001130.1_pt1 | contig 50269 bp, 41 predicted proteins | sample 5400221 | NCBI WGS metagenome assembly WNFR01 (sample SAMN13153357, study PRJNA577476) | soil metagenome | isolation source: 40 cm soil under Madrone tree | place: USA:California | collected 2016-06-14 | reverse complement strand
CGCGCGGCGACCTCCCCCCTCCAGGGGGAGGTGAAGTTAACCGCCCGTTTTCTCCTCACTCCCCCGCTTGTGGGCGAGGCTGGGAGCGGGGCATCGCGGCGCTCCTATCGGGCGCAACGTGACACCCAATTTCAATTGCCGCCGAATTCTCAAGCGTGCTCTTTTCCGCCGATGCCTCTATGTCACATTCCGCCTCATTCTTGCGGAGACATCCCATGCATGTGCGTGACGCCGTAGCCTCGCGGTTCAGTTGCCGCGCATTTCTGCCGACCCCGGTCCCCCTCGCAACGGTGCGCGACATCCTTGATCGCGCCGCCCGCGCGCCCTCGGGCGGCAATCTGCAGCCGTGGCGGGTTCATGCGCTGGCCGGCGCGCCGCTCGAAGACCTCAAGGCCCGCATCCGCCCCCATGCGCCGACCAACCCGCGCGGGGAGGGGGCCGCGTACCAAATCTACCCGGAGCCCCTCCGGGAGCCATATTATGCCCGGCGCCGCGAGGTCGGCGCGAAGCTCTATCATGCGATCGGGATTGCGCGCGAGGACCGCGCGGCGCGCTATCGCCAGTATGCGCGCAATTTCGAGCTGTTTGGCGCGCCGGTCGGGCTGTTCTTTTCCATCGACCGCACCATGGGGCCGCCGCAATGGTCGGACCTCGGCATGTTCGTGCAGACCGTCATGCTGCTTGCCCGCGGCGAGGGCCTGCACACCTGCGGCATCGAGGCGTGGACGCACTGGCACAAGACCGTATCGGCCTGTCTCGCCCTCCCGGCCGAGCACATGCTGTTCTGCGGCATGGCGCTGGGTCACGCCGATCCGGCGGCGCCGATCAACGCCTGGCGTGCGCCGCGCGATGGCGTCGATGGTTTCGCGGCGTTTTTCGGATTTACCGACCCGTGAGCGGCCCTGGGAGCGCGGGCGTCCCGCCCGCACTTTACGGCAACGCCAGCGCCAGTTGCGCGGTCCAATGCGGGCGAGACGCCCGCGGTCCCAGGGGGATCGGCTTGCGCTATGTGAATGGCCGCATTGCTGAGGCTGGACGAAGCGAGCCTTCATATCCACATAGCCGCTGAGTGATTTTTGAGGAAGGTCATGCGATGTCAATTCGGCCAGTGAAGCGGATCGTGAAGTCCACGCCAGCCATCGAGGGAGCGGGGGTGAAACTCCACCGTGCGTTTGGATTCGGCAATACGGGTGATTTCGACCCATTCCTTTTGCTGGACGACTTTCGCAACGATCGTCCCGAGGACTACCGCGCCGGATTTCCATGGCACCCGCATCGGGGCATCGAGACGATCACGTATGTGCTGGCCGGCACGGTGGATCACGGCGACAGTCTGGGCAACCGCGGGAGCCTCGGGGCCGGAGACGTGCAATGGATGACGGCCGGAAGCGGCATCCTCCACCAGGAGATGCCGCAGGGAGACCCGCGCGGCCGGATGCACGGCTTCCAGCTGTGGGCAAACCTGCCATCGCGGCTCAAGATGACATCGCCCCGATACCAGGACATTCCTGCCGCGGAGATTCCCGACGTCGGCGATGACGACGGCACCCGGGTGCGCATCATTTGCGGGGAGTTCTGGGGCAAACGCGGCCCCGTAGACGGCATCGCGGCCGAGCCGCGCTATCTTGACGTGACGGTGCCGCCACGCCGTCGCAAGACGCTTGCCGTCGAGACCTCGCGCCATGCGTTTGCGTATGTCTTCGAGGGATCGGGTACGTTTTCCGGCGCATCAAGCCCCTTCGGCGTTCTCACCGAGAAAGAAACGGCCACGGGCGAGACGGTCGTGCGCGAGCGCACCGGCAATCGCTCGCTGGTGCTGTTCGACAGCGGCGACGAGGTGACGGTCGAGGCCGGGGACGAGGGCATCCGGTTCCTGCTTGTCTCCGGCAAGCCGATCGAGGAGCCGGTTGCCTGGTACGGGCCGATCGTGATGAACACCAAGGCCGAGCTGCAACAGGCGGTCGCGGAGTTGAATAACGGGACCTTCATCAAGCACGGGTGACGCGCGGTCTTTCTGCTCCCTCTCCGTAGCCCGTCGAAGACGGGCGTAGACGCCCTGATGGCACGCGGGGAGAGGTAAGGCTGCCCGGCTGTCGCTTGACTAGCGCCGTCGTGCGACACGCGAGCCCGTACCTCTCTAACTCCCCCTGTGCTAGCTTTTGGCCGTTTGCCCAACAGGATGTTCGGGGGTCCTCATGAATCGTATTCGAGCTGTGCTATGGGCCGTGTGCGCGGGCTTGCCGCTCGTGCTGACGTCGGCGACCCTATCGACCGCCTCCGCCCAAACGTCGTGGCCGCAGCGCAACGTGCGATTTGTCGTACCGCTGGGGCCGGGCAGCGGCGCCGACATCGGGGCCCGGCTGTTCGCGGATCGGCTGGCGGCGCGCTGGGGCAAACCCGTGGTGGTCGAGAATCGTCCCGGCGGCGACGGCATCGTGGCGATTACGGCGTTCGTCAGCGCCCACGACGATCACACGCTGCTGTTCTCGCCGGCCTCGACGTTCACGGCCCACCCGTTTCTGCACGACAAGCTGCCCTATGAGCAGAGCGACCTTCTGCCGATCGCGCGGGTCTCCAATACCCTCGTCGTCATCGTGGCGCCGACGAGCTTGAAGGTCGGCTCGCTCGCCGAGCTGGTGACGCTAGCCCGCGCCCAGCCCGGTAAGCTCAACTGGGCGACCGCGACCGGCATCAGCGATTTTCTGTTCGCGTCTTTCCTCAAGGACGCCAAGCTCGACATGTCGAAGGTGCCCTATCGCGACACCGTTCAGCCGTCCACCGATGTCGCCGAAGGACGCATCCAGTTTTATTGGGGCGCGCTCGCGATCGTGCGGCCTCACGTGCAGGCCGGCAAAGTCAAGATCCTCGCCCTCAGCAACGGCGTGCACATTCCCGACGAGCCTGCGGTTCCGACCGTCAAGGAGGCGGGTTTTCCGGCGCTGGCATTCGATGGCCTTGTCGGACTGTTCGGTCCGCGTGATATGGCCGACGATATTCGCGAGCGGATTGCCGCCGATATCCAGGCGGTTGCGGGCGATGGCGCCATCGCGGCGCGCCTTTTGAGCACCGGCCAGCTGGTCAGCCCGGGGCGGCCGGCTGAATTCGCCGCATCAATCAATGAGCAGCGCGCCGTCGTCGCCGCCATCGCGAAGGAGATGGGGATCAAGCCGGCGCAGCAGTCGCAATAGGCAGCGGAGGTCCAGGATGCACGTTCGGCGCTTTTTTTTCGACTGTCTCGCCGCCGGAATTCTCGTCCTTGCGGCGTCGACATATGGCGAGGCGCAGGCGCCTTCGACGCTTCTGATCCCAGGTGCAACGATCATCGACGGGCTCGCCGACGCCCCCATTCGCGATCGCGCGCTGCTGATCGAGGGCAACATTATTCGCGGCCTGCCGCCTGCCGATGCCGCGGTGCCGGCGGGTGCGCAGGTGCTCGACCTCGCCGGAAAATTCATCATTCCGGGACTGTTCGACTCCCATGTGCACTGGGACGCATTCATGGGCGAGCTCCTGGTCAATCACGGCGTGACCTCAATCCTTGCGCTCGATAATGTGCCCAAGGCTCTGCGCGCGAGGAGCGAGGACGCACACGATATTCCGCGGCTCTTCCATACCGGAGCGCGTGCGCAATTCACCCCGAACTCCACCGAAGCCGACATCGGCGAGGCGATGCGGACCTCGCTGCAATCCGAACCGGATCTGGCGTGGTTCCCGCAATACAATGGCAGATTTTCCCGCGCCTATAAGTTTGCGGCCGACCAGGCCCACAAGGCGGGCCTTATGGTTTTCGGCCATAGCGATGATGCGCCCGGCGCCATACGCGATGGCATCGACATCCTCGAGCATGTTTGGGGCTACGCAGAAGCCGTCATGTCACCCGATGAGCTGCGATCGTTTCAGGACGGCAAGTTGCTGACCTGGGCGACGCAGCTCAACGATTGGAGCAAGCTCGACGGCATGATCGCGGACGCGGTTCGCCGCGGCATCTACCTCAATCCGACGATGACCTATGAATGGGGCGGCTTGAGCCGGCGCGCCCTTGCGCGGGAGCTTGAGGACTACCGCACCATCAGCAATCCGGACCTCGTCTACTTCCCCCGCAACGTGAGCGACAGCATTCTCGCCCGGCATCGGCAGATCAAGAATTTTTCCTCGCGCTACGACAGCATGCCGTGGGTCGACAAACTGCCGGCGGCAGATCGCAGTGCGTTCGAGACCGGATACAAAAACGTGCGCGAGTTCAACAGGAGGTGGGTTGCGGCCGGGGGCAAGATTCAAGCCGGTACGGATATCATCACCGGAGGAATTCCCGGATTTGCCCTGCATCACGAGATGGAAATGCTGGTCGAGTCGGGGCTCACGCCGATGCAGGCATTGAAATCGGCAACCTCATGGTCCGCCGAAATTGTGGAGGGAAAGAACAAGGCGCGCGGCGAGGCCAAGGTCGGCTCCATTCGCGCCGGCAATTTTGCCGATCTCGTCGTCGTGAGCGCTGATCCCTTGAGCGATATCTCCAACACCAAGAAGATCGAACGGGTGATGAAGAACGGTCGCTGGGTCGAGCTTGGTTATCATCCCGAATATTTTACGTTTGTTCGTCCCGCCCGTTCGCTTGCGGCGGCGACGTTTGCGCCCGCGATCAGCTCCATCCAGCCAAGCAGCATCAAGGCGGGGTCCGGGCCCGTGCGCGTGGTGTTGGACGGCAGCGGGTTCATGATGACGTCGCTCGTTCGCGTCGACGGGGTGTCCGTCAAGACGATTTTCCGCGACCCACGCCACATCGAATTCGATCTTCCGGCCCAAGCCATCGAGCGCGCCACGCCCAATCCCTATTTCGCACCGGGGCCCGCGCAAAACACCGGCATCATCGGGTACCGCGCCGTTTCGATCCATGTCTTTAATCCGCCGCCGGAGGGCGGGACGTCGAACACGGTGCAGCAAATGGTGCTGCCCAACTAAGCGCCTCCCACGTCCCCGCCGAGATGCTCCGCGCACGCCTCGCAGCGGAACGGCACTGTATAGTGTGATACACGAGCGACTGCCTTGCATTTGCAAGCAGGCACTGCCGATCCTTTTGCATGGTTTCAGAACGCGGCTGCAATGCCGCAGAAACGCGGCTGCATTGCTGCAGAAACGCGGCTGCAATGTCGCAGAATGGCCCGTGTGTTGCTCGAGCCGGTTGGAACTTCTCTCCGGCCGCAATGCGGATATACTCTGCCACTGATGGGGCCATCTGGGGGCAAAAACACAGAATGTTTGTATCTTCGCGCTTGCCCGGTATCCCGAGCAGGCCGGGTGGATGGAGTGCGAGATGAGTATCGATAACCTTGCCCCGACTCCGATCGGTGGAATCACACAGGTTGCCCGCACCGCTTCTGCTCTTCCGGCGCGTCCTGATCTTGTCGGAAAGCTTCCGGCGACGATTTACGCCGGTGCCAGGCAAGACCGGATCGATCAGCACGTTGGCATCGGCGAAGTGGATGCAGACGGCAAGCTCCTGCGCGTGAATGCGCAATCGTGCGCGTTGACGGGACATTCGGCGCAGGAGCTGCTGGGCCGCTCGATTTTCAACGAGACTTATGACGAGGACATTGAGGCGGACCGCGCGCAGTTTCGGCGCCAGGTCGCAGGCGAGCTCGATCGTTACACCATCGAGAAGCGCATCCGCCGGAAAGACGGCACCTATGTGTGGGCGTCGATAACCTCGTCGAGCGTTCGCGACGCCGACGGCCGGTTCCTCTATGCGCTGCGTATTCTGCATGATCTTACCGAACGCCGCCGCGTCGAGGACGCCCTCGCGGCGCGCATTCGTGAGCAGGCGGCGCTCTATGAGTTCACCGACCGGCTCCAGCGCGCAGAGACGCTGGATGATGTTTACGAACCTGCTCTGGATGCGATCATCGCCGCATTGCAGTGCAGCCGCGCCTCGATCCTCATCCGCGATCATGCGGGCGTGATGAGGTTCGTGGCGTCACGCGGACTGTCCGAGCTGTACCGGCATGCTGTCGACGGCCACTCGCCTTGGGATCGCGATGTCCAAGACGCGGAGCCGATCTGCGTGGATGACGTGGCGCATGCCGGATTTCCCGAACCGCTCAAGCGGGTGGTGGTCGAGGAGGGCATTCACGCGCTGGCATTCATCCCGCTGCCGCTGGCGGGCCGTCTGATCGGCAAGTTCATGGCCTACTATGACGGCCCCCATGCATTCCGGCGTGCCGAGGTCGATCTTGCAGTCACCATCGCGCGTCAGCTCGGCTTCAGCATCGAACGCATCCGCACCGAACGCGCGCTGCGCGAAAGCGAAGCGCGGAAATCCGCCATTCTGGAGTCTGCGCTCGATGCGATCATCACGATGGATCAGCAGGGCCGGGTCGTTGACTTCAACCCTGCCGCGGAAGAGCTCTTGCGTTGCCGTCGCGACCAGGTGCGGGGCCGGTCCGTTGTCGAGATGATGATTCCGGAGCGCTTCCGCGAAAAACATGAGCGGGGGTTGAGAAGGTTCCTTGATACAGGACACAGCTGGATCATCGGGCGCCGATTTGAAATCGCCGTGCGGCGAGCGGACGGCAGCGAATTCGAGGCGGAGATCGCAATCTCTGCATCATCGCTCCAAGGCGGGCAGACACTGTTTACCGCTTACCTGCGCGACGCGACGGCGCGCAAGCGCGCGGAGCAGGCCGAAACTCAGCGGCGGGTGCTGCTCGGCGAGCTGAACCATCGCGTCAAGAACAACATGCAGATGTTGCAGTCACTGTTGGGGGTGGCGGCGCGACAAGCCGGAAGCGCCGAGGCGCGAGAGGTGCTGGAGGAGGCCAGCGGGCGAATCTCCGCCATGGCCGCAGCCCAGCGCGTGCTTTACACGACGCCCGACGCCACGCGGTTCAACGCGCGTGATTTTCTCAATACCGTTTGCGAAACCACGAAGCAGACCTTCTCTCAGGAACTGGACATCGATTGTGAAGCCGATTCAATACAGCTGCCGAACGACGCGGCGATCCCGCTCGCGCTGATCGTCAATGAGCTGCTTACAAACGCCGTCAAGCATGGGTTGAATGGGCGGGGTGCAGGCAATATTCGCGTCCGGTTGACAAGGGAGAGCGACTCATTTCTTGTTTATGTGGAAGATGATGGCCCGGGCTTCCATCTGCAATCGGTTCAGCGACGATCGTCCGGGTTGGCTCTCGTTCAGGGCCTCGCGCGGCAGCTTCGCGGGCAGTTTGAGGTGACCAGAACACCCGCCACCCGGTGCAGTGTGCGGTTTCAATAAGGCTTAAGCCCTTATGCATTCCAGGACGTTGAACGTGCTCGCATGGCCGGAGCCGGGGTATGAGCCTTCTGCGGCCCCGCGGCACTGGCCTCAACTCGTGTTCGCACGCGAGGATTCCCTAGGATCAGACGAGCGGACCGAGCCGCCGGCGCGCATCTTGGTGGTGGAAGACGATTTTCTTGTCGCCGCTGAGATCGAGATAGCACTGTCCGACGCGGGTTTTGATGTCGCCGGGGTCGCAGCTTCCGCCGCCGAGGCCGTGGAACTGGCACAGTCACAAAGGCCGGCCCTGGTCGTGATGGATGTGCGGCTTGCCGGGGAACGCGACGGCATTCATGCCGCAGTGGAGATTTTCCGGACGCTCGGGATTCGCTGCATCTTTGCGACGGCGCTATACGACCAAGATTCGCTGGAGCGGGCAAGGCCAGCCATGCCGCTCGGCTGGCTGCGAAAGCCCTATTCCATGGTCTCGCTGGTGAAAGCGGTCCGCCAAGCCTTGAAGGAGCTCGACGGTTAGTCCTTGATGTACTTCGTCACGCCCCTCACCGTGGCTTCAGCGGTGTGCGCTCCGAGCTTCGGCTCGGCCGTATCGTTTCGACTTGCGCGGCCGGCTTTCCGCCCGCATGGGGCCGTAGTCGCGATAGAGTTCGGCGAAATCCGCCGCTAATTCATAACACAGCGTGAGTTTGCGTGTCGCCGGGGCCCAGCGGGCATTAATGAAACCGCAAGTTTGCATTTCCAAGGAAAACGGGGCCGGCCATATGACGAGCTCGGCCGATCGCGCGGCGACAGGTTCCAACAAGTTGATAGAGCGCGCCATCTGGGCGGTGATCTCAAGTCTGCCGCTGGCTTCGCCATAGACCACGTCGATCTTGGTTTCCGGCTGACCGGGAGCGCGCAGATGGGGCTGGAGCACCGCGCCCCAGGATTTCGCTGCGTCTCGGTAATCTTCGGCGCAACCTTCCTGGCGATCCTTTGGCAGTTTCGTCTCGGCTGCAAGGTCCTTGAATCTCATCGGGTCGGCGCCGACCATGTAGCACACGATCTGAAAGGCGCGCTGCTGATTGAGGCCGTGCTCGTCATAATAGACGACGGGTTCTCCGTCTTTCCGATCGCGGCGATCGGCCATAAACCACCCCTTCGCTGCCTCGGTGAGCACCCGGTCCGAAAATGCAGATTTTATATGAATGAGCGTCAGGGCGGCGAAGGAATCAGCAGCATCCTCCCTTCTTCCAAGCACCGGTAAGTCCAATTCCGTCACGGCGGTATGGGCCAATTCGTGCAGCAGCACAAACAACATATTCCCAGACACGAATTCCGCGAGTTCCTCACGGCGCTTGAGTGGAATGCCCTTGAATCGTGGCTGATCCCCGAGCGCGCGGACAGCATCCTGAATCCTGGATCGGAATAGATCGAATTGGATCGGCTGCGGCTGCGCCCACGGCGACCCGGCGAGGCCAATGAAGACGAACGGCAACACAAGCAGCACGTGCCGCAGCCGGAGAAACCACGATTTCATCGTCAACCTCCCAGAATGTCTTTATCACTTTGGGCCGCCAGCCTTATACCTCGACGGCGGAGAAGGAATGGAAAAGTGAGCGGCGCCGCGATGGCGCATTCGCCTCCTTCGTCGTCACGTATGGCCATCGCCGTCGGATGCATGTACGGCGACGCCGACCTTCGGGTCGACGGGATCTTCCCATGGCCGCCGCGCGATCATGCGGTGCGTATCCGCATATCCGGTCTGCCAACGCTCCCGGATCGAGGCCTGCGAGAAATCGATGTCCCGCGAATAGCCCTCGCCGTCGAATGAGGGAGCATTGATCTCCACAATATGCATCACAGTTCCACAGCCGTAGCTGGCGAACTCCCGAGCCTCCGGGGTGTCTCGCTGGTCCTTGGGGAGCATGCTGAAGAGTTTGCGAATGATATGACGCATCTGGTGAAGCTGGGCTTGTCGCGGGATGTGGCTCCTGGTGCGGCTGGCGAACATGATGTCCTTCTGGCGGTTGAGGACCTGCGCGACGGATTCGGGTTCCGGGCCCCGCGTGTGCCAAATCTGCACGGCAAAGACGACGGAGCTCCGCCGCGGATTGTCGTCGAACACCGCTTCGATCGGCGTGTTCGAGCAGATGCCACCATCCCAATAGGCCTCTCCGTCGATGCGGACCGCCGGAAACGACGGCGGCAGTGCGCACGATCCCAGCACATGATCGAGACCGATCTTTACGTCCCTGGTGTCGAAATATCGCATCTGGCCACTGAGCACGTTGACGACGCCGAGGGTAAGTCTGGGCTTTCCGGAATTCACGCGTTCGAAGTCGACGAGGCTCGGCAGCAGCTTCTTGAGCGGATCCACGGAATACAACGCGGCCTGCTCGACGCCGACCTGCGCCTGAAGACCCCATGCGGCCACTGCGCTGGGCGAATAGAAGCTAGGCACGCCGGTCAGAAGGGCCGTGAAGCTGGTCGCCAGACTTCCGACTTGCGGAGAGAGCATGCCCCATGGCGCAGGTGGCCGGCTTTCGATGCGCGACCAGAACTCGCGCAGCCGCTCTAACCTCTGCGTAACCTTATTCCCGGCGATGATCGCCCCGTTGATGGCGCCGATCGATGTGCCGATCACCCAATCAGGCTCGATACCGGCTTCGTGGAGCGCCTGATAGACACCCCCATGATAGGCGCCGGGGGCTCCGCCGCCCTGCATGACCAGCACCACCTGCCCGGGCAACGGCGTGTGCCGAGTCGAGTCGGGCTTTGAAGCATGATGGAGGCCGTCGCTTGAAGTCATGACGCCTTGGGCTCCCTGGCGGAATAATACAGGAAACCGGAAATCGGGGAAGCCGCTGCATCTGTGGCACGAAGCGCCAGAGTGCGCATCAGCGTCACGGCCGCCGCGCTCAGCGCATCAAGCTACTCGGCCGTGACATTCGTTGCTCGTGACACAAGGTCCGCGTACAACATCGATGCGGTCGTTCTGGCGAGGGCCAGCTATGTTGATTGACGAGTCACCCCGGCGCCAATTTGATTTGCGGAGCCGGCCTTGATCTTTTGCACCGTCAGGGGGCATGGATAGAATGGACAATCCGTTTGTGGACGTCCGGGAGAAACCGATGCGCTTGCTGATCCTGTTGCTGTTGATCGCTGCCGCGACGGTGTTGACCAAACCTCTGGCAACGCCGGCGCAGGGAGCGTATAGCTATCCTTGGTGCTCGATCGAAAACACGGGTGGCGGTCCTGGAGGTCACAAGACCTGCGCCTACGACTCGTGGGAGCAATGCATGGCCGCGAGACCGGGCAGCACCTTGTGCGTCCAGAATTCGCTATATGGCCCTCGGGCGCCTGGCCTCTACTACCGCCGGCCACGGGCGCGCAGGCACAAAAGCTAGCCGGCAGCGCGTTTATCGAGGAAAGCCGCAGAAAACCTTCTTCGGCTCCTGAAGTCGTACGCGCGACAAGTCCAGTTCGCAAATCTGACGCTTGGTGAAAATGAGGCCGCCAACGCGGTCGTTGGCGGCCTCAAACGCCGAAGGGCTCAGCTCTTCGGTTGGGCTTTGTGTTTCTTATGGGTGCTGCGGTAGTATTGATGCCGACTAGATGTATTCGGATCACGATCGGGGTTCACGGCTGTGCATGCTCCTCCTTCACATTTGGTTTGGTCGCTATAGGAGCTTTTGGCTTTGGACGCTGCATACGATGCGCTGGGTACAGCGAGAAAAGCCGCAAGCGCAAGCGCCACACCGACCTTCGTAATCATGGTCATTCCTCCCTTATAGTGGGGCAAGATTGCCCCGTCGCAGTTTACACATATAGTCGAATATATACGTATACAAGCGCGAGTTTGCGGGGACCACCGATTTCTGGCGATAAGGTGCTCATTTCTACTAATATGTACAGATGTTCATGTTAAGATGAACGCCGGTTCATACCGATTTCAAGCGATAAGGTGCTTATTTCTACTAATATGTACAGATATTCATGTGACGATGAAGGCAGGTTCATGAAGCTGAAGGCGCACTCCCTGCTCAACTCCCGACGAGGTCCTGCCCTCGGTCCTATTCCTTGACGTACTTCGTCACGCCCCGCACCGTGGCTTCTGCGGTGTACAGATTGCCGGCGGCATCGATAGCGATCCCTTCTCCCATGGCGCCATCGGGAGAATCCGTCTTGTGCGGCGGCACGAACGTCGTCACCTTGCCGTCCTTCAAACTGCCGATGCGAATGCCCTTGAGCCAGCCGGGGTGCACCCGCGGCGTCGACTCCGAGTCAGCCACGTAAATCGTGTCGTTGCCGTCGATCGCCAGTCCGCTGGCGCGGCTGAACTCCCGATATTCGCCGACATACTTGCCGTCCTTCGTCAGGATCTGGATGCGGTGGTTGTGGCGGTCGGCGACGATGAGGCGCCCCTGGGAATCGAACTCGACCGCGTGCGGCGTGCGGAATTCGCCCGGGCCGGTTCCGGTCTTGCCGATGGTCCGCAGGAACTTGCCGTTGCGGTCGAACACCGAGATGCGGCCGACAAGATTCGGATCCTCGACGTTGGTGTGGCTCTCGGCGACGTAAACGTCGCCGTTGGCAGGGTCGGTGACGACGTCCGTCGGCTCGGTCAAAGCCTCCGGCGGGTTTCCCCTCACACCCGGTTTCCCCAGCGTCATCAGCACCTTGCCTTCAGGACTGAACTTGACGACAACGCTTCCCTTCGGCTCCTCTCCGGGAAACTTCGCAAGCGCGTCGGGGCTCGTCACACTGGCGTCCGTCACCCACACGTTGCCGTCGCGATCGACATGGATTCCGTGCGGCCACACGAACATTCCGCCGCCAAAGCTCCTGATCTCCTTGCCCTGCTCGTCGAAATGGTGGATCGGGTTTGCCTTGGTGCCGAGACAGCCGGGGGCGGTCCCTGGTGAGCAACGGTCGGTCGCCCACACGGACCTGCCGTCCCGGTCGATAGCGACGCCGTTGGACCCGCCCCACGGCCTTTTCTCCAGCGTGAGCTGTGCCCAATCGCGGATGGCGCGATAAGGATTGGCGCCGCTGTTGACCGGCGCAATGTCCTGCGCCTGGGCTCGGCCTCCTGCTATGGCCATCCACGCGGCAACCGCCGCAATAAACCAACCTCTCCCAAAAGCTGAAATCGACATCGCAGCGCTCCTTGCATGAAAAAGCCCCGCCTGTTTTTCAGCCGCCGCGTTAATCACGCATCCCCAGGCGTCAGGGATGGTGAAAGTACCACACCAGTGGTGAGCCGCCGACGCCGTTACTTCCGCGATGGCTCGAAATAGCTCAAATCTGGCGGGGGCTGATCCTTATAGGCCGGCATCAGCTTGCCATTGGTCGCGTTAACAACGTAAGCCTCATCGCCGATCTTGACCCAGACGTTGTCCTCCGGGCAGGTCTCCAACAACCACACCGGGCGAGGATCCTGCTTGCGGACGGCCTTCTGGACTTTGGCGTAGGGCCGCGTCATGGCGTGATCTATCACGGTGATCTCGTCATAGAGCGTGTTGCGGTCGGCCTTGTCGAGATAGAACCGCTCCTTGATGACGGTCTGGTTGTCCTCGTGAAATGGAATGCCTGAAACTTCATAAGCGCGCGGACCCCGCAGGTAGCGGGTCTCGACTTCGAGCGCGGTGTATTTGCCGTCGCCGTTCTCGGCGATCCACTTGCCGATCGAGTAGCCCACGAGCGTGCGCTCGGCATCCGCGGGCCAATCGCGGCCGTCGGTATAAATCCGCCGATACACATCGTTGTTGTGGCTCATCAGGATGTAGGTCGTCTCCGGCGTGACGATGATCTCCATTGGATTATAAAGGTTCATCATCGCCGGCATGCCCTCCGGAAGGCAGAAGGTCGATGGCCAATTGCCGGGCCGACCGGCGCGCTGGTCGGCCACACTCGCATCGTATACTTTTTGGTATTCGGGCGTCAGCGGCGGCGGGCCTGCAAGCTGGCGCCAGTTATTCGGGGGGCCGGTGCGATCCCATTGACCTTTGAAGTCAGGATACTTGCCAAAATCGACCACCTGCGCGATCGCCGATGTCGCCAGCAGTCCGGTTGCCAGCGCAACTGCACACGTCGAGGCTGGATAACGCATGGGAATTCTCCTTAAAGATTATCTGCCCGCGATCAGCCCGGCTCCAATCCCTTGGCCTTGAGCACCGCGGTGGCGGCGGGCGTGGTTAGGAACCTGATCACCGCACGTGCCGCCTCGCCCACCTTGCTGTTGGCCGCGACCGCCGCGGTCGAGACGGAATAGAACTGAATCTCCGCCGGCAGCGGGCCGGCCACTTCGGCGCCCGCATAGGGCAGGATTTCGCTGATCGCCGTGATGCCGAGCTCGGTCTCTCCGTTCGCCACCGCTTTGGCGGCCGGGTTGCTGGTCGGCTGCGGCTTGAGCTTGGGCCTGACTTGGTCGGCGATCCCGAGCCGCTCGAGGAGGCTCTTGAAATAGGGCGAGCCAGCGCCCGCCTCCACATAGGCGATCGAATTGGCCTTGAGCAGCGCCTGCTTGAATCCCTCGACCGTGCCGATGTCGGGCTTGGAGGCCCCCTTGCGTACCGCGAGGCCGAAGGGGGCACGCGCGATATCGGCGCGCCCGGCGGCGCCGGCCTTGCCGTCCTTGGTGAGGGCGTCGATCGCTGCCGGGGTCAGGATTGCGACATCGAATGCCGCGCCCTTGTCGATCTCGGTCTTGAGTTCCGAGGCAGCGCCGAAGGTGATCACCAGCTTGTGCTCGGCTGCCCTCTCGAATTCCGGGGCGAGGACTTCGAGCGAGGTCTTCACGGCGTTGGATACCAGCATCCGGATCTCTGCGGTCTGCGCGCAGCCGGCACCGACACACGCCGCAATCGAAATTCCTCCTGCAACGGCGACTGCGACCGTTCTCATGCCTCCCTCCTTATTTGTCGTCGGGCCCGCTCTGGCTCCAGCCAACTTTACCGGCAAACCTCCGCCATGGCGAGGGACTCCTTGGGCGGCGCCCGCAGGCGGCCCGGCGGCTGCGCCTGGCGGGACCGTCGATGCAATGGATGAGCGTGTCGAGGTCGGGAGCCGTTACGAGTCGCCCTGACTGAGTGCCATGCCCTTTTCGGCCAGTTCCCGCCGCGCGTTCTCGTTCTTGGTCAAGTGCCTCAAACCCATGCCGCGGAGGACGTTGGGGGCTTTGGTGAATTGGATATTGTCATAGCCGACGATCTCAATGCGGTTGCCCCATGGGTCGCGGAAATCAAGGAATGGGCCCTCGAGCGGGGTAATGCCGGCTGCTTTGAGCGCGGCGCGCGCCGCCTCCTTGTCATCGACCACCAGGCCGAAATGGCGGCCATCGTCTGCAGGCTGTTTGCGCCCTTTCTGAAGAGCAATGAACTGGTCGCCCAGATCGATAAAGGCCATCGTGTCACTCTTGCCGCGTAGCTCGAACGCGAAGAGGCGGCCGTAGAACGCCAGTGCCTCCTCGATGTCTCCCACCTCCAGCGCTACGTGGTTGAAGCCGACGACGCGCGGCTTTGCAGATTGAGCCATCAGACACTCCTCCTGTGAGCCAGACGAGTTAGGTGGGGACGGCCTCTTCATGGTGCAACCACGGTCCGGAAGACGCCGGTAGAGCTCCCTTTTGAGGACTGAGGGGTGCGGGGGCCAGCCATCCTGTCCTGCCGCACGCCGGCAGCGATGTATGCGGTACCTGGACAAGAGGCCTTTGCGAATGAATGACGCCATGCGCCTTGACGGGCGTTGAGATTGATGACGGCAAGCGTGGTCAACCCGGCGTCGCTCTCGTTCTTCAATCGAGAGGCGTCAGAAATCCGGCACGACCGCCTGCGGTATCGGCAGGGCGGACGTACCCGGAAAGAAGGAGTTGGGATTATCCGTGCAGCTCATCTCCACGAGTGGGCCTTCCGGTGCGCTCGCCAACTGCACAAGGCGCTCGATGGGAACCTTGGCCACCGCCGCCTCATATTGCCGGAAGCGCTGGATGGCGTCCCAGGGCATCGTGAAAGCGCCGGGATCCTCGACGTGAATGTTCACCTCCAGCACGTTACCGTCCTCGATGAGGTGGAAGCGCTCGATGACGTGAAGCTGCTTCGTGTGCGGTGTTCCGAATCCGTCCACATGCGTCCTATCATCGAGTCCGATGGTGTCGACGACGAGCGTATCGCCTTCGTAATGGCCGATGGATTCGCCGTACCAGGATGTCTTGACGTTGGCAGAATGCTTGTCCGTCAGGTGGATGTGGCGAACGTCATTAAAACTTGTCAATATCATCACCACTTCCTTCGGCCCTTGGATGAAAAACATCGGCTGGGTCATGGGTGAGAGCAGAAATCCGGTAACGCCTTTCGGCCAGCAACTCGCGGTCGGCGAGGCAACAAGCTTTCCGGACAGGACAAGCTCGTTGCGCTTGCGGACCACATCCCTCGCCCAGGGCTGGAGGATGGGATTGTTGAGATCGGCCAAATGCTGGGTCGGCTGCCTTCCGGTCACACGGAACTCGTCATTCGAAACGTACGGATGCGCCGGGTCCTGCTGCATGGGGCCGACACCGCTCGCCGGTGGGATGAATATGCGGTTATACGCGTACCACCCGATATTTGGATCGGGCGCAAAATTGGGCGGTGCGCCCTCAACTGTCGACGCGAAGCTCAAGCTGCCGAGCAGGTAAGCTGCGCTGGCGAGAACACCTGCCGTGACGTTTCCTGTATGTCTGGACATCGGGGCCTCCTCTGCGACACAGGTTAGCCAATATCGAAAAATAAATTATACCAATATTGGTACAAGATTCGAGCGCGGCGAAGAAAATCGTATCGTCGATGGAGCGCCGATGGGTATGAAGCGTTTGAGCCACACGACCAGCAATCTCGTCGACCATCCCTTTTTGATTCTCCCCAGCTTGCCCCGGATGGACTACCCTTAAGGTCGCGAGGTCGGATCAACCGGCCTTTTGCTCTCACTGGGAGGTACTCATGACAGACCGGGAGAAGTGGGATCAGAACCAGGGTGCAATGTCGCGGCGGACGCTCGTCAAGGGGCTCGCGGCCGGAGCCGGCGCCGTGATGGCTGGAACAGGCGGCGCGGCAGCGCAGACGGGAGTAGCGGCACCGCCGACGACCATCACCAATCCGCCGCGCGATTTCGGTCCGCACGGCGCGCCGACAACCTATTTCTGGGACCCCGACATCATCGCAGTCGACCCGCAGTTCAACGCCATCGCGCAGCCCAACACGGCGATCAAGCGTCTGTACACCGGTCTCTTGTGGGCCGAGGGCCCGGCGTGGAGCGCGCAAGGGCGCTATCTGGTGTGGAGCGACATCCCCAACAATCGCCAGATGCGCTGGTCGGAGGACGACGGTCGCGTCAGCGTGTTCCGCTATCCGTCGAACAACAGCAACGGCAACACGTTCGACTTCCAGGGTCGGCAGCTCTCCTGCGAGCATCTCACCCGCCGCGTGGTGCGCTACGAGCACGACGGCACCGTGAGTGTGATCGCCGATTCATACCAAGGCAAGCGGCTCAACTCGCCGAACGACGTCGTGCCACATCCGGACGGCAGCTATTGGTTCACCGATCCGCCCTATGGCGGCCAGCTCTACGAGGGCGAGCCGGATGCGGCGGGCGGCCCGAGCAACGCGGCCGGCCGGCTCAATCCCCGCATCGGCCAGCCTGCCGGCTTCGTGCCCGGCCGCCGCGAATTGCCCACCAACTGCTATCGCGTCGACCCGAGCGGACGCGTCGACCTCGTTGTGAGCGAGGACCAGGTTCCGGATCCCAATGGGCTCCTGTTCTCGCCCGACTACAAGAAGCTCTACGTCATCAGCACCGGCCAAGGGCCGGGCGATGCAGGGCCGGGCGGCAAGGGCGATATGCACGTGTTCGACGTCGGCTCTGACAACAAGCTGTCCAATCAAAAGCTGTTCAGCGACTTCATGGTCGAGGGCGTGAAGTGCGGGCCGGACGGGGCGCGCTGCGACGTCAACGGCAATGTCTGGGTCTCGAGCAATGCCGGCCGCGCCGTGGGCTTTAGCGGCGTGACAGTGTGGACGCCGGCGGGCCAGCTCATCGGCCGCATCCGGCTGCCCGAGGTCTGCGGCAATGTTTGCTTTGGCGGCCCCAAGCGCAACCGCCTATTCATGGCGGCGAGCCAGTCGCTCTACGCGGTCTATGTCGGCACGCAGGGAGCGGCGCCGGGTTGACCGTTCCCGCAGAATGTCACGAGCAGCGGGGTGGGCAAGGCATCAGCATGCCCACCCCGAATGCGCGACGATCAAGCCGACTTGAGCAAGTTATGTGTTACGGCCGGCATCACAAGGCTTCTAAAGAACGCTCTTGTCCGGTATCTTTCGGCCTAGTCGAGGGGGGCTGGCCCCGACGAGGTTGCCTGCCAGTCCGACCGCGACGGTTCCGCGTCTTGGTCTAAGCGATGACCAGCAACTGTTCGTAACACAATTGGATGCGCAAGCTTCCACCGTGCGCACCCTGAATGAGGGAGAAACGATATGAGAATCACATCACAGGTTTTCGTTGTCGCGACGTTGGCCGCGACATTCGCGCTGAGCTCGGTCTCGGCCCAAGCGCAGAATGTGCGCGTGCGCGGCACCATTGAGAAGCTCGATGGCAACAACTTGGCGGTCAAGTCGCGCGACGGAGCTGAGCTCAAGCTCGTGCTCAAGGACAACGTTCGCATTGGCGGCGTCGTCAAGGCCTCTCTCGCCGACGTCAAGGCCGATGCCAACGTCGCTATTACGTCGCGGCCACGACCCGATGGAACGCTTGAGGCGGTCGAACTGCGCATCGCTCCTGCCGGGCAGCCCTTCAACTCCTTCCATGCCGATTGGGACTTGATGCCGAACAGCTTCATGACCAACGGCTCATTGCAGACCTCAGTCGCCGGCGTCGACGGCCAGGTGCTGACGGTGAAGTACAAGGTCGTGGGCAAGTCCGATGAGGAAAAGAAGATAGTCATAACGCCGAAGACCATCATCGCCACCACGGTGCCCGGCACCAAGGAGGATCTCAAGCCAGGCTTGAAAGTATTCGTTGCTGGCGCCCCAAAACTGGCCGATGGCTCACTCGATGTCGCGGCAATCCAGGTCGAAAAGGAAATCCCCCCGCCGCAGTGATATGACGGCAACTCGCGAAAGGGCGGGCGCTCCACCCGCCCTTTTTTCGCTGCACAAGCGCGGCGAGTCCGCTTGGGGTCACCTTACCCGCATGACTCGCCGTCGGTGACCGTCGGTCTGCCTCCGATAACCGAAGTCTCAGCGGCTCGTGGAAATGCGACGGCTTACCATCCGATAGCTCCGACATGGCAGTCGACGCAAATGGGAGGTTCACGACTAGCTCAAGCGGGCGGACTGTCAATGCCACGTTCAAAGGACGGAATAGTCCAAGTCAGACGATCCCAACGCGCCTTCGAACCCACCCACACATGGGCCGTGACCTCGGCATCGGCCTCCCGATCGAGCGTTCCGAGGCGAATTCGGATGTGGTCCGGATCTTTCGATACGCGCGCAAATACCGGCGATCCGCAACGCGAACAGAAGCACCGCCGAGCACCGGGCGAAGACTCGTATTCAGAAATCAAATCTTCGCCAGCAATTACACGGTACCGCTCAAGTAGAATTCGCGCGTTGGGCAGAAAAGGCTGTGCCGTTGGCGCGTCGGCAAAGGTCGCAGTGACAAAGCCGAACCTCGCCGACGGGTCCCAAAATCTCGAACTGGAAGCCACCACAAAGGCATTTCCCGCGCATAAGTTCCGGTGCCAACACGGGGTCGTCTTTTGACATGGGCAGATGCTCCACCTCTGGTCATGAATCGACAGCGGGATAGTGCTTCGAAAGATGCCTGTTGCACACTCGGGCTCATGCTCCCGCCGAGTGAGCGCAAATCCGTGATCATTCCGTTCACCAACGTCGTCCCGCGCCATTGGCGATGATGTCGTTGGGAGCTCGATGTGGCAGTTTGAACCAAAGGCGCAGCGAGGCGACCAATGTCCGAAAGGCTTTATCGTAGTTCGGAAAGGCCCAATGTAGGACTATTCGACCAAGCGGTTTGAGGCGATTTCATTCAAGGCGGCGCCGGGTGGCTATGTGTTTGAGCTGCCGAAAGTAGTCTTTGCCAACGCGCTTACCGTCCGGAAGCCATTGTGCAAGGAGAATAGGCAGCACCGGCCGGCTCCGCGCGCGACGTGCGGAAGCGCCCATTTGGGTGCGAGTTTTGCCTTCGGGCGGAGCATCATCATGAGCGATTCAGACCTCTTCGACATCAAGTACAGCCTGCTTCCTCCGGAGCTGCAGATGAAGCTGTGGGTGCTGGCTCTCGACGCGAACACGAGCAAGGTGAGCGTGGCGTACAGTTTAGGGGCCTTCCGCACGAGCCTGGCGTATAACTTCGGAGGCAATCTGGAGGCTTCGGTGGGACGCTATCGGCTTGGAGACCCATTAATAAAGGTCGGTTTCAATCCAGCTAACAGCGACCTTTCGGCGGGACTCATCTTTCGAGGATTCAATTTCGGAACCTCGGCGAACGTAACGCGCCGATCCTTCGGTGTCAGTCTCGGCTACGGCAGGGAACTGCTGCCATTTCCGGATGAGCTGAGCCGCGTGTTCAGCGCAGCCAACGGGGGTCTCGCGAGCATGGTGAGCGACATACGTTCGGCGCCCAACAATCCGCTCAAGTGGTACAACCTTCACAGCAACGATACGGCCGCGATCAGCAGCGCGGTTAGCGCCGGACGGCAAATCGCCAATTCGAACAAGGGCTCGCAACGGTTCGGGGCCGCACTGAGCCTTACCCACACGCCGCAGACCGGGTTGACTATCCATCTAGGCGTCGGTGCGTCCTTCTGACTGTCCTTGGTAAGCGAAAGCTCCGAATTCCTGCGCGGGGGTGGTGAATAACCTAACCTTTCTTCGGCGACCAGCCATAAGCCTTGGCGCAGGCGCCGCCCATCAGCATTGCCCGCTCACTGTCGCTCAGGCGGCCAGTCTTAAGGAAGGACTCGACGGCCTGCTCGTAGTTGACGACGGCGAACGCGCGTGTCCAGTCCGTGCCCCACAGGCAGCGGTCCAAACCCCAGGCATCGAACACGCGGGCGAGCGGGTCCCAGATGTCCTGGAAGGGATACGGTTCCCGGGACAGCGTGCAGGCGCCGCTGACCTTGATCACCGCGTTCGGGCGCCTGGCGAGTTCCAGCACCTTCGGCAGGTCGGCCCAGGGCTGCGGCGGGGCGGGCGGCAGGCGCGGCTGCATGATGCCCAGATGGTCAATGATGAATCGCGTGTCGGGATGGCGATCGATCAGCGCAGTGCCCTCGTCCAGGTTGCCCCAGCACAGGATGTTGACCGGAAAGTCGTGGCGAACGGCTGCGCGCAGGATGCGGTCGAGGCCCGGGTCGTTCGGCTCGCGCTTCGCTTCCTTCGTCAGGATGATGCGGATGCCGACCGTGCCCGGCGTTTTCTTCCACCCGGCGACGACATCGGCCACCGCCGGATCGTCCGGGTCGACCGGCTTGACGATGGCAAACCGGGCGGGATGGGCCCGTTGCACTTCCACCGCATAGCTGGCGTCGTAGCGGTACAAGGAAAAGGCGGAGATGAAGATCGCGCCGTCGACGCCGACCTTGTCCATCGCCGCCACCATCTCGTCACCCGTGACGTGATCGGGCCAGTTCGGCACACTGTGCCAGGGTCGCTTCGAAGTGTTCGCCTCATAGGCATGGACCTGGGAATCGATGATCGTCATCTGGGAAGCTCCTCTGTGCTAAGCGAGGTTGGTACCGCAGCAGGTCGGTGTCCAGAAGGGCCATCCTCCTGCTTGCGCTCGTGGGCGTAAGAATGGTTGGCCCTGGCTTGCCGGCCGCCAAGGAAACCGCCATGTTGCGCGCCGAACCATCGGCATTCACGACATGTAGCCATAATCCGGGAGACACTTATGCGCCATCTCGCTTGCACCCTGCTCGTCGCCTGCGCAATTTTGCCCCAAATCGCCACCGCCGAGGACGCGCTGGTGCCGGTTGAGAAAGCCGCTTTCCACCATCCGATTTTCCACAATGAATATGTATTGCTGCTCGATGTCTACGTTCCGCCTAACCGAGGTGGACCGATGTATCACACGCATTCGCTCGATCAGGTAAGCGTGTTAATTGCCGACAGCGACATGACCAACCAAGTGTGGGGCGGCGAGGCAACACCGCCGCGACGGGGCACGCGAGGCAACGTGGGATTTGCGGCCAATTCCAAAAAGCCGGTGAGTCATCGCGGTTTCAATGTTGGGAGCACGCCGTTCCACAACGTCGTCATGGCTCTGCTCAGGAACGAGCCCTACGGGCTCTCGGCAGGAACCCGCACGAGCACACCCGCCTACGCGCAGGTGCTCGACAATGAGCGAGTCCGCGCTTGGAAAATCTCGCTCGAACCCGGCGAGGCGGTCGCGGCCATTACGCAAACGGCTCCGGGCATGCGCATCGTCCTGGACGGTGGCGAAATCACCGAACATGTGCCCGGCGACCCTGACCGCGGCAAGATGCTGCGCACCGGCCAATATTTCTGGCAGGATGCCGGCGTAACTCGCGCCATCCGCAATACCGGCGCCACAAAGGTTCAGTTCGTCGAGATCGAGTTGAAATAAAACGCTCGCAGGCATCAAGGTCGAGTTAGCCTGTTAGGATTTCCATCACGGACTTTCGATCGGAGGGATATTATGAAGCTTTCCCATCGACAATTTCTCCGCATGGTCGCGGGCGCTGCCGTGCTTCCAGCATTCTCACGGATCGTCAGGGCGCAAGCCTACCCGACGCGGTCCGTACGCTTGGTCGTTGGATTCCCGCCCGGCCAAACGGCCGACCTTATTGCGCGCCTGATGGGCCAGTGGCTGACGGAGCGGCTGGGTCAGCCAGTCATCATCGATAATCGGCCTGGCGCCAGCAGCAATATCGCCACCGAGTTGGTCGTGCGCTCGCCTGCGGACGGTTATACGCTTCTGTCGGTCAATTCGAGCAATCTCATTAATGCGACACTCTACGAGAAGCTGCCTTACAATTTCCTCCGCGACATCGATCCGATTGCGAGCTTCAGCCGGGTCGCCCTCGTCATGGAGGTGAGTCCATCATTTCCGGCCCGTACCGTTCCTGAGTTCATCGCCTATGCCAAGGCCAATCCGGGAAAGATCAATATGGCCTCCGGTGGAACCGGAAACTCAACCCATGTGACCGGAGAGCTGTTCAAGATGATGGCCGGCGTCAATTTGCTGCACGTGCCATATCGCGGCTCCCCACCTGCGCTCACTGATCTCATCGGTGAGCGAGTTCAAGTGATGTTCGATGTGCTGTCCTCCTCGGTGGAGCACATCAGGTCGGGCCGGCTCCGCGCCCTCGCGGTGACCACCGCGACACGCTCAGAGGCGCTGCCGGACATCCCAACCTTGGGCGAGTTCGTGCCCGGCTACGAGGCGAGCGCACTGGCAGGCGTCGGCGCTCCCAAAGGCACTCCCGCCGAGATCATCGAGAAACTTAACAGGGAAATCAACGCGGGCCTCGCCGATCCCAAGATGAAGTCGCGTTTTGCCGATCTCGGGCTCACGCCACTGTCGCTTTCGGCTGCCGACTTTGCCAAGCTCGTCATCGACGAAACCGAGAAGTGGGGCAAGGTGGTGAAATTTGCGAACATCAAGCCTGAGTAAGGTTGCCCGATCAGGCGCCTCCGACGATCTACCCGAAGGACAGCGTGCGGACAGTCGACTGGCGCGGCTCGCTGCCCGATCTTTGCTCCAGAGGCGTTCGGCCGAGCCGGAGCTTGAGAGATGGTGCCGGGGGCTTCTTGCCTGGCGTACTGGGCTGCTTGGGCACGAGGGGACCAAGATCACGTTTGAGGCCCCGGCCCTTTGGGGAGGCAATAGCGGAGCAGTGGGGCCGGGGCCGCGCAAGGGGGGTCTACTCGATCACCACGCCGGAATTTAACGCCGGCCACAGCGCACGTTCCGAGTTGTGGTAGTTGGGCAAGTGCGCACGCAAAGCCCCGACCCTTCAGGGACCCTGCAGAAAGGCCGGGGCCGCGTGAGGCCCGTTGGCAAAAGCCCACGTTCGAATCCAACGTTGGCAGCAGCGGCACTGTTCCAGTGAAGGTTGCCGGCAGGCTGCCAGCGGCCGGATCGTCGACCGCCCGTTCGCTACTTACCAGGAGTCATTGGCTTTAGTCTGGGCTGTTTGATGGTGGCTTGGCCACGAGGTCCACCAGGAGGTCCGCACAGTTGCACGGTTTGCCGCCCCCAATTCTGAGTGTCCACGTTCAGCATTTCGCACACCTGCTTTGGTATTGCGACCGTGATCTTCTTTTGCTGAGCGGACGCACTCATCGTTGTTGCGGCCGAGACAATCGCTACCGCGGTCAATCCGACTATCATTTTGCCTATCATGGTGCTTGTTCCAGTGTCAGGACACGCACCCCAGCCTTTGAATGTGAAACTCAATAGCGCCGATGCGGTTGCCCGCGTGCGGCAGTACCGCGCGGTGTCGCCGGCGGAGCCGCCGTTTGCTGTGCCCCCGCCGGAGCAATCGATGCCGCCACGCCGGCCGCCATGAGGAGCCCGCCGACGACGGCAAGCCCAAGGGCCGCCGCGCGGCCTCGCCGAGATTCATTGGCGCCGGCCTGCCGTCATGCTACACTTTGTAACATTACATCCACGACTGATCCTGAATGAGCGAGAGCCCGCAATGAGCGAAAGCATGCCGGACCTGGGCGACCTCGAGCGCGAGGTGATGCAGCTGATCTGGGCCAATGGTCGCCTCACGGCAGAGACCGTACGCGAGAAACTGGCGCGGCGCCTCAAGGAATCGACGGTTCGCACCGTGCTGCGGCGGCTGGAGGAGAAGGGTTACGTCGTCCATGCGGTCGAGGGCCGCACCTTTGTCTACCGGGCGACTCACCCGCGCGGGAGGGTTGCGGCCAAGGCCGTCCAGCGGATTGTCGATTGGTTCTGCAACGGATCAGTGGAGGAGGTTCTGGTCGGCATGGTGGATAGCGCCATGATCGACCAGCGGCAGCTGCGCATGCTGGCCGACAAGGTCGCGAAGGCGAAGGGAGGAAAACGGTAATGGTGGGCCTGCTGCTGGAATCGGCGCTTCGGTCGCTGGCGCTCGGCGGTGCCGTATGGCTCGGCTTGACGCTCCTGCGCGTGCGGAACCCGCACACCCATATGACCGCATGGATCGTAGTGCTGGTCGCCTCCCTGTCAATGCCGATCCTGATGCATCGTCTTACCCTCACCGTACCGGCCGCTGCGCCGGCCTTGCGTGTGATCGAGACCATACCGGCACTCTCAAGCAACCCTCTGGAAGCGCCCCATGTTACGGCGCTCCCGGTGCAAGGCCCCCTCGACTTGCCGCCTGCGGCAGCGCCTGCCGTCGTCAATCCGCCGCGCCAGGCGATGCCCGCCCCGGTCGACCGGCGAAGCCTTGGTTGGCCAGGCTTCGATTGGCGCGCCTTGGCCACAGCCGTCTACCTGCTCGTCGCCGGCGCGTTGCTGCTGCGGCTCTTCACCGGACTCCTGTTGAGCTGGCGCATGGCCCGCGCCGCGCGGCCAATTCCTGAAAGCTGGGCTGGCGATGCTGACATACGCGTGAGCGATCTCGTCGGGGTGCCGGTTACGTTCGGATCGACCGTTCTGTTGCCCGTCGAATACGTCGATTGGAGCGAGGCGAAGCGTCAGGCCGTGCTGTCGCACGAGGGATCTCACGTCGCGCATGGCGATTTTTATGTGCTGTTGCTGGCGGCGTTCAACCGCGCGGTGTTCTGGTTCAGCCCGTTCGCGTGGTGGCAGCTCGTCCGGCTCTCGGAGCTTGCGGAAATCATCAGCGACGACGCCGCGCTCGAAATGCTGGACGATCGGTCATCCTATGCAGGAATTCTGCTCGATGTTGCTGGCGGGCTTCAGCGGGCGCCGGTCGCCATCGCGATGGCGCGGGCCTGCACGGTGCGCAAGCGCGTGGAGCGAATTCTTGCCGGAACTGCCGCGCCAGCTCGCATGGGTTGGCGAAAACGCGCGCTCGTCGCGGCCGCGCTTGCTCCGGCGGTGATCATCTCGGAAGGCGCCATCGTACTCAGCGCGTCGAAGCCGCCTGCCGAACCTGTCGCAGTTGCGCCGAGCGCGTCCACTCCGCAGACCGATGCACGCGCGGTTGCGCCGTCGATACCGGCGGCGGAGCACCTGTCGGCGGCAACCAACGCGAAGCTCCTCGACCGCTATGTCGGTCATTATGCTGCCGATCCGAAGGTGCTTCCGGACCTGGTGCTGACGGTGACGCGCGAAGGCGGTCACCTGTTCGTGCGCCGGACCGGCGAGGTCAAGCTCGAAGTGTTTCCCGAAAGCGATCGGGCCTTCTTCTACGGCGTCATCGATCAGCGCATCTCGTTCCGGGGCGACGGCCCCGCGCAGGTGATGGTCCTGCACCAGAACGGCACGGAGATCGAGGCGACGCGGGTCGACGCCGCGGCGGCGAAACGGGCGACGGAGTTGTTCGACGAACGCGTCGCCGACCAGGCGAGGCCGCGAACGGCGATCGATGTGGACCCGAGCCTGTTCGATCGCTATGTCGGTTACTATGAGCTCGCCCCCCGGTCCATCATCACCGTCACGCGGGAGGGCGACAAGCTGTTCGCGCAGGTGACCGGCGGCCTGAAGCGGCGATTGTTCGCGGCCAACGAGCGCGAGCTTTTCTACGAGTTCATCGCGGCCCAGTTCACTTTCATTGCCGACGGAGAGGGGCGCGCGACTGCACTGGTCCTGCACCAGAACGGCCGGGAGTTCCCTTCGCTCCGGGTCGACGAGGCGCGGGCCAGGGAGACCGAGGCGAGGGCGCAGGAGGTGACCAATCGGCGCGCCGATCAGGAGCGGCCGCGCACAGCTGTCGCGATCGATCCCAGGCTGTATGATCGCTATGCCGGGTTTTACCAGCGCGGGCCCAATTCCATCTTCACCGTCACACGCGAAGGCGACCGGCTGTTCGCGCAGCTGACCGGGCAGCAGAAGCTCGAAGTGTTTCCCGAGAGCGATCGGGAATTTTTCTACAAGGCGGTGGCCGCACAGATCACGTTCGTCGCGGATGGCGAGCGGCCGCCGACCGGGCTGATCTTGCATCAGAACGGCACCGACTTGCGCGCGGCCTGGTTGGCCGGCCTCCCCGGCAGCCATGGCCAGGATGACCAGCCCGATGCGAAAATGCTCGATCGTCATGTGGGCTGGTACGAGCTCGGCCCCCTTCGGGCGCTCGCAGTCACACGCGAGGGCGATCGTCTGCTCCTGCAGGAGACCGGACATCCGAAATTCGAGGTGATTGCGCACAGCGATCGCGAATTCGTCTCCACGGACGCGGGCACGTTCGTCATATTCATGTCCGACGCCCTAGGCCGTACGACTGAGCTGCTGCTCCACCAGCCGAGCCCGGGAGCGCGGCGCGCGGTCCGGATCGACGCCTTGCGGGCGCAAGCGATCGCGAGCGCCTTCGCGCGCCGGGTCGCGGCGGCGCCGGACCGGTTCAAGGATCAGGCGCCGGCGGACGGGAGCAAGGCCGCCGTGTTGCGGGCAATCGAGGAGTTGCAGCACGGCGCTCCGCGCTACGACCGGATGAGCGAACAGTTGGCAGATAATGTGCGCCGCCAAGTCTCTCAGCTGCAGGCCTTGACCACAGCGCTTGGCACGGTCGAGTCGGTGTTCTTTCGCGGCGTCGGGCCGGGCGGCTACGACATCTACGGCGCCAAATTCGCCGGCGGTTTTGCCGAATTCAGGATTCTCGTGGACCCGGACGGGAACATCGAGGACATGATCTTTCGGCCCGGCGGCGATGACACGCCCGGCGGAATGGTGACCTGCGCGCAGGAGCAGACGTTGAAATCCTTGCCGCGCACCGCACCCATCCAACTGCTGTTATATAATGGCGGCGGCGCCGACATTCGCGTGTTCGCGCTCGACTTCGAGGGCAAGCGATCACGCTACGTCATGATCGGTGATGATCGATCGGCTCCGATCCTGACCTATATCGGCCATCCCTGGGTCGTCACCGATACCTCGGGGCAATGCCTCGAGATCATCATGCCGGGACAAGGCACGCGCTTCGTCACCATCACTTCCGACGCGCGCGAGCAGGCTGTTCGGTCCGCGCCGCGACGCACGAGCCCCATGCCGGGCAGCGAGCAGGCATTGCGCCAATATATCGACGCGCTCGGCCGCGGCGAGCCGAACTACGACGACATGACGCCGCAAGTGGCTGCGGAGACGCGCCAGCAATTGCTGCTCAACCAGGCCGATCCAGTAACCACCTGATTCGCCGTGGGTTACTGGATGCCCCGCTTTCACCCGAAGTCGGCCTTGGCCGACTTCGGCAGCTATTGAGCGAGCGAAATCGGAAACATCCGATTTCACCCGAAGTCGGCCTTGGCCGACTTCGGCAGCTATTAGGCGAGCGAAATCGGAAACATCCGATTTCGCGGGCATGACAAGACTGTGATTCACCTAAATCACGGACAAGTCCTTAGGCTCGGTCGCGCGCCCGCGGAAACATCTTGCGTTGCACGCGGGTATATGTTACAAACTGTAACACTACAAGACGTAATGTTACCGAGTCGATGCGTCGCTCCGTCCTGGCGGCGCCCGCTCAGCTTGGAGGAAAAGCAATCATGAGCATGACGCGATGTCTCGCCGCGGTGGGCTTCACCCTGAGCTTGAGGCTTCTTGCATCTCCGGCCTCAGCCAAAGACCTTTTATGGTACACCGTGCGTTCCTGCCAGTTTGACCCAGGCGGCGGACACAGAACGCCGGCAGAGACGGCAGCGTGCCGGAGACAAAGGGCCGTGGCGGGCGAGGCCCTCAGGTTTTGCAGAGACCAGACGCGCCGTGGTCCGCTTCCCTGTGCCCCCAATCAAGCCACTGTATGGACCGTCGTCCGCTAGGACGCTCGGGCGAGGTCATTTAAACCATGATTGCTGTGGCGCCTCACCGCAGCCAACGCCGAAGCACAACCGCGCGGTCTGACAATAGCCGTCGCGTCGCAACCCTACAGGCAGCCGCATGGAGATCTCCCGATGGCGCCGATGACTTTTAATCGCCGGCAAGCAATTGTCGCCTCGACGGCAGGCATCTGTGGCTTGGCAGGGGGTGCCCACGGCGCCTGGGCGCAGGCCGCGACTGGCACTGCCGAGCGGAACGGACCGAACAGGGCGGCCGCGCTTATTCCTCGCCGGCTGCTGTTCGCCGATCCCGGAAAATCAGTCGTGCACATCAGCCCGGACGGGCGTCGTATCGCTTACCTCGCTCCGCTGGACGGCGTGCTGAATCTCTGGGTGGCCTCGCTCGACGATGTTGGCAACCCGCGGGCCCTGACGCGGGTGACCGACCGCAGCCTGGGGCCGTGGGTGCAATGGCTCCACAACAACCGCCATGTCGTGTTCTTTCGCGAGCAGGGCGGCGACGAGAATTGGCAGGCCCATCGGGTCGATGTCGAGACCGGCGACATCCTGGCGCTCACGCCTGCGCCGGGCGTGCGATGCTACATCCACCAGACCTCGCATCATTTCCCCGACGAACTGCTGATCGCGCATAACGAGCGCGACAAGCGATTCTTCGAAATCTACCGCGTCAACGTCGCGACCGGGGCGAGCACGCTCGTGCAAGCCAACGATCGGTTTGCGGGTTTTTTCACCGACCCTCAGTTCAAGGTGCGGTTTGCGGTGCGCTTCGCCGACAACGGCGATCACGAATATCTGCAGCCCGGCGCAGGCGGCGAATGGGAGTTGTTCGCGCGGATCGACGCCGCGGATACCATGACCACGCACCCCATCGAGTTCAGCGACGACGGGCGGGAGCTCTATTGGCTCGATTCGCGCGGGCGCGACAAGGCGGCCGTCGTTGCCCAGGACATGGCGACGGGCGCGACGCGCCTCCTTGCCGAAGACGCGAGGGCCGATATCGTGGAAGCGCCGCTCGACCCGCTGACCTATCGGCCGATCGCCGCAGCTGCGATGTTCACACGCACCACCTGGCATGTGATCGATCGCGACTATGCCGACGATTTCGCCTATCTGGCGAAGCTCTCCGACGGCGACCTGCGCGGCATCAGTCTGTCGGCCGACAGGCGTCACGCGATCGTCTACTACGAGCGCGACGAGACCCCTGGCCGGTTCGCCTATTACAACCGCGCTGAAAGGAAGGCGCGTTTCTTGTTCAGTGCGCGACCGGCGCTGGAGAACGCGCCGCTGGTGGCGATGGAGCCGGTCGTCTTGCACGCCCGCGACGGGCTGCAACTCGTCTGTTACCTGTCGCGGCCGCGCGGCTGGCAACGCGGCAAGCCGGTGCCGATGGTGCTGCTGGTGCACGGCGGCCCGTGGGCGCGCGACGTGTGGGCTCTCTATTCCACGCATCAATGGCTCGCAGACCGCGGTTACGCGGTGCTCAGCGTCAACTATCGGGGCTCGACCGGCTTCGGCAAGGCCTTCGTGAACGCCGCCAATCTCGAATGGGCGGGCAAGATGCACGACGACTTGATCGACGCCGTCGACTGGGCGGTCGGGCGCGGCATCGCCGACGACAAGCGCATCGCCATCTACGGGGCGAGCTACGGTGGCTACTCCGCGCTGGTCGGCGCGACCTTCACGCCGGAGAAGTTCGCCTGCGCAATCGACGTGTTCGGCATTTCGAACCTGCTGACGTTCCTCGCCACTGTGCCCGATTACTGGAAGCCCTGGCAGACGGTGTGGAAGCTACGGATGGGTGACTACACCAGCGAAGCCGGCCGCAAGCTCCTGGAGGAGCGCTCGCCGCTCAACCACGTCGAGCGGATCGTGCGCCCGCTGCTGATCGCCCAGGGCGCCAACGACGTGAGGGTCAAGCCGGCGGAATCCGAGCAGATCGTCAGCGCGATGCAGGCGCGCAACATCCCTGTGACCTACGTCTACTATTCGGACGAGGGCCATGGTTTCCGGCGCGAGGAAAATCGCCGCTCGTTCAACGCCGTCCTCGAAATGTTTCTCGCTAAGCACCTGGGCGGCCGGGCCGAGCCGGTGGGCGATGATTTCGCCGGATCGACCATCACGTTCAAGGCCGGGCGCGATTTGATTCCCGGTCTCGACGGATCTCCTCGCAATGCTCCAATGGGGGTGCGCCATGACCCATGATGCACGACGCGACGCCGCCCTGGCGCTGCACCGGTTCGGCCTGGGCCCGCGGCCGGGTTTGATCGCCGCGATCGCGTCCGATCCGCGCGGCGCCCTGCTCGCCGAGCTGGAACGTCCCGGCGCGGGCCGCATCGACAATCCCGAGCTGCCGACCAGCGCGGCGGCCTCGCGCGCCGCGTTCGAGGCGCGCGCTGCCCGCCAAGCCCAGCGCGTCGTTGCGCAGCGCGCTGAGAAAGAAGCCGAGCGGCTCAAAGCCGAGCGTGAGGCCATGGGCGACCAGGCGGCCCAGACTGACGACGGACCCAAGCCTGCGCCGGCGCCGCAAGCGGATCCCGGCCCCACCATCGAGCGCCAGATGTTCCTGAGGGAGGTCCGGGCCAGGCTCGACGCCGCACTCGTTGCCGAGATCGGCTTTGCTGAGCGTCTCGTCTGGTTCTGGTCCAACCATTTCTGCGTGTCCACGGACACGGTGCCGAACATGGTCGGCGGTTATGAACGCGAAGCGATCAGGCCGCATATCGTCGGGCGCTTTGCCGACATGCTGCTCGCCGTCGAGGGGCATCCGGCGATGCTGGTCTATCTCAACAATTCGGTCTCGATCGGGCCCAATTCGGTTGCCGGCATCAATCGCACGCGCGGGCTCAACGAGAACCTCGCCCGCGAGATATTAGAGCTGCACACGCTCGGTGTGCGCAGCGGCTACACCCAGGACGACGTCACCCGCTTCGCCTGCGTGCTCACCGGCTGGACGGTTATCTCGCCCAATGACAATCCCGAGCACGGCGCCGAGTTCATATTCAATCGGCGCCTGCACGAGCCGGGACCTCAGCGCGTGATCGACAAGACTTATGCCGACACCGGGGTCGAGCAGGGCCGCGCCGTGCTCGCCGATCTCGCTCGCCATCCGGCCGTGGCCGTGCACGTCGCCGGCAAGCTCGCGCGCCACTTCGTCGCCGATGAGCCGAGACCGGAATTGATCGAACGGCTGGCGAGGATCTTTCGCGACACCGACGGCGATCTCAAGGAGACCGCCAAAGGGCTGATCACGTCGGAGGAGGCCGGGACCCCGGAGCAAGCCAAGCTCAAGCGTCCGTGCGAATGGAGCGTTGCGATGATACGCGCCGCCGCGACGCGTGGCGATCCCGAGCGATTCGTGCGCGGGCTGGTGCTGCTCGGCGAGCCGCTGTGGTCGCCCTCAGCGCCGAAGGGCTTTGCCGACGACGAGGCGACCTGGATCGACGGAGTGGGGCAACGGCTCGACATCGCCAACAACTTCGCGCAGCGCCTGGCCGATCGGATCGACCCGATCGAGTTGATCGAAACCGCGCTCGGACCGCTCGCGTCGATCGAGACCCGACAGGCTGTTGCCCGCGCGGAGAGCCGCCAGCAAGCGCTCGCGCTCGTGTTCATGTCGCCCGAATTCCAACGGAGGTGATCATGTCCTCGCTCATCCATTTGCCGACCCGCCGCGACGCGCTCGTCGGCTCGGGCGCGCTGTTTGCCTGGGCCTACGCGCCCAAATTGGCGCGTGCGGAGGGCCGCGATCCCCGCGTTCTGGTCATCGTGTTGCGCGGGGCGCTCGACGGGCTCGCCATGGTCGCGCCGGTGGGCGATCCCGATTGGGTCGGCCTGCGCGGCGACAAGGCGCTCCTCATCGACGGCAAGACGCCCGCATTGCCGCTCGACTCGTTCTTCGCGCTCAATCCGGCCATGCCGAACCTTCATCGGCTCTACCAGGCACATCAGGCCACGATCGTGCATGCAACCGCCTCGCCCTATCGCGAGCGCTCGCATTTCGACGGCCAGGACGTGCTCGAGAGTGGCTTCGCGAAGGTTGGCGCCCGGGATAGCGGCTGGCTCAACCGCGCGCTGTCGCTGCTCGAGACCGACGGCCGGGTCAATCCGCGCGGCAGCCGCGGCCGCGCGTTTGCGCTCGGCCCGGTGACGCCGCTGGTGGTGCGCGGGAGCGCGCCGATCATGACATGGGTGCCGCAGCAGTTGCTTCCGGCCGGCCAAGATACCCAGATGCGCCTCTTGGAACTCTATCGTCACACGGATCCGAAGCTTGCGGGCGCGCTCGAAGGTCGCCGCGACCTGGTCGCGCTGACGCAAGGCGGCGGCATGGACACAATGACGGCGCCGCGCGAAGTCGAGCCGACCGCGACGGGCATAGCGCGCGTGCGCCGGTACTTCGCCGACGCTGGCGGCGCGGCGGCAAAATACTTGGCGCAATCCGACGGCCCACGGGTCGGCGCACTCGGCTTCGTCGGCTGGGATACGCATATCAACGAAGGCGCGGTCGGAGGGGCGCTCGCCGGCCTGCTCGGCGCGCTCGACGAAGCGATTGCGGCAATCGAGAAGGGCATGGGCGATGCCTGGAACGAGACCGTCGTTGCCGTCGTAACCGAGTTCGGCCGCACGGCCCGCATCAATGGCACCGCTGGCACAGACCACGGCACCGCCACGGTCGCCGTGCTGGCGGGCGGTGCCTTGCATGGCGGGCGTGTCATCGCCGATTGGCCCGGCCTCAAAGCCGCCAATCTCTACGAGGATCGCGATCTCAAGCCCACCACCGACTTGCGCGCGGTTCTGAAGGGCGTGCTCAAGGACCACCTGCGCCTCGACGAACGCGCGCTCGCCACACGCGTCTTCCCGGGTAGCGGCGACGTGCAACCGATGGCGGGATTGCTGGCGTAGCGCGCGGCAACATGCGAGGATTGTCATGCATTTCGTCAACGTGATGTGCCTGGCTCTTCCCATTGGCATTGCGGCTGCAGCGATTCTCGCATCGCCGGCATCCGCCGCGGAGGCGCTGCTGTCAGCCGACACCCCGCTGGCCACGACCGGCGGCGCCACCTTCACGGCGCCGACAGGCTGGCGTGTCGCGTCTGCTGTGAACAAGAGCGTCCTCGAACCGCCGGAGGCGGACTCGCACCTGGTCATGCTCGACATACACGCCGCGGACGCCGCCGCCGCGGTGGCGGCCGGCTGGGCTGCTTACCGTCCCGACGCCAAACGGCCGCTCAAGATCGCGACGCCACAGGCGCCGTACAATGGCTGGGACGAGCGTCATGTCTACGTCTATGAAACTTCGCCCAATGAAAAGGCCGTGGTCTATGCGCTGGCATGGCGTGCGGGCGGGGACTGGCTCGTCGTCATCGTCGAAGCGGCCCTCTCGACTTTCGAGAAACGCAACGCAGCCTTTTCGCTGGCAATCGGGAGCTTGCGCCCGAAGGAATATCAGCGCGAGATGTTCGCGGGGAGGAAAGCCCACCCCTTGGACGCCGACCGGATCGCCGTGCTCAAGGAGTTTGTCCAGGATGTCATGCGGGACTTCGGCATTCCTGGCGTGGGTCTGAGCCTCATCGACGGCGGCAGGGTTGCATTTCAGGGTGGTCTCGGCGTGAAGACCCTTGGCCAGCCGGATCCGGTCGATGCCGATACGCTCTTCCTCGCCGCCTCCAATACCAAGGCCATGACGACGCTGCTCCTCGCCGAGCTGGTCGACGAGCGCAAATTGCGGTGGGATGAACCCGTTACCCAGGTCTATCCGGACTTCCGGCTCGGAGATGCCGACACCACGCGGCAGGTCCTCGTGAAGCACCTGGTGTGCGCGTGCACCGGTCTTCCTCGCCAGGATTTCGAATGGCTGTTCAATTTCGGAACGGCCACGCCGGCGTCGTCGCTCGCGTCGCTCGGCACGATGCAGCCGACCAGCCGCTTTGGCGAGGTCTTTCAGTACAGCAATCTCATGGCCGCCGCTGCGGGCTATATCGCGGCATCCGCGGCCAGACCGAAGCAGGAACTCGGCGCCGCCTATGACGAGGTCATGCGATCGAAGGTGTTCGAGCCGCTTGGAATGACGCACACCACCTTCGATTTTGCGACAGCGCTGAGCGGCAATTTTGCGAGCCCCCACGGCAGCGACGTGGACGGCAAGACCACACCGGCCCGTATGGACATGAATTACTCCGTGGTGCCTGTTCGCCCCGCCGGCGGCATGTGGACCAGTGCCCGCGATCTGTCAAAATACATCCAGATGGAGCTTGCAGTCGGCTGGTTGCCCGACGGCAAGCAACTGGTCTCGAAAGAGAGCCTGCTGGAGCGACACAAGGGGCACGTTCAAACCGGCGAGGACACGACCTACGGAATGGGGCTCGTGGTCAGCACGCAATATGGTGTCAGAGTCGTAAGCCACGGGGGCAGCCTGTTCGGATACAAGAGCGACATGATATTCCTTCCTGATCATGGCGTCGGCGCCGTGATCCTGACGAACTCCGACACCGGCGCCTACCTCCCCGGCCTGTTCCGACGCCGTCTCCTCGAAGTGCTGTTCGACGGCAAGCCCGAAGCGATCGAGCATGTCAAGGCCCAGAACGCTCAGAGGATCGCAACCATCGCCGAGAACCGTCAGCGGCTGATGGTACCGGCGGATCCAGGGGAAGTCCGCCAGTTGGCCAGCCGCTATTCCTCCCCTGCGCTTGGCGCGTTCCGCGTCCGCATTGAGGACGGCGCAACAATTTTCGACTTTGGCAAATGGCACAGCGCGGTCGCCTCGCGCAAGAACGATGATGGGACCACGTCTTTCATCTCGATCGATCCTACGGTCAATGGCTTCAATTTCGTGGTCGGCGCGCGGGATGGGAAAAGAGTGCTGATCATCCGTGATGCCCAGCACGAGTACGCCTTTGTCGAGTCGGCGCTTCCATAATCCTTCACCGTGTGAGGGATGAAATGCCTGCGCGGCGGCCCAATCGACCGGGAGCGCAGAAGAGCTGCACGTCCATCATGGCCGACATACCATTACGCCCGAACTAAGTGGGAGGGAGCCCGTGCTTTCATTGCTGAATCGCCGCATCGCTGCGTGGTCTCTTGCGGTATGCTTCATGACGAGTATGTCGGCGAACGCCGGGCTATTGCCCGAGCGCGTGGAAAAGGCCGCGCAGGAACGCATTGCGGCGGGCACCTATCAGACGCTGGTCTTCGGCGTGGTGGACGGCGACAAGAGCGAGGTTGTGGCCTTCGGCAAGCTCGATGACGGCAAGACGCCCGATGGCGACACGGTTTATGAAATCGCCTCGGTAACGAAGACCTTTACGGGCACACTCTTGGCCCGGGCCGTGCTCTCTGGGCGCGTAACGCTCGACACGCCGGTGGCACAACTTCTGCCAGATTTCAAAATCCCGTCACACGGCGGCAAGGAGATGACGCTCGGTGATCTCGCCACGCATCACTCCGGTCTGCCGCGGGAGGCCTTGGGCGACTACAGGGCAGCGAAGCTGAAGGCTTATCTTGCGGCATACCAACTGCCGCGCGATCCGGGCGCTGCTTACGAATACTCCAATGGGGGCTTTGCTCTCCTGGGTTATGCGCTCGTGCAGTTGGAGCACACAACTTATGGCACTCTCGCCGACAAGGAGATTCTCAACCCGCTCGGCATGACGATGAGCGGTGCGGTGCTCACGGAGGCCATGCGCGCCCGTCTCGCGCCCGGTCACGACTACACGGGTAAGGCGGCCAGCCAGGACGCCGACGCGCTGGTGGGCGCCGGCGCCATCCGTTCCACGGCCAACGACATGCTGCGCTATCTGAAAGCCAACATGGGCATCGATCCGTCGCCGTTGGCCCCTGAGATGAAACTGGCGCAACAGCCGCGTCGCGACATGGCCAAAACCATGCGCGTCGGGCTGGCCTGGATAACGACCGATAAGGGAATCGTCTGGCACAACGGTATGAACGCAGGCCACAGAAGTTTTCTCGGTTTCACGGCCGACGGGCGGCGGGGCGTCGTCGTCCTCGCCAACACGGCCGTGGACGCCGACGATCTGGGTTTTGCCACGCTTGATGCGAGCGCGCCGTTGGCGCCCGCATATAAGGCGATCGTCCTACCCAGTGCATCGCTCGACGACTATGTGGGAACTTACAAGCTTGCTGACAAATTCCTGCTGAATGTGTTCCGCATGAACGACGGGCTTTTCGCCCGGGCAACCGGACAGGATGCGATCCCCATTTTTCCGTCTGCGTCCAACGAGTTCTTTGCCAAGGTTGCTGGAATCAGCATGAGCTTCATGCGCGATCCCAACGGCGTAGTGAACGCACTCGTCCTGCACCAGAACGGCGACCGTGCGGCCCCGAAACTGAGCGCGGCCGAGCTTCCGCCCGAACTCAAGGAAATTGCGCTCGACGCAGCCGCGCTCGGCGATTACGTCGGCAAATACCGGTTCGATTTCGGTGCCGTGTTCGATGTCGCGCTCAAGAGCGATCATCTCGAAGCACAGCTCACGGGGCAGGCCGCCTTCCCAATCTTCGCGAGCGCCACGGACAAGTTCTTTTACAAGGTTGTCGAGGCGCAGCTCGACTTCGAGCGCGACGCAGGCGGAAAGGTCGTTGCAGTGGTTCTGCACCAAAACGGCCGCGATATGCGGGCGCCCCGCATGACGACTCAACGATGACGCGCTGCAGATCAGCCGTTCAGGGCAGACCAAAACGGAAGATCCGCTTCGGGTCATTCGCTTCATGCTTCGCCGGTGCGACTCCAGGTCCGCTTCACGCCGATCGCCGCACTTCGACGCCAGACGCCAAACCTGACACTGTCACCGCGCCGTAGGCAGGCGCGGATTTTTGCCGGCGCGTTCATCGGCGAGCCATGCCTTCCACGCGGCCGTATGATACGGCCACTTCGCCATCTCGATGCACCAGGCCGGCGGCTCGGCCGGCAGGAAAAAGGATGCCTCCCGTTGTGCCGCGGTCAGGCAGCGCGGGGCAGCCATTTTGGCGGTCGATATCAATTTCTGGCGGTCGGCAAAGACCTCCCACAGCCGCGCGGTCCCGTCGCTGGAAGCGGTCACGACGCGCTTGTCGTCAGGGCTGAACGCCGCACTCAATACTCTCTCCGGATGGCGCATGACGGCGATCGAACTGCGGGAATCGATATCCCACAGCCGCGCGGTCTTGTCCCAGGACGCGGTCACGATGCGCCTGCCGTCGGAGCTGAACGCCACGCTGCTCACAATGTCCGTATGACCGATGAGCGGTAGACCAATTTGCTCGCCGGTGTCAGCGTCCCACAGCCGCGCGGTCTTGTCCGCGGAGACGGTGACAACGCGTTTGCCGTCGGGGCTGAACATTGCGCCGCTTACGTCATCCGTATGGCCTGCGAGCGTGTGGATTGACTCGGCCGATGCGGCATCCCACAGCCGCGCCGTCTTGTCCCTCGATGCCGTGATGATGCGCCTGCCATCCGGGCTGAACGCCGCGCTTGTCACGCGATCGCTATGGCCGCTGAGCTCACCGATAGGCCGGCCGGTTTCGGCGTCCCAAAGCAGTGCCGTGGGGTCGTCCGACGCGGTGACGACACGCCTGTCATCTGGGCTGAACGCCGCTCCGTTCACGCGATACGGGCGGCCCGCGTATAGGGCGCGGATCTCCCGGCCGGTCTCCGCGTCCCACAACCGCGCGGTGGCGTCGCTCGATGCGGTCACGATACGCTTGCCGTCGTGGCTGAACGCCGCGCTAGACACGAAACCATCATGACCCATGAGCAAGCCAATTTGACGGCCGCCTGCGGCGTCCCACAGCCGCGCCGTCTCGTCACCTGATGCGGTGACGATGCGTGTTCCGTCGGGGCTGAACGCCGCGCTGCTGACGACACCCTCATGGCCGAGGAGCGGCGCGCCCATTTGCGTGTCCGCGGCGGCGTTCCACAGTCGCGCTGTTCCGTCCGCCGATGCGGTGACGACGTGCTGGCCGTCAGGACTGAACACCGCGCTGTTGACAATGCCGGCATGGCCGACAAGCGGCGCGCCGATTTGCCGGCGCGAGGCGACGTCCCAGAAACGGGCCGTACCGTCGACGGTCGCCGTGATAATGCGCGTGTCGTCGGGGCTGAACGCCGCGCCCGTCATGCGATCCTCGCCATTGAACGGCGTGCCCGTTTGCCGTCCGGTCCCGGCGTCCCACAGTCGCGCGGTCTTGTCCCAGGACGCCGTGAGAATGAGCTTGCCGTCCGCGCTGAACGAGGCGCTGGTCACGCGATCCGTATGGCCGATGAGCGGCTCGCCGATCGGCTCGCCGGTCTCGGCGTCCCACAGCCGCGCGGTCTTGTCGGTGGATGCCGTCACGATGCGCTTGCCGTCGGGGCTGAATGCTGCGGTCCGCACGTTGCCCAGCGCACGCCCGGGCAGTAAGCCGACCGACCGGCCGGTGGCGGCGTCCCACAATCGCACCGTCTCGTCTCTGGACGCGGTGACGATGCGCGCGCCGTCGGGACTGAATGCCGCGCTATTCACAACGTCCGTGTGACCGGTGAGCGTTACGATCTGGCGGCCGCTCGCAGCGTCCCACAGCCGCGCGGTCCGGTCGGCCGAGGTCGTGACGATGCGCGTGCCGTCTGGACTGAATGCCGCCCCCGCCACCCGATCGGCATGACCGATGAGCGGCATGCCGATCGGCTCGCCGGTCTCCGTATGCCACAGACGGACGGTCTTGTCCGTGGATGCGGTGACGACGAGTTCACCGTCGGGGCTGAACGCCGCGCCGTTCACGGCATACTCATGTCCGACGAGAATGTGCCGCTCGCGTAACGCCCGCCACGCGCCATCGAGCTGCAATTCCGACTCTGGCGCGTAGACCCGATCGGTGCCGTCCATGCCCCCCTCGACGGCGACCGTCAACCGCTCGGTGACCTGGGGGTTGCTGCCTGCGCCACCCTGCAAGCTCTCCAACGCCAGCAGCAGCGCAGTTCCGACGTCGCCTCGCATCTGATGTTGGCGGGCGAGATCAGCCAGGAATCGCGACACGTTCCGCTGCAGACGGGCGAATTCTGCGTCGGCGAGAGTTGGCGCCATGGACCGATGTTGCAAATTCATATCGCCGGTTTTCCCCTCGCTTTGTGTCAACGACTCGGCGCCCTTTCCCCATTGCACCCAAGCGAAGCCGCCGATCATCGCCATGAGCACGGCCGCCGCTCCGAGGGCGGTGATAAGCTCCCGTCGTTTCATTCGATGACCTCGCCGGCGCACGACACCAAAGCATCTGGGATCGTCGGCCCGATTGACTTGGCGATCATCATGTTAGCAGGTCAAATTTGACTGGAAAACGCTTCGAAACACCTCGACGTGTCGGGCCCCATAAGACATAAGCCTGACGACTTTTGCACCCGCGCACCCCGGCAGAGGTGGGCCACTACGCTGAGCACGGCAGTGGTGACCGACCCGGCCCATCTCGTGCTCGAAGCAACGGGCCCGGAAAACGTCGACACGGTCGTGGTCGACGGTCGCATCCTCAAGCGTGGCGGCAAGCTCGTGGCACTCGATACACCCAAGGTGATCGCCGAGGCGCGCGCCGCACTCGCCGGCGTGCGCGAACGCACGAAGTGGCGGTGAGCATGGCGTGACGCGGAAAGTCTCAACCGAGGACGGACTTCGGCAGCCTATCCCTCGGATAGCTGCCGTGCCGGTCGGGCAGCCGGGCCAGGAGCGGGCGTTCGGCAGGGGGGAATTTTTTTGAGCGGGGCGTTCGACCCAAGTTGGACCGTCCCCTCGCCACATCATCGATTGGATCGGAGCGACTACGATGCTCGGGATCTTTGATGGACACAACGACTCTGTCCAGCGCTTGCAGGAATACCGACCGGACGGCATTGACTTCTTGGCACGCTCGACCGATGGCCATCTAGATTTGCCCCGTGCCATAGACGGGGGTCTGGTCGGCGGATTGTTTGCGATGTTCGTGCGGCCTGAGCACCCGCCCGTGAACGACCTGATCGTCACGAACAGCAGCTACGAGGTCCGTTTGGCCGAGCCATTGGATACGGCCTACGCCCGACGCAAGACGGGGGAACTGCTAACTGCTCTGAAACGCCTGGAGGCACGTGCCGACGGAAAGATTAGCATAGCAACTAGCGTGAATGAAATCGATAGCGTCAGGTGGGCCGGGTCGTTCGCAGTCGTACTGCACATGGAAGGCGCGGACGGCATTGATGCCGATTTGTCCGAGTTGGAGAAGCTATACCGCTCCGGGCTGCGCTCGCTCGGGCTCGTCTGGAGCCGCCCCAATATTTTCGGTCACGGAGTTCCATTTGCGTGGCCGCGCTCGCCTGATACTGGTCCGGGACTGACCCCTGCGGGAAAAGACCTGATCAGGGCATGCAACCGCCTCGGCATCATGATCGACGTGTCCCATCTCAACGAGAAGGGCTTCTGGGACGTGGCGAGGTTGAGCGCAGCGCCTCTGGTAGCGACGCATGCATGCGCGCATGCAATTTGCTCTTCGACGAGGAACCTGACCGATAAGCAGCTCGACGCCATTCGGGAATCTGACGGTGTCGTCGGAGTGAACTTCTCTGTAAATGACGTGCGCCCTGACGCTCAGGACAACGCTGACACACCGCTCGACCTGCTCACACGCCACTTTCACTATTTGGTGGACCGGATTGGCATAGATCGCGTGGCAATCGGATCAGATTTCGATGGCGCGACGATCCCGGCGGCGATCAAGGATGCGAGCGGTCTGCCGAATCTGATTGCTGCGTTGCGGGCGAGTGGCTTCGATGAAGACTCAATACGAAAGATTGCCTTCGACAATTGGATGCGCGTTTTTCGACTCACTTGGCGGCCGTGAGCCGTCGCAGAGGTCGGCTACGGGTCATTCGCGTCGTCTTCTTTGCGTCCACGACGCGTCCGGTTATCCTCCGGAACTTGCCGTGAAACCAGACGAGGCGGACCGCTGTCACTTCACGCGTGAAGGGCTGAGGGTCGAAATTCTTGTGTGGTACCGCGCTATAAGTGTTGACCAAGTGAGCCAGTAACGCGCCGCAAATTTTAGTGCGCAGGGTGCCCGCCTCCGCTCGGCAGATGAGCGGGAGCCGCGAGAGAGTCGCACCGATAAAGAAGAAGTCAGGTCAGAAGTCGGGCGTTTTTGCCTCGGGCTGAGGAAACAGGTTCTGGTTGAAGAAATCGCCGTTGTTCTCGGCGCAGACAGTCTCCAGCATCGGGCCGTCGAACTTGAACCATCGCCTCGTCATGGTGAGCGGCGCGTTGAACGCGTCGGGGTCCTCCACTCTCACCAGCGCGGACATGCCTTTGCCGCCCGGCTCGATGGTGAAGCGCTCCACCACGTGCAGCTTCTCGCTGTGCGGCGTGCGAAAATTGTCGATGTAGCTGATCTTGGTGGAGAGCCCGACGGTATCGACCACCAGCGTGTCGCCGTTTTCGTAATGGCCGATCGATTCGCCGAACCAGGACGGCGTCACGTGCTCCGAATGCCTGTCGGTGAGGTAGATGCGACGCACCAGGTGGTCGCGCTGCCAGATCATCCACACCTCCTTGGGGGTCTGGATGAAATAGACGGGCTCGAAGGGCCACAGAAGCTGGCCCGGAACGCCTCCCGGATAGCATCGCGCTTGCGCCGTAAAGGGAATGTCGCGCGCGCCCTGCAGTATCTCGTCATTGGTCGCCTGAATCTGCGCTGCCGCCCACGGCTTGAGCACCGGGTCTTTCGTATTGGTGATACGCTTGGTGGCGCCCGTACCGGCCCGATTCCCCTCGGTGTTATTCCGGAACGGATAGACCGGGTCATTCTTGATCGGACCATGGCCGGCTCCGGGCGGCGGATCCTCCCAATCCTCAAGATTCGACTGCCAGCCGAAATTGGCCGAGGCAAATTTCGGGATGGCGTTCGCCTGCTCTGCCCGCGCTGTGCCTGCGGCAAGCGTCACCGCCGTCAGGCAGACGGCGAAACCGCCGGCCGATCGTCCAATGCAATAGCGCGCAAGCGATTCATCTTTCGACCTCAATGCGGGCATCATTTCCTCCTTGAATGGCACCGCCCCATCGCGCGAAGGCAAACTCGTCCGCTGTGGCTGCGCTCTGCCCAGAGCGCCGCCCACTTTTTTGCCGGACGGCTCCGCGGGCGATCGGGTTTCGGGAGCACGACAAGGCGGCTATCATCGCACGCCACGCGCCCGACTTGAATACATTGTCGCAGCTGTCCTGTTGCCTTGCCGGCCTAGGCGTCCGGCGCGAAGCTCGTTGGGCATGCCCGGCACCTCACGTTCCACATGGCGGAGGCCCGTTAGCGCGGCAACCGCCGTGCGGCCTTCGCGCCGTGGTCGGTCGCCACACGTGCTATCCTGCCCCGCATGGACGGGCTATCTCAATTCGTGATGATCGCAATTTCACTTGCGGCCGCAACCGTCTTTGCGGTCGCTTGGTGGAAGTTGGGGGGACTGACGTGACTTGCTTCGCGGTGCGTAGGCGCTGCTATTTCTCACAGCAGCTTCCGGCACGTCTTTGCAGTCCTGTGGTTGTCAGCTTGGGGGCGATGTCCCGCAAGCCGGCGACCCTTACCTAACGACACGCCCCGTCGCTCTGGTTTGGGTCGCCACCAATGCCGGCGCCAGCTTCGCGCCGCGGTCGCCTGTGTGCGTTCTGAGGGCGGCCCATCAACACGGCTCTGGTTCAACAGTGCTGGTTCAACAATGTGAGACAGCTGATGAGCGCGCTGACCGTTAACGGCGCGCTCCTTCCTGCCGCTCGGTATTGAACCAGATAGCTTCGCTTGCCGGCCTGATCGCAGATGTGAGCGTGCGCAGGGCCAACCGACTCTAGCCTGGCAGCAGCCGCCGATCTAGAGTGAAACAGAGGGCGTAGAGTGGCAGCTCTTCTATCAGGCGGCGGTTGAGCTGTGGAGCCAAGGACGGCAGGCGCCAGAGCGCGTTGCGGACGGACGTTTCGTCGAACCCCTCAATCACTAAAAGAGCGGCGAAAGTGCCGTCCTTGCTCCGCATACTCTTCTCGCGCGTTTGGATCGAGGTCTGCACGGCGTCGGTGACCATGACCCGTGCTGCGGCAACGCGGTCCGTGCCCGCCAGTGCACGGCACAATGCATCCGCTTCCCATTCCGGCTTGCTGTCCAATCGTATGGTCGCCATCAGTTCGCCCATGTACGTTCGCGTCGTATTCCCGGCATCGGCGACCACCACAGAAGGCGATGCCCGACCGAAAGCGCACGATTTTTTCCGCTCGACGAGCATAGCTTCGATACAGCACGATCCGCATTCGGCGAGAACGTGTGGATTTGCCACGGGATCCTTTTCCCGATGCTCGGCGTTCCGCTCGCATCATAGCGGGCCTGCCCTCGCCGCCGGCCGCCCATTGCATATTTTCGAGGGCGCACTCCGCAGCAATGGAGGTGACGTGTGAGCGCCGACAATCCCGACATTTTCACTCCGCTCACGGTTGGAACACTGAACTGCAAGAATCGCGTCGTCATGGCCCCGCTGACGCGCAGTCGCGCGGGTCCTGGCAACGTCCCGAATGCACTCAACGCGCTCTATTACGCGCAGCGAGTAAGCGCCGGCCTGATCATCTCGGAGGCGACGCAAATCTCGCCCGAGGGCCAGGGTTATATTTCAACACCGGGCATCCACAGCCCCGAGCAAATCGAAGGCTGGCGAATTGTAACCAAGGCTGTGCGCGTCGCCGGCGGCCGTATGGTCTTGCAATTGTGGCACGTGGGACGCATCTCCCACCCTTCGTTTCAGCCAGGAGGGGCATTGCCCGTGGCACCCTCCGCCATCAAACCGAATGCCCGCGCCTTCACGCAGAAGGGCTTCGAGCCCATTCCGACGCCACGGGCTCTCGGGACCGAGGAGATTCCCGGCATCGTGCAGCAGTTCTCCAAAGCTGCGCGAAACGCGATGACGGCAGGATTCGACGGTGTCGAAGTGCATGCCGCGAACGGCTACCTCATCGATCAGTTCTTGCGCGACCGCACGAATAAGCGCTCCGACCAATACGGCGGGAGCATCGAAAACCGAACTCGCTTCTTGCACGAGGTGATGGACGCGGTGACGAGCGCGGTGGGACGAGAGCGCGTTGGCGTGCGCATTTCGCCGCAGAACACACAGAACGACATTGATGACAGCGATCCCCAAGCGCTCTTTAATCATGTCGCGAAGAGCTTGGCCAGTAAGGGGATCGCCTATCTGCACATCATCGAAGGTGATACGTCCGGCAAGCCGATGCCGGCGTTTGGCTATGTGGCGTTGAAACGCCTGTTTGGCGGGTCGATCATCGCCAACAACAATTTTGACTGGACACGGGCCAATGCCGCTATTGCCGAAGGACGCGCGGACATGATCGCGTTTGGCAAACCGTTCATCTCGAACCCGGACCTCGTCATCCGTCTGTTCCTCGGCGCACGACTCGCGGTAGCAAATCGTGAGACGTTTTATGGTGGCGGCGAAGAGGGATACACTGATTATCAGGTCTTACGTTCGGCCGAGCCGGTTACTTGCTATCAGGATCATGAACGCGCTTGGGGCTGATGCGTCGGGCTTTGCGACAGCGACGTCCGATTGACAACGCCGGTCATCAGCGCGCCTTTCAGATTCGGTAATCAACCTCGTGTAACCTGGCCGCATCGCGCTGGCGCGGGCATTTTTCCAATAGAGGGCGGCATCATCCGCCGGCTGAGGAGTGAACCATGACAGAAGAGAGAATCGACGAGGAAGAGATCGCTGTCGCGCAGCAGTGGCGCGACGCAATGAAGAGACAAGTGCACAACATCATTGTCAGCACGCTTGAAGCCAGCGAGGCGATGCTTGAGGAAGTCGACCCTAACTCTGACTCTGACGAGCTGCGCATCGAACTAACGGGAGTTGCCCTAGACGCCATCGCGGCAATGGGCGGAGGCACCAAAGAAAACTTCATTGAGATGGCTAAGAATGCCGCTCAGGAGTATTTCGACGGAGACGATAAGGACGACGCTTGAGAGGCCTCACCGATGGCCGCACGTGTGCAGCATACGTTGCACGGGGTGAACGCACGCGTGCGAACGTCAACGCCGAAGCGGCCGTTACAGTGGCGCATCGATTGCCCGGCGCCCGGCTTCGGTGATCCTGTATCGCCGCACATCGATCACCTTGCCGCCGGCTCGCACCGTCTCGGCGGCGACTGTTGCCCACCCGACGCGCAAAAACTCTGCCATCATCTTCGCCGTAATCTCGTCGGCGATCAGCGCCGCCTCGGTGACGCCACGTGGTCCGGTGTTTGCAAGAAGCTCAAGGATGCGCCGCCGGTCGTCGTTCAGAGGGATCGCGCTCAGTTACCGCTCCGTGTGATTTTCTTGCTGTTCACGACCTGGCCCTTTGACCGTCGCTGGCACCTAGACGCACGAGCGGCCATTACGGTCGGCGATCCGTATCGTCAGCGGCATCTCGTGGCGGGATATTCCGCCGCGCTCCGGCGGCTTAGATCGCAGACCGGAACCATCCATGTAGGGATCTTGCGATCGTGTTTCGAGGAGCCAAACTCGTGGGGTTACCCATGAATCATAGTATCGGGTGGCGGCGACGAGAGCGCCACCAATCAGAACGCGCGTGTACTTGGTAGAACTGCACCCGACATTGACAAGCGCTTCCCTCGCATTCGAGGCTGCCACTCCCGACTCTACGGAGCGCCTGCCGTCGTCAGTGATGCGGTAGCGCTCGACTTGATCGCGGGACCGATAGTCTCAGCCACGACCGTTGCTAGCCCGGCGGTCACAAACTCGGCTAGCATCTCATGCCAGAATCCATGGGCGAGCAACGTCGCCGCGGTGAGGCCCTCCGGGATGCTGGCGAGTAGCTCCAGGGCCCGGCGCTGCTCCGCACTGAGGCTCATCACCGCCCCGTCGCTATCAAGCTTATTGGCCGGGACATTGTGCTCTTTTGCCACCCTCTCGATAGCGTCGGGCTCGTCGGTCGCCTCGGCGTACCGACCCATATGGCCTTGTGTGCAGCCTTGAAGACATCGAAGGACGACAGCGGCGGCGGTTCGAGCTTCCTTGCCATAGCGGCAAGTATCGGCCGCAAGGTAAATACGTTCGACATCGGGCCGCGCCGCGCCGGACTTCCACCGCTGATCGCCGTTGTGAGCTAAATACACTCAACGTTGACGCACTCAGTTTGGGTGCTCTCATGCTGATATGTCGCGAGTATCCGCGTGCGCGTCGTGGCGGCGCATAGTGGCAAGCGTCATCGACGGATGGTTCATCCTCCCTATCGAACCTTTTTCCGATTATTCGGTGCCACTTATTCTCGGTACAAGGCAAATCCCCTATAACGGGTATCAATCAGGGATACCCGTTATAACCGCCGGAATTATCGAACTGAAAAAAATCACAAAATAATCGCTCGATGAAGCGGAGCTGCGCCGTGTTTTAGGCAGCTCACGATCCGATCCATGAAATTGCGGAGAGATTTGCAGATGAGTGCCATATCGAACCCCGCACAATCCGAGTTCTCCGAAGGCTCGCTGCCGGTCAAACAACAATTAGTCGAGAAGCTTGCTATTGACCCGGCCGACCTAAAAACTGACCGGTTCCAAAGCGAGAGGCTCGGCAAGCGAATCCGGCTCGCCCTTGCCCCGATCACGTTTTGCATCGGTGTGGCCGCTACCTTAACTTGGCAAACCTACGGCGACGCGGCTAGAAACGCGATCGCTACCTCATTCCCCCGGCTTGTCTGGCTGGCGCCGCAAGCCACCCCAGTTGCGCAAAACACCTCCGACATATTCGCGCCGGCCGCGTCGGCGGCCTCATTTCCTGATCAGCAGCAGCTTGACGCCATGTCACTTGACCTCGATGCAGTACGGCAAAGCGTTGACCGGATGGCAACCAGCATCACTGCTGGTCAAGAGCAGATGACGCGCAGCGTTGACCGGATCGCCGCCAGTCAAGAACAGATGACGCGCAGTATCGACCGGATCGCCGCCAGTCAAGAACAGATGGCGCGAACGGCGGACCAGCTCGCGGCCGACAGGGAGCAGCTGACGCGTGAGATCACCAAACTGCATGCGATCGAACAATACATCCTCTATAAGAACACAGAGCCTCCTGCGCCCAAGCCCGTTCCACGGCCATCGCAGGGACGGACGGCGCGCTGACGCCAGATCAGGATCGGCGAGGCCGCACCTTGGCCCAAAGCCGTTGACTGGCGCACAGTTCGGCTGCTTGCGCGCCTTGTCAGAGACTAACAAGGCTTCGAGCGCTCTCCCTTTCCAGACCCGGAACGGCACGGGAACACACGTAAGCAATGGGTGTGGGATTAGTGTCAAGAATGCCGAACGTGTCTTGATCTTGGCATGAAAGTGGTGTCAAAATGGCATTGCTCTGCTACAGAGGAGCCGGCCGCGACCCTTCCCCGCCACGATCGCCGGGTCGGGGCCATTTTGCGCACTATCGGTAAGCAAGCAAAAAACCGGGAGACCCCAATGAACAAGACGGTGCTGTCGATTATCGTCTGCAGCATGTTCGCGCTGCCTGCGGGTGCCGCCACAATTTCGGGAGGAAAGATCACCTCAGTTGACGCCGGAGGGACGAGCTTCAGCTACTCTAAAAAGAAGAAGCACTGGAAGTTCAGGATCACCGACAAGACCGTCATTCGCGTCGGAGACAAAACCGGCAATTTGTCTGATCTCAAGACCGGTCAATCCGTAAAAGTAGAATATCAACGCCAAGGCAGTGCGCTCGCAGCCCTGATCATCATCGGGATTGGATTTTAGCGAGATAAGACAACCTCAGAACCAACGCCGGCCACAGCATAGCGACGCCGCTCCTTATTACAGGCGGCAGGGCACAAAGAGGCCGCCAAACTGAGGCGGCCCCAAGGGGAGGAATCGCCCAAGGACGGGCATGATTTTACAAAGCAACGTTTATGCCATTCCAGCCATATCGGCGCGTTTCCGGGCCGAAAAGACAGCTCTATCGGGCTTCTGGATAAACGACTTTCGACGAAGAGTAAGGAGTTGAACACGGCGACGAGTGGTTGACATAAGTTTTCCGCTGTCCCATCACCGTATTGAGGGAAATGGGGCGAGATAATGATAATTTGTCGGCTAAATGGAATCCCAGCAAACATGTTGATGTAGGTCGGCATGGGGAGCCGACCGAGAGCAGGCTTTTGCTTCGATGCGGTGCGCGCGGCCATAGGGGCTGCATTGCGGGCACACTATTCTGAGGTCTTACGCGAGCCGATCCCCGACAGGATGGCTGAGTTGCTCAAGCAGCTCGATCAGCCCCCGGAGAGGGATCCGGACGCCGACGACGCATAGTGTCGGTGAGTAGGGAATGCCGGAATTATATTTGACGAGCCCTCGTGCTTGTGTCCAATTTGTGACGGGGGCGTGAGGGGTAGACGGCTGGGGTAAACGGCCATGCTAATTAATCCCTTCAGAGAACACGGCGCATTTGAGCCTGAAGCAACTGCCGCGATGGGCGAGGCTTTTGACGCTGCTTGCGAGGAGCTTCATTGCACTAGCCCGCTTGAGGTGGTGCGCGAATTCATCGCCGCACTAATTGTTGCGGCTGCAAGGCGGGGTGAGCTTGATCCCGTTCGCTTGCGAATGGCGGCGTTGGCGGGATTTGCAATAGCCCAACGTCGCCCGCCGCACAGAGTTCCCAAATCCACCAGAGCAGCCTCGTAATCCAACCCTTTGGCTACCCATTCGCAGAGCCTGCGCGAGAGCCGCCTGCTGTGGCTTTCGTCTGGTCATCCCCCCTGAGTCGTCATCGAGCGGCTTCCAACGCCTGATAGACGCTCGCCCGGCCGATGCCGCGTGCCTTGGCGATCTCTGTGGCGCCGAGACCTGTGCCCTTTCATCTCGCACACGTTGGTCCTCATCAACGTCAAAGAAGAATTACGGGGACGAGGCGTGGCTTCTTTGTGGAGTTGTCGAGAAGCCGACCGACGATGACCTCGTAGTGTTTCGTCATCACCGGTGACGCCAAGGCGCTGGCGCGCTGGGGCCAGGACTATTTCGATGGAAGCCACGAGGCGAACCGGGCGGGCGCGGTAAATGTAAGGGACCGGTACTGGGCTATAGAGAGCATGAGAGCGAGGTGCGCATGAGCGCCATGCCGAGCAACACTCAACCCGAATTCTCCGCAGCCTCATTGCTCGTCAAGTCATCAGTCGAGGCAGCTGGCCGTTGCCCGGCCGAGGTCAAGAATGACCGGCTCCCGACCAGCCGGCCATCGCTCGGCAAGCGAGCATCGCTCGCTCTCGCCTATTACCTGGTCGTATTTTCGGTTGGCGTCGCGGCCACTTTGGCTTGGCAGACCTATGGCGACGCGGCCAGACAGCTGATCGCGCCAGCCGCCTCTGCTCCCGATCAGCAGCAGTTCAACGGCATGACGCTTGATCTCGACGCGGTGCGGCGAAGTATCGACGGGCTCGCCATTAGCATCGGCGCCATTATCGCCACCAGTCAAGAGCAGACAACCCACAGCATCGATCAGCTCACGGCCGGCTTGGAGCAGATGAGGCACGAGATCGCTAAATTGCAGGCGGTCGAAGGGTACGTCCTTTACAAGAACTCAGATCCTCCGCCGCGGCCAGCTCCTCCTCAGGTGCTTAAACCCGTTCCACGACCGTCACAGTCACCAATTGCGCTCACTCCCGCCAGAAATCCTTAAACCTCCTAGGCACCGAAGCCGTATAAACGGCCGTCGACGTGATCGACCGGTGCCCTAACCGCCCCTGGATCGCCCTGGTGTCGTGCCCCTCGTTGGCGAGCACAAAGCCGCAGGCGTGCGAAGCATGTGTGGATGCGCTTTCAATTCGAGGCAAGCATCGGCGTGCGTCACCGCGGCCTCGACAATACGCCTTGATTGGCGATTCAAGCTGAGCCTCAGGGTTCCGCAAGCCGCTCAGCAAAGAGAACCATGGTCTTGCGGTACACCACCGACCGGTTCCACTCGCTCATGACGTCGAAATTTGCAGTGCCCTCGCCGAATGGCGCGCCGGCGCGCCAGCCGTTGGTTTTCAGAAGATTGGCCGTCGAGGCGAGCACGTCAGGCACGCTGTGCC
>WNFR01000289.1_pt1 | contig 50297 bp, 44 predicted proteins | sample 5400221 | NCBI WGS metagenome assembly WNFR01 (sample SAMN13153357, study PRJNA577476) | soil metagenome | isolation source: 40 cm soil under Madrone tree | place: USA:California | collected 2016-06-14 | reverse complement strand
CGGTGAAGCTCATCAACGACCGGGAAACCGGCAAACCGCGTGGTTTCGGATTCGTCGACATGCCCCAGGCCGAGGCGCAGAGCGCGATCCAGGCCCTGAACGGCTTTCAGATGAACGGCCGGCCGCTGCGCGTCAACGAGGCACAGGAGCGCCCACAACGCCCCCGCCAGGGTGGCGGTCCGTTCCGCCGCTGATACTTTCAGGATTTTGGGGGACAGGAAAACCCCGCCTCGCGCGGGGTTTTTTTATGGCGCACATCAGGTAATGTGCGCGTGCCGTGCTCACAGCACTCACGAGGATGACCGACGATGTTCGCGAACCCGAGACTGGCCGCAGCCGCCATCGCCAGCGCGGTACTGGTGGCCGCGTGCGCGGCCACCAGCTCGCGGCAAACCACCGCCGAGGCGCTGACCGGCATCCTGGCCGCCGACTACCGCCCGCAGGAGAGCCGCGCTCGCGACCGTTACCGCCATCCGAAGGAAACGCTGCTGTTCTTCGGCATCCGCCCCGAGATGAGCGTGCTGGAAGTCTGGCCGGAACCGGGTTGGTATACGGAGGTGATCGCGCCGCTGGTGCGCGACAAGGGCAAGTACTACGCCGCGGTCATTGCGGCGGACCCCGAGAGCAAATACATCAGCCAGCGTCTGGACGAGTATCGGCACAAGCTGGCCGAGCGCCCGGATCTCTACGGCCGCGTCTCGGTGGTCAGCTTCCCGGCGGATGGCAGCGATGCCGTGCCGCCGGCGTCGGTCGACATGGTCGTGACCTTCCGCAACATCCACAACTGGATGTCGCGGGACACGGCAGCACCGGCCCTCGCCACCATGTACCGCGCGCTCAAGCCCGGGGGCGTGCTGGGCGTGGTCGAGCACCGCGGCAATCCCGCCGTGGCGCAGGACCCGAGGGCGAAGAGCGGGTACGTCAACGAGGACTACGCCATCAGGCTGATCGAAGCGCAGGGCTTCAGGCTGGTCGCCAAATCCCAGGTGAACGCCAACCCGAAGGACACCAAAGACTACGAGCAGGGAGTATGGACCCTGCCGCCCACTTACCGCCTGGGCGACAAGGACCGCGACAAGTACGCCGCCATCGGCGAGAGCGACCGCTTCACGCTGCGTTTCGTGAAGCCCCTGAAGTAGTCCTCACCACATATCGCGCAGCCGCGCACCGACGTCCATGGTCACCGGCGCGCTGCTCTCGCGCAGAGCGTCGCCGCCGGCGAGCACCGCTGCGTGGAAGGTCACCGCGTCGAGCGTCTTGTGCACCTTCTCGGTCATGAAGCGGCTGCGTCCGCCGTACACGTGCGCATCTGCCTGCCGCGACTGGTGCGTGAGATGAAACTTGAGCGGCACGACCAGCAGCAGGTCGTTCTGCGCACGGGTGAGCGCGACATACAACAGCCGCCGCTCCTCTTCGATGAGCTCAGGCCTGCCGGTGGAGAACTCGGAAGGGAAGCTGCCATCCACGACGTTCAGCACGTAGACGGTGTCCCACTCCATGCCTTTCGCCGAGTGGATCGTCGACAGCACCAGGTAGTCCTCATCGAGCGTCGGGCGGGCGGCGAGGTCACTGGTGGCGTGCGGCGGATCGAGTGTGAGCTCGGTGAGGAAGCGTTCGCGCGACGGATACTGCCCCGACAGCACCTCCAGTTGCTCCAGGTCCCCGAGCCGGGTGTGGAATTGCTCGTACAGCCGCTCGCAATGCGGCCGGTACCACTCACGCGCCAGCTGCAGCTGCCCGGGCCATGGCCGTTGCGGATCGGCGAGCGTTTGCATGAGCTCGATCAGCCGCCGCCAGTCGATCTCCGCGGTCTGCGGCGGGCTGCAGGCCTTGAGGGTTTCGAAGGAGTGTCCTGCGGCCTCCAGCTGCTCGATCGCGGTGCGTGCATTGACCGGTCCCATCCCCGGCAGCAGCTGCAGGGTGCGGAACGCTGCCAGGGTGTTGCGCGGGTTGTCCGCCCAGCGCAGCACCGCGAGCAGATCCTTGATGTGCGCCGCCTCGAGAAACCTGAGGCCGCCGTACTTCACGAACGGCACTTTGCGCTTCGCCAGCTCCACTTCCAGGATGTCGCTGTGGCTTGCGCTTCTGAACAGCACCGCCTGGCGCTTGAGCGGCACGTTCGCCTCGCGGCGCCTGAGCACCTCGGTGCACACGTATTCCGCCTGCGACTGCAACTCGTCCACCGTGACGACGCGCGGCCGCGCGCCTTCACCGCGGATCGAGAGCAGGTACTTGCGGTGCTGCCGCGGCGCCTCGGCCATGAGCGCGTTGGCGACATCGAGCACCTGCTGGGTCGAGCGGTAGTTCTGCGCCAGCGTGACCACTTCGGCGGGCGGCTGGAAGCGCTGCGGAAAGCCGAGAATGTTTTCCACGGCGGCGGCACGGAAGGAGTAGATCGCCTGGGCGTCGTCGCCGACCGCCGCCAGTCCCGCGCCGTCGGGCTTCAGCGCGTGCAGGATGTCCGCCTGCAGCCGGTTGGTGTCCTGGTACTCGTCGACCAGCACGTGATCGAAGTGTGCGCCGATGTGCTGCGCCAGCCGTGGCTCGGACATCATCGCGTGCCAGTACAGCAGCAGGTCATCATAATCGAGCAGGCTGGCGTGCTGCTTCTGCTCCACGTAAGCCCGATACAGCCGCGTGAGCTCCTGCTCCCATTGCGCGCACCACGGGTAGTGCTGCTGCAGCGTCTCGTGGAGCGCTGTGTGGGTGTTGACGCGGTTGGAGTAGATCTGCAGGCAGGTCTCCTTGCGCGGGAAGCGCTGTTCCTTGCCTGCCAGCCCCAGCTCCTCACGCAGACTGTCCATGAGGTCCGCGGCATCGCCGCGATCGATGACGCTGAAATGCGGATCGAGCTGCAGGTGTGGCGCGTAGTGCCGCAGCAGACGGTTGCCGATGGAATGAAAGGTACCCGTCCAGCTCAGGCGCTGGGCGATGCTGTGGCCGATGCCGCCCAGAGGTTCGTCGAGTGCCTTGCGCGTGATTTCCTGCGCGCGGCGGCGCATTTCAGTGGCCGCGCGGCGCGTGAAAGTCAACATCAGGATACGGGCCGGATCCACGCCGTGGATCACCAGGTGCGCCACGCGGTGCGCCAGAGTGTCGGTCTTGCCGGTGCCCGCGCCGGCGACGATCAGCAGCGGCCCCGCGCGGTAGCCCTTCTCGGCAAGCGCCTCGCCATGAGTCACCGCCTTGCGCTGTGCGGCGTTGAGTTTTTCGAGGTGCGCTGTGGTGGCCATGGCTTTGGAGGCGGACTATACCTGCCGCCAACATCCTGTGGCGACCCGACGGCGCGCTGCGCCGCACCGCACACAACCGCAGCGCACGGCGCGGGTGCGGCACCCGGTGGGCTGCGGTTACGATGGGTAGCATGAAACCGGACAAGCAGACCCTGCAGTTCGCAGGACGCGTCATCTCCGTCACCACCGACGAGGTGGTGCTCCCGAACGGGCACCGGGCGCTGCTGGAAGTCGTGCATCATCCGGGAGGCGCAGCCGCGGTCGCGCTGGATGAGCACGGGCGCGTCTGTCTGCTGCGCCAGTACCGCTATGTCGCCGACGGCTGGCTGTGGGAGTTGCCGGCGGGCAAGCTCGAGCCCGGCGAACCCGCGCTGCTCGCCGCGCAGCGCGAGCTGATCGAAGAAGCCGGGGTGAGCGCGCGGGAGTGGGCGAGCCTCGGCATCTCCCTGAGCTCACCGGGGGTGTTTACCGAGACCCTGCAGCTGTTTCTCGCGACCGGGATCGAGCCCGCGGCCGCCGCGCATGAGAATGCCGAGGTAATCGAGGTCCACTGGGTGCCGATCGACGCGGCCTGCGCCTGGGCGCTCGATGGGACGATTACCGACAGTAAGACGGCCCTGGGGCTGCTGCGCGCACGACATATCACCGCGCGCAGCGCGTTGCCGGGCCCCTTGAATACGTTGGCGAAAATTCCGTGACGGATCTCGCGGAAGCGCAACGCCACCCGCGGTTACTCTGCACCACGGGGAATCAGAGCTACTGTGGACCACTCGACCAAAACACCACCCATCCCGCCGGAGTCAGCGCCCGATGCCGAGCGCCGCCGGATCGGGACGGTGGTGCACGATGATCGCGGCAACGCCTCGGTCAGATGGCTCGATGCGCCCTCCGATTACCAGCGCCCGGTGCTCGAAGTCGCGCGCGACAGCGCCCCGGCGCGCAAGCCCGAGGAAAGCTTCAGCCCCTACGCGCACGGCGCCACGCGCAGCACCGCCGCCAGCACGCGCACCGACCTGCGCAAGCTCTCGGAATGGATCAAGATGATGCGCGAACTCGAGGAGCGCAAGCGCAACGGGGGCGATCAGGACTGAGGCGGCGCAAGAACGCCGGGGGCGCGCACACTCGGCCCGCGCGCAGCAGCTTCGCTTACTCGCAATGCTCGATGTGCGCGCGCTTGCGCGCGTTGCTCAGGCGATAGAACCTGCGCAATTCGGCCAGCACTTCACTCTCCCCACCACCGTGCGCCTGACGACCCTGCGCGCGCGACAGTGTCTGCTCGAGGCGCCGGCAGAATTTCTCCGCATAGCGGCTCGCCTCGCGATACAGCCCGGCGCGCGCCTGCGTCAGGCTCGGATCGATGCGGGTGCGCTCGAACAGCACGCGGCGTAATTCCGCCGGGAAGCGTCCGGGAAACTGCCGACGCAGCAGCCAGCAGCTCACCACGTACTTGTCGACCTCCGCCTGCATCTCCAGCTCGAGCAGCGACACCGGCCGGTCGTGGCCGGCATTCCAGGCGAGGTACAGGAAGTGACTCACGCCCTCGAGCGCGGTCCAGCAGTCGGCGACATTGCCCGCGTGCAGGCGTGTGAGCGGATCCTCGCGCGCCAGGCGCTGCAGCAGCGCCGGGTCCAGATACAGCGACATGACGACTTCATCGCTCCCCGCGACCGGCTGGGCCACGAGCAGCTCCTCGTCCGCCGTGCCGCTGCGCGCGGCATGCGGCAGGCGCCCGCGGTCGGTGACCAGGAAGTCGTACACGTCGTGAGCGATGCTCACGTCGTAGATGCCGCCGATGAGATCCTGCAACCGCGACAGCAGCATGGTCAGTGCGTGAAGGCGGTCCCGCCGGCGCTGGTGGGATCGACACCCAGGCGCTTCAGCAGTGCGTAGCTGCGCCCGCTGCCGGTCTTGAGCCAGATCTCGTACAACCGCAGGATGTCCCGGTCGGAGTGCGTGTACGAGGTCTCGCTCACCTCGTTCAGGGCATCCACCATGGGCTGGAATTTCTCTGCCAACTCGGCGAACACCGCCCCCAGTACTCGCCCCCGGCCGCGCGAGGTCGCGTGCGCGAGCGCGGCGTAGGCGCGCCCACCCATCGCGACGTGGTAGTCGATGTCGATGAGCCTGGCGGCGAAACTGTGCGCAAAGAATCCGGCGATGAACAGCGACACATCGCCCAGGCGTTGCAGGGCGCGGTTGCGTTCGGCAACGCTGGGCGCCTCGAGCGCCTCGCACAGGATCGCGACCAGCGGCCTCAGCCGCATACCCTCCGGCGTGCGCTCGTACAGCGCCTCCGAGCGCGCGAACAGCGTGAGCAGATTCACCACGTAGTGCTCGGTCTGGTCTTCGACCGCGAGGCGCTGCTTGGCGAGCGCGCCTTGCAGCGAGTCCTTGAAGAACTCGCGCAGATTCGCGACCGGTAGCACGCGTCTGGAAGCCTCGCTCATCGGTTCTCGCCTCCTCCTCAATATTGAACGCTTTTGCCACGGCTAGGTTCACCCGGAGGGCACTGATAATTCCGTGATCCGCTACGCTGATCGGGCGCAGAATCCGCCTACAGGGTTGGCAGCGCGGCCGGCACAGTGCTAATAACTCGTCAGGGGGAGCGTTGGATCCGCAGGCGCTGAGCGTGCCGCGTGACGGGTTTCACGGTCTGTCCGGTTATCACTGGCTGGTCATCGCGGCCGGCTGGGCGGGCTGGGGCTTCGATGTCTTCGACGCGGTGTTGTTCAACTTCGTCGCCCCGGACTGCATCCCGGCGCTGCTGCACCTGCCGCGGGGCTCACACGCCGCCCACCAGGCCACGGTGTTCTGGACCGGCGCCATCACCTCGATCCTGCTGGTGGGCTGGGCGCTCGGCGGAGTCCTGTTCGGCTGGATCGCGGATCGAGTGGGACGCAAGCGGGCGCTGTTTGCGACCATCGCGATCTACGCCGCCGGCACCGGCCTGTGCGCGCTGGTGAGCAACATCGGGCAGCTGATCGCGTGCCGCGGAATCGCGGCCCTCGGAATCGGCGGGGAATGGGGCATCGGGGCAGCCCTGGTCGCGGAGGCGGTACCGGAAGGCCGACGCGTGGAAGCCGGCGTCATCATGCAGACCGCCTCGCCGCTCGGCATCGTGCTGGCGAGCGTCGTGAACTATCAGATCGCCGGCGTGTGGTTCGCGGCGGACCCGCAGAGCTCCTGGCGTTATGTGTTCCTGGCGGGCCTGCTGCCGGTGCTGGTCGCCCTCGCAGTGCGCCTGTTCCTGCGTGAGAGTGCTCACTGGACGGCGAGCCACGCCGGGACGCAACCCTCCACGCCGCGCGAGCTGTTCGCCCCGGGGATGCGTGCCGCCACGGTGAGCGGCGTTTTTGCGGCCGTCATCGCGGTGCTCACCTGGTGGGCCTGCAACGCGTTCATTCCGCTCCTCGGCCGCACGCTCGCCGCCGAGCACGCCGTGCGCGCCGGCCTGCTGCCGGCGGCTGCGACGCAGCTCGCCGCCGCATGGCAGGCGCAGGCTTCGAACGCCTTCAATCTCGGCGGGTTGCTGGGCGCGTTCGCGGCGGTGCCGCTCGCAAGACGGCTCGGCCGCCGCCCGATGTTCATCGCCTACTTCCTGTTCTCGGCCATCGCGCTGTTCGTCACCTTCGGCCTGGAGCTCGCGCCGCAGACGCGCCTCGCCATGCTGTCCATGGTAGGCGCCGGTGTGTACGGCATCTTCGGCGCCTTCACCTTTTACCTGCCGGAACTGTTCCCCGCGCGCCTGCGCGCCACGGGTGCGGGCTTCTGTTACAACATCGGGCGCCTCCTCGCCGCCGGCGGCCCGTTCGTGATCGGGCTGGTCTCTGCCACGGCGGGCGGCTCGAGCGCTGCGCTGATGCGCGTGCTGTTCTGGGTTGCGCTGGTGCCGCTGGCCGCAGCGCTGGTGGCGCCCCGGGTGATCGTGGAGACCCGCGGACGCGCCCTGCCCGCCTGAAGCGGCACGGCCAGCTCTTGCGGCCAGCCCGGCAGTGTATTATCGAGGTCCAAAGCAATGGCGCGCACCTTGCTCAGCATCCCCTGAAGGTTACATTCAATGGCGCCGCTCACGCTCGTCATCGGCAACAAGAACTATTCCTCGTGGTCACTGCGGGCGTGGCTGCTGATGAAGCACGTGGGCGTTGCGTTCGACGAGGTCGTGATCGCGCTCGACACCGCCAGCACCCACGACGATATCGACCGCTACGGCCCCAGCGGCCGCGTGCCGGTGTTGCTCCACGGGGAACTGCGCGTATGGGACTCGCTCGCCATCTGCGAGTACGTCGCGGAGCTCACCGGGAAGGGCTGGCCGCAGGCGCGCGAGGCACGTGCGGTGGCGCGCTCCGTCAGCGCGGAGATGCACTCCGGCTTCACCAACCTGCGGACCCTGTGGCCGATGAACGCGCGGGCGCGCAACCGACGCACCGCGGCCATGCCGGGGCTGGAAACAGATATCGAACGCATCGATGAGATCTGGAACGACTGCCGGCGGCGCTTCGGCGGTGGCGCCGGCGGACCGTGGCTGTTCGGCCAATACACGGTGGCAGATGCCATGTACGCTCCGGTCGTGCTGCGCTTCAAGACCTACGGAGCCCGCATCTCCGAGACGGCGCGCTGGTACATGGCAACCGTGCTCGAGGACGGCGCGCTGCAGGAGTGGCTGCAGGCCGCCAAGCAGGAGCGTTGGACGATCGCCGTCGACGAAGTCGGCTGATGCCGCGGCGGGTCGCCGCGCCGCGCATCTCACCATGCCTCTGAGCATCCGCCTCGGGTCGTGGCTGCTGGTGTGCTCGCTCACCGCGCTCGGCAGCGCCGCACGCGCGGCCGACGGCGGCAACGCGCCCTTCACGGTGGAAGACCTGGTGCTTCTGAAGCGCATTACGGATCCACAGCTCTCCCCGGACGGCCGCCAGGTCGTCTTCGTGCAGCGCGAGACGGACATGGACGCCAACAAGGGCCGCACCAGCCTGTGGCTGCTGGATCTCACGCCCGGCACTGCGCAGCCGCGGCACCTCACGGACGTCAAGGCGAACGACTCGAGCCCGCGCTGGTCGCCCGACAGCCGCACGCTCTACTTCCTGTCGACACGCTCGGGCAGCTCGCAGGTGTGGCGCCTGGCGCTCAGCGGGGGCGACGCGCAGCGCGTCACCGACTATCCCCTCGACGTGGGCGCGCTGAAGCTGTCCCCGCGCGGGGACCTGCTCGCCCTCTCCATGGAAGTGTTCCCGGACTGTGCCACGCTCACCTGCACCCGGGAGCGCCTGGACGCGCGGGCGAAGGACAAGGCGACCGGGCGCACCTACGAGCGGCTCTTCATCCGGCATTGGGATGCCTGGAGCAACGGCACGCGCTCGCACCTGTTCAGCGCGCAGCTCGCGCCAGGCGGCGCGGGCACGGCGCCCATTGATGTGTCGCAGGGCTTCGATGCGGACATTCCCGGCAAGCCCTTCGGTGGCGATGAGGACTTCGCTTTCAGCCCGGACGGCAAGTGGCTGGTGTTCTCGGCGCGCATCGCCGGGCGCACCGAGCCCTGGTCGACCAACTTCGATCTGTTCCAGACGCCGGTGGACGGCAGCGCGGCGCCGGCGAATCTCACCGACAGCAACCCCGCCTGGGATGCCCAGCCGGTGTTCCTCCCCAACGGCGATCTCGCGTGGCTGGCACAGGAGCGTCCGGGCTTCGAGTCAGACCGCTTCCACATCATGCTAAAAGATGCGCGCAGTGGCGTGGTGCGCTCTCTCACGGGCGGCTGGGATCGGAGCGTCCACCACCTTGGGGCAACGTCCGACGGCAAGGCCCTGCTGGCCAGCGTCGATGAGCTGGGCCAGGCGCCCTTGTACCGGATCGACCCGAAGAGCGGGACGCCGGTCAGGCTCGTTGCCGGCGGCGCGGTGGAGGCGTTCAGCGCCGGACGTGAGCGCGTGGTGTATGCGCGCGCGGACCTGGGCGGTCCCGCCGACCTGTACTCGGTTGCGCTGCGAGGCGGGCAGCTGGTGCGGCTGACGGATGCGAATCACGAGCCGCGCGCCAGCCGGCACATGAGCGAGTTCGAGCAGTTCAGCTTCAAGGGCTGGAACGACGAAACCGTATACGGCTATGTCGTGAAGCCCTTTGGGCTGGAACCCGGTAAGCGATACCCGATCGCGTTCGTGGTGCACGGCGGCCCCCAGGTGAGCTTCGGGAACCTGTGGACCTACCGCTGGAACGCGCAGGCCTTCGCCGGCGGCGGCTATGCGGTGGTGATGATCGACTTCCACGGCTCGCCCGGTTACGGCCAGGCGTTCACCGATTCCATCAGCCGCGACTGGGGCGGCAAGCCCCTCGTCGACCTGCAGAAAGGGCTTGCGGCCGCGATCGAGAAGTATCCGTGGCTCGACGGGGAGCGCGCCTGTGCGCTCGGCGCCTCCTACGGCGGCTTCATGATGAACTGGATCGAGGGCAACTGGCCGGACCGCTTCCGTTGCATCGTCAACCACGACGGCGTGTTCGACCAGCGCATGATGTACTACGCCACCGAGGAGCTGTGGTTTCCCGAGTGGGAGCTGGGCGGACCGCAGTATGAGAATCCGCAGGGCTATGAAGCGGTCAACCCCGTCGACTTTGTCTCCAGGTGGCACACTCCGATGCTGGTCATTCACGGCGAGCAGGACTTCCGCATCCCCTACCCGCAGGGTCTCGCCGCCTTCACGGCGCTGCAGCGGCGCGGCATCGAGAGCCGGCTGCTGGTGTTCCCGGACGAGAATCACTGGGTGCTGAAACCCGTCAACAGCATCCTGTGGTATCACACGGTGCTGGGGTGGCTCGATGCGCACCTGAAAGACTCACCTCACCAGCCGAGCACTCCGTAGACGCGGGAGCGCAACGGCTCGATACTCATCTGAAGGACTGATGCGTCAGCGAGTCCTGCGGAACTTGTAGTCGCCGCTCGACAGCACGCCAGCGGCAAGCTCGGCTTGCGGCGCGGCGCCGGGAGCGTCGGGACAGACTCCGGGGTCGTGCGTGGCGATGAAGCGCTCGCCACTCTTCTTCCACAGCAGTTGGCAGCCCTCGCCTTGCACATCCTCGGTCACGACGCTCGTGAACAGCTCGATATTGCGTTGGCCGTCGCGCCAGCGCAGCGGCTCGGCGAAGGTGTAGACGCTCTCGAGGATGCCGCGCTTCTCGACCTCGAAACTGAACAACCGCTCGCTCATGACGCGGCGCGGATCGTCGGCGGCCATCTCCTGCACATAGAACACGTGATGCCCGAGCCGCGGCGTGTACACCTTCACGATGATGAGCGCGATGCGGTCGTGCGGCGGCTGCACGCCGCGCTGCGCGTCGCTGTCGGCCTGGGCGGTGTTGTCGTACCGGCCCGGCAGCCAGCCCAGAAGCTGCGTGAGCTCGCTCTCGCGCAGCTTGGTCTGGTCGGCACAGGCGCCGAGCAGCCCGAGGGCGGCTATCGCGGTCGCGGCAGCCATCGCGCTCGCGGCGGCGAACGCGCCGGGGGCGCCCTCAGCCATAGGAGGCCCGCCACTGTGCGCGATACTGCAGTCCCAGGTCCATGAGACGCCCGAGCAGCTCGCCATAGGGCGTACCCGCGGCGCGCGCCGACTCGGCAAAGTCCTCGGCGGCCTCGAGATTCGGGTTGGCGTTCGCCTCGAGCACGTAAACCTGGCCCTGCGGGGTCACCCTGAAATCCATGCGAGCATAGCCGGACATGCCGAGCGCCCGGTAGATGCGGCGCGAGAGCCGATCGAGCGCGGTGAGCACCGGCGGCGGCAGATCGGCGGCCGCGTGGGTGGTGATGCCGTACTTCGCCTGGTAGCGCTTGTCCCATTTCACCTTGCGCGTGGCGATGGCCGCGAGCGAATCCGGCATGGAGCCGAACACCATCTCCCACACCGGCAGGCGCGTGAGCCGCTCGTTCCCCATCATCCCGACGTACAGCTCGCGGCCCTCGATGTATTCCTCCACCAGGGCATCGGATTTCACCTGCTCGTGAACGAACTCGATGCGTTCCTTCAGCTTCGCGGCATCCTCCACCACCGATGCCTGGGCGATCCCGAGGGATGCGTCCTCGACCGTGGATTTCACGAACAGCGGGAAACGCAGCTTGCGCGGCACATGAACGTGCGCGCCGCGCCGGAACACGGCGAACTGCGGAGTGGCGATGCGGTGAAACGCCAGCAGCTGCTTGGAAAGCGACTTGTCGCGCGACAGCAGCAGCCCGCGCGGATTGCAGCCCGTGTACGGCTGGCGCATGAGTTCCAGGAACGCCACCACGTGCTGATCGTAAGTGACGATGCCGTCGAATTCCTCCAGCAGGTTGAAGACGATGTCCGGTTGCCAGTCGGCGATCGCGCCGCGCAGCTCGGTAAGGCTGTCGAGCACGCCGATGCAGCGCACGTCATGCCTGAGTTTGCGCAGCGTGCTGGTAACGTCGTACTCCGTACGCCACTCTTCGATTTCCTTGTCGCTGTGACCTTCGAGAGTCTCCGGAGGCACCAGGCTCGCGTGCACCACGACGAGCGTGCGCAGTCGTCTCATAGCGGCAAGTGCGGAGTCTCGCCCTGGGAGTAAAGCCCCGTGAGCCGCTCGAGCATCCAGCGCGAGTAGCGCAGGGCGTCGCGGCGGTTGCCGCACACGTAGAGTTTCAGCCGCTCACTGCGCTCGATGAGCATGCGCAGAACCTGCTCGACGCTGTAGCGCTCGATCCGCAGCGCCCGCGCCACCGCCGGGGTCAGCGGGCGCAGGGCCGCGCGCAACAGCGTGGCCGCCCGCGGGGCGTCCGGGCGTGAGCGCTCGGGGCTGAAGGCGCGGCGCAGCAGCTCATCGGCAAGTCCGCGCCGGATCAGGCGGTTGCGCGCGAGCTTGCGGCGATAATGCTGCGCCAGGGTGCGGGTGTTGAGTTCGAGCGGTTCGATGCGCGTGCGGTTGCGCACCGGGGGGCGCACGCCGCGCACGCTCGCCACCAGCTCATCGACCGCGCGCAGCTTGTGCAACGCCGGCCAGTCCGCGTAGCTCTTGCGCCAGCCGGACTTGGGCGTCAGCCACACCGCGAACGTCTCGGCAAAGTCCTCGGTCGGATGCGCCTGCGCGTACCACTCGCCCAGGTGATGCACGTAGCGCCGGCTGCCGGGGCGTGCCCGGTAGCGCGCCGGATAGGGAAGCGAGGCGGGTCCAAACACGGCTCGCCAGCTCTTGCGCCGCCGCAGCCGGTAGGCGTTGTCGAGCGCGTGTCCGGCCTCGTGACGCAGGATGCGCAGCAACAGCCGTGTGTTGCCGCCTTCCGCCTCGCCCATGATGCGCCGCTCGAGCCGCTCCAGGCGCGCATGCGCGAGGTAGAACGGCACCGCAATGCCCGGCACACCGTCGGGCGCAAACCACTCCTCGGACAACCACACGTGCGGGCGGATACTGACGCCGCGGCGCTCGAGGTCCGCATACAGGCGCCGCACGTGCGCGGCAAGCGGGGAGCGCTGGATGGAAAGCTTCAGATCGCAAAAGCGCCTGGTCAGCAGCTGCTCGTCGGACAGGCGCACCCAGGGCCCAGCCTTGGCGCGCGCGGCGATTTTCGTCCGGCGTGTCGGGGACATGCGTGCGAGGCGAATGTGCGAGGGAATACGGGGAAGGGAGCTTACCCCGAGCGCTCGCGCGCTGTCTGCTACGGAGGCTCGGTTCGTCGCGCTCTCAAGCCGCCGTGGCGGTCAGGCGCTGAACTCCAGCATCGCGTGGGCGAGCAGCCGATCCGCGCTGCTCACGATCAATTGCTTCTTGATCAGGCTGTTGCGCCACAAAGTGGGGATCGCGCTTGCAGTGTAGTGTGCACCGGCGAGCGCTCCGCACGCTGCGGCCACCACATCGGAGTTGCCGCCGAGGTTGGCGGCCATCAGCACCGCATCGCGAAAATTCCCTGTGCTGGCAAAGGCTTCCAGCGCCGCGGCGAGCGCAGCCGGCGCGGTGTTGCCGCCGCAAGCCGGGATCGGGTGCGGTGCCGCATCGAGTGAGGACTGCGCCTGCGCCAGGATCACGGGCCGGGGCTCGCCCGAGAGCGCCGCGTGCAGCGCCTGCGCCAGTGCGCGACACGCCGTCAGGACGGCCGGCGCCTGGCAGGTGGTGCGGGCCGCCTCGGCGGCCCGCTCGGGGGCAGCCGCGGGCTGCGCGAAGAAATACATCGCCACCGGCGCGACGCGCGACAGGGCTTCCGGATCGAGCGCCTCGGGATCGTGCGAGCCGGAAAACGGTTGCTGCCGCCACTGTGCGAGCGCCAGCGCGCGGGCCGTGCCCGCGGTGATTCCGACGCACTGCCCGGTGCAGGACAGATACCCTTCCTGCTGCCAGCGGCGGTAGCGCGCGACCTGGTCGCGGGCATCGAAGCCTTCGCACTCGAGCAGGCTCTCGGCGAGGCACAGCGCCATCGCGGTGTCGTCGCTCCAGCCGCCGCGGGGCAGGTCAAAGGGACCGCCGCCGAGCATGTCTCCCACGGGGGTGAATTTTCCCGGCCGGCGGAATTGGGTGGCGGCCGCGACCGCATCCCCCACCGCCTGCCCGAGGAGCGCGCCGAGGAAGCGGTCCCGCAAGCCGCGCGCCGCCGACAGTGTGGCGGGTTCGAACAGCGGATCCGGGCGCGGCGCGCGCGGGCGCACCCAGCGCCGCACGTACTCGGTCTGCTCGGGGGTCTCCGGAACCTGCGGCCACAGCGCCGCGCGCCCGCTCTGCTGCCACAGGCGGTTGAGCTCGTCCACGGCCGCATCCCCCGCCAGCCCGCTCTCGACCAGCAGGCAGCCGGCCACCGTGCCGGTGCGGCCGATCCCGGCGCGGCAGTGCAGGTAGACCACCCGGCCCGAGCGCAATGCCTCCCGCAGGCAATCGAGGAGCTCCGCCATGTGCCCGGGCTGTAGCGGAATGCCGTGATCAGGGATCGGCTTGCGGAAGTAGTCGACGCCGAGCGGAAGGTCTGCGTCGTAGGGCGGGAGCTCATCGTGCTGTGTGAGGTCCAGAAAGCAGCTGACGCCCGCCTCCAGCAGGCGCCGCAGGCGCACCCGGGTCGCCGCCGCGGTGGACCCGCCCGGATGCTCACCGGCGAGCAGCTGACCCGGGAGCACCCAGTAGCAGTTCGACAGCGGTAGCGCGGCAGGCGCGGCGAGCGGGGAGGCGTCCATCCATGGCTCTCTCAGGCAGGTGCCGGGAGTGCGGCGAAGGCCGCGAGCGCGTCCTCATCCTGCTCACTCATCGCAGCCACCCTGCGCCCCTCGAGGCCGCCGAAGTCGAAGCGCCGGGTGTCGGCCAGATGCTCGGGCTCGACGTTGCGGAGCGCCGAAAAAATCGATTCGGTGCGACCGGGGAACTCGCGCTCCCAGTCCGCGAGCATTTTCTTCACCGCCACGCGCTGCATATTGTCCTGTGAGCCGCACAGCGTGCAAGGGATGAGCGGGAAGGCGCGGCCACGCGCGTAGCGGGCGATGTCGCGCTCGGCGACGTACGCCAGCGGCCGGATGACCACGTGGCGGCCGTCGTCGGACAGCAGCTTCGGCGCCATCGCCTTCAGGCGCCCGCCAAAGAACAGGTTGAGAAACAGCGTCTCGACGATGTCATCACGATGGTGGCCGAGCGCGATCTTGGTGATGCCGTTCTCGGCGGCGAAGCGGTACAGCGCCCCGCGCCGCAGCCGCGAGCACAGGCCGCACAGGGTGCGTCCCTGCGGGACGACGCGCTTCACGACGCTGTACGTGTCCTGTTCGATGACGCGGAACGGCACGCCCAGGCCTTCCAGGTATTGCGGCAGCACCTGCGCGGGAAATCCGGGTTGCTTCTGATCGAGATTGACGGCGATGAGATCGAAGCTCACCGGGGCGCTGCGTTTCAGCGACACGAGAATGTCCAGCAGCGTGTAGGAGTCCTTGCCTCCCGACATGCACACCATCACGCGGTCGCCGTCGGCGATCATGCGGTAGTCGGCAATCGCCTTGCCGACCGAGCCGCGCAGCTGCGCCGCCAGGCGCTGCCGGGTGCGGGAAGGCTTCGCTGCGGCGGGGATCACGGTAGCCCAGCGCGAGCCTTCTTCAGGCCGCGGCGCTGCTGCTGCTGGCGGTGCTCTCGAGATACTTTGCCTCGACGTAGCGCACGAAGGAAGTAGCCGACAGGGGCTTGCCGGTGGCGCCCTTCAGCAGGTCCTGCACCGGCACCTTGGCGCCGAGGCCGTGCACGTGGGTGCGCAACCAGCCCAGGAGCCCGGAGAATTCCCCGCGCGCGAGCTGCTCATCCAGCCCCTGCACCTCCGCCCGCAGGCTCTCGTAGAGCTGCGCGGCGATGACCGCGCCGAGAGCATAGGACGGGAAGTATCCGAAGGAGCCCACGGCCCAGTGGATATCCTGCAGGCAGCCTTCGACATCGTTGGAGGGGCGAATCCCCAGGCGCTGCTCCATGCCGGCGCTCCAGGCTTCCGCCAGGTCGCGCACCGCCAGCTCGCCGGAGAGCAGCTGCTTTTCCAGCTCGTAACGCAGCATGATGTGCAGCGGGTAGGTGAGCTCGTCCGCATCGACGCGAATCAGTCCGCGCCGCACCCGGGTGAGATGGCCGTAGACGTTTTCCACGTCCCATTCCGGTCCGCTCGCCCCGAAATGCTTCGCCAGCAGCGGCTGCACGTAGCGCACGAACGGCCGGCTGCGGCAGACCATCATCTCGATGAGCAACGACTGGCTCTCCTCGAGAGCCATGCCCCGATCGCGCCCTACGGGCTGATCGCGCCAGTCCGGCGGCAGGCCCAGGTCGTACATCGCATGTCCGGTCTCGTGCAACGCCCCGAGCAGACCCGAAAAGATGTCGTCGGGATCAAAGCGTGTGGTGACGCGGATATCGCCCGGCACGCCTTCGGTGAAAGGGTGCTCGCTCTCATCCAGTCGTCCCCGCTCGAAGGGGAAACCGACGCTCTTCATCACTTCCACGGCCAGGGCGCGCTGCTTGCCCGCCGGGAACTTGCCGGTGAGCGGCAGCAACGGGCGAGTCTCCTGCACGGCGATCGATTCGCGGATGAGCGACGGGAGCCGGCGCGACAACGCCTTGAACATCGCGTCGATATCCGCGGTGGTCAGTCCAGGGCTGAACTCGTCCACCAGCGCATCGTACGGGGCGAGATTGAGCGCCTGGCCGAGGAGCGCCGCCTTGTCTCGCACCAGGTGAACCACTTCCTCCAGGTACGGCGCGAACGCCTCGAACTTGCCCTGGGCGCGGGCCTCGAGCCAGCGCGATTCGGCGCGCGAAGCGGCCTTGGTCAGGCGCGAGACGAGCGTGGCCGGGGTGGCGATCGCATGGTCGCGCTGCCGGCGCATCTCGTGCAGGTTCGCGATCTGCCAGTCGGCGAGCCCCTGGGTGTTCGCCTGAGCGCGATCCAGCAGCCGCGTGATGCGCGGCGCCGTGAGCAGCGCGTGGTGTTCGGTTTCCAGCGCCGCGAGCTGCTCGCCGCGAATGTCGGCGCTACCGCGCGGCATCATCACCGCCGCGTCCCAGCGCAGCAGCGCCAGAGCACCGCGGAAAGCATGCAGACGCTTGAACTCTTGTTCGAGTTGCTTGTAGGGCGAGGCAGACATGGGCGATCGGGCAGCGGGGAAACGAGGCGTAGTTTACCAGCTCCGGCGGACCGCCGCCTCGCCCCATGGAGGGTATTCTTATTATTATTCAATATGTTAGGCTACATGATAGGAAATTGACATGCGCGGTGCTTGACGCCGTGCGAGCCTTGAGGGCCAAAGTGGCGGCAAGGATTATGTCGCGTGTTGTTGGCTCGGGAGCGCCGCCGCGGCGCGCCGTTCGCGGCCTCGCGACTGCCACGGCAGCTCCTGCCATGCGAGCATCGCACGCTTGCGATCCTCCCCCCAGTGATATCCCCCGAGGGCGCCGTCCTTGCGCAGCACGTTGTGGCACGGGATGAGCCACGCGACCGGGTTGGCGCCGACGGCCTGGCCCACCGCCCGAGCGCCGCCGGCCAGCCCTACGGCACGCGCGAGCGCCGCGTATGTGGTCGGTCCGGCGCAGCCGAGCTCGAGCAGCGCCTGCCAGACCTTGAGCTGAAAGTTCGTGCCTTTCACGGCGAGCTTCAGGGGTGGCGCGACACGCGTCGCAGACGCGCCACGGGATGAGCCCCAGATTCGTCCCGCCAGGAGAGCGGCGGCGTCCTCGTTGCGCCGCAGGCGCGCCTGCGGCCAGCTGGCCGCGAGCGTGGCAACAGAGGCGCCCTCCGCCCCGGACTCGACGAAGGCGAGATGGCACAGCCCGCGTGCAGTGCTCGCGAGCAGTGCACGCCCAAACGGTGTGTCGGTGAGGCCGTACGTGATGTGCATGCCGCGGCCGCGCGACTTGAGCTCCCCCGGTGTGACCGCATCGAGCGTGACCATCAGGTCGTGCAGCCGCCCAGGTCCGGACAGGCCAACACAGTACGCAGCATCGAGCACCGACGGGGTGCTGACGAGCGCTCCGCGGGCCGCGCGCGCGGTGACGTGCGCCAGGTACTGCCGCGGCGTGACGCCGGCCCAGCGGCGGAACAGGCGGTTGAAATGGAACTCCGACAGGTGTGCCGAGGCGGCGATCGCGGCCAGGCGCGGCTGCGCGCGGAAGTTGGCGTCGATGAAGCGGATCGCACGGGCGATGCGCGCGAAATCGCGGCTGTCGAGGAATGCGGGCTCGGTGTGCATGGGGGTTGATGATAGTCGCGCGTGGGCGGCGCGCGACCCGATTCTTGCGGCGCCGTCACGGTCAGCGCGCGCGGCGCGGATCATCACGACCTTCAGTTACACTGCTTCGGGAATTCACCGCCACGGGTACGGGCATGGCCAGCGGGCCACGACCACGCCCACGCCGATCGAAACCACCAGCAGCAACGTCACCGTGAGACCGATCAGCACACGCCGCATGGCCGCATCATAACCTGACATGCATTCGCTGAAATAACCGCCACGTGCCAGAGAAACTCGCCATCTGCCTGCTCGCCTCCGAAGTCGAACCGCTCTCCAAGACCGGCGGACTGGCGGACGTGAGCGGGGCGCTGACCAAGTATCTGCACGGCGCCGGTCATGACGTGCGGCTGTTTACGCCGTGCTACGCCTCCATCGACCGCGCGGCGTATTCCGCGCAGCCGCTCGAGGGTCTGCAGCAGGTGCCGCTGGCGGTGGGACCCAACAACTACGTGTTCTCGGTGCTGCGCGCGCAGCTGCCGTGCGGCGCGCCGGCGTACCTGATCGACTGCCCCGCGCTGTATGCGCGCACCGCCATCTACACCAGCGATCCCGACGAGCACCTGCGCTTCCTCGGGTTCACGCGCGCGGCGCTGGCCGCCTGCCAGCGCCTCGCCTGGGCGCCGCAGGTTCTGCATTGCAACGACTGGCACACCGCCTTTGCGCCGTTGTTCCTCAAGACGGTGTGGGAGGACGAGCCGCTGTTCGCCGCGACCCGCACGGTGCTGACGATCCACAACATCGGCTATCAGGGCATCTTCCCGGCGGCCCGGATTGCCGATCTCGGGCTGCCGGGCAGGCGCAAGCTGCTGCACCAGGACGATCTCGCCGCCGGGCGGATCAACGCCTTGCGCCACGGCATCCTGTACGCCGACTCCATCACCACGGTCAGCCCGACTCACGCACGCGAGATCTGCACCGATGAGTACGGCATGGGGTTGCAGGACAGCCTGCGCGCCCGCGCCCGCGGCCGCGCCGTGTCGGGCATTCTGAACGGCGTCGACTACGACGAGTGGGATCCGCGCCACGACCGCTACCTGCCGGCCCACTACGACGCCGGGCGCCTCGCGGTGAAGGGTGAGCTGAAGGGTCAGTTCGCCCAGCGCCAGAAGCTCACGCCGGCGCCGGACGTGCCGCTGGCCGGGCTGGTGAGCCGGCTGGCCGTGCAGAAGGGCATCGAGCTCATGTTCGAGGCGTTACCGAAGGTGCTCAGCGCGCGGCCGCTGAGCTTCGTCGTGCTCGGGAACGGCGAGCCGCAGTACGAGGAGTTCTTCACCGTCCTCGAGCGCCGCTTCCCCGGGCGCGTTGTGTTTCACTGCGGTTACGACGAGGAGCTCGCGCACTGGATCGAGGCGGCGAGCGATCTGTTTCTCATGCCCTCGCGCTACGAGCCGTGCGGGCTCAACCAGATGTACAGCCTGCGCTACGGTACGGTGCCGATCGTGCGCCGCACCGGCGGGCTCGCCGATTCGGTCCAGCACTACAACCCCAAAACCGGCATCGGCACCGGGGTGGTGTTCAACGATTTCAACACCCAGGCTCTGGAGTGGGCGCTGAACACCGCGCTCGACCTGTACCCGACGCCGCGGCACTGGACGCGGCTGGTTAAGAACGGCATGCAGCAGGACTTCTCCTGGCAGCGCCAGGGAGGCAAGTACGTGGCGCTCTACAAGCGACTCATTGCAGCCTGAAGGTGCCGCGCTCCTCGAATGGAATCGAGCGCATCAGGCCCTCCGACAGCGCGATCTTCCCGCTGAGACGGTAGGCCACGCTTTGCCCCAGCGGGTCCGGGCCGCGCCCGAGAAGCTTGAGGAGCGTGCCCGCGAGGTTGGCCGTGACGTTCATGTCGAATTCGGTCTCTCCCATGGGAGGCACGACGAAGCTCGTGGCCGACTCGCCGCTCGCGAACCGCTGCCCCTCGACTTCCATGGTGTACTCGAGCCCCTTCACCGGCAGCCTGCGGTCATTGGGGTTCTGCACGCGCATGCGCACCTTGAGGCGCTGTTCCCACAGGTCACTGCTCTGGATCCGCACGTCGACGACCGAGAGCCTCGGGGTTGTGAATTTCGACGTCAGCGCGCAGGCGGCGAGCAGGAACGCGGCCGCGCAGAGAGCCGGGGCGCAAGTGGCTCTCATCCCGGCGCGCGACCGAAGGCGCCGTTCAGGTGCGCGTAGTGGCGCGCGAGTTGCGCCGTCAAGGCTCCCGCGGGCAGTCGCCAGGTCCAGTTTCCCTCGACGGTTCCGGGGGTGTTCAGACGCGCCGCCGAGCCCAGAGCGAGGATGTCCTGCGCCGGAATGATCGCGAGTCGCGCCACCGATCCGAGGGCTGCGCGTATCAGCGCCTCGGGCATGGCGCCCGGGGTCACGCGCAGAAAAAAATCGACGCGCTGCGCCGTGTCGCGGTCCAGGCTCGAGTGCCAGCCGAGCGTGGTGTCGTTGTCGTGAGTGCCGGTGTACGCCACGCAGTCACGCTCGTGCAGATACGGCAGATGCGCATTGGCCGGATCGCCGTCAAAGGCAAACTGCAGCACACGCATTCCCGGCAGGCCGAAGCCGTTCTTCAGCGCCAGCACGTCTTCAGTGATGACCCCGAGATCCTCGGCGACCAGCGGCAGGTCGCTGAACTCATCCAGGAGCCGGCGCAGCAGCAGCTCCCCCGGAGTGCTGAGCCACGCGCCGCCGCGCGCATCGGCAGCGCCGGCGGGCACGGCCCAGTGGGCTGCAAGCGCCCGGAAATGATCGATGCGCAGCAGATCCATACGCGCCAGCTGCGCGCGCACCCGCCCCAGCCACCAGCCGAAGTCGGTGCGGCGCAGCGCCTGCCAGTCGTATACCGGATTGCCCCACAGCTGGCCCTTGTCGGAGAAGTAGTCCGGCGGCACGCCCCCGACCGCCGCGGGCTCGCCGGTGGGGGTGAGCTGGAACAGCTCGCGATGCGCCCAGGTTTCCACCGAGGAGGGGCCGACGTAGAAGGGCAGATCGCCGAACAGCCGCACTCCGCGCGAGCGCGCGTGCGCGCGCAGCTGGCTCCACTGAACGTAAAACGCATACTGCTCGCGTTCGATGCGCGCGATTTCGGGCGCGAGCTGGTGGGCTGCCTGCGCGAGCGCCTCGGCCGCCCGGTCGCGCAGCGGCGGCGGCCAGCTCCAGAACGGCGCACCGCCGTGCGCGCGCGTCAGCGCCTCGAACAACGCGTAGTCGTGCAGCCAGGAGCTGGAGGCCGCCAGGAACTCCGGGTCGATCGGCGCGTTGGGATCGGGCAGCTCCGCCGCATCGATGAACGCCGCGTTGCCCGCGCAGTCCGAGCGCACCCAGTAGGGGGAGCGATCCTCGCCCACCGGGCCCGTCGGCAGGATCTGCCACACGGAAAAGGCGGCTTCGCTAAGCCAGTCGATGAAGGCGCGGCCGCCGCGCCCGAGTGCCGCCTCGAGGGCGGACATCGGCAGCAGCACCCCGGCGCGGCGCCGGTCGAAGACGGGTAGTCGCATGCTGCCCACGCGCGCGTCTGAGCCTGCCGTCAGTCGCCGGTGGCGCGGCGCATGACTCCGCCGTGCTCCGGAGACCCGTTCCCGGTTGAGATTGGCAGCGTGAGCTCGCCCGGGGGCTGGAGATTCAGGCGCCGGTACAGCGTCAGCAGCTGGCGCCGGTAGAGGTGATCGAACTGGCTCACGGCATCCGCCGGGTTGTAGTCCCCGAACCACCAGAACCAGTCGGAACTCTCGCAGCGCGCGAGCTGTCGGCCGGCGGCCGCGCGCTGTGCCGGATCGCTCTCGCCCTGCATGACGCGATCGTAGGCCTCCTTGGCGTTGCACAGCAGATCCCACGCCCGGTTCTTCGCCGGATCCCCCATCCAGGTCGCGAGCGTGCCGTGCACCCAGCTGCCGGCGCAGACCCGCGGCAGCGGCGCGGGCTGCAGGCCGCGCGCGAGACAGTCGGACAGGGTTGTCAGCTCGAGCAACGGATGGCTCGCGAGCTGCTCGTACAGCGCGCGCAGGAAATAGAAGCCGTTGAACGGGTAATGCTCCCAGGCGTTCTCACCGTCGAGCGCGATGAGCACGGCATGATTGCCACCCGACTCATAGCGGCGCGCGAGCTGCTCCAGCTCCTCCACCAGGTTGGCGGCCGCGTCATCGCCGTGCCAGGTCGCGTAGGTGAAGCCGATCAGATCGGACAGCGTGTCGTCGCGGAAAAAACAGCTCAGGCCGGTGCCGCCCAGGCGGTAGGGGCGGTTGTAGGCGAGCGGATCCTCGGCCGCCTGACGGTCGGTGAGCTCGAGGCTCCCGCGCAGCACCCCGGCGCTGCTGGCGGCCCAGCGGAAGCCGGCGGCGCCGAGCAGCCCGAGCGTGCCGGCACTGATCGCGCCCTCGGCGGGCCAGCAGCCCGCGGGACGTGTGCCGAAGGCGCGTGTAAACACGCGCACCGCCTCCTCGATGTGCCAGGTGGAGCGCGCCGAGCCACCGGGGTATGCCGCATGCGCCGGCAGGGGCATCTCGGGAAGCGCGTCGCGCGCGCACTGAAAGTCGAGCAGCAGCGGGATGATCGGATGTCCGTAGGGCGTGACCGACAGCTCGCACTGCCCGCGCTCGGCGAGGCGCCGGTAGCGCAACAGCACCTGCCCCACCAGGCCGCCGATCAGCGCCAGCAGATCGCGGCGCTGCGCGGGGCTGAAGTCGCGCCCGCGCTCGGTCAGGCGCGCGACCAGCGGGTCCGTGCGCCGCACGCTCTCGCCGAGCCACGCCAGGTGATACCAGACGGCGAGATCGTGGATGAACTGGTCGGAAGCGTAAGCGACGCGGTCCCGCGTGCCGAGCGTCTCGGCGATGGTCGCGAGCTCCAGGTACGGCCCGAAGCGCTCGATCATCTGCTGGCGCTGCGCACGCAGGCAGGTGCGCAGCAGCTCCAGCCGCGCCACCGGCTCGGTCGGTACCGGGTCCGGGCCCAGAAGTGACAGCACCGGATCCGGGAGCGGGCTGCCGTTCTCGAGATGCTCGGCCACGCGCCGCGCGATCTCCTCGAGCTGCTCGATGAGCAGCGGGGTGAAGTTCACCACCGCGCGCGCCGCCGGGTTGCCTTCCAGGTGCGCCGCCATGTCGGTGTAGTCCTTGATGGCGTGCAGATACGTCCACGGCAGCGCGTACTGCCCGGTGAGCGCGTCCTTGTACTGCGGCTGGTGCATGTGCCACAGCAGGATGACCGGCAGGCGTGGCGCGGTTGCCACGCTCAAGGGCTCCGTGTGCTGCGCAGCATGTCGAGAGTGACCAGCACCACGCCATTCTCGGTCACGTGAAAGCGACGCGCATCGGCCTCGCGCTCCAGGCCGATGCGGGTGCCGTCGGGCACTTCGCAGCCTTCGTCGATGACCGCCCCGGAAATCGCGCAACCGCGGCCGATCTCGGTGTGCGGCAGGATGACGGAACGCTGGATGCTGGTGCGCTCCTCGATCCGCACGTCGGAAAACAGCAGCGACTCGCGCACCACGGCGCCGGAGATGATGCAGCCGCCCGACACCATGGAGTTGACGGCCATACCGCGGCGACCGTCTTCGTCCAGAATGAACTTCGCGGGCGGCTGCTGCACCTGGTAGGTCCAGATGGGCCAGTCCTGGTCGTAGATGTTGAGCTCCGGCCGCACGTGCACCAGCTCGAGGTTGGCGTCGTAGTAGGCATCGATGGTGCCGACGTCGCGCCAGTAGCTTTGCGCACGGGTTTTCACGTCCTGGAACGGATAGGCAAACACCTGGCGGTTGCCGCCGATGGCCTCCGGCAGGACGTCCCTGCCGAAATCATGGGAGGAGGACTCGTTGGGGGCGTCCGCGGCGAGCAGGCTCTCGAGCATCCGGGTGTTGAAAACGTAGATGCCCATGGAGGCGAGTATGGTGTCGGGACGGCCCGGCAGCGTGTCGGGCTCGGCCGGTTTCTCCGCGAACTTCGTGACCCGATTCCACTCGGTAGCGGTCAGCACCCCGAAATGCTGCGAGTCCTGCGCCGGCACCTCGACCACTCCCACGGTGATGTCGGCACCCTTCTCCACGTGGTAGGCGATCATCGGACCGTAGTCCATCTTGTAGATGTGGTCCCCGGCGAGCACCAGCACGTGCTTGGGCCGGTGCGAGACGATCAGATCGATGTTCTGGTGCACGGCGTCCGCCGTGCCCCGGTACCACAGCGGGCCAAGCTGCTGCTGGGCCGGAACCACCTCGACGAACTCGCCGAACTCCCCGCGCAGGTAGCTCCAGCCGTGCTGGACGTGCTGGATCAGCGACTGCGCCTTGTACTGCGTGAGAATCGAGATCTGGCGGATCCCTGAGTTCACGCAGTTCGACAGCACGAAGTCGATGATGCGGAACTTGCCGCCGAAGGGCGTCGCTGGTTTGCAGCGATGCGCGGTCAGATCACGCAGCCGCTCGCCGCGGCCGCCGGCCATGATGATGGCGAGCGTGCCGCCCGTCAGGCGGCTCACATAACGTCCGGAAGAAGCGCGTGCGGGCTGGCGGGACATAAGACGTACTACACCGCAAGGCGCGCCGTCAGCGCAACCCTAAAGTAAGTTGCCTCACAGCCATTTCATCAGTCCGAGCTCATAGGGGTGCGAGAGCAACTCGTGCCACGGATAGATGCGGACCTCGGTGCGGAACTGCCCGCATTCCTGTGGCTCGACGTCGAGCGCGAATATCACCGCCCCGTCGGTGTCCTGCTCGTCGGTGGCGCTGAACGCGGCGTGCCACACGCCGGCGCGCGGCGGCTGCCCGTACGAAGACAGGGCCGGCGGCGCAAGATCCGCCTCCGGCAACAGGCGCCGTGCGACGAACTCCACCCGCACGTCCGCGGGCGCGAGTCCGTTCAGCCCGGCCGCAACCCGCAGGCGCAGCCGCTCGCCTCGCGGCAGATCGCGCGCCACATCGGTGAGCTGCTTCAGGCTCACTTTCGACCAGGCCTGCCGCGCGCGCGTCTTCCAGTCCGCGAGCGTGCGCGCGCCGCTGAAGGCGTTGTCGGCGAGGCGCCGGTACTGCGCTACCGCCGGCCGGTACAACCCCTGGGTGTAGTCGAACAGCACGCGACGCATGTTGAAACCGGGAATCACCGTCATCATGGCCCGCTTGCTGCGCTTCACCCAGGCGCCGGGGTAACCGCCCTCGTCACGCGCGTAGTACAGGGGCAGTACCTCCTCTTCGAGCGTACCGAGTATCAGCTCCGCCTCGAGCGCATCGCGCCTCTCCGGATCCTGCACGTTCGCCGGCGGTATGCCCCAGCCGTTGTCCTGCATCCAGCCCTCCGCCCACCAGCCATCGAGAATGCTCAGGTTGAGGCGCCCGTTGATGGCCGCCTTGATGCCGGAGGTGCCGCTCGCCTCGAGCGGCGCGATCGGGTTGTTGAGCCACACGTCGACGCCCGAGACCAGGCTGCGCGCGAGCTGCAGGTCGTAGTCTTCCAGGAAGATGATGCGCCCCATGAACTCCTGGCTCATCATGAGCTGGCGGATCTCGCGCAGCACATGCTTGCCGGGCTCATCCGCAGGGTGCGCCTTGCCGGCGAACAGCAGCACCACGGGGCGCTCGGGATTGTTGACCAGCCGCGCGAGGCGCGCGCGGTCGCGCAGCAGCAGCGTCGCGCGCTTGTAGGTGGCGAAGCGCCGCGCGAACCCCAGGGTGAGCACGCCGGGACGCTGCGGATCGAGGAAGCGCGTCACGTGGCGCAGCTGCGCGGGACTTAAGCCCTTGCGCTCGTACTCGCGCTGCAGCCGCTCGCGCACGCTCGCCAGCATGCGCGCCTTGACTTCCTGTGCCGTCGCCCAGTAGCGCTCGTCCGGCACACGCTCCAGCGCGCTCCAGAATTCCGGATCGCGCAGGCGCTCGCGCCATTCCCGTCCCAGCTCGCGGTCGAAGAAGTCCATCCACGTCTGGTGCAGGAAGGTGGGCACGTGCACGCCGTTGGTCACGAAGCCGACCGGGTTGTCCTCGGGGCGAACCTCCGGCCACTGGTCCGCGCACAGGCGCGCGGAGACCGCGCCATGGACGCGGCTCACGCCGTTGACGTGGCGCGTGCCATTCAGTGCCAGGCGCGTCATGTTGAAAAGGCCCGGGGCAGAAGGGGAACGCGCCAGCTCCAGGACGCGCTCGACCGGCACCCCCAGCTCGCGCACGAAATCCCCGAAGTGCGCGACCATCAGCTCGAGGCCGAAGGCGTCGTGGCCGGCTGCCACCGGGGTATGCGTGGTGAACACGCAGTCCGCCGCCACCGCTTCGAGCGCGGCGTTGAACGGCAGGCCCTGCGCCAGGTGTTCACGCAGCAGCTCCAGGATCAGGAACGCCGCGTGCCCTTCGTTCAGGTGCCACACCCCGGGCTGCACCCCGAGCGCGCGCAGCGCGCGCAAGCCGCCGATGCCGAGGATCATTTCCTGGCGCACCCGCGTCGACTCATCCCCGCCGTACAGGCGATGGGTGATGTCGCGATCGGAGGGGATGTTCTCCGCGCAATTCGTGTCGAGCAGATAGACCGGAACGCGGCCCACCTGCGCCTTCCACAGCCGCGCGATCACCTCGCGCCCGGCAATGCGCACCGCGACCTTGAGCCACTCCCCGCTCTTGCGCACCGGTTCAACCGGCAGATCGCGCGGGTCGCGCTCGCGATACTCGGCGTGTTGCACGCCATCGTTATCGACGGTCTGAGTGAAATACCCCTGCTCGTACAGGAGTCCCACCGCTACGAAGTTGGCGCGCTCGTCGCTCGCCGCTTTGCAGTAGTCCCCGGCGAGCACGCCCAGACCGCCGGAGTAGATGGGGAAGCTCTCGTGAAAACCGTACTCGGCGCAGAAGTACGCCACCAGCGGCTCCTCCCCGGTGGGCGCGCCGACCCGCAGGTACGCTTCGAGTGTTTCGAGCGCGAGGTGGTAGCGAGCGAGGTACAGCTCGTCGCGTGCGCAGCGCTCGAGCGTGCCCTGGTTGACGCAGCGAAGCACCAGACGGGGATTGCCGTTGGTCTGCTTCCACAGCTCCGGATCCAGGTCCTCGAATAACGCCCGGGTGGGACGGTGCCAGCTGAAGAACAGGTTGGCGGCCAGCTCCGGGAGGCGCGAGAGGCTCCCCGGGATGACGGGTGTGACTTCTAGAAGCGAGTTTCTCATCACCGGTCCCGGGAAAAGCGCGAAGTCTAGCAGTACCGCGCGGGACAGCTGCCTACCGCACGCCCCACGCCCCACGCCCCGTTCCGGCACCGCCTGTCGTTGGGGAGGACTCCCGCTGGCATGGGTAGTCGTCGATCGCTAATACTAGTTGACAGCTAGTATTATACACTTAATAGTACTGGCGGATGGATGATAGCCAGGCACGTAAGTTCCAGAAAGACCTGAACGGGGGCCTCGTGGCTCTGGTGCTGCTGGCTGTGCTGGCGCGCACCACTGAGGACCTGTACGGATATGAGATCGCCAAGCGCCTGCAAAAGGCCAACGAAGGCGAGGCCCTGTTCAAGGAAGGCACCGTGTATCCGGTGTTGCGCGCCCTTGCCGGCGGGGGCTTGCTCACCAGCCGCGTCGTACCCTCCTACGCCGGGCCTGCGCGGCGCTACTACCGCATCACCGCAGACGGCCGCGCCATGCTGCGCCAGTGGAGTGACATCTGGCGGCAGACGCGCGGCTTTGTCGATCGCTTCATCGAAGGAACCGACTCATGAGTGTCAACGCTCCCCGCTCGATCGATGAGTACCTGAAGCAGCTGCGCCAAGCGCTCGAGGGACAGGATCCCGCGCTCATCCAGGATGCGCTATACGACGCCGAGGAGTATCTGCGCGCGGAGGTCGCGGCGCACCCGGACAAGTCCGAGAGCGACGTGCTGGAGCTCATCGCAAGCACCTACGGTGCTCCGGACGAAGTGGCGGCGGCGTACCGGGACACGGAAGCGAAGGTCAAGGCCGCCCTGAAGACCCCGGCACCTCGCGCCGCCGCGAACGCGTCCGGGCTGGCGCGCTTTTTCGGCGTGTACCAGGACCCGCGGGCCTACACCTCTCTCTTCTATATGCTGCTCACGCTGGCCACCGGCATCGTGTACTTCACCTTCGTGGTCACCGGGCTGTCGCTGTCGGCCGGGCTCGCGGTCCTCATCATCGGCGTGCCGTTCTTCCTCGCCTTCATCGGCATCGCGCGCGTGCTCGCACTCGGCGAGGGGAAACTCCTCGAAGCGATGACCGGCGAGCGCATGCCGCGACGGCCGGTGCACCCGGGGCCGCCCGCGAGCTGGTGGCAGCGTATCGGGGAGATGCTCACCGACGTGCGTACCTGGACGACGCTGCTGTACCTGCTCATCATGCTGCCGCTGGGGATCATTTACTTCACCGTCGCCGTGACCGCATTGGCGATCGGCCTGCGCCTGGCGCTCGCGCCGCTGGTGGTGCTGAGCCGGGATTTCGGCTGGCTCCGGCTGAGCTGGCCGGCCGACATGTTTCAGATCGAAGGTTGGCACGCTGCCTCACCCCACACGCTGCTGGGATCGCTCTTCTACATGGTGTTCGGCATCGTGATCGTGACGGCGCTCATGCACGCGGCGCGCGCCGTTGCGCGCGGGCATGCGCGCTTCGCCAAGGCGCTGCTGGTCGTACCGGGCGCGTGAGGGCGGCGCGTGACGGGCGGCGCGGTACACTGCTGCGCATGCGACGCCTGCGTCTCCTGCTGTGCGCCTGCAGCCTGGTCACCGCGCCGCCGGGTGCCGCGCTCGCTGACGCGAGCCCCGCGGCCGGGCAGGGCTGCCTGGCGGCCGGCAACGGTTATCTGCGCGCCCGCATCCGCGGCGCGATGAACCTCGACCTCGACTGGCACAACGCCGAGATCGAGTGCGACGGCGGTCCGCGTCCGGACGGCAGCGGGTTGCGTGTGAGCTTCGCCGGCCCGCGGCACGCGGATGGGCGGCGCCTGCGCCTGGTGTTCGGCGTGGGATCGGTGCACGAAGGGCGCACGGGCCGCGCCCTGCCGACCAATCTCACCGTGATCTTCGAGGGCGAGGAACGGCTGTTTGCCACGCGCGGCGAGGATCACTGCACGGTGGACGAACTGAGACAGGAACGGCTCGGCGCACTCGGCGGACCGCTGCGCTCCTGGCGCATCGTCGCCCGCGGCTTCTGCACCTCTCCGGCCAGCACGCTCAACAGCGATGCGCGGATTCTGGTCACCCGCTTCGATTTCGCCGGCAGCGCCGTGTTCGAGGACGAGTCGCGCGACGGGCCGCCCCCGCCCAGGACGTAGAAACGAAAAACATGTCGCAGGGGAATCCTTCGGAACCTAGGCTCATGCTCGCCGCGTGGCTGGCGTTCGCGGCGAGCGCAGCCGCGCCCGCACTGGCGCAGGACTCCCGTGCGCCGCTGGAGCTGGCGACATTTCCGCGCACCTCGCTCGAAATCACCCGCCAAGACCACCACCCCGCCCGCAAGTACGCGTTCGAAGTGTGGGTTGCCGACACACCCGAGCGCGCCGAGCAGGGTCTGATGTTCGTCAGCGACCTGCCCGACACCATGGGGATGGTGTTCCCGCTGCCGACTCCACGCGTCGAAACCATGTGGATGAGGAACACCTACATCGAGCTGGACATGCTGTTCATCCGCGCCGATGGACACGTCGCGAAGATCATCGAGCGCGCACACCCCCTGTCGGAGGTTTTGCTCAGCTCCGATACGCCGGTCAGCGCGGTGCTGGAATTAAAGGGCGGCGAGGCCTCGAAGCTGGGACTGCGCGCAGGCGATACGGTCACCTGGAACCGGCGCAGTAAAGCGCAGGCGCACAAGCCTGCCCCCGACGCAAAGCCGGCGCCCGCCCGGTGAGTGCGCAGCCACGGGCTTCCGGGGCGGCTATTTGGGCGGCGAATGGGCCGCGTGACGCGGGCGTCGCGCGTGCTTCGAGACGATCGGCCGCGGGATCGGCGCCCCGTAGGCACGGTTGCGCGAGCGAGGATGAGGGGCGAGGGCGCTCGGCTTCGCATGCCCGTCCGGGACCGTCCGGGCGGTGCCCCCGGGGGCGGGCGGCGCGGTGCAGAGGGCGGGGTCCGGGCGCGCCACTACGGCACATGGCGCAAGTCCTGCGAGCGCCAACATACACAGCACGGCTGCTTTCACGCGTCTTCTTCTGCGCGCGGCCGCCAGGCCTGCGCGAGCTCCTGCTGCTTGCGCGCCGGCACCGGATCGTAGTGACTCAACTCCATGGTGTAGGCGCCCTGCCCCCCGGTCAGCGCCTTGAGGCGCGACTGGTACTCCGCAACTTCCGCGAGCGGCACGAAGGCCATGAGCACGGAGCGCTGTCCGGGCAGTGAGCTGTTGCCGTTGATGCGCGCCCGCTTGGTAGCGAGGTCGCCGGTGATGTCGCCGATGGCGCTCGCGGGCGCGGTGATCTCCAGGCGCATGATCGGCTCGAGCACGATCGGCGTGGCCCTGGCCAAGGCGGCGAGAAACGCCTTGCGGCCTGCAGAGACGAACGCCACCTCCTTCGAGTCCACCGAGTGATGCTTGCCGTCGTACACCGTGACGCGCACGTCCTGGATCGGAAAGCCGGCGAGCGCGCCTTCGACCAGCACCTGGCGCACGCCTTTCTCCACCGCCGGGATGTACTGCCCGGGGATCGCTCCGCCCACGACGTCGTCCACGAACTCAAAGCCGGCGCCGCGCCCCAGCGCCTCGATACGCAGGTACACCTCGCCGAACTGCCCGGCGCCGCCGGTCTGCTTCTTGTGCCGGCAGTGTCCTTCGGCGGGCCGCGTGATGGTCTCGCGGTACGGGATGCTCGGCGGGTGGGTCTTCACGTGTACGCCGTAGCGCTCGTTCATGCGCTCGAGCAGCACGCGCAGGTGAAATTCGCCCATGCCGTAGAGGACGGTCTCGTTTACCGCGGCGTGATGCTCGATGCGCACACACGGGTCCTCGGCGGTGAGCTTGTGCAGGGTGTCGGCGAGACGCTGCTCATCACCGCGCCGCTCGGGCTCGATGGCGACGCCGAGCATCGGCGGCGGAAACGCCACCGGCTTCAGGTGGTACTGGTCCTCCTCGTGCGAGTCGTGCAGCACCGCGTCCAGGTGCAGCTCGTCCACCTTGGCGATGGCGCAGATGTCGCCGGGCACCGCCTCGGTGATCTCGGTGGACTCCTTGCCCAGCAGGCGGAACAAGTGCGCGATCTTGATGGGTTTGCGCGCGTCGCCGACGAACAGCTGGCTGCCCTGGCGTACGGTGCCCTGGTGCACGCGCAGCACGCCGAGCTTGCCGACGTAAGGGTCGATGCTCACCTTGAACACATGCGCGATCACGTGCTTCGCGGGATCCGGCGTCACCGGCACGCGCTCGGCACTCTCTCCGCTCCCCTTCAGGAACGGCGGCGGATTGCCTTCAGCCGGGTTTGGCATGAGCCGCTCGAACACCTGCAGCAGCTCGGGGATTCCCGCCCCGCTCTCGGCGGAAGCGAAACACACCGGCACCAGATGCCCCTCGCGCAGCGCCTGCTCGAAGGGATCGTGAAGCTGCTCGGGGGAGAGCTCCTCGCCCTGCTCGAGGTACAGGGCCATGAGCTTTTCGTCGAGCTCGACGACCTGATCGATGATCTGCGTATGCGCCGCTTCCACCGAGGAGAAATCCGCCGCGCGGCCGTGGGGTTGAAAGAAGCAGTCCACCACGGCGTCGCCGCCGCCGCTGGGCAGATTCAGCGGCAGGCATTCGCGGCCACAGGCCTCGCGCAGCTGCTGCAGCACGTCGGCGCAATGGGCATCGCGGCTGTCGATCTTGTTGACGATGATGATCCGGCACAGCTCGCGCTCGCGCGCGAACTCCATGAGGCGCTGCGTGAGGGAGTCGACGCCGTTCACGGCACTGACGACGATGGCGACCGCCTCCACCGCCTCGAGCACCGACAGCGCCTTGCCGAGGAAATCCGCATAGCCCGGTGTGTCGATGACGTTGATGTGGATACCGCTACAGTCGAAGCTGCAGATCGCGGTGTCGAGCGAGTGCTGCAGGCGCCTCTCCTGCGGGTCGAAATCCGACACCGTGGTGCCGCGCGCAAGGCTGCCGCGAGCACGGATCGCGCCCGCCTGCAGCAGCAGCGTCTCCAGGAGTGAGGTCTTGCCCGCGCCGGCCTGTCCGACCAGCGCGATGTTACGGATGCCCGAAGTCGTGTACCCCATGGCAGATGCTCCCCGGCAAGATGGACCGGCGCCACACGAGCATCACCGGTAGAGCAAAAGCCTACTCCGGAGGGCCTGCCTGCGGCTACTCGCGGGAGTACCATGCAGCAAGACAGCGAGCCCATAAGCCCCTGGCCGGCTTGGGGCTAGGAGGTTCAGATGAGCGACTCCCCCGATGAGGCGCGCAAGCGCCGCGGTTGGGAGAAGGTTCAGCGCCAGCTCGATGAGGCGCTCGACGCCACTTTCCCGGCGAGCGATCCGGTAGCCATCGTGACCTCGCACGAGGAAGAGGACTGGGGCACGGAGCCGGCGGTACCCGAGCCGAAGCCCAAGCCCGTGCCGCCGCGCAATCCCTGAGCGCGCGGCAGCCAGGCGGCGCCGGTCACGGCGCGGTCAGCTCGAGGGCCGAACCGGCCTGATTGACGGTGGTCAGCACGATCGGCCGGCGCCACACGCGCTGCAGGTAATCGAGCACCTTACGGCTACGCTCCAGGTCAAGTCCGCGACCGTCGACGGTGCTGTCGTGCGTGAGCTCGAGCGTGCCGTCATTGCGCACGTGCGACGCAGAAACGATCGGTGCGCCGAAGTTGTACTTGGGCGCGAGCACCGCCTCGTGCAACGCCGTCAGGTCATGCTCCAGCACCTTGATCTGGCCGTCGCTGCGCGCGCTGTAGCGGAACAGGCCCAGCTCGTCGGCGAGCTCGCGGGTCAGGTGATTGCGCACGAAGCTGAAGTCGTCGTCCTGCTGCATGATGGCGCGCGCCGCGGGCAGGCCATTCTTCTCGATGATCTTCTCCCACATCGCAAATCCCAGGTGGTAGGGGTTGATGCTGAGGGCGACCTGGGCTTCGGCGGCGATGGGCCGCACCACGTCCGAGTGACACTTGATGGCGTCCAGGTAAGCCTGTTGCGGTATGAAATCCGCCTCGCGCAGCAGCCGCGCGTGCCAGTAAGAGGCCCAGCCCTCGTTCATGATCTGGCTGGCGAACACCGGATAGAAATAGAAAGACTCCTCGCGTACCGCGAGAAAGATGTCACGCTCCCAGCTCTCCATCTCCGCTGCGTAGTTGGCGACGAACCACAGCAGGTCGCGCTCCGGATGCGGCGGCACCGGTGCGCGCTTCTTCGCCTCCAGCGCGCCGCCGCCGGTGAGCGGCTCGAGCGCCGCGAAGCGCTTGCGGAATTGGTCGTCGGCCAGCACCTTGGCATCCCCGAGGTACTCCGGGTAGCGCTCGCGCCGCAGCGGCTGGTCGATATCGACGTGCTGCTCGAGGGCCAGGGCCGCATCGAGTGCGACCTCGACGCGTTGCGCACCGTGAGTCTCGATGACCTGTTGGATCTGGCGCGCGTGATTGGCGGCGTGCTCGACGATGTGCTCGCTCACCTGCTCCTGGCAGCGGCGGAACATCAGGTTGTTGCGCGCGAAATCCGCATGCCCGAGCACGTGCGCGGTCACCAGGATGTTTTCCGCGAGTCCGTTGCTCTCGGCGAGGTAGGCATGGCCCGGGTTGCCGGGGAACACCACCTCGAACAGCCGCGAGTGCCCCATGTGGCGCTGGATCAGCTGATAGATATAGCGCACGCCGAATGACCAGTGCGGCATGCGCACCGGCAGACCGTAGACGGCGATCTCCATCATGAAGCTGTCGGGAACCGCTTCGAAATCGACCCGGTGAAACTCAAGGCCGGAGCGGGCAGCCAGCTCCTCGATGCGGCGAACGTAGCTCTGCCAACCTTCGCTCATGGGCTCTCGGGCGCTTCGCTCTCGGCGGTGAAGAAATGCCGCACCGCGCCCCACACGTCCTCGAAGTCGTTGAGCGCGTAACTGCCGGCCGCACACCCGGCCGCCTGCAGCTCGGCGAACAGCTTGCCGGTTTCGGTGGCCAGCTGCCGCGACAGCCCGGAGGACACCTCCACGTAGCCGGTGAAACACGTATCCGCGGCGATAGCGGTGAGCGCGGTGCGCGCATCGGCGCCATCGCTCACGGAATTGTCGCCGTCGGATGCGTAGAACAGATAGATGTTGCAGCGTCCGGGGTTGTAGCGGGCGTCGATGATCTCGCGCACCTTGGCCAGCCCGGTGGAGGCCACGGTGCCGCCGGTGCCGCTCACCTGGAAGAAGTCCGGCTCGTTGAATTCCCACGCCTCGGTGGTGTGCGCCACGAACAGCGTCTCGAGCGAGCGGTATTCGCGCCGCAGCCCCTGCACCACCCAGAAGAAGAAGGTCTTGGCGAGCTTGCGATCGCGGTCGGACATGCTGCCCGAGACATCCAGCATGAAGAACACCACCGCGTGCAGGGCCGGCTGACGGCGCCGTGCGAGCTGGCGGAAGCGCAGATCCTCGTCGATGAAGGTCTGCGTGGCCCCCGGCGCCCCGCGCCGCTTCACCAGCTCCTTGAACGAGCGGCGCCGGTCGAGGCGCGAGCGTGCGCCGTGGCGGTCCCAGCCCTCGCGGATCCAGTCGGTTTCCTCGGACGGCCCCACGCGCGCCTTGAGGTTGGGCAGCTTCATCGCCTCCCACAGCCAGTCGACGATGTCGTCGATCTTGAACTCGAGCAGCAGCTGCACTTCGCCCTCGTCGCGCCCTCCGGGTCCCTTTTCGCCCTGCCCCGGCTCGCGCCCGGGAGCGGAAAACACATCGCCTGGCTTGGCCTTGCCCTGGCCCGCGCCCTGCTGTTCCTCCGGGCGCCGCAGGCGGAAGTGATAGTGCTCGAGCATGCGCACCGGCACGCGCACCGTGCGTGCGCCGCCGTTGATGACGTCGCCGCCGGCGATGATCTCGGGGAGATTGGCGCGCACCGCCTCACGGACTTTCTCGTCGTGACGCAGCCAGTCGCGCGCCCCGCGCGAAAACAGCTCGTACCACTTCGCGCCGCCGGATGGCTCGCCGCGATTACCGCCGTCTTCGTCCATGTCCTACTGGTACTCCTTTTCGCACAGCGCCGCTACTCCTGGGCGAGCAGTGTGGTCACGTAGCTGAGCGCCTCCTTGGCGCTGTGCTCGTCGTAGCCGTACTCGCTGACCAGGCGCTGCTGCACCACGGAGATCTTCTGGCGCGCGTCGTCGTCCGGGCGCGCAGTGGAGGTCACCAGTCGCAGCACGTCGCGGCGCTCCTCGAACAGGTACTGCTCGATGGCCTCGCGCATGCGCGCGTGACTGACGAGCTTGAACTTCTCGCCCGTCTTGAAGGCCACCATCGCCTTGCGCACCACTTCCTGGCGGAACGACATCTTGCCCGAGTCCGACACCTTGATCTTCTCCTCAACCGAACGCAGGAAGCGCTCGTCCGCGGGGCGGGTCTCGCCGGTGATCGGGTCGGTGACCTGGCGGTGATCGAGCGAGGCCTCGACCTCGTCCAGATACTTCTCCAGCAGCTGCTGCGCCTCTTCCTCGAACGAGGCGAACATGGCGCGGTGCACGTCTTCCTTCACCCAGCGGTTGTAGAACTCCTTGCGGGCCGTCACCAGGTGATCGATCCAGGCTTTCTTCTGCTTCGCGTCCATGCGCGCATCACTCTCGATGCTGTCCTTCAGGGCGAGCAACAGCTCCATGCTGGTGAGACTGTGGGTGTTGCCGCGGGTGATGGCGTTGGAGATCGCGTTGACCACGAAGCGCGGGCTCACCCCGGTCATGCCTTCATCGGGCGTCTCGGCGTGCAGGCGCGTCGCTTCGGTCTCCGGGACCCCCTCGACCGCCTCGCCGGCGTACATCCGCAGCTTCTTGGGCGGATCGAGACCCTCGCGCTCCGACTTGGCGAGGCGCGTCAGGATGCCGAACACCGCCGCGAGATTGAGCACGTGCGGGTCGAGGTGCACATTGCGGAACGCCGGCGCACCCGACACCAGCTTCTGGTAGATGCGCGACTCGTCGCGGTAGGACAGCGCGTAGGGGATCTTGATGATCACCATGCGATCCAGCAGCGCCTCGTTCTCCTTCTCCTGCAGGAACTTGTGGAACTCCGCGAGGTTGGTATGCGCCAGGATGGTCTCGTCGAGGTGAATCAGCGGGAAGCGCGATACCTTGACGTTCTTCTCCTGCGTCAGGGTGAGCAGCAGATACAGGAACTCGCGCTTCACCTTGAGAATCTCGATCATCTCCAGCACGCCGCGACTCGCGGCGTACACCGCGCCCGACCACGACCAGGCGCGCGGGTCGCCCTCGTCGCCGATCTGCGCGACCTTGGCGAGATCCACCGAGCCGACGAGGTCCGCGATGTCGGCGGTGGTGGGATCGTGCGGCGCATAGGTGCCGATGCCGATACGCGAGGCTTCGTTCAGGAACACGCGCTCGACCGGGACCCGCACGAAGTCGCCTTCGAAGTCGCGCTCGACGAAATCGCGCGCCCACGGTGACAGCTCGCCACTGATGTTCACGCCGTAGCGGTCACGAAACTCGGCCCGCAGGCTCGTGGGGATGAGGTTCAGGGGGTTCTCGCGCAGCGGCGAGCCGCGGATGGCGTACAGCGCGCCCTCGTCGGTGCGGCTGTATTCCTCAAGCCCCCGCTTCAGCAGGATCGCGAGCGTCGACTTGCCGCCCGAGGGCGGACCCAGCATCAGCAGCAACCGCCGGCCGACATCGGAACCGGCGGCCGCGGCCTTGAAGTAGTCGACGACACGCGAGAGCGGCTCATCGATACCAAACAGCTCGCGCTTGAACAGCTCGCGCGCGCGCACGTTCTCGGTGGCGTCGGGCTGCGCGGCGCGCCCATGCCAGCGCAGCATGTCCCAGATGTATTCATGACTGGTGCGGGCGAGTGCCACCGCATGGCCGGGCAGGATGCTGCCCAGAAACTCGCCGAACGTACCTTCCCAGCGCTGCGCGCGGTGCAGCTTGCTGAAGGAACTCAGGGTATCGATGAAGTCGGCGGTGGTGCCGTGGGAATTCTGGTCAGCAGCGAGCGGTGCCATCGTCCTTCCCTCCCGTTGAGCTCATCGGTCTCGAACCCGATGCCGGCGATCCCGACGACAGCGGCGATGCCGACGTGATCATTAAGCTAGTCCCAACGCCTCGCACAATGAGTGATGGCCTTCAGATCCTGACGTACTTGTTACGTTAAGACGGTCACAGCGACGGATTGTTCACTGACCGCCGCGCCTGCGCCAGCGCAGCGTTGGGAGCCGCTTAAGTAGCTGATTGCAAAGCGCGGCGCGCGCACCGCGGCGGTGCACAGCATCGGCGCGAGAACTCAGTGCCCGAGCAGCTGCGGCAACTGTTCTTTTGATGATGAGACCCTCGAGCGCGATGCGGCTCACGACGAGCGGCTGGCGCAACACGCCCCCCGGCAAGGCTCTGCCCTGACTCAAGCACAACGCGGCCCCGCGCGCGCACGGGTCATGCCTCGCCTGACGCAGGCGGCCGCACACTCAAGGAAACCGGGGCAACCCTTCAGAGTTTGATGATCAACGTCGCGGCTTCCCGACGCAAGCTCTCATTATTGTGAACTGACGCACTGCACTACCCCCAATGCCACATATCCTGCGACGGCGAGGTTCCGCGTCCTGCTTTGCCTGTCGCGGGCTCTCGCTCCACGGATGGAGTTCGCGCAATCAATCGGCCGTCTTTGTTTGGAGACACCTCACGTGGCCAGTGCACCATCGACTGCCTCCCGCAGTCCCGAAACTGTGATCCGCGCTCCCGGCAGCGCGCCCCAGCCGGCGGTCGACGTCACCGCCCTCACCACCCGCGATGACTTTCTGCTCGAACTGGGCCAGGCCCTGGGCGGCCAGGCCGCGATGCGACCGGTCGATTCCCTCGACGAGGCCCTGCAGAGCATGGCGGGCGGCAAACGCGGCCAGATCCTGGCCATCGACGCGCGCGAGGTCGCCGACGTGCGCGCCGCCGTCGCCGCCGCGCATGTGCAGGTGCCGCGCGCCGTGGTGCTGGTGTTCGCGGAAGGGCCGGCAGAGAAGGAGCTGGGCGCTGCGCTCAAGGGCACCAAGGTCTTCGCGGTGCTGCCGGCCTCGATCGAGCCACGCAAGACCCAGGCGGTGTTCGAAGGCGCCATGGCGGAGGCGCTGGCGAGCAAGGCTGCACCAACATCCCGCGCCACTCTCGCTCCGGAAAGGCAATTCGCCATCGGAGCCTTCCGCCGCCAGTCCGAGCCGCAGTCGCCCGATGAGGAGCGCGCCGGCAGGCCTTGGATGGTGCTGATCGGGGCCGCACTCGCCGCCGCGGGCATCGCGGCGGGCGCGTTCTGGTTTTTCATGCACGGCAACAGCGGCCCGGCGGCGCCGGCCAAGGAACCCGCAGCCGCAAGAGCACCGGCGCCGGCCGCCATCACCGGCCCCACCGACAGCGCGCCCGCCCCGGCGGCGCCCGCCCCGGCGGCGCCCGCCAGCAACTTCCTCGTGCAAGGCAAGGTGGACGAGCTGCTCGAAAAAGCACGCCTGGCCATGCATGAGCGGCGCTATACGGAGCCGGCCGGCGACAATGCGCTGTTGTATTACCGCTCTGCCGCAGCCGCGGACGCCGCCAACGGCGAGGCGGGCGACGGGCTGCAGCGCGTGGCGGGGGTTCTGGCGGCACGCTTCGAGGAAGCACTCAGCGGCGGGCGTGTGGATGAAGCCGTGCTCACGCTCGCGAATTTCAAGGCGGCCTCGTCCGCCGACGCGCGCGTCGCGGCCTTCGAGCAGCGCCTGTACTCGGCCGAGATGTCCAAGGCGCTCGCCGACGGCAATTTCGATCGCGCCGCCGCCCTGGTGCGCCAGGCGCAGCAATCCGGCAGCATGGCCGCCGACCAGCTCGCCCGCTGGCGCACCGACATCGCCCGGCGCCAGGAAGACGCCAAGCTGCAGCATCTCGCGGGTCTGGTCGAGGACCGTATTCGCGACGGCAAGCTCACCGAAGCGGACGACAGCGCCAGGAGCTACCTGCAACAACTGCAGACCAGCGCACCGGCCAGTGCCCACACGCAGCGCGCCGTTCACGCGCTGACCACGGCCTATCTGAAGAAGGCCCGCGAAGCGGTATTGGCGAAGAACAACGCCGATGAAGAGCGTTGGCTCAACGAGGCGCGCGGCTTAGGGATGAAAGCCGCCGAAATCACCACGTTCCAGCACGAACTGGTCGGCGCGCGGCAGAAAGCGGTCCAGGCCGAAACCGATCGGACACTGCAGCTGACGCGCGCGGCGCTGCGTGACGGCCGGCTGACGGATCCGGCGCAGGACAGTGCCGCCTGGTACCTCGGGCAGCTGCAGTCGGGCGATCCGGCGAATGCTGCCCTGCCCGATGCGAGCCGTGAGCTCTCGGGCAAGCTCCTGGAGCGCGCCCGGGCCGCGGTGCTCGCCGGCAAGTCCGGCGACGCCGATCTCGCGCAGGCGAAGCGCTGGGGCGCGGATCCGAAGGAGGTGCTCGCCGTGCAGCAGCTCGCCGCTCCGAACTCCAAGGGGCCCGACCCCGCCTCGCTCGCCTCGAGTCTGAAGCGTCTGCGGGCCCCGTCACCGGACTACCCCGCGACGGCGCAGGCGCAGCGCATCGCCGGCAGCGTGACTCTCGAGTACACGGTCGATACCAGCGGCGAGACGCGCGATATCCACGTAGTCGAAGCCACGCCCCCGGGAGTGTTCGACCAGGCGGCCATCAATGCCGTGAAGCACTGGCGTTACGCGCCGCTGCTGGTCAACGGCGCCGCCGTCGACGTTCCGGTCAGGACCCGGATGCGTTTCGAGCTGCCCAAGTAGAACAGGAGACCTAAGGAATGACTCTCGCAGGCACAGAACGCCGCCGCCGCCAATTGGTCACCGCTGGCCTGGGCACCGTGCTCACCCTGGTGATGGGCGCGGTGCTCGTCATGGGATTCCGGCTCGCCACGCACATGCGCGCCAACATCGCCGCGCTGCAGACCGCGAGCACCCTGCAGACCTATCCGGAAGAGATCTCGCACCAGCTGAACTCGCTGCGCGATCGGCTCGAGGGACGCGCTTACTCGGGCCAGGCGCTGGCCGACCTGCAGGCGACGGTCAGGCGCTTCGCTCAGAAGCTGAGCGAGCTCAGTGTCTCGGGTGAAGTCGACGTGCCGCAGCTGCACCGGGCGCTGCTGCTGTGGCATCAGTACACTCCGGTGCTCGATCCGGTCGTCTCTTACAGCGGGCAGCCTTACGTGGACTCGGACACCGCCGGCAGCTCGCTGTCGCGCGAGGGACGCCAGCACTACGCCGAGGTCAAACGGGCGCAGCTGTTCGCGAGCGACAGCGCCGGACCGCTGCAGGCGCAGCTCGCGGCCCTGGCCGCAACTCTGCAGCGCACCTGCTCGGACGCCGCGGCGCGGCTGCGCACGCTGCTGCTGGCGGGTGTGCTCGCGGCGCTGGCGCTGGCGGCCGCGGCCGGCTACTTCCGGCTCACGCGCTCGAGCCATGAGCGCACCGCGCGCGAGGCCCAGGAGCAGACGCGCGACATTCTCAAGACGGTGCATGAGGGCTTTTTCCTACTCGATGCTGACTACCGCATCGGCAGCGTCTGGTCGGAGGCGCTGACACGCATGTTCAGCCGCCAGGACTTCGCGGGCCTGTCGTTCGAAGAACTGCTCAAGGGCCTGGTGGCGCCGGCGACGCTCGCCACCGCCACCAAGTACATCAAGCTCCTGTGGGGCGATCGCGCCCACGAGAACCTGATGAAGAGCATCAACCCGCTGGCCCAGCTCGAGATCACCATGGATAACGGGCACGGCGGCAAGGAGATCCGCTACCTGCAGTTCGACTTCCACCGCGTCATGGGACCGGAAGGCATCAAGCACGTGCTGTGCGCCGTCGGCGACATCACCTCCAGCGTGCTGCTCGCCCGCGAGTTGCAGGACTCGCAGGACAACGCCAACGCGCAGGTCGACATGATGCTCGGCATGCTGCACGTCGACCCGCTGCAGCTGCTGTCCTTCCTGGACACCGCCGAAACCAGTCTCAAGCTCGTCAACACCATCCTCAAGGAGCCGGCGCGCACCGACGCCGAGTTCCGCAAGAAGCTCGGCGGACTGTTCCGCGAGCTGCACGGCATCAAGGGCGAGGCCTCGGCGCTCAACCTCAAGAGCATCGCCAGCCGCGTGCACGCGCTCGAAGACGGGGTGTCAGACTGCAAGAAAAAGCCCGAGCTGACGGGCAACGACTTCCTGCCGCTGGTCCTGAAGCTCGATGATCTGCTGGCGCACCTGCGCAGCGTGCGCGAGATGGCCGCGCGTCTCACGACGCTCAAGGAAACCGCCCCCGCTGCGGTGGCCGCGGCCGCCGCAGCGATGAATGGCTCCGCCGCCCTGCGGCCGCAGCCCCGGCCGGTGGAGGATCTGTCGCCCGCGCTGCAGGCGATGGCTAAGCGGCTGGCCCAGGATCACGCCAAGCGCTTCCGGCTGACAGTGGCGGGACTGAGCGAGGTGCCGCTGTCGTATGCCGCGACCATCAAGGACTGCCTCATCCAGATGCTGCGTAACGCGGCCGTGCATGGCATCGAGCCGCCCGAGGTGCGCCGTGCGCACACCAAGCAGGATGTCGGCGTCGTGAGCGTGCACTTCCGCAGGGCCGGCGACGGCTACGAGCTGCTGTTCGAGGACGACGGCGCGGGTATCGCCACCGAGGCGCTCAAGGCCGCCGCCGTGCGCCAGCAGCTGATCAGCGAAGAGGAAGCCCGCGGCATGGACACGCGCGCCACCATGGCGCTGATCTTTCATCCGGGTTTCTCCACCCAGGAAGACGTGTCCATGGATGCCGGCCGCGGGGTGGGCATGGACGTCGTGGCGCGCAGCGTGTACGCGCTCGGAGGCAAGATCGGCGTGAGCACCCACCCCGGCCGCTTCACCCGCTTCAAAATCCTCCTGCCGGCCGCCCAGGCGGTCAGCACCGCGGTCGCCTGAAGCGCTTCAGGCGACACTCATGCGCAACAGCAACGGACCCGCGATGAACGGCAACGGTAAACGATTCTTCAAGCTGATGATCGTCGATGACTCCACCATCATGCGCCGGCGCATCGAACGTTCGCAGCACTTCGAGGACCTGCAGCTGGTGGGCGCGGCCGGCAACGGGCTCGAGGCGCTCGAGCTGTTCAAGAAAACCGACCCGGACGTGGTGACCATGGATCTCACCATGCCGCGCATGGACGGTATCGAGTGCATCGGTCAGCTCGTCGCCCTGAAGCCCGCGGTGCGGATCCTGGTAATCTCGGCGCTGGCAGACAAGGCGACGGCGGTGGAGGCGATGGAGCGGGGCGCGAATGGCTTCCTCGAGAAGCCCTTCACCGACCGGCAGCTGAACGAAGCCATCGCGGATCTCATGCGCTAGGGCCTGACTGGGAAGCATCCGTCATGCTGCACGAACAGGAGCTCAAGACCTTCGTCGAGGGGACGACGAACTTCTTCGAGGTCACCGCGCAGCAGCCGGCCTCGATCGGCTCGCCATACCTCATGGAAGGCTCACCCGCGGTGCACGAGTACACCGGGGTCATCAACATCTCCGGCAAGCGCGAGGGGGTCGTGTACTTTACCGCCCCCAAGGCCATGCTGACGGTGCTGCTGATGAAGATGCAGGAAAACGACTTCAGCCACGAGACCATGCGCGATCTGGTGGGCGAGGTCGCCAACACAATCTCCGGCAACGCACGCCGCGACTTCGGCCGCGACTTCGTGATCTCGGTGCCGAGCGTGCTGTCGGGCGAGAAGCCGCAGATTCCGCAGAAGCCGGGGCTGCGCTCGTTCATCATCCCGATCAACTGGCGCAGTCACTCCGCCAAACTGATCGTGTCGCTCACCTGACTACCCCGCAGCATCCGCGGGGGCCTCCGATGCCACGACGATGCAAGCAAGCGCCTTAGGGCTCATCACCATGCGCCGCGAAGTCGCGGCCCGCTACGCCCGCATGACCCGCCTGTGGCTCGCGGCGCGCAATGCCTACCGTCGCCTGCACGCCGCTCCGGTCAAGAATTTCAGCGCGCTGCGCGATGCCGCCCAGCGGCTCGACCAGCTCGACCGGGGACGCGCGGCGCTGCTCTCCGATCTGAAGGCGCTCTCGGACTAAAGAAGCGCAAGCGCGGTCAGCGCCGTCCACCCAATACCCGGGCCGGCAGCAGGATCAGCGCCCGCAGCAGCGCAAACACGCCCTCGACCGTGAGTCCCACCAGCCTGAAGGGCAACATCAGCAGCCACACGATCGGGTACAGCAGCAGCGCCAGCAGGGCGAGCGGCCAGCACAGCACGAGCAGCAGCAGCCACAGGAGAAATCCGATCATTGACGGTCCTTTCGCGGCGCGCCTAGAGTCTGTGAGTCTGTGAGGCATTGTATGTCGTGTGTAAATTGAGGGACCGCCGTTGATCGCACGCTTCCAACCGCCCCCCGCGCTACATCCGCGCGACCGCGTGGCGGTCATCGCCCCGGCGAGTGCCTTCGACCCCGCCTCGTTCGAGGCGGGTCTGGCCCTGATCGGCGCCCGCTACCGCGCCGAGTACGGCCCCGGAGTATTCGAGCGACACCGCTACCTGGCAGGCGATGACGCGCGGCGTTTGAGCGAGCTCACCGCGGCGCTGGCCGATCCTGACATCCGGGCGGTGTTCTGCGCCCGCGGCGGCTACGGCGCGATGCGTCTGCTGGCGCGGCTGGCGCACCGCCGCCCCCTCGACCCGCCGAAGCTGCTGGTCGGCTTCTCCGATATCACGGCGCTGCACCTGTGGCTGCAGGCCCACGGCCGGATCAGCGTTCATGGACCGGTGCTCACCCAGCTGGGACGCCTGCCCCCCGGGACCCGGGAGCGCCTGTTCGGTCTGCTGGAATCGACTTCCCCGGCGCCCGCGCTAAGGGGCACGCTCACCTGCGTCGGCGGCGTGGCCGAAGGACCGCTGCTGGGCGGCAACCTGTCGGTCGTCACGCGACTGCTCGGCACGCCGTTCATGCCGGCGCTCGATGGCGCCATCCTGCTGCTCGAGGACCAGGGCGAGCGCCCGTACCGTCTCGACCGCATGTGGACGCATCTGCAGCTGGCCGGGGTATTCGAGCGCGTGCGCGCCATCGTGCTCGGCTCGTTCACGGGTTGCGAGGAACGGGACGCGCCTTACAGCAGCGCCGAGGTGCTGCGCGAGCTGGCGTTCGCGACCGGCCTGCCCTGCGCCGCCGGCTTTCCCATCGGCCACGGCGAGGTCAACGAGCCCGTGCCGCTCGGCGTGCGCGTGCGCCTCGACGCCGACGCCTGCAGCCTGGTGTTTCTGGAAGCGGCGGTCGCGCCTTAGAGGCGCGATCCGCCCCCGCCCGCCGCACGGGCGGGAGAAGCGCCGAAAAGCCTGTCGGGGTCTGCTAAGACGCTGCAGGTTTGGCGTCGCTGTCCGTGATGACATGGCCATCCTTCACAGGGATCCGCTTCCCAGGATCATGGTCCATGTGCACGTGGTGCTCCTTGCCGTTGAGCACGTACACCACCTCGTAGCCGGCCGGCACCTCGCTGCGGTCGTAGACGGTGGTGCACTGTTGTTCGGTCGTGGTGTAGGTGTCCCCCTGCTGCACCTTCTGTTGAATCTTGTTGCCGGCATAGCCGCCTGCCGCGGCTCCGGCTACCGTGGCCAGCGCTTTACCGCTGCCGCCGCCGATCTCGTGGCCAAGCAGGCCGCCCACCACTGCCCCGACACCAGTGCCCACCAGGCGATCGCGGTCCTTCACCGGCTTGGTGCGGGTGAGCTGCACGTCGCGGCATTCCTGCCGGGGCGTCTTGATCGTCTTGCTCAGGGGTTTGACACTCACAACCTCGGCGCCGCGCGAAGCGCTGACGACGCGATAGCCGGCGACCGCGCCGGCTGCTGTCACGACAATGGCACCGACCACAAACCCGGTTACGGCTGACTTGTTCATCCTCGGCTTCCTCCACGAGAACTGCCGCAGCGCATAGTAGTGATACCGCGGGGATATTCCAGTCAGACGGTTCGGGTCCCGGAAAAATTCCGCCCATCTGTCGGCACTCTGCGACGCTTGCGGCGAATCCGCGCCCCTTATGTTCTAGTCCAGGCGCCGGACCTGCAGCCCCAGCAACGCCCCGCCCTCGTCGCGCTCGATGTGGAACTCGATCGGGCGGCAGCAGACTTCGCAATCTTCCACGTACGCCGCTTCGTCCGCGGTCAGATCGACCCGCGTTTCCAACCGCTCCCCGCAATACGGGCAGCGCACGGCCACGAACTCCTCAGGCGCTACGCGCGCCTGTCCGGTGGCCGGCTCCCAGACCGGCTCCAGGCCGTAGAGCCGATCGATGCTCTGCGCGTCGAGGCGCGTGATCCGCCGCCGCAGCCGCTCGAGTTCGGTGACCTTGCGTCGCTTCATCGGGCCTTGGGTCGCTTCATGATTGCGCCGGAGCGTGGCGAACTGCGATGCTGCACTCAAGTCCGGACAAGCGAGGATACGACAATATGCCGATCGTCCGCGCCGGCAGGGTGCTGTTGTACGCCGCCGCCGCCACGACTCTGGCCGGGTGCGCGGGCACCAGACTGTCGCCGGATGCGCCAGCGGGCGTCACCCTGGCAGGCGCATGGAAGCTGAATCGCACCGCCAGCGACGACCCGCAGAAAGTGCTGCAGCGGATGCGCGCCGAGGCCTTCAAGCGCATCGGTCGACGAGTGACGGCCGCACCGCGGCAGGACGTTCGCGGCGGCGGCACGCGCACCTCACAACCCGAGGATCAGCCGCTCGAGGAGGATTCCGCCCCGGTGCGCACGGCCCACGGCGCTCCTCGCCCGGATCCGCTGCTGCGATCGCCCATGGCTCAGGTCCTGCGCACGAGCATCGCCCGCGGCGATTTCCTCACCGTGCGGCAGGGGCCCGGGGAGTTTGCGCTCGACTACGGCACCTCGCAGCGCAGCTTCACACCCGGCGCGCGCAGTGTCGTATCGGCGCAGAGCGGTGTGGCAGACCAGACCTCCGGCTGGAAGGGCCGGGAGTACGTCATCAGTGTCCGGGCACAGTTAGGTCCGGACGTGACCGAGCGCTACGGCCTGTCGGCGGATGGCAAGCACCTGGTGGCGAAGTTGCACATCGCCACCGAGGAGCTGTCCGCCGTGGATCTCACCCGCGTGTACGACCCGACCCATGAAACCGCACCCCGGCAACTGCCCAACGACTGAACTCTCGCGCCGCAAGAGCGGTCCCATCGGCCAATTCGCCCGCGGGTTGCGCGCCGCAGCCGGATGCGCGTTGCTGTTGGCGGGCGCTGCGGCCGCGCACGCCCAGCAGCCCGCCGGCGCTGCGGTCTCGGGCGTGCCGGGGCCCGAGACGGAAATCGTGGTCGAGGGACGGCACGAGGGCCCGCGCATGTGGAAAGTGCGCAAGGACGATCACACGCTGTGGATCCTGGGCACGATCTCCCCGCTGCCGAAGAAAATGGTCTGGCAGCCCGATGCCGTGCAGGAGGTGCTGCGGCACACGCAGGAGGTAGTGCCTGCCTGGCCCGCCTACGGCATCGGCGCAAACCCCCTCACCGCGCTGCGCGTGTACATCGAGTGGCGGCGCCTGCAGAAGCCTCCGGATCACATGCCCCTGCGCCAGGCCCTGCCGCCGCTGCTGTATGCGCGCGTCGTCGCGCTCAAGGCGCGCTTCGACCCCAACGACAGCAGGCTCGAGGAGATGCGCCCGATGCTCGCCGCGCGGCAGTTGCTCACCCGGGTATTCGACGCGTCGGGGCTGGCGCTGCAGAACGAAGTGCAGCAGTCGGTGCTCAGGCTCGCCCGCTCGCAGGGCGTGCGCGTACACCAGGACAAGCTGAAGATCGACGATCCGGTCAAAGTGCTGAAGGATGTCGAAGCGACGCCCCTGTCGAGCGAGATCGCCTGCCTCGACGCCGTGGTGACGCTGCTGGAGACGGACCTGGGTCCGATGCAGACCCGGGCGCGCGCCTGGGCGCTGGGAGACGTCGACACCCTGCGCCGGCTTCCGCACGCGGACGACCGTAGCGCCTGCGTCGCTGCGGTCTCCACGTCCGAGCGGGTGCGCAACCTCATTGCGCGCGCGCAGGATGACTGGCTGATCGCGGTGCAGGACAGTCTCGCGCGCAATCGCGGCACGCTCGCCGTGCAATCGATGGATCGGCTGCTGGGCGAGAACGGCGCGCTCGCCGCACTCAGGGCGAAAGGTTACCTCGTCGAAGGGCCTTGAGCGCGCCGCGTTCAGCTCGTCAGCGCCCAGCTCCAGGCGATACCAAGCGAGGCGAGCGCGGCGGCGCCGGTCAGCCATTGCGGCACACGGTCCAACAGGCCCTGAAACCGCGGCAGAGCGACGGTGGCGCCCAGCAGCGCCCCGACCGCAAATCCCGCCAGGTGCGCGACCAGATCGGTGCCTTCCCCGGCGGATCCGGTCCAGCCCAGCAGAATCACGCCGGCGATGAGCGGGCCCCAGCGTCGCGCCCAGCGCTGTGGCAACTGGAAACGCTCACGCCACGAGTAAGCCGACATCGCCCCCAGGGCCGCAAACACCGCCGTCGAGGCGCCAACCGCCTGGTGCTCCGGCGGACCCAACATCCCTTCGAGCAGGTTCGCGAGCGCGGCCCCCGTGACGGTGAGCATCCACGCCGTACCGCCGCCCATCTGCCGGGCCGCGAGGTAGCCGAACCACGCCCCGGCGACCAGGTTCGCGGCCAGGTGCGGACCATCCAGGTGCAGCGTGAGCGCGGTCCAGGCGCGCCACCATTGACCGGCCTGTACGCGCTGGGCATCGAGCACGCCCAGCTCAAAGGCATCGAGCCGCACGAGCCCGTTCGACAGCGCCCAGGCCACCCCCATCAACACCGCAACGTACAGCACGCTGCCGACCCACGCGTGCGGGTACACGCGCGGTGGCGGTGGCGGCGGTGGCGGCGCTCGGTTCTCCGCTTCGTATTGCAGCAGGTGCCGGATCGCATAAGGCGCGTCAGCCGGCGGGACCTGCAGCAGGAATTCACTGTCCGCGTGCGCCACCAAGCCGGCGACCTCCACCGCGGTCAGTACCAGCAACCGCTCCTCGCAGTCGCGCCGGCGCGGCGATCGAAACACGGTGGTCAGCTCTTGCGGATCCATGCGAGACGAGCCGCTTGATTCACTCCTGCCTGCGCAGGTTCAGGCCCGCGAGCCCGCGGCGCACCAGATCCCCGAGCAGCTCGTAGAGCGCCGCGGTGGAACGCGTCAGCGCGCTGACAGCAGGCAGGTAGCGCAACAGCCCCCGTTCGCGCGGCGCCCACACGCCCGCGGGCGCCGGCAGCACGGTGAGCCCGGCGCTCGCAAACTCGCGCGACGCGCGCCACTCGTGAGCGCTGCTCGTCACCAGCAGGATGCGCGACACGCCCGCGGCCTTGAGCAGCCGCGCGGAGAACTGCGCGTTCTGAAAGGTATCGCGCGAGCGGTCCTCGACCCAGCGCACCTCGACGCCGAAGTCCCGCGCCAGCGAGGCCCGCATGGCGAGCCCCTCCTCGGCGGTGCCGGAAACCAGCACCGGGAGCCCGGTGTGATGCGCGAGGAACGCCCCGTAGGTGAGCCGCTCGAGGAGCGCAGACCCGGGCGCGGCCTCACCGCCATACTCGGGCGCGGCGATGCGCTCATCGCCGCCGCCGAGAATGACGATCGCCTGGGCCTGCGGCGCGCGGGTGAGATCGAGCGCCGGCTCGCGCTCGGCGGCCCGCGCCAGCACGTCCGCCACCAGCGGCGTCGCCAGCAGCCACAGCGACGCCAGGCCCGCGACGAGCAACAGCCAGCCGGCCCGGGCCGCGCCCGCCGAGGTGCGCGAGCGCAGCAGCCAGGCCCCGGCGGCCGCGACCAACAGTGGGCCCCCGGGCGGCAGCAGCAGCGTATGCAACAGCAGCTTCAGCGTGATGAACATGTCTGTCGGGGGCGCGCGCTGTAGCACTCAGAGGCGGATTTTCTGCCAGGCCCGGGAGCGCCAGCGCAGGAACAGCGTACTCCCCAGCACCATGACATAGATGAGTACCGCAACCCAGCCGCCGACGGCGCCCCAGCCGAACTGCGGCAGGAAGTGCACCCAGCCCTGTGCGGGTGCAAACGTGAAGGCATGCGCCAGCGGTACGAACAGCAGCAGCGATACCGCCAGCACCAGCACCGCCGGGATCCTGACATCGCCCGCGCCGCGCAGGCACATGCTGCTGCCGAGATTCAGGCCGTCGAAGAACTGGTAGCCGGCCGCCAGCCACAGCAGCTGCATGCCGAGCGCGACCGCGGTGGCAGCCTCGGCGTCGTGCGAGCCGGCGAAAAACGGCAGCACCCAGGGACCGCCGAGCGCAATCAGTACGCCGATACCGCCCATGTAGAGGGCCGCGAGCCCGATCACGCGGTTGCCGACCCGCAGCGCCCAGTCGCGCGCCCCCGCGCCGATGGATTGCCCGACCAGCGTCGTGCCCGCGGAAGCAATGCCGAACCCCGGCATGTAGGCGAGTGAAGTCAGGATCACCACCATCTGCGTGGCGGCGCCGCCCGCCGTGCCGAGCCGTGTCTGCATCATCTGAAAGGTGGCGAATCCCAACAGGTCCGCCGCCGGCGACAACCCCATGGGCACCCCGAGGCGCAGCTGCTGCAGCAGCACGCCGGTGTGCGGCCGCCACGTCAGGTGCGAGCGGTACCGATGGCGATAATCGGCCCGCAGAAAAATCGCCACCGCAAACAACAGACCCGTCACCTGCGCGACGTTGGTGGCCCAGGCGGAACCGGCGATGCCCCACCCCAGGCGGAAGATGAAGACCTGGTTCAGCAGCGCATTCGTGACCGTGGTCACGATGGTGATCAGCAGCGTGACGCGCGGCCGCCCGATGCCGTTGAAGAATCCAAGCATGGCCCACACCGCCGCTCCGACGCAGGCTCCGCCGACACGCGGAAACCAGAACGCGGAGGCGAGCTGCTCGACCTGCGGATCGAACCCGAACGGCGCGAGAATCAGGTCGCGCGCACGTGGATCAGCGTGCCGTGATCGCGCTCGCCTTGCCACTGATGGCGAACAGCGCGGTGCAGATCGTCCTCAACCTCACCGACATGTGGTTCATGGGGCGCATTTCCACCAAGGCGCTCGCGGCGGTCGGTGCGGTGCAGTGGCTGGTGATCGTCGCGGTGCTGGTGCTGGGCGGTGCCGGCACCGCGGTGCAGACGCTGGTAGCGCAGAATTTCGGTGCGCGCCGCTACCGGCGCGCGGGCCAGGCGGTATGGACCGCGTTGTGGGCGATGGCATGCGCGGCGCCGCTGTTCGTACTGGTGGGTGCCGCGCGGCACCTGATTCTCGCGCCATTCGGCTTCGATCCGCAGGTCGAGCAGCT
>WNFR01000644.1_pt1 | contig 50356 bp, 42 predicted proteins | sample 5400221 | NCBI WGS metagenome assembly WNFR01 (sample SAMN13153357, study PRJNA577476) | soil metagenome | isolation source: 40 cm soil under Madrone tree | place: USA:California | collected 2016-06-14 | reverse complement strand
CACTCGCCCTAGAACCTCTGCTCGTCGAAGTTCCCTCGTACTCATCGCTGTCCTCTTCAACCGGACCTCCTCTGGAGGTCGCAGTGTAGGGGACATTTCTAATGGGGGCTAAAGGGGACACTATCAAAGAGGTGCAACATTGTGTCTGGTACTTGTCCCGATAAGAAAGATACGATTACCTTTGCTTCAGCGATCGTCTGGCAATACCGGCAGCACGGCCATGTTAGCCGTGCCCGGCTCGTCCCGAAGCTTGATATAAAGCAGCGTTCCGTTCGGCCGCGGAACGCTGAGCCACGTTTCCGCGAATCCCGCGGGCACCGGGATGTTGTGTGTAAATTGTGGGTCCGACGCCACCGATTCCAGCAGAAAGAGATTCGAACCGCTCAGCCGGCATTGCTTGTCGGGACTGTCCGGGCAGCGGATTTCTTTTAACGCCGGCAGCCGCACCAATGTCGCCAGCGGCAGCCAGTCTCCTTTACGGCCCTCTTCGGAAATCGCACGGAACCGCAGCGCGCCAAATGCCGAAGCCCCAAAACTTTTCAGCGGTTCCAAAGTCGCCAGCGCTGTTTCCGCGTCCTGCATCACCAGATTTCCTTCACTGACGCCAAGCAGTACATGGAAAGACTCGTCTTCGTTCGCAACCTCGATTTTTTCCTGATGCGAAAATTTCTCGGGCAGTTCCGACTTTACAAAAAATGAAATCCTTCCGTCCTGCGGCAGCAATTCCTGGTTTGCCAAACGAATCGCCGAAGGATTCGGCCCCAGCTGAATGGACTTGCTGAGCAACGAAACCCTGGGCCGTGCTGGCTGCACCGTTGTCTGCAAGTCCAGCACCCGGCCGTCTTTGAGCGCCACCCGCGCTACCAGGTTTTGCTCCGGCTGAAACGAAGCGGTGGATACCGTCGCTGGTGCCGCCAGATACAACACATCCTTTCGTTCGGCGCGCGTCAATTTCGCCGGAACAAAATGCACCCCATTCAATTCAAAGCTGTTCACTTCGTCCAGCCGCGTTCCCTGCAGCACTCCCTGCTTATCACCCGCACTGATCGTGAAATCTTCCAGCTTCGCTGCTTCTGAGTATGCCTGCAGCGTCAATTCATCGGGATGTACTTGGCCAAATCTTTGTACTTGCAGTTGTACTTTTCCCGCCGGCGTATCCTTCAGCGGAACGTGAACTTCAATCTCATTCGTCCCGCTCACTTTCCACGTCAGCCTTAGTTCCTTGCCTCCTGGCGGCTGCAACAGAATTTTCTCCGTGCAAACCGCGCAGATCGATTCCAGATGCACAATGTCGTCGCGTCCGACGATTAGCGCTCCCTGATCCTTTTCGGCAACCTTCCAGTCCGCTTGTTGTGTGTTGCGGATGTGAAAGCTTGGTCCCGCGAACGACTCGAAACCCCATTTTCCGTGCAATGTCGCCACCATCTGCGTGCTGAACTCCGCAGCCGTTACCTTGCTTACGTCCACCACGAAGCCGCCACGTACGGCGTCTGCCTTCGCCGGTAATTCCACGGTTGTACTGCTCTTGTTCTGCATGCTCAACACGAACTCATGCGCGATGTCGGTCGAAAAGACCAGCGGTGCGCCTTCCACCGGCAGCACCAGCGCGGGATTTTGCAGGCAAAATACCTGCTCAACACTCGGATTCCGCAGCGGCGGCAGTTGCGGCGCCTCCACTGCCGGCAATCCCACTACAATCACCGACTTCGGATTCCGGAACGAGGGCGGATTGTTCAAATGCAAATTCAATTGTTCGCCGGCGGGCATCGCCAGCGCTGGAATGTACTGAAATTCGGCAGTATGAATATTTCCCAACAGCCTTGCGAGATCCACAACGGCTCCGACATACGCGCTGTAAAATCCTCCACCGGCGGCCGGTGTCGTACTGATAGCACCAATCAGATCGGACGATGGTCCGGTCGTCAGCGCAGCCACCACCGACTGGCTATGCCCGTCGTCCAGCACCAAACGGTCGGTGTTTTGCGTCAAACACCCCGCTTGTTGTTCTACCGGGCGGTCGAAGCACTGCTGATCGATCTTGATTTGCAGAGTCTTTGCCATCTGCACAGAACGCTCGTGCAGCGCCGTCGGCTCCGAGTCGGACGTCTTGCGAATCTCGCTCAGGTATTTTTCCAGCCGCGAACGGTACAGACCCGCCTGATTCAAATCTTGCGACGCCCTGACAAATACGCCCGGCACCGCCCGTACTGCTTTGCGCAGCGTCGTAAATCCTCCGCTGGTGTCCGGAGCAAGAAATACCAGGACCTGTTGCGCGTCCTTCGGCACGGTCACCAGGATTCCTTCTTCGCGTACTTTCTTGTTCCAGGTTTCCGCGCGCGTGAACCATTCTTCCGGCGGCGGATTCGTCGACCCCCGCAAGAACGCAACGATCATCAGATATTTCACGGATTGCGATTCAGGCAGGTCCGGATGAATCCAGATGCGGTCGCCGGGTTGAAAATTTGCAACTTCCGAGATGGGCAGCGACTTTCCCTCGCGCGATACTTTCATTTCCACGCGCGGCCCGGTCAGATCAAAAGATGCCGCCTGGGCGTGTGCTGTTCGTGTTGTTAGTGCCGCAACTAAGTAGAATATTGCCGCTTGAATCAGGATTTTCTGGACGAGAGAAATAGCTCCAGTCTTCAAAAACACTACGGGTTCGCTTTCCGGCCTGGGTTGAATCTATTTTATTTTTTAATTTTACCGCGCTAATGATTATAGCGCGTTCGCGATTCACGTCATGATTTTCTGCCGGCTGTGTCCGCCAAATTACTCTGCCCGCCGACCTGGAGAAATCGCTAACTCTTCGGCGCGTAATACCCTTTACGCGTCAGGATCCTATAGTCTTTGTTCGTGGTTTCAACCTTCACTTTGCGGAATTGCCCGTCCTTCGCCGTGTTCGTCGGATAATACCCCAGCGTGTACTGGCTGCGCAGTTCGTCCGAAATCTGGTCGAACGCTTCGTTCAATTTCTTCTCCGAGGAAACTTCAATCGTCCGCCCGCCGGTTTCATCGGTCATTTTCCTTGCCACGTCCGGCCGCCATCCGTATCCAGGATCGTGCACCAGCAAGATGTGTATCACCGTGTCCGTCCGCTGCGCCGCTTCAATCGCTTGTTCCACTCTCAACTTGCTTCCCTGATCGTCAGCGTCCGTGATGACCACCAACGCCTTTCGGCCCGCTTCCGTCACCAGTTTGTCGTTGCACGCCAGAAACACCGCGTCATAAAAAAGCGTGCCAGCCGCGTTCGAACTGGTAGGGATCGTTCCCGGCGTCACTACTCCAGTGTTAACCGCTCCAATCCGCGCTTTCTGGATCGCCCGTTCCACCTGTGCGCGGTCGTCCGTAAAATCCGCCAGCAAGTCCACGTCGGTGTCGAAGCTGATCACCATCGCTTCGTCGCCCTTGCGCATCACGCGTTCCATGAACCGCGATGCTGCTTCCTGTTCCGCACCCAGCCGGTTCTGCTCGCTTCCGCTGGTATCAATCAGCAGTCCCAGCGTGATTGGCATCGTCACTTCTTTTGAGAAAAACGCGATTTTCTGCTCTTGGCCATCTTCGAGAATCTTAAAGTCGTCTTGCCGCATGTCTCCGACGATACGCTTGTTCTTGTCGCGCACGGTCGCAAACAGGTTCACCAGGTTTACGGTCTTTTTCAGCACGGGACCTTGTGCAGGTTCCTGCGCCACCGTCGGCACACTCAGACTCGCGACGATTGCCGCCGCCATCGGCAGCTTTAAGAACTTCTTCAGAGAAGGCATGTATACTTTCCTCGATGGCTGCCAGCCGCCCAGAGGCTGCAGGTAAGATTCCCGGAGTTTTTGAGTAGCCGGGTAGGGTAATTTCTGCATCCATAGGATGCAACGAAGTGTGAGTAAGGATGCGTCATTGTCGTAGCGACGTTCTTCGCATCCTGAACGCTCAAAAGTCTGGCTGGGAGAACATGAAAAGTCCACGAAAAACGACATTTCTTATCCTCGCGCCGCTCGTGCTCGCGTCCGGCCTGCTTTGCCCCTCCGGCCTCCCTCAAGAGCCGCCCTCCGCGCCCGTCCCAAAGGTCCCGCAAGACGCGCCACCTCCATCGCAGACGAAGCCCCAGGACACCCAGATTCCTGCGAGTCAGCAGAACCCCTCCGACAGCCAGACCACCTTGAAATTTTCCGTAAACTACGTATTTTTGCCCGTTACCGTAAAGGATAGTGAAGGCCGTCTCGTCGCTGACCTCACGCGCAGCGAATTCCGCGTTTTCGATGACAACGTCGAACAGCGCCTCGAATTTTTCTCAGCCGAAGCCTTCCCGCTCTCGGTTGTCGTCTTGCTCGACAACGACCTCAAAACCAAAGACGCCGAGCAGGTTGAGTCCAGCCTCTCCGCCATCCTCGGCGGCCTCAGCGGCAATGACGAAGCTTTCGTCTGCCGCTTCGACATGAACTTTCATCCCGGCAAAGGCTTCACGCGCGACCAGGACAAGCTCCTCACTGAGCTACACCGCACTCGCCTTAGCACCGATCGCCCCGATGTCGCCGGCCCCGATCCTGGTGGCCCCTACTCCGGTCCAACCATCAACGGCCAATCCGCAGTGAGTCCTGGCGCTCCCCCGGTTGCGGCCTCAACCGTCATCATTGGCGAAAAATCGACTAAAGCCCTCGACGACGCCGTTTATGAAGCTTCGCAGCTGTTGAAGGATCGCGGCCGTGAGCGCCGTAAAATAATTTTCCTGATCTCCGACGGTGAAAACGGCAAAACCAATCACTACACCTACGGCAACACCGTTAAAGAACTTCTCCGCTACGGAGTTTCCGTTTACAGCCTCGGGGTCGGCGGCGGATTTTACGAGCGCAAATTCTCCCGTCTCCAGTCTTACGCACACGACACTGGCGGCGACGTCTTCTACGCCGCCAAACGCAATTCGCTCGAAAATCTCTACTCCCGGATCACCGAACAGGCCCGCAACCAGTACACTCTCGGCTACAATCCTCGCGGCAACGATAAAGCCAAGGATTACCACAGTGTCGAAGTCCGCGTCCGCCGTGACGGCCTCTCCATCCTCACTCGCGAAGGCTACTACTCGGTAACCGGCCCCCGCTAACTGTCTCTTGCCTGTCGTCTCCTAATGTAGCGGCGGCTTTATGCCGCCGCTCCTTTCTTCACTCCACCAAAAAATCTCCGTAAAAATCTCCACCAACTCACAATTCCTCTTGACTCTGCCTCCCGCGCAATTTATATCGTGCTGCAGGAGCGCGTGGCTCTCCGCCGCACCCGCGCCTCACGACCAGAAAAAGGAGCCATTCATGAAGAAAAAAGGCAAGAAGGACGATAAGAAGGCCCCCAAAAAGGCCAAGTAAACTCCAGCAGATTCTTTCCAAGGGGCGCGGCTTTTCGCGCCCCCCTTTTCAGCAGTCCGGCAATTCCGGTTTGCAGTGCAGAACATCAATCAACGAAGGCACTGCTCAAGGACGGGAATTCATTCTTAGGAGAACCTATACCCTACCGATGGGATTCAAACACGTTCTTGCTGTGCTATAGCTGGTTTTCTCCTGACTACAGACGTTTTCACTGTAACCTTGGACCAAAAAATAGCGCTCGCCAAAAGTGTTGTTGTCTCGGATTTGTAAACGTTATTAGCCTTGACTTGGACTGACCCGCCCACTAGATTTGCGGCTGAGACGTTTTCTCTCCCTGGGATAGACCTATGCACTCATGCCCGCGCATTTTCGTCCTGCTGGCGCTAGCCATGGGGCTTCTCGTACCACCCGCATTTGCGCAGAAGCCACCGGCTCCCGCTCCGCCACCACCTCCTTCCGCAAACCCGGGCCGCACTGTACCTCCCTCTACCTTGAGTTCGCAGCCGGTTGAACCGCGAGGGGATTACGTCATGTTTCTTCAAGGCCGCGTGGCAACCGATGACGGGACACCCGTGCCAAACGATGTGTTGGTCGAGCGGGTTTGCAACGCCAGGGTACGTCAACAGGTGTACGCAGCTCCCCATGGCGACTTCAGCATGCAATTGGGAGGGATGAACTCTACTTTGCTTGACGCCAGTGGGGACACGCAAGATGTCGTGTCGAACAAAATGGCGGACATGGGAATTTCGCGCCACGAGCTAATGAATTGTGAAATGCGAGCGTCGATTTCCGGTTTTCGCTCCGATGTCGTCAATCTAATGGACCTCGCTCCGGCCACCAGCAACATGGACGTCGGCGCGATCGTGGTGCATAGGACTGAAAAGATCAAAGGCATGACGTTGAACGCGGCCGCATACAACGTACCGAAAGACGCCAGAAGAGCGTTTGAGAAGGGCATTGAGGCTGAGAAGCACGGCAAACTTGCCGATGCCCGGCAATATTTACAAAAGGCCGTAGATATCTATCCGAGGTACACGAGCGCCTGGTTCCAGTTGGGTATGGTTCTGCAGAAGGACACCCAGAACGAAGCGGCTCGCACCGCGTATGCCAAAGCCACGACGATCGATAGCAAGTTCCTGCCACCTTATCTGTCGCTCGCTTCAATGGCCTACAAGGCGCGAGATTGGACCCAGGTTCTTAGCCTCACGAATCACATCTTGGATGGCGATCCATTGCGATACGCCGAGGTCACCGGTTATATCCTGGACCTCGATCCGTTGGATTACGCGGAAGCCTATTTCTATAACTCGGCGGCAAATTTCAACCTCAACAAGATCTCAGACGCCGAGAAGAGCGGCCTCAAGGCGGAACGCCTGGATGTGCGCCCGCGTTTTCCGCAACTGCATCTTTTGTTGGCTGAAATATTTGCTCGAAAAAACAACTATGCCACTGCAATCTCAGAGACGAAAATCTACTTGGAGTTGGCGCCGCATGCGAAAGACGCGGACCAGGTACGGGAGCGTTTGGCGCAAATGGAAAAGCTGAACGGTCCAGCGCCAACCGTCGAAAGAGCCGATCCAAACTGACTATCGGCCTTGGCGCAGTTCCCAAAAGAAAATTGAATTGGCTGTGGGGGCGCATTATCGCGCGAGCGCAGCCGCAACGCTCAGGGAATCACACCGCCAGCGCCTCTTCATGCGCCGGACAAATCGGCTTATAGCTACATCCCCGGCAATGAAATCCCGGCTTGGCCGTAAACTCTCCTGCGCGAATCTCGGCCGCCGCTTCCTGCACCATCGCTTGCGCTTCCGCAAGTTGCTTTGCGTCGCGCGTCGTTTCCTGCCGCTCGTTATTCTGCAAATAATGAAACACCAGCCGCACCGGATTCAGCTCCAGAATCTCTTTCACAGCAATCGCATAGATGCTTAACTGCAAATCTTTTTTCGCCTCAGACTCTTTCCGCGGTTTTACATTATTTTCCAGGTCCAGCTCGAATCCCTTTTCCTGCTCCAGTATTTCCGGCAGCGCCTCCAACACCGCGGCATGGAACGTCCGCAACTGCTCCAGCCCGTCCTTCTTGTACTCCTGCTCCTGATAATCGTCCTCAAATCCCAGCGCCGACCATTCGTTTTCGTAAATCCGCTGCACTTCCTCGAAGCGCAACAGGATACCCTTTTTCATCTCCGTCATCGCGCGCCGGATCGTCGAATGTACGACGCGTCCAAACGTCAATGTCGCCTTGGCTTCTCCCTCAATCAACCACAGCTTTTGAAACAAAAATTGTTGCGGACAACTCCGATAACCCATCACGCTCGATGGGCTCAGCTTCAAAGGTTCCGGAATTTCCGGGCAATAAGTCTCTGCCCACTCCGCTACTCGCGAAAAAACCTTTGCAGGTCCGCTGGCAGGGAACAGTTGCGCCGCTGCCTCTTGCGAAGCCGTACGTTCCCCTTCGCCGCCAGCAATCGTCACTCGCGGCGCCATCTGTATCACGTCGCGCCTCTTGATCGCTGCATCCATCAAAATGTCTTCAATGAAGAGCGGAACCTTGCCCTTCGTCTCCGCGATTGTCGTAAGCGTCAGCCGGTCTTCCGCCCGTGTCAGCGCCACGTAAAACAGCCGGCGCTCCTCCTGCGTGTGGTAATCGCTCTCGGGCAGCTCTTCTTTCATCAATTCCACCGGAAATTCAAACAACGGTTTGCGGTCGCTCACTGGAAACGCGCGCGAATTCACGCGCAACACGAACACCTGCGGAAATTCCAGTCCCTTCGCGCCATGCACCGTCATCAACTGCACCGCATCGCCCGGCGCATCGTCGTCGTTCAGCGAAATCACACAGTTCGCCTGCTGGTAGTAGTCGAGATATTCCAGAAATTCCGCCAGTTGCCGCGTTTCACTCTTCGGCTCCCACTCCGTCACGAATTCCGCCAGCCGTTGCACGTACTTCCGGTCCTGCTCGCTGGCTCGCTGCGCAATCTCCAGCCATTCCGACGAATCGCTCAGAATCTCCCGCGCCGTACGCCTCTTCATTGTTTTGCGCTGCTCGCCCAAAAACTCCAGCAGCGTTCCGAGCGCCGCGTGCGAAGTATCGAACGGTAATTCGCCCTGCGGCAGTTGCAGCACGTCATAGATCGCTTTGCGTTCTTTTCGCGCGCGTTCCGCAAGCCGCACAATGTCCGGCGGTTCCAGTCCCCACGCAGGAGCAGCCAGCACCCGCGCGCACGCCACATCGTCGTAAGGATGCGCGATCAACCGCAGATAACAAAGCACATCACGCACCAGTGGATGATCCAAAATCGAGAGGTTGCTGATCACAAATGGAATTTTTCGCCGCGTCAACTCCTCCACCAGCAAATCTCTGTGCGCATGCTGCCGATACAAGATCGCAAAATCTTTCCATCGCTTTCCGGCTTTGTGGCTGCGTTCGATTTCTCCCGCCACCCAGCTGGCTTCCTCTTCCGGGCCAGCCAGCTCCACGATGCGGATCTTTTCTCCCTCCGCCTTATTCGCATTCAACATTTTTTGGGGGAAGTCCGCGCTGGTTTCGTTGTGCGAAATCGCCTGCGTCGCCACCCGCAAGATATTCGGTGTCGAGCGGTAATTGTCCTGCAACAGTACGCGCAACTTTGTGGAGTCCCGGCCTTCTTTCCATCCCGCGAAGCGCTGCAGAAATAGTTTAAAACTTCCAAAGGAGGCGCCGCGAAACCGGTAGATTGCCTGGTCGTTATCTCCCACGACCACGATATTTCGCGGCGGTGCCGCAATCAGCTCCAGCAATTTCAACTGTGCGATATTCGTGTCTTGGAATTCATCCACCAGAATGTGCCGGAATCTTTTCTGCAGCTTTTCGCGCAGCGCTGCATCGTTCTCCAGCAGCTTCACCGCCTCGGTCATCAACCCGTTCAGCGCGACGACATTTTTCTCGCGCAGCAGTTCTTCACTGGCGCTGTAAGCCCGCGCAATTTCGCGCTGCTTTTCCACTTCTTCCAGCCGTTCTCTGTACGTCTCTTCATCAATCTGCGGTCGTTCCGCTTCCAGCTTCGCAGCCAATCCCTCCGCATATTCCTTGTATTTTTCACAGGAAACCAGTTCGTCCTGGCAGCGCGAAAAAAACTGAATGAAATCCGTCAAAAACTGTCCCGGCTCCGCCAGCCTGCGGTATTTATCCAGTTGCAGCTTGCGCATGTTGCGCCGCAACAAAATCCAGTGATCCACCTGCTCCAGCGGCATTCGTCCCGGTGCGCCCTCCTTCAAAATCATTTCGCAAAAAGCATGAAACGTAGTCAACGTGATTCCGTCCGCGCGTTCCCCGCACGCTTTTCGCACCCGCCTTAGCATTTCGCCCGCAGCTTTTTTTGTGAAGGTCAGTCCAAGAATGTTTTCGCCAGAAAGGGAACTATCCCGTTCGAACAGATGCCGGATCCGCTCCGTAATCACCCGGGTCTTCCCCGTCCCCGCTCCCGCAATCACCAGTAACGGCCCGTCGCCGTGCTCAATCGCACGCCGCTGCGCCGCATTCATCTCCATACCCGTACCGGCGATCGCAGGCAGCGGCTCATAATCAAAAAGTTTTGTCATGCTTTTGCCAGTCTACCTTCTCGTGAGGCGAACAGGAAGCGAAGAAGCAGAGACGGCAGAGACGCTACTTCGAGAGCGATTGAATGACCAGCTGGGTTAGAACCGTCAGTCCGAAACTCGATGCCGTGATAACCCAAAGACGGTCGTGGCGCTTCACCAGATCGCCCTCTGGGAACAATTCGCGGTATTTCCTTCTCAAATCATAGAATCGGTGATTTGCGAACAGGATCGGAAATTGCTCGGAAGGTGGCATCCGAGTATTCACAAGATCTGTCATGTCGAGGGCGATCAAACCGGCCCATAATCCGCAAATGCTTACGGGCGCCATCGTTAGTACAAATAATCCCCAGCGAAAGATACTCATCGAGTTTGGCGCAAGAAGATCCTAGCGTTGCGACTTCTTGCCGGACGCCACATCAGCATTAAATTCTTTCGATTTGTCCTTCGGTACTGTGAGCGACTTCCAGTTAGCGCCGGCATAGTGTCTTGCCAGCAGTACGATTTGCCCGATGTGATAAGTATAATGCGCTACCTGGCGGTTGATGGCCTGCATCACGGAATGTTCCTCGCCGCGGATCGTGACCGTCTTCGTCATGTCCGTGTCGCTCAATCCTTCGAGAGCCGTAAAAACGCTTTTCCATCCGGCATCCCACAAATCCAGAATCGCCGCGCGCGTCTTCGGCGGATCGTCAAACTCCGCGTCACGATTGCGCGTTGGCTTTTCACCATCCGTAGTCAGAAAGTCCGTCCACCGCGAAATCATATTTCCCGAAAGATGCTTCACAATCGTTGCAATTGAATTCGACTGCTCGTCCAGCAACGCCACCAGACCAGTATCCGGACACTGCGCGATCGCGTTCTCGCCCAGCCTCTTGTAATACTTGAAAAGGCTGATCGAATCCTTCAGATAAGAGTCTGTTCGTTCCTGCGCCATACGTGCATTCTACTTTGGAGTGCAGCCGCCCCGCTGCCGCTTTTTTCGTGAAAAGGGCAATCGAAAAAACTCGCTTGACAATTCGCTTTTTATTCGCCTATACTTTTTCCGCCTGCACACTAATCCGGAGGATCGATGTCCATCGCACAGTCACTACTCCCCGAATTCGAACAGGAAATGGCCAACACTCGCAAAGTCCTCGAACGCGTTCCCGACGAAAAGTGGAATTGGAAACCCCACGAGAAATCCGGTACCACCGGCTGGCTCGCCGCACACGTCGGGACAGTCCCGGGCTGGCTCACCATGACACTGACTTCCGAAAGTCTCGACTACGCACCTGTCGACGGCCCCAGTTACACGCCGCCAAAAATCGAAAACTCACAACAACTTCTTGCCGCATTCGACAAGGAGAGCGCCGAAGCCCGCGCCGCTCTCACAAAAGCCAGCGATGAAGACATGCTAAAAGGCTGGACTCTACTCGCCGGCGGAAAAGAAATTTTCACCATGCCGCGCGTGGCATGCCTTCGCGGAATGATCATGAATCACCTGATTCACCACCGCGGCCAACTCACGGTCTATCTTCGTCTGCTTAACGTTCCAGTTCCCGGCCTCTACGGTCCGTCCGCGGACGAACAATAAAAGTAACTCACAATTATCGAGAGTGGGCGCGCGGCGAATCTTATTTTCGCGCCCGCTCTTTCCTTAATTGTTCTTGGCAATTTTGAACACGCTAAGAATTCTGCGTGTCCTCTGTGCCTTCTCTTTTCTTCCTCGGCGTTGAATTCTTTCTTGTAATTTTTCCTCCGGCAATTCATCGAATCTTACAAAACGCTATAATGGATTCTTTGGAGGCCCAAGATGGAAACTCCCGTTATTCTTTCCGCAGTGCGCACGCCCGTCGGCAAATTCCAGGGCGGCCTCGCGAGTTTCTCCGCGCCAGAACTTGGCGGCAAAATTGTTGCCGAAGCCGCGCGCCGCGCTGGCCTAGACACAAAACAGATTGATGAAACGATTCTCGGCAACGTGGTGCAAGCCGGACTCGGACAGAATCCCGCGCGTCAGGCCGCGCTAAAAGGCGGATGCGATCCGCGCGTTGCGGCGATGACCATCAACAAAGTTTGTGGATCAGGATTGAAAGCTGTTGCGTTAGCTTCGCAAGCGGTGACGCTCGGCGAAAGTGAAATCGTTGTCGCGGGTGGAATGGAGTCAATGTCCAACTGCCCGTATCTTTTGCCGCAAGCGCGCACCGGATATCGCATTGGTGATGGCGTGATCGTGGATTCCATGGTGCACGACGGATTGTGGGATGCGTACGAAAATTTCCATATGGGAATGACCGGCGAGCTGGTCGCGGATAAATACAAGATCACGCGCGAGGAACAGGACAAATTCGCTTTTGAAAGCCATCAGAAAGCCATACGCGCGCGCAAATCCTGTTTTTTCGAAGCGCAAATTCTGCCAATCGAAGTACCGCAAAAAAAAGGCGATCCCCTCGTTATCAAGTACGACGAATCGCCGCGCGAAGACACTTCACTTGAAGCGCTGGCAAAACTGAGACCCGCATTTAAGAAAGACGGAACGGTCACCGCGGGAAACGCGCCCGGAACCAACGACGGCGCCGCAGCGCTGATCGTCACCAGCGAACGCAACGCGTCGCGGCTGGGAAAAACTCCGATTGCGCGCATCGTGGCGCAAGCCGTGAGCGGCGTCGAACCGAAGTGGGTGATGATGGCGCCAGTTGATGCGGTCGAAAAACTTCTGACGAAAACCGGCTGGGACCGCGACAAAGATGTTGACCTAATCGAACTGAACGAAGCGTTTGCTGTCGCGGCGATCGCCGTCACCCGCCAGCTGAAACTCAATCCTGAAAAAGTCAACGTCAACGGCGGCGCCGTCGCCATCGGCCATCCGATAGGAGCGAGCGGCGCGCGCATCCTGGTCACTCTTTTGTACGAATTGCAGCGGCGCAACCTGAAGCGCGGCATCGCCGCTCTCTGCCTCGGCGGCGGCAACGCCGTAGCCCTCGCCGTCGAACGATTTTGATGCGTGTGCGTCAACTGTCGATCCCTTATTCTGGTTGCGCTTCCGAGGGTGGCGCTGACCCCGGTAATTCAGACTCTTCGTTCCATTGATTCCCACACGAATGACATTTCCACCCTTTGGTTGTGACTGGAATTGGCGAGTTCGTGATGCACATCGCGCCAAAGGTCCAAGATTTGTCCACTCCATCCAGTGAAACGTCCATTGATTTGCAGCGCAGACACTGTGGTTGCTGGTATTCGCCGACCCCGTCAACTTCAAATGTTTCCGGCCTAACTTCTTCCAGCAGCCTGGCAGCTGCTTCGGCTTCCGATTCCGGAACCAGCAACTTGATACCGCCTACGAGGTTTGAATAGAACCAGTCGAGTCGAACCAGATTGTCATCTGCGAGAATGCAATCGATTCCGGCTGAATCGAGTACACTCTTCGCGACCGAAGCCTCAGGAAGATCGCGGTAGCGGCGAATCATCACTGGTTTACGCGCCTCCGACTCCGCAATTTCTCTCAGATGGTTCGCCGCAATCTCGGCCGGAGGCGTGAGGCCGCGCTTGGACATTTCAGAATGAAGGACAGTCCTTGCGATTTCTGTGAGCGACGAAAAGTCGATGGCGACTTTTTCCAATTCGCTGTCTTGCATGGCTGCGTAGCGCGCTTCGAGGCGATGGCGTTCCTTCTCCCAATCCATTTGAGTCATAGCACCGGCATCATATCCGCGGTCGGAGGCCGCGGCTATTTGAAAGAAAGCCGGATTCCCCGACGGGTACATGCCTGTGCTAAGCGCCATCATCGAGCGCCTTCCAACCCCGAACTCGGGATGGTGGGAGCTACCATTGGCTTGCCGAGTTCGTAGGCGCAGTAGGGGCAGAATTTGTCGGTCTCGGCGACTTCGCGTTTGCAGTTGGGGCAAGCGGGATGGAGGTTGCATTTGCAGTTGGGGCAGAAGTTGAAACGAGCGCCGACCATTGTGGAGCAACGCGGACAGGGAAACGGCAGCGGCTCGCGCACCTGGAAGTAGAGAATGAAACCGATGGCGAAGAACGGCCAGGACAGCAGCATGCACAGAAGTGTCCACAACCCGCCATTCATTCCACGGCGCCGCGCATCACGGTAGACGTAACCGAGAGCCATCAACCAAATGGTGATAATTATGGAGACGAGAGTGATGATTCCCGCCAACGCGAGAGACGCGAATACAGGATGACCAGCCAAATCTGGGGGGAAAGTCTCGCCATTGACGCCGGAGAGATTTATCAGCGTGCCGATGGCGATGGCCAGGAGCCACAAGACCACGCAGGTCCACACCAGCCACTTCGGTACGATTCTTACTTCATCGCGTAAGCGAAATCTTTCCCTTTTCCTACGGAACCGGATCAGCTTCATGCGTTCATCGAATGCTTCGCTCATGCTCCCCTCGTTTTCTAAGATCTTCTCGCGTCATCCTTCAATCGGCCCGCTTGCTGAAAAAATCATTCTGTTTGGCCCGGTTGCGCCACACGTTTATCGGAAAGTGCAGCCCACGCGGCGATCATTGGCGGAACGCTCCACCAGAGTACGAAGCCCGCCTGCAGCAGAAGCTTTGGTGCGCCGGTTTCCTGGGCGAGCCACTCGATTCCGCGCCAGACCCAGGGAGCAGTGCTCACACCGAGGGCCCAGGACACCGCCGCAATCGCCCAAACGAATTTTTTTGCCGGTTCTTTTTCGCGAAGTTCTTCGGCGCGCATGCGAACGCGGAATTGCGCGCGGCTGGCCAGATTGGGCGGAAGACCGAGATGCATGGTGCGCAGCGCCGAGAGTGATTCGCGGAGTTGCAGTTGTTCGGCGGCGCAGGATTCGCATTCGGCGAGGTGTGCCTCGAGCCAGTGTTCGTTTTCGGACGAAAGGGATTCCACGTGTTGTTGCGCGATCAATTTTTTTGCGCGTTCGTGTGTTTGTTCGTTCATCGTCAACCTCAAATTCGTTCACCGCAGAAGGCAACAAAAACAAGAGCAAAGCACCGGTCTTTCTTATCGCGGGCTGCAAGCAGGCGCGACTTTACGGTGGAGATGGGCGCGCCGGTGACGCCGGCGATTTCGTCGAGTTGCATTTCTTCCTGAAAGCGCAGGACGAGAACTTCGCGATAGATCGCGGGAACTTTTTCGAGCGATTGCTGGACGCTGGATTTTTGTTCCGCTTGTAAAACTTGTTCCAGCGGAGACTCGCAGTGTTCGTCTTTCACGTCGAACGTGGCGTCTTCTTCGGGTCCCGCCAGCGAGTCGATGCTTTGCGGTTTTTTGCGGCGATGCCAATCGAGAACAAGATTACGGGCGATGGCGAAAAGCCAGGCTTCAAATTTCCATTTGCCATCGTACTGGTGGCCGCGTTCGAGTACGCGGAGCCAGGTTTCCTGGAAAAAGTCTTCGGCGCGCTCGCGGTTGGCGGTCAGGTGCAGTAGATAACGGAACAGCCGGAACTGGTACTGCTCGATCAGGCGATCAAGAAGTTCCGGGTCGCGATGTTTCAGACGTTGCGCGAGGGCTTTGGAGTTATCGGTCATGAATGTGGAGAAGTATGCTGCTGCGGAGGCGGCACCCGGTGCTTCTGATCGAATGGCCCAGACTTGGTGGACGGCGCTCATTATAGGGTGGATACGGGCGAGGAGTTGGAAAAGACGCAGCTGCGGGGTAAAGCAAGTAGAGGACGTAAAGGAGGGCGAGGAAAAGAGCTGCCGGCGGGGCGTTAGCCGTTCCACGTTGGGACGAAGTGAAGTAATGGTTGAGGCCGGGCGGGGCTGGGAGGGGTAACCCAGGTGTTTTTCGTAAGAACGTGTAAACAATAGATTTATTTTTGCAAGGGTGAGAAAGAGTGTGGAAGTGATTGAAAACAAAAGGCGGAAAATTAGCAGATTTTTGGATTTTTCAAAAAAAGTGAAGGAGTTGAGTGACAGGGGGAAATTTGCACGAAACACAGCTATCCTAGCGAATGACAGTATAAACGTGGGTAATTATCAATAAAAGAAAGAGGAAAAGAAAAGGGATTGCCACAGAGTCACAGCGAGCGGAACGGGCACCAGAGAGGGCAGAGAGGCCGGGTCGGGCGACGATTTCAAGGGTCGGGGGTACACTGCTGGGTATGATTTGTCCACAGTGCAAGGCGGAGTACCGCCAGGGATTTACGGTTTGCGCGGATTGCGATGTGCCGCTGGTGGAATCTGCGGAGTTGGCGGGGCGTAGCGTGGTTGAGGATGCGCCGGACGATGGAGCGGATCGCGAGCGCATTGCCGGTACGCCCGGAGACCCGAACACAGATCCGTTTTGTTCGTTCTGGAAGGGGACGGATTTGCGGGTGTGCACGGAGATTTGCACGGTTCTGGATGAGGCGGCGATTCCGCACAAGATGATTCGGCGGCAGGATCATTTGTTTAATTGGACTCATCAGGCGCCGTATCAAATTGGCGTGCCGGCGTCGTTGTATGAGAAGGCGGAGTTGGCGATTAAGGAGGCGTTTGGCACGGATGAGGAGAGCGGCGAGAATCCGTTGCTTTTGAGCGAAGAGAATAGTGCAAGCGTGCAAAAGTTGCTGGACATGCCGCTTGAGGAAAAATTGCGTCCTCGTCCGGAGGACGAGGTACCGAGCTTTTTGGACCATTTGACTTGGCGAAGTCGCGAGAGCGATGGGGAAGTAAAGCTTCAGGAAGAGAGCGAACGCGTCTCTAGGCCCGACAGCCGGGTTTGGTATCCGGAAGATGCGACGGTGGAGGTTTGGGAGGGAGAGCCGGCGGAAGCGCGAGAAATGATTGAGATGTCTCTGCAGGAGAATGATATTCGCATGAGGTGGGAGATGGAGGACGGGAAGCCGAAATTATTTGTTTTGCCGGAGGATGAGGAGCGGGCGAAAGAAATTGTGCGGGAAATTTTGGAGGAGAAACCGCTGGAGTAGTGTGGTATCCAGGCCAGATCGTGCGTCGCCAACACCACTCTTCGTGCCTCTGAGTAAGCAGGAGTGGCTGTGCTACTGAAAGAGCCGGGCTGAAGCCCGGCTCTACGACAGAAAATACACCGGTCTGAAGAGCGGCCGCTACGAGAGCGACCCAAGATGGCTCCGACCCGGTCGGAGCCGCTACGACGGCGGGTCAGTGGGCTAGGGACCAGCCTATCAAGGTTAGAGTTAGGAGCAGGAAGAGGGAGCACAGGCTGATGGCGCTGAGGACGCGGCCTTTGCCGAGGAGCGCGATACGGGATTCGCTGTTGGAGCAGAGAAGAACGATGACGAGAGCGATGGCGGTCCAGGCAAGGCCGGAAGGCAGGCCGGGATAGCGTCCGATCAGCGACATAAAATTTTGCGGAGGTTGCCCGGCGGGGAGCCACCAGGGAAGAACGGGAGTGACACCGGCAACTATGACGAAGCTGAGAAGTTTTCGCGTAAGCCAGCCTTTTATTTTCTGACGGGTTTTGCGACGAACAAAATAGTCCCATACGAGTAGACCGATGGCGATAGGAGCCCATCCATAGATCGCTGTCTTATCGGAAAGCCACAGCCACACGCGGAAGTAGATTGCTGCGTAGTGGCCGGAGGACAGGCGCGGCAACAGGAGCCACGCAACAAGAGAATTGCAAAGGACGGCGAGAAATAGAGTGCAGAGGCTCGCCAGTTGAAATATCTGGAACGTCGGGGTCTCGCCGCAACGAGTGCAGACCGGGAGCTTGGGAAAAATTTGTAAGCCGCAGTGTTCGCAGTACATGAGGATTCCCTCGGAACGGGAATGCTGTCTGGAAGGGACGAGCGTACGACGCGGAGGAGTTGCGGACTACTGGCCGTTGGGACAATTCAGGCACACTGGCCGGAAGATGGAGCGAAGTCGAGCAGGACAGGCGAAAGTTGCGTGGACCAGGAGAAAAAAGAAAGAGCAGCGGCATAAAGCCGCTCCTACATACAGAGACGGCGCTAAGGCGCTGGAGAAGGGCGTACTTGTATGGCGTTGAGGGGCGCGGGTAGAATTAGCGGACTTTTGTCGCGAGTATTGTGACTAGATTTTGTCTTGTTAGCGGAGTTTTGGCGAATGGCGCAGCACTACGATGTGATTGTGATTGGTGGCGGACATAACGGGTTGACAAATGCCGCATACCTGGCGAAGGCTGGGAAAAAGGTGGTTGTGCTTGAGCGGCGGCACGTGCTGGGCGGGGCGGCGGTGACGGAAGAAATTATTCCGGGATTTTTATTCAGCGAATGTTCGTACGTGGTGTCGTTGTTGCGGCCGGAAATTATTCGTGATTTGGACTTGCCGCGGCATGGACTGGAAATTTTGCCGCTCGATGGAACGTTCTCGCCGATGTTGAATGGCGATTACTTGTGGCGGATGAACGATCACGGGCGGACGGTGCGGGAGATTCGGCGACACTCGCGCGTGGATGCGGAGGCGTACGAAGAATTTTCGAAGATGATGACGCCGATGTGCCGGTTCGTGAAGCCGATTTTGTCGATGATTCCGCCGGACCCGACGACGCTGCGGCCGAAAGATTTGCGACAGCTTCATTTCTTAATGCAGAGATTCCGCGATTTATCCAGCGATGAGCGGTACACCCTGATCCAGTTGATGACGATGAGCGCCGCGGATTTTCTGGATCAGTGGTTTGAGACGGATGTGCTGAAGGCGACGATGTCGGCTTCGGGAATTATCGGAACGTTTTTGGGGATTCGTTCGCCCGGGACGGCGTACGTTCTGCTGCATCACTACATGGGCGAGATTGATGGAGCATTCCGGTCATGGGGATTTAGCCGCGGCGGGACTGGCGCGATTTCGAATGCGATTGCGGCGGCGGCGCGCGAAGCAGGCGTGGAGATTCGAACCAAGGCCAGTGTCGCGAAAATTATTGTGAAGGACGGACGCGCGTGTGGCGTTGCGTTGCAAAGCGGAGAAGAACTTACGGCGACTGTGGTTTCGTCGAGCGTGGACCCGCATTTGACGTTTGAGAAATTCCTGGACGCGAGCGAACTGCCTGGCGACTTTTTGGAAGACGTGAAGCGATACAAATTTCGCGGGTCGTCTGGGAAAGTGAATCTAGCGCTGGACGGGCTGCCGGAATTCAAATGTTTGCCGGGCGATGGAGCGCATTTGCGCGGGGCGCTTTCGATTTCGCCGAGTGTTGAGTACATGGAGCGCGCGTACGACGATGCGAAGTATGGCGATTTTTCGCGGCGGCCGTACATTGACATGGTGATTCCGAGTTTGACCGATCCGTCGGTGGCGCCGCCGGGAAAGCATGTGATGTCGTGCTTTGTGCAATATGCGCCGTACAAATTGGCACAGGGTACTTGGGACGATGCCAAGCGCGAGGCCTTTGGCGATAACGTCATTGATACGGTCAGCGAACATATTCCGAACATCAAGAAAATTATTGTGGGCCGGCAGGTGCTGACGCCGCTCGATCTGGAGCGGGAGTTTGGGTTGACGCAGGGGAATATTTTTCAAGGCGAACTTTCGCTGGAGCAGCTTTTCTTTTTGCGGCCGGTGCCGGGATGGGCGTACTACAAAACGCCGGTGGAACATTTGTACATGTGCGGGTCGGCGACGCATCCGGGCGGAGGGATTATGGCGGCGCCGGGAAGAATCGCGAGCAGCGTGATTTTGAAAGAGTGGAAAAACGGACCGTCAACTAAGAGGAGTTCTCGCGCGCAGGCGGGGAACTGACGATGCCACTGGGACAAAAAGTGGTGATTGTCGGTGGCGGGCACAACGGATTGATTGCCGCATTTTATCTGGCGAAGGGCGGGTTCAAACCGGTGGTGCTGGAACGCCGGGATATAGTGGGCGGCGGCGCGGTGACGGAGGAATTTCATCCCGGATTTTTTGCGTCCACGCTAGCACACACATTGGGTCCGCTGCGAGCGGATGTTGCGCGCGATTTGGCGGTAGAAAAATTCGATTGCCAGATTTTGCAGCCTGATCCGCGGGTGTTTTCTCCAGCGCCGGATGGAAAAGCGCTGTTGTTTTATTCTGATGTAGCGAAGACGGCGGGTGCGATCGCACGCGTTTCGGCGAAAGACGGAGAAAACTACACGAAATTTGCGGCGGGGCTGGAAGAAGTGGCGGCGGTCTTTGCGCAACTATGCATGATTACGCCCCCGGCGATTGATAAGCCGACGCCGGAAGATTTGTGGAACTTATTTAAGACCGGGCGTGGCGTTCGCGGGCTGGGGAAGAAACGGATTTTTGATCTGCTGAGATGGGGTCCGATGGCGGTCGCGGACTACGTGGCGGAGTTTTTTGCGACGGAGTTGATTCGCGCAACGATTGCGGCGCGAGGAATTTTTGGTACGGCGCTAGGGCCGTGGTCGGCGGGATCGACCGCGGTGCTGTTGTTGCGCGCGGCGGCGGATGCGAATCCGGTGGGTACTGCAACGTTCTCGCGCGGGGGATTGGGAAAATTCACCAACGCGCTGGCGGAAGCGGCGAAGGCCGCGGGTGCGGAGATTCGCATCGACGCGGAAGTGGAGCAGATTCAAACGAAGAATGGGGCGGTTGTGGGCATAGTGCTGCGCGACGGCGAGGAGATTGCGACCGAGGCCGTGGTTTCTGGCGTCGACCCGAAGCGGACATTTTTTGATTTGCTTGATCCTTCGCAGCTCGAGCCTTCCTTCGCGCAGCGGATCAAGAATTTGCGCGCGAAGGGGACCGTTGCAAAAGTGAATCTGGCGCTGGGCGATTTGCCGTCATTTCCATCGCTGGCGGGTGCAATCGGGCAGGACGGATATTTGCGCGCGCTTTCGGGACGAATTCACATTGGGCCGGAGATCGATTATTTGGAGCGGGCGTACGATACTTCGAAGTACGGTGAATTCCCGACCGCACCGTATCTGGATGTGACGATACCGACGATTCTTGATCCTTCGCTGGCGCCGGACGCGAAACATGTGCTTTCGGCGTATGTCCAGTTCGCGCCGTTTAAATTAAAGGAAGGAAGTTGGGGTCCGCGGCGCAAGGAGTTGGGTGACGTTGTGGTGAAAACGCTGGCGCAGTATTCGCCGAATCTGCCCGGCCTGGTAGAGGGTATGCAGGTGATCACGCCTGAGGACTTGGAGAAAATTTACGGCTTCACTGGCGGACATATTTTTCATGGCGAGCTGGCGCTGGACCAATTGTTTATGATGAGGCCGGTGCTGGATTGGGCACGGTACAAGACGCCGGTGCGCGGATTGTTTATGTGCGGCAGCGGGACGCATCCGGGAAATGGATTGACGGGCGCGAGCGGCGCGAACGCGGCAAAGGAAATTATTCACGAACTGCGCTGACGAGATCCTGCCAACACGAGCACGATATAATCGCGCCCCTACTAAAGAGATGAGACAGATAAATCGAAAGAAATTAAAAGAGCTCAGCGAGCGGGAAGAACAGAAATTTATTGCGGAGCATCCGCGGTCGGCGGAGATGTACGCACGGGCGAGAAAATCGCTAATGGGCGGCGTGCCGATGAACTGGATGCGCAAGTGGGCTGGGCCATTTCCGGTGTTTGTGGCGCGTGCGAAGGGCGCGCGTTTTACGGATGTGGATGGGCGTGAGTACGTGGATTTGTGTTTGGGCGATACAGGTGCGATGACGGGGCATTCGCCGGACGTGGTGGCGGACGCGATTGCGAAGAGAGTGCGCGAAGGCATCACGCTGATGCTGCCTACGGAGGATTCGATTTGGGTGGCGGACGAGTTGAGGCGGCGGTTCGGTCTGCCTTATTGGCAATTTGCGTTGACGGCGACGGACGCGAACCGGTTTGCAATTCGAATTGCGCGGGAGATTACGCAGCGATCGAAGATTCTGGTTTACAACTTCTGCTATCACGGGACGGTGGATGAGTCATTTGCAGCATTACGCGACGGGATGGTCGTTCCCCGGCGCGGAAATATTGGACCGCCGGTAAATCCAGCGGAGACGACGTGCGTTGTGGAGTTCAACGATTTGAACGCGCTGGAGGATGCGCTGAAGCATAGCGATGTGGCGGTGGTGTTGGCCGAGCCGGCCATGACCAACGTGGGAATTATTTTGCCGGATGCGGGATACTGGGCCGCGTCGCGAGAGTTGACGAGGAGATATGGAACGCTTTTGCTGGCGGATGAAACCCACACCATCTGCGTGGGGCCGGGCGGATGCACGCGCGAATGGAAACTGGATCCGGACTTTGTGGTGTTTGGCAAACCGATCGGAAGTGGGATTCCGGGATCGACGTACGGGTGTACGGAAGAAGTGGCCGAGCGGATTTCTGCCCGAATCGAGCTGGAAGATTGTGACGTTGGAGGAATTGGCGGGACGCTAGCGGGTAATGCGCTGTCACTGGCGGCGATGCGGTCGACTCTGGAAAACGTGCTAACGGCAAAGGCGTTCGAAACGATGATTCCCCTGGCGACGCGATGGGCGGATGGTGTCAGCGGCGAAATCAAAAACCATAGGCTACCGTGGAATGTGCAACAACTAGGTGCACGGGCGGAGTATACATTTCGAGAGAATCCGCCGCGGAATGGCGGGGAATCGGCTGCGGCTGCGGACTTTGAACTAGAGCGCTTCCTGCATCTCTATGCGCTGAATCGCGGCGTATTGCTCACACCTTTTCACAATATGGCGCTGATGTGCCCTGCGACGACTGCTGCGGACATGGATCTACACACCCGCATCTTTGGGGCGGCGACTGGCGAACTCGTTGCTTAGCACCGTGCCGGGTTTGACGCTGAGATTCTTCGTCCGCGTCCGACGAACTCAGAATGACCGGTTTGTTTTTTGTGTGCAGCAAGAATGAGAAGGCAGCATTGAGAAGTCGTAGGTGGTCGAGCGAATCTGAAACTCAGTAATTAAATGTGACGTAGGACTTACGGATGGTTTCTCTGACGTCCCAGACGCCTTGTGAGCTGGGCGGAAAAAATACGGCGTCGCCAGCTTTGATTTCGAACTTATCGCCGCCTTCAGGTGTGAAGAAAGCGTAGCCGGTAGCCGGAGACGAAGTGGCAGAGTTCTGCCTGCAGGATCTGACGGCGCCAGATGCCCGGGGAACATTCCCAGACGCCAGCCTCGATCTGTTTGTCCTTGAGCACGACAGCTTCAAAGCATTTCAAATGGGCGATGGGCTCGCCGATTGGAACAGAGACTGGTCCAACATCGGGCAGGACCATCTCATGGACTTTAGGAATTAGGACTGGCGGCACGGGTTGCTCCTCGCGCAGTTTAATGACTGCAACTTGGTCCGGTTGGATTTAACACCAGTTGAACCAAATCCACAAATCAGACCAAATGACGGCGAGGTTACGATTCCTACACGGTTGGCGTGGTCAACCGGCAAGCGGTAAACTAGGGTGTTTAGAGATGTTAGGAGGCGTGAAATGGCGACGGCGGAGACTAGATTGCGGAAGCCGGAATTTGTGAATGAAGCGTTTATCGATTTTACGAAGGCGGAGAATCGCGCGGCGATGGAAGCGGCGCTGAAGAAAGTGGCGGGTGAGTTTGGGCGTGAATATCCGATGTACATCTCAGGGCAGAGAGTCATCACGGCGGAGAAGATGCAGTCCACCAATCCGTCTCGGCCTTCGCAAGTGATTGGCGTGTTCCAGAAGGCGTCGGCGGAACAAGCCAACCATGCCGTGGAAGTGGCGCACAAGTATTTTGATACGTGGAAGCGTACGACTGCTCAGGAACGCGCGAGTCATATATTCCGCGCTGCGCAAATCATCCGGGAACGGAAATTCGAGCTGGCCGCGCTGGTCTGCTACGAAGTTGGCAAGACCTGGCCGGAAGCGGACGCGGACATCGCGGAGACCATCGACTTCCTGGAATTCTACGGACGCGAAATGCTTCGCCTGGCGGAACCGCAAAAACTGACGCCGATGCGCGGCGAGCGTAATTATCTCGTTTACATCCCGCTAGGCGTAGGCGCGATCATTCCGCCATGGAATTTTCCATGCGCCATTATGGCGGGGCTGGTCGCAGCGTCGTTGGTAACGGGAAATACCGTGGTGCTGAAGCCAGCGGGAGACTCGCCGGCTATCGCCGCCCAATTTGTGGACATTTTGTTCGAAGCGGGCATTCCCAAAGAAGCGCTTAACTTCATCACAGGTCCCGGCAGCGTGATTGGAGACGCGTTGGTGCGGCATGCGAAGACTCGGTACATCGGCTTCACGGGTTCGAAGGAAGTTGGTCTGCGCATCAGTGAACTTGCGGGCAAAGCGGTTCTTGGGCAAATCTGGATCAAGCGCACGGTGCTCGAAATGGGAGGTAAGGACGCGATCGTGGTGGACGAGGAGGCTGATCTGGACGCCGCCGCGGAGGGAACAGCACAAGCCGCTTTTGGATATCAGGGGCAGAAGTGTTCGGCGTGTTCGCGTGCGATCGTTGCCGAAAAGGTGTACGACTCGTTCGTGCAAAAACTGGTAGAGCGCGCGAAGAAGATTACCGTCGGCCCCAGCGACGATCCGAACAACAATATGGGACCGGTGATCAGCGAAACGGCCATGAAGGGCATTTTGAACTACATCGAAGTCGGGAAAAAGGAAGGCAAGCTGGTACTCGGCGGCGGGCGGGCGCCGGGCGACGGCTACTTCGTGCAACCGACGATTATTGCGGACGTCGATCCGAAGGCTCGCGTTGCGCAAGAAGAAATTTTCGGTCCGGTGCTGGTCGTGATCAAGGCTCGAGATTTCGATCATGCGCTGGAGATTGCGAACGGCACGGAATTCGGATTGACGGGTGCCGTGTATTCGAAGAACAAGGCGAAATTGGAGAAGGCGGAGGAGTCGTTTCACGTGGGGAATTTGTATTTGAACCGGAAATGCACCGGCGCGATGGTGGGGGCGCATCCGTTTGGCGGATTCAATATGTCGGGGACGGATTCGAAGACGGGTGGGAAGGACTACCTGCACCTCTTTTTGCAGGCGAAGGCGATCGCAGAAAAGGTTTAGTCAGGCGTAGAGCGGCGGAAAAAACAAAGAGAGATTCCTTCCGACAAGGTCGGAACCTTCGGTCGCTGCGCTCGGAATGACGGCCGTATCGCAGAAACGCGTTACCGAACAGTTTAGGCTGGCGGAGCGGCAAGGTCCGCCGTGCGCGAAACCCACTTCAGAATGCGGAAGAGCGGATAGCTGGCCAGCAGGATGCCGAACGCAATCGGCGCATTGCTTCTATCTTCCTGCAAGGAAACAACCAGAAAAATGATGGATGCGACCAGCGCGATTCCAGTCGTCCAAGGATATCCCCGCGCACGGTAAGGGCGCGGCATATCCGGCTCACGCTTTCTGAGAAGAAACAGACTGGAGTAAGAAAGCGTGTAGTTCGCCACGAAGAAAAACGACAGCATGGCGACGATCCGTTCGAAATTGCCAAGAACAAAAATAATTCCCACGAGTGTGCTTAAGAGCAAAGCGATAACGGGAGTACCACCGGCGTTCACCTTGGAAGCCGGATTAAAGAAAAGCTTGTCGCGGCTCATCGAATGGAGCACGCGCGTGGCGAACATCTGACAAGCGTTTATGCAACTGAGCAATGAAACGATCATGATGATCCGAATCGCCGGGTCGCCATAGCTGCCAAAGACTTTGTTCGCTGCGGCGCCGAGGGCAAAAATATTTCCGGCGATTTCGTTCATGGGAAGAACATAGAGCAGGGCCAGAATCAGGAGCAGATAGATTCCCATGATAGAAAAAACGCTGGCGAAGATGGCGCGCGGAACCTCGCGGCCAGGATCTTTGACCTCCTCCCCGAAATAGATGATGCCGTCCCATCCGTCCACGGTAGTAACAACGAACTGAAGTCCAAGCAGGACGGCAGCTGCGAGCAGCCAACCCGACGGCAATGCACTCGCGCAAGTGGGACTCGCGGCCTGCGCCGCCACGTGAAAATGAGATCCCAGCAAGAAACAAGCCGCCACAAGTAACAGAAGAGCGCCGGTCTTCAGCGCAGCGGTAACGAGCTGAGCGCCGCTGCCCCACTTGACGCCGCGCCATTGCAAAAATGCAAAAAACAGCAGGATGGAGACGCCGAGAGGTTTTTGCCAAGTGCGGAGAGAAGGCAGCAGAACGGCACCGTATTCGCCGATGACGATGGCCATGACCGCGTTGGTACCGCAGGTAGAAAGCCAGTCGCTCCAGCCGACGAGGAAACCGGCGTATTCGCCGATGCCGCGGCGCGCATAGTGATATTGGCCGCCACTACGAGGAATCGCTGCGCCTAATTCCGCGAGCGAAGAGGCTCCCAGCAAGGCGTAAAGGCCGCCAAGAATCCATACCCCGAGAAAGAACCATGGATTCGGCAAGAGCTGTGCGATGTTGCCCGGCGCGCGAACGATGCCCGACGCGATGGTATTGCCGATGGCAGCGGCGATGCCAAACCACACGCCCAAAACTTGGAGGAGCTTGCCGCGGCCGGGCGGCCGGACGGCAACGACGCTGGAAGATGCCTCAAAAGTAGTGGACAATGAAGGTCTCAGGGATCTCCTGGAAGGCGCCATCATACTGGCGCGTAGGGAAAATGCAAGGAAGAAAGACCCAACGGCAATACAAGATTTGACCTTTGACGATTTACGATTTTATGCGCGAGGTGGAATGGTGGAGACAAAGCACGCGCCTTCTCTCCAGCCGCAAACGACGACAGAACTGGTGACCAGTGTCGCTGGCAGTCCTGTTGACGTTTCCGTGGTAATTCCGTGCCTGAACGAAGCGAATTCCATTGGAATTTGCGTGGGAAAAGCGAAAAAAGCGTTCGCGGAGGCGGGGCTGCGCGGGGAAGTGGTGGTGGCGGATAACGGCTCGACCGACGGATCGATCGCTATTGCGGAAAAACTCGGTGCGCGGGTGGTTTCAGTAGAGCAACGCGGCTACGGATCGGCGTTGAAAGCCGGAATTCGCGCGGCGCGGGGCGCGTTCATCATCATGGGTGATGCGGACGACAGCTATGATTTTGGCGATGTGCCGCGATTCGTGGAAAAATGGCGCGAAGGAAATGAAGTGGTGATGGGCAATCGCTTTGCGGGAGAGATCAAGCCGGGAGCGATGCCATGGCATCACAAATATATCGGGAATCCCGGACTTACGGCGCTGCTGAATTTGTTTTTTCACTCGGGGATCGGCGATACGCATTGCGGGATGCGTGGATTCACGCGCGAAGTTTTTGAGCGAATGGATTTGCGTAGCAGCGGCATGGAATTTGCGTCGGAGTTTGTAATCAAGGCGGCGCAGGTCGGCGCAAAAACCTCCGAGATCCCGATTACGTTGTGGAAAGATAAGCGGGGACGCCCCCCGCATCTGAAAAGTTTTCGCGACGGCTGGCGGCATATGCGATTTATGCTGCTATACGCGCCGAACTGGCTGTTTCTACTGCCCGGTGGATTGTTGATGGCCGCGGGGCTTTTTCTAACCTGCTGGCTGCTGCCGGGGCCGCGCAAAATCCCGAACAACGTGGTGCTCGATGTGCACACGATGATCTTTGGCGTGATCTTCACACTGATGGGCGCGCAGATTCTGGCGATTGGTGCATTCGCGAAAGTGTTCAGCTATGCGGAACGATTCGACCGCAACACGGTGTCGCTAAAACGCATTTTGAAACGGGTCACGTTCGAATCGGGATTGCTGCTTGGCGGCGCGCTCTTCGCGTGCGGATTTGCGGGATGCGCGTATGTCACCTGGCAATGGGCGGCGAGCGGATTTGGACCGCTGCAGCAGGTGAGAGAAGTGCTGTTCTGGTCCATGTGGCTGTTCCTGGGAGTGCAGATTATTTTTTCCTCGTTCTTTTTGAGCATGCTGGGAATCAGCCGTGGCACGTACATCGGCGACTACGATCTTTCCGTTGGCGACCGCGAAGCGGCCGACTCGACGCGCAACCGCAAAGCGGCCGTCAAATAAATGGCCTACACGGGAATCGATCATTTCATTGCGAAAATGAGGTTTCGTGCGGCTTATCCGCACTTGAATGATGGTTCGCGCGTGTGCGACTTAGGCTGCGGGCTGGAAATGGCATTCTTGGATTTTGCAGAAGACAAAATCGCACGCGGCGTGGGCATTGACGATCAGGTGGAAAGCGGAACGCACGGACGTTGGCAGCGTATTCATGCGGACCTGCGGGGAAGTCTGCCATTTGACGATGGGCAGTTCGATCACGTAGTAATGCTGGCGGTGTTTGAGCACTTGGTGCAGCCAGAATTTGTGGTACGCGAAGCCTTTCGGATTTTGGTGCCGGGCGGATCATTGATCATGACGTGGCCGGCGGCGATGGTGGACCCGATTTTGAATGTGCTGCACACGCTGCGTCTGGTCAGCGATGAGATGGAAAGCGACGAACACCAGAAAAGAATTCCAGTTAGCGAAGTGCAGCGATTGCTGGAGCGCGTCGGGTTCCGGGAGTTTCACCACGAGAAATTTGAGTTGGGATTGAACAACTTGATGGTGGCGACACGCTGAGGCCCATGAGTGACCGATTATTTGTTGGATTGTGCTGAATCAGCGGGCGGCGTGTATGGCGCAACGTACGCGTTGTCCGTGTCCGGCGTGACCAGCCAAGCCTTGCGATCCTGAAAATAGGCGAAGAGCTTGCCGTCCTGCTCCGGGTCAATTTCACGCCCCCAGATCACCTTGGCGGTATCGATTTCCGCGCCGTTGTAGACCCAGTCGTCGTGAATATTGTGGTCGTCGGTGTAGCGGACCATGATGAGATGTTTGCCGGGAAGCGATTCCAGCTTACGTTGGATCGCCATTCGGCTGACGTCGCCCTGGCAGGTCCAATAAAAAGTGTCACATTGCTTGCGAATGACGGCGCCTGCTGTGTCGGCGAGCAACAAAAGCAGCGAGGCGCGAGCGAATGCTGCACCCCATCGCCACTTTCTCCATTGCATCAGCCGCAGATGGCGGAGCGATTGCAGATAGAGAAGAATCACGATGCAGGTGACCGGTGCGGCGTAGTGTGAGTTGGACCAGACGACCACGAAGGTTGCGGCAGCGACGAAGGCCAGCGTGATCAGAGGCCAACGCATCCGGCGATCGCGAAGCGTAAACCATAGCGCTGGCACTGCTAGCAACATGCCCCACCACGCGAATGCGGAAAAGAACCGAGCCGACTTCAACCAGGAGAGGCATTTCATGCTCTGCCAGGAATGGTCGTATTCTTCGCGCTCCCATCCATTGTAAAAATCTTCGAACTGTTGATTGTTGTAGTGAATTTCTGGTTTTGACGCCTGGAACAGAAACGTCGGCGCGGTGTGGTAGGTGCGCACGTTGAGCATGTGTGGAAAAAGAAGAGCGTGTCCGGTGAGGCTGTGATTGTAGAAGCCCATGAAGACGCCGGTGAGTAGCAACAGCAGGACAATCGGAAACGCGACGATTCGCCAACGAGTTTGCACGGATGTTGTGCTACGAGATTTCTGGAAGAGCCAACGGACGAGCACAAAGAATGCGGGAAGGGAAAAAATGGCGCCTTCGTACGGGCGGCTGTTGGCGAGAACGGCGAGCGCAAGGCCGAACAGGAGCGCGTCACGGGAGCGAGGACCACGGAGAAGACGTGCGAGCGCACCCAGCAAGAGAGCTCCGCCAGTTGCGGCGACCGCTCCGCCCCAATAGCTGTTCACCCAATAGCTGACGACCGCGAACTTCAACCATGCGATCACGCCGCCGAGCAGCGCCCAACGTGAGGGCAACCACGCCAGCAGCATCCAGTAAATTACCGCGCACATGAGCGCACAACTGAGAAGCACGCCGATCCAGGGATTGCCGAGCCACTGGCCGATGGCCAGAACAAATCCTTGCGCAGGTGGATACATGGAGGCGTAGCGTGGAAAAAAGTTTACGTGAAAGGTTTCAAAGCTCATCCACATGGGGTGCGGAGGATTCGAGAGCCTGAAATGCGCGAAGGTGTCTCCCATCAGAAGATAACTGAATTCATCGTGAATGCCCGGTGCCGGAACAGGGAAACGCGGAAGAAGCGCGAGCCGTAAACCGATGACCAGCAAAAAGAGCAGAAAACCAGCGAGGAAGCGGCGTCGCGCCAGCGGCTCCATATACTTCCAAATTGCACGCGAGATTCGTTCGCTCGATTTTCTGAAGAACAATTGCAGAAGCAGAAAAATGCCGCCGGCAATTAGCGATTGATAGAGGCTGCGAGCCAGCGGCTCCAAATCGGGCGGATCGGGGCAGATGATTGCGAGCACGGAAAAGATGATACAGGCGAGCGCGCGCGTACCAAAATGATTCGGCGGCTAGCGCTCGATTTCTATTTCGGTGGCTTGCGCGCCGCGCGCCTGCTGTTTGCGGGTTTTGGGATCGTCGAGATAATCCTGCAATTCGAGGCGGAGATTCCCGGCGTTGGTCGCGAAACCAAGCGCGGTCTCGAAATCGACTAGGTCGGCTCGAATAAATTTGTCGAGTTCGCCGTCAAAATGCTGCATGCCTTCGGTGCTGCCGTCGCGCATGGCATCGAGAAGCGACTTGCCTTCGCTTTCGCCCTTTTCAACGTATTCCCGCGTGCGCATGGTGGACTTTAGAATTTCGATGGCGGCAACACGGCCCGAACCGTCCTTCTTAGGAAGCAACCGCTGCGAAACGATGAAGCGGAAAGCTTTGGAAAGGCGGGTGCGAATGGATTGCTGGTCGGCAAGCGGGAAAACGCCGATGATGCGTTCAACAGTTTTCGCGGCATCAATCGTGTGCAGAGTGGAAAGCACCAGGTGCCCCGTTTCGGACGCTTCGAGGGCAATTTCAATGGTTTCGCGGTCGCGCATTTCGCCGACGAGAATTACTTTGGGAGCCTGACGCAATGCCGCACGGAGGGCGAGAGAAAATGTCGGCGTGTCGCTGTGCAGTTCGCGCTGGTGGATGGTCGCTTTCTTGTGACGATGCAAGAATTCGATGGGATCTTCAATGGTCAGGATGTGATAAGCCTTTTCCTGATTCATTTTGTCGATAATCGCGGCCAGCGTGGAAGATTTGCCCGAGCCGGTTGGCCCAGTGACGAGCACGACTCCGTTGCGGAGTTGCACAATTTCCTGCAGCGTCGCCGGCAGGCGAAGATCTTCAAAACTGGGAATGTTGTCCGGAATAACGCGCATGACGATGGCGCAAGTTCCTCGTTGGCGAAAAATGTTCACGCGGAACCGCCCAACGCCGTTGATTCCATAAGACAAGTCCGCCGAACCATCCTGTTCGAGCTTGCGGATGGGGTGTTCGTTCTTGCCCATCAATTCGTAGGCAATCGAGCGGGTGTCCTCGGGCCTTAAAGACTCAAGCCCTTTGAATTTCAGTTCGACCAGCTGTCCGCTGACTTCCACTTGCGGTGCGCGTCCTGGAGAAAAAATCAAATCGCTGATGTGGCCACCGCTCTTAAGCATTGCGGCGATCAGTTGCGGAACGCCAAAGGTACGCTGCTTGGGTTCGGTGGAAATTTCTGGCGGCGCGTTAGTGACAGAGGTTCCCATGGTCGGTTGACTCGTGAAAAATTGATTTGCGGCGAGAGAGGGGACACGCCGTTGACCTAGGTAGTATAGAAGCGTGTGTGTCCGAGCACTGGAAAAGCAAATCTCAACGTGGCGTGATGATTAACGCCGCGATTTCAAAGGAACAACAGTCGAAAAACGTCATTTAGCATCGGAAAGCACGAGAGAAATCTCTTGGCCGGAATTCGCGCCGTCCACGTGAACCGAACTGCAATCCGCTACGATCCAGTCAGCGCCAGCCTGGCGTAAGAAGTTGTCCTGTTCGGTCGTTTGCAGCGCAATAACGCGCGTGCCCGCCGCTTTTCCCGCTCGAATCCCGGCCGGTGCATCCTCGAACACCACGCACTGTGCCGGCGCGAAACCGAGAAGCTTCGCGCCCTGCAAAAAAGGTTCCGGATGAGGTTTGCCATTGGTGATGTCATTGGAGGTGACCAGTTTCGCAGGAATCGGAAGGCCCGCAGCGCGCAGCCTTACAAGCGCAAGGCGTCTGGTACACGACGTCACGACCGTCCATTTTTCTGCGGGCAGCGCCCGAAGCAACTCGGCCGCTCCTGGAAGCGCGACAACGTCTTCCAGGTCTTCGATCTCCATGCCCTCGACGATTGCGTTTTCCGCCGCGTGATCCGCGTTGGGCAGCAACTCTCGAATGGTTGCGAGACTCGGGCGTCCGTGAGCCTTGCGGACGGTTTCTTGTGGGTCGAATCCGTGCTTATTTGCCCAAATTGTCCACACGCGCGCGACCGCGGGAGTGGAGTCAACGAGAACGCCGTCGAGATCAAAGAGCACGCCTCTGCATTGGATCGTGGCCATGTGAAATGATAGCAATGGAACAGTTCAAGAATAAAAGCAGGGACGTTTCTACGTGGAAGCTGACATCAAATAAAGCGCCGACACGCAATTATGGTTCTAGTTCCACCTGGTCAACGAAACACCACATCCAATTTTCGCCCGGCTCGATGGATTGCATGATGGGATGTTTGCTAGCGTGGAAATGTTTCGTGGCATGCTTGTTTTTAGATGAATCGCAACAGCCGACGTGTCCGCATTCGCGGCACAGACGCAAGTGAACCCAGCTGTCGCCCATCTTCAGGCATTCTTCGCAGCCTTTCGTGTGGGGACGAACGTTCTTAATGTGGCTGGTGTGCGAGCAGACGGTACTCATGCTTCCTCCTTTTCTGTCGCTTCCGATTTATTCTGCGAGGCGGGGAATTTGGGCTGATTGATCGGTAAACGCACGATGAACTTCGTATCACCAGGTTTTGTTTTCAGTTCGATGTTGCCATGATGCTTCTGTACGATTCGCCGCACCGTGTCAAGGCCGAGGCCGGTTCCATCTCCAACGTCTTTGGTCGTGAAGAATGGATCGAAAATTCTAGAACGAATTTCCTCCGGTACGCCCGGACCATTGTCTCCGATTGCGACAACCGCGCAATCCAATTCGCGCCAGGTGCGAATTCGCAATTCACCGGAGCCGTTCATCGCATCAATCGCGTTGTCTATCAAGTTTGTCCACACCTGATTCAATTCGCTGCCGTAGGCGCAGACACGCGGAGTGTTCTCGTCATATTCGCGAGTAACGGTGATACCTTTTTTCAGCCAGTGGCCGAAGATTTTCAACGTATTTTCAAGGTCGTCGCGCAGGTTCACTTCCTGCATCGCCGCCTGGTCCATGTAGGAGTATCGTTTGATCGCGCCGACCAGCTCGCTGATGCGCCTGGTGCTGTTGTCAATTTCATGGATTAGGCCAAAGATCGTCACGACGGCTGCGACCCGCCGCAGTGCGTCGCCGATGACTTCATCACTGATAAACTCTCTCAGAGCCTCCATTTTTGCCGGGTCGGCCTTGGCCTCGGCCAGAGGCCCCGCGATTTTCCACGCCTCTTGCACGTTGTGGCTTTCCAGGCACTCGACAAGTTCTGCTTCGCGGTCGCTCAATTCCATGGGATTAGGATGCGAGTCACTTTTCTCCGCGACGTGATCCGTCACTTCTCGTTCGAACTGAACGATAACTTGTCTTTGGTCCGCGGTTAACGGGTGCTGCAGCAGCCGCAGGCTCGCACTCCGGACGTTGTCCATGGCTTCTTTCAGGCTCTTGGCGGCGCGCTGCGCTGCGGCTGCGGGATTATTTAATTCGTGCGCCAGTCCTGCGGAAAGCTTTCCCAGCGCCATCAATTTGTCGCGCTGCGTCTCTTCGCGTGTGGCTTCGCGGATGCGGTCGGACATAAGTCCAACCAGGCGTTGGCCGAGCAGCGGCATCCTGTGCAACATTTCCGGGAAGTAGTCTTTATGCAAAAGAAGTGAGCGTAAGGGCCGTACGATCCGCGCAGTCCCCATATATTTCGTGGACCGCGAAAACGGCAATAGTCCAGTGACCTTCGGCGCTCGTGCTATGAACAGTGGCATACCGGGTTCATCAGGGCGCTCGACGTGCATTTCGCCTTCGAGCATTACAATCAAGTGTTCCAGCGGGTCGCCTTCCTGCGCGACGACATCACCGGGATTCAGGCGCCTTTCTTCCATCCGCTCCGCAAGCCAGGCCAGATCTTCTTCGGGAAGATCGGCAAAAACAGCGCTCGTTTTCAAGTCGGCGACGATCTGTTGCAGTTGAGGGGCAATTGGCGGGCTGCTCATTTTTTACACCGAACCCAGGTACTGATGCACGAACTGCACTGCGTTGGCGCCTTCGCCGACACCTGACGCCACTCGCTTAATAGACCGGTAGCGCACGTCTCCAGCCACGAAAATTCCGGGAACGCTGGCTTCGAGCAACCACGGCTCGCGTTCGAGCGACCAGCTTTTCGGTGGCTTACCGGAGCTTAGTAAGTCCGCGCCAGTCAAAATAAACCCTTTTTCATCGCGCTCAACCGCCCCGTGCAGCCACTCGGTTTGCGGGGCAGCGCCGATAAAAATGAACAGCGAAGCCGCGGGAACTTTTTGCGTTTCTCCACTGGAAGAGCACAGGATTGAAATCGCTTCCAGACGCTCTTTACCAAATGCTTGGGTGATCTCGCTATTGAGTTCGACGTGGATATTCGGCGTCTCTTTAATCTGCTCCACCAGATATTGCGACATGCCAGCGGCAAGAGAATTGCCCCGCACCAGCATTACAATGCGCCGCGCGTATTTCGAAAAAAACATGGCAGCTTGCCCCGCGGAATTTGCGCCTCCCACAATGAAGACATCTTCGTCCTTGCAGGTCGCTGCTTCCGTCATGGCCGCGCCGTAATACACTCCTGCTCCTTGCAAAGGCTCCAGACCTGGAACGTCAAGCTTACGGTAGGCAACACCGGTCGCGATGAGCAACGATTTTGCGCCAATCTCCACGCCATCCGCGAGCTTCACGAATTTTGACCCGCCATCCACGCGAAGGGAGGTCGCCTCCTGCGGCGCCAGAATTTCCACGCCGAAGCGCCGTGCTTGCATGACAGCTCGTTGGGTGAGCAGGCTTCCGCTGATTCCAGACGGGAATCCAAGATAGTTTTCAATGCGCGAACTCATACCCGCTTGTCCGCCGGGAGCTTCGCGCTCGATCATCACTGTCGTCAATCCTTCCGAAGCCCCATAGACGCCTGCGGCCAACCCGGCAGGCCCGCCGCCAACGATCAGCAAATCATAAAAGGAAGTAGCCGCGCTGGTGCGCAAGCCAAGCTTCGCGGCGATTTCCGTGGTTGAAGGGTCCGAGAGCGCAGTGTTGTCCATGAAGATGGCAGTGGGCAGTTTCAGATGTTCACGTTCGGCGACGTCCAGAGCCTCCTGCACTTCTTTATTGCGTTCGCCCATTTCAGCGTCTAGCCAGCGGTACGGCACACGATTGCGCGCCAGAAAATCGCGCAGCGCGTACGAACGTGGCGACCAGCGGTGCCCCAGAACGCGAACGCCATCGAACACCGGACGATAACCAGCCTGCCAGTCTTCAAGCAGGTCGTCCAGAACGGGGTAGAGCTGGTCTTCGGGAGGATCCCACGGCTTGAGGAGGTAATGCTGAATGCGCGCCTTGTTGATGGCCTGAATCGCCGCATCGGTGTCGGCGTAGGCCGTAAGCAACACGCGTTTCGCTTCGGGATAGACCGCGATAGCCTTATTCAGGAATTCCACTCCGCTCATTTCTGGCATGCGCTGGTCCACCAGCAGTAGCGCTACAGCTTCATTGCGCTTTTTCAATGTTTGCAGGGATTGCAATGCCGACGCGCCGGAATCGGCGCGCACAACGCGGTAGCGATCAGCATATTGTTTTCGCAGATCGCGCTCTACGGCGCGCAGCACTTCTGGATCGTCATCTACGGTTAGTAAAACGGGTTTCGGCATGAGAGATCTTTCCCTGTGAACATTTGTTTAGTGCTTTCCGATACGCTTTGGATGCGGGCCGCGGCGAATTGGGTCACTGTTTTTTCGTCTCCGACTAGAGAGTTAGCGATGTAGGCCTTATCCGCTCAACCTTTCTTCACTCTTCTCGCAACCACAAAATCGGTCGTCGAATACGCCGGCAATTCGCTGGCGCAGTACGGGCGGCGTCTGCTCATGCACATCGCTGCAAAAAACCGCACGAGCCGCGCGCATCACACAGTATTATTCTTATACGAATTTTTACGCTATATGCACACGAAACTACAAGTAATGAAGTTTGGCGGGACTTCGGTCGGCGATGCTTCGTGCATCCGGCGTTCGGCGCAGATTGTGGCTAATGCTTTGCGCGAACATTCGGTGGCCGTCGTAGTTTCGGCGATGAGTGGCGTAACGAATAGATTGATCGACGCAGCGCACCAAGCCAAGCGCGGCGATCGCGAAGCCGGCAAAGCGCTGGGCGACGCATTGCGAAAGCAACACTTCGAAGCGCTTGCCACGCTGGTGCCAGATGAGCACGCCAGGCTTCGCGTGGAATGCCGCGTCGAAGAGTTACTTGCCGAAGGCGCGCGGCTGTACGAAGGGACGGCGCTTCTGCGCGAGCTAACCCCGCGGACGCTCGATGCCATTTCAAGTCTTGGTGAACGGCTTTGCGCGCCAGTTTTTGCGGCGGCGCTTTCGGCGCTGGACGTCGCGGGCATTCCGATCGAAGCCACCGAACTAATCGTCACCGATTCTTTTCATGGCGGAGCCGATCCGCAAGTTGAGCTGACGCGCCAACGCTCGCAGGCGCGCATCGGCCCACTCCTGGAGCATGGCCAGGTGCCCGTCGTCACCGGATTCATTGGCGCGACCTCCGATGGTTTGCTCACCACGCTCGGTCGCGGCGGATCCGATTATTCCGCCACGATTTTGGGCGCGGCGCTCGACGCTGAAGAAATAATCATTTGGACTGACGTCGAAGGAGTGCTCACCGCCGACCCGCGCCTGGTCGCCGAAGCGCGCACCATCCCGGAGATTTCCTATCGCGAAGCGGCCGAGCTGGCCTATTTTGGCGCGCGCGTCCTGCATCCCAAAACTCTGCGTCCGGTACTGCCGGCCAGTATTCCCGTTTGGATTCGCAACAGCTTCGCTCCGGAAAAGCCTGGTACAAAAATTACGCAACAAGGACGCAGCATTGGCGGCGGTGTCAAAGCCCTCACCGCGATTCGCGATGTCGCACTGATCAGTGTTGGAGGGCCTGGGATTGTCGGGGTGCCCGATGTTGTGGGTAGAACATTTTCAACCACGGCCCAGCTTCGCGCCGAAGTGCTGCTGATTTCGCAATCGTCGTCGCAGAATGACATCTGTTTCATCGTTGCCAAGGCGCACTCGCAGGCTACGCTTGAGGCGCTGCGCCGCGAATTCGCGCAAGACCTTGCGCATCAAGTGGTTGAACACATCACGATGGACCAGAACATCGCCATTGTTGCCGTCGTGGGAGAAAATATGCGCGGCACTCCGGGCGTAGCCGGCCGCACTTTTCACTGTCTGGGACGCGAAGGCGTCAACATCATCGCCATCGCTCAGGGCTCCTCGGAAACCAACATCTCTTTCGTAGTATCGGACGAATCTGTGAAAGCGGCGTTATTGGCCACGCACCGGGAATTTGCGCTACAGGGCGCGGCGCAACCTACTTGACTTAGTCCACAGACTTAGTTACCGCCGACGAAAATCTGACGAAGTATCCGGTGTGGCACATCTACTGCGGAAAGTGAAGTTAATGTTCAACGATCAACGCAACGGGAAACTAGAAAAGCGACTGGGTGCGATGTTCTTCTAACTGGTTTTAGAGCACAAAGAAACGCCAAGGTTGATGAACAGCGCCGTTTAAATGATTCAGTGCCCTGCGGAAAAGCTTCGACTTGACGCCCAAGCCATGCGAGCCGATGTGGAGATACGGACACTATCGTTTTGAATTTGATGTTGGGCTGAGTAAGCCGGAGTTGGTCAAGATGCTTTGGGGTTGCCAGGGATAGAAACGACAAGGTTCTAACCTCGCCCGCAAATGACGGGGCTGCTTGCGGGATTGCCGGAGCCAAGTCTGGTGGGAATGCGGAATAACCTTGGATCCGGTCGCGACCGCGAGCTTGATTGCCTCAGCCACCAGATTGTGGCGCTACGCGTCGTGACCGTACGGTCCTTCTTTTTTGGCCCTGGAGCGGAAATAAGCTGAAGAACATTGAAGAGATTTCTTGGGGTGCCTAATGAGACGGTCTTTGAACTATTTGAACGCGCCCTGGCCTTCAAACGCTTCTTGCTACGTTTCGGAAACCCGATTCTCAGAAGTTAGCAGAGCGATTTGACTACTTTGATTTTGGTGCTGCCCAAATCAGTTTCCCATCTGGCCCTGTCAAACGAAGTTCGGGCTCTGCACTGCTGCCAATTCGGATTGTGGCTCGCGGCTTTGCGTTTTCGTCATTAATTGACACTGACACCGACTTGTCTTGGCCGATCTCCATGACGGCTCGGTCTTTACCTTGGTCATCTGTCACCGAGAACCCGCGCTCACCGTTAGCTAAGGAGTATATGCAGGTTGCTTCGGATGTTTTTGAATCAAAACAAAGGATCATCGAACCATCATCCATCATGCCCAAGCCACCAAACTCATCACCCTTAGCGTCATTGAACTGAATACCATTTAACGGGCTCTTGCGTGGCGATGTTTTGCCGCCCATGGCCGGGCCCGGCACTGGTGCTCCAAGGCGCATTCGCGCTACGCCCGCACTGTCCACAATCTCCAAACTACGCACGCGCAGGGGCACTCCTCCAGTCGTTTGAAGGGTTCCAATTTTCCGAACGGTGGACTTCGGTTCGTCGAGCGAGCACCACCGTAAAGAAGGCGATTACGACCGTGAAAATCACAAGCGCGACAGTCAGACCGATAACCCATTTCGTTAGATTGCTGCCACTGGTCTCAAACTTTTGAACTGCCTCAATGTCTTGTAGGGCCAGTTCTGCCTTCAGACGCCGCATCCCGGTCTCACTGATTTGATTCATATGCGGCATAAGGCCACGCACTTCCTCCAGCGTCAACTTTGCTGAGTTGGTTCTCAGGCGGTTATCCGCGTCCTGCCAGCTATTGAAGGTCATCGTTGAGGCTCTCCAATTTCTCTGAACAACACCCGAAACGCTACGAAGCCGATGGCTTGCCTCACCTTCGCCGCGCTCCACATGGCGTCTTCCATTTTTCGCAGTGTTCGATGTCTTGCTGCGCTGCTTCCGGTGTCGGGAACATGTCAACCAAGTACTCGCCCCACGGGTCAAGCACACGGAATTTCTTACCAGCACGTTTGATCTGATAATCGGGGTTCATGGCCTTTACTCCGACGCCACTATGCTCTAAGTGAGCTCGCGAGTCTTCCAACGCTAGTGTTAACTTTCATTTGGAAGTGAGGGAAAACATGAAAGGTAAAATAGACATGGCCATTGAAGCACTCAAGCAGCAAGGCCACACTGTTCGCACATACAATCGTGAAGGCACATTCTGGTATGAGATTGACGAAAGGATGCTTGCTTCCGCACAGGAGATGGGGGAACTTGCCGACCGCGTGTATTCACTTGCGGAATTGGAAGACCTGTTCAAGAAACGAAACGCGGAAGAGCAAGGAAACAACTAGGGCTTAACAAAACAAACAAGAACAGCCCGGCCAACGTCCCATGTGATTGATCGGCGTGCTACGATTCGTGCACCATGAGTGACGAAGCTCAAAAGGTCTCTGTAGAAATTCCGTCCGAAGTCTTGAAAGAGGTCTCGGCAGCGGTGGAAAAGGCAAAGGCTTCATCGACGGATAACAATACTTTAGTCACGTTGCATTTCTCATGGGAAGCGGCTAGCTCGCTGGTACGGCTGCGCGAGAACATGACCGCGTTTGAAGAGTCGCAAGTCGCTAATTCGCATACGGCGGTGGATAGATTCATCAAGACCAGCGAAATGCGCGTTGCGTTCTACGAAAAATTGATTCTCCTTGCTGGTGGCAGTTTTGCGCTGAGCCTTACATTTTTGGGTTCCCTGCATAGAGCCGCTGCTCCAAGCCATCCTTTAGCTGCAATGGGAAGACTAGAAACCGCATGGGTTCTGTTGCTATCGTGCATCGTCTTTAGCTGGCTTCACAACTTGCATCGGTACGCAGCGGTAGACTACATAACAGCCGCCAACGCAACGTTCGTATCGGCCATGCAGCACACGTGGTCAAGCAACTTGCTCTCACGGGCCGCTGCTTTGTTCCGAGCAGCAGAATCACCTTCGATCGGACTCAGCGACGGAGTAAAAATAGCTGCTGAGGCTCTCAAAGCGCTGTGTCCGGTGACGTTCGGGTGCGTGGACTTCATCAGCCGCTGACCACAGACGCCACGGTTGCAGCGGTGCAGGAAGTCATGAAAGGGAAGAAGCCAGACCGCAAACCGTTTGCCCGAAGCCGCGAAGACTTTCCGCTGCGTCAGTTCGTGACGTGCGCTCGGTGCGGGCGGAGTCTGACTGGCGTCTGGTGAAGAAGAAAAAGTACAGCTTCTATTTTTGTTACAACCCCGCTTGCCGGGCCGTCAGCATTCGGGCCGAAGAATTGACCCGGCAATTTGTAACGCTCCTAGAGATGCACCAGCCCACACAGGAAGCATTGCTCAGCGGGCACTTCAGTGAACTGGCCGCGACGCGTTGGACATCGATGCGGGACGCCTATGCCGACACATCACGAAGGCTCACGCAGAGAAAGTTGGACATCACCACGCTGAGCAATGCCGCGCTTGAACGGTTGCTGCGTGGAACGATCACGGACGCGCAATATAAAGCCTTCGTGGAACCCAACACGCGTGAAGCCGAACAGATCGAAGAACAACTTGCCACGCTCGCCCAAAAGCGCGTCACGCTGGAAGAAATCACCAAGCAGGTTGAGGCAGAAGCGATTGATCTGGCTGGAACGTGGAAGGGTGCGACGCTGGAAGACAAGCAGTCCCTACAGCGAAGCCTCTTCGGAGCACGTCTGGCGTATGACCCGATTCAGGGCTTTTTGAACTCTCAAAATTTTCTGCTGATGGAAAAGTTAACCGCGTTTCTTGTTGAAGGCGCTAGAGATAGCAGCGTGCTTGAAAGATGGGAGAACGACGCGGGGTTGCCAAATGAGGAAGAAAGTCCAGTTGGGGTGGGAGACGGGGATTGAACCCGCGACATTCGGTGCCACAGACCGACGCTCTACCAGCTGAGCTACTCCCACCACCGATTGACAACAAACAGTTTACGCTACTTTTTCCATGTGCAAAAGAGGGTCAACTGGGTTTAGCGACGATATGAGAAGCAAGGCTGTTGCTGCGGCTATCGCTGGGTATAGGTAAAAGGAGAGCCATGAACGAAGAATTGAAACGGCTAGTGAAGAAACACGGCGCGAAGTTTGAGATTCAACTACAAGCCAATCCCCGCGTGGCAAGAGTGGTTGTCATAGTCAACGGCACTAAGCCACCCTACCCTTCGATGGACTTCGAAGTTTCGGGCAGTGAACCTGATGAGCAAGTATTTGAAGAACTCCGGCTGGCCACGATACAAAGTGGGCTGGCAACCGAGAAAGACACATTCGCATTCGTGAGCTTTCGAGGCAACGGACAGCCAAACTAACCGCGTTTCTCGCTGTTTAATCGAACTGTCAGACTGGCAGGCTCTATAGTTTGTAGATGCCCGTAGAACGCATTCCCAGCCCATTACGGCCACGATCCATACTTTTACTATATAAAATACTTGGCGCTGCAAAGTATGAGCGCGGTTATTCTTGCGCGTGAACGCCTCAAACCAAGCCCAAACGAAGTAAATCGAAGTCCCTTACGATGCCATCCCGGTAACAACGTTTGAACAATGTGCAGTTGCTTCGATCCTTCCCGCCATATTATTCCCCTTTGTTCCCTTCGTTCTGGTATGCGGGCTTTTGCACACTATGCAGCTATGTCTGTTTTGAACGTGTCGGCGGGTGGAACTTCCGAGTTCTTCCGTGGCGCGTTGACTGGAATAGCGTTTGGCCGGAGTTTTGGCCTATGTGGAAGTGTTTATGTGCAGGGCCGGAAGTACCTTTACTTCAGGGCAGGGATAACCTTGGCAGCGGTCCCCCCAAACAGCAATCAGGAGTTGAATCGACGGAGAGAGGCATTCAGAATTGCTCTCACAATGGGTAAGGAAAGAGAGTCGAGCCTAGCCGACGGTTATTTGTACCGTTTCGGTTCGTTCGCGCTGGATTCTCGGAAGCGCACGCTGTGTCGTGCCGATTCACCTGTCCCTCTCACCCCTAAGGCCTTCGACGTCCTTCTCTTGCTGGTGCAAAACCCCAACCGTCTGATCACCAAAGAGGAATTGTTGCAAGCCGTGTGGGGCGACACGTTCGTAGAAGAAGGGAATCTGACCCAATACGTCTCCCATTTGCGCAAGGCGCTGGGTGACAACTCGGAAGACACTCGCTTGGATCGTCACCATTGCTCGAAAGGGATACCAGTTCACGGCGGATGTCACGGTTGCCGAAACGGCAGAGGCCGCAAAACATGCTGCGGTTCAAGTCCCGACCGTCGAGAGGCCCGCAGATGAGGCGGTTCCAAAAGCGCCAAAGAACCGGTGGAACGCTGCGGTCCTGGGTGCGTCTACCGTCCTTTTGGCGGTCGTCTGTTTTGCGTCCTGGCGGCACTTTGGGGGCATGCCGCCACCATGGTCGCAAAAAATCATGCTCGCCGTACTGCCGTTTGAGAATCTCACTGGCGATCCCAATAAGGAATATCTTGCGGACGGTCTGACCGAGGAAACCATTTCACAGTTAGGCAGGCTTAACCCGGAACAGTTGGGTGTGATCGCGCGAACGTCCGTCATGGGATACAAGCACAAAAACGAACGCCTGGACCAGATTGGACGCCATCTTTCTGTGCAGTATGTGCTGGAAAACAGCCTTCGCGAAAGCGGAACTCACCTACGCCTTACGGCTCAGCTGATTCAGGTGAAGGACCAAACGCACCTGTGGTCCCAGGATTACGACTACCTGGCGAAAGACATCCTCAATGTCCAAGACGATGTAGCCAAGGCTGTTACGCACGAAATCCGGGTGCGTTTGACTTCGAAAGAGCAAGCAGAGTTGGCCCAGTCGCACCCAGTTAATCCGGAAGCCTTCGATGCCTACTTGCAGGGGTACTCCTTCTTTCAGCGGAACACCGACAAAGATACGGAAATGGCAGCAAAGTATTACGAACGGGCGACCCAACTTGATCCCTCCTATGCTTTGGCGTGGGCCGGGTTGTCTCGGGTACGCAACTGGCAGGCCAACACAGGCGTTATTCCCGCTGAGGAGGGTCACCGGCTTGCGCGTGAAGCAGTCGAGCGAGCCCTAACGCTGAACCCTAATCTGTCAGAGGCCCACGCCCAAATGGGACGGATTAAGCGACAGGTCGATTTCGATTGGGCTGGAGCGGATGATTCCATTCAACGGGCGATTGCTCTCGAGCCCGGAGATTCCGACATTGTACGACTGGCGGCTGGATCGGCAGCCATTCTCGGCCGCTTTGACGAAGCTCTTCCATTGAATCGCCGAGCCGTTGACTTGGATCCGCTCAATGCAGACAGTTGGGAACAGCTTGCAGAGACCGAGTATTTCATGGTGCAGCTAGACGAAGCTGCAGGAGATCTCAAGAAGGCCCTTCAACTGAGTCCTGATGCTTGGCTCTCCCATGTCATGTTGAGCCAGATATACATCGCTCAAGGGCGGCCCCAAGATGCTTTGCCTGAAATCGAGCTAGTACGGTCTGATCTCGTCCGTGCGTTTCTGTATCCGATCGCGTACTACGCTCTTGGTCGCAAAAAGGAGTCGGACGCCGCATCGAATGAGTTGGTTACGAAATACCACGCAGATGCTGCGTACCAGATCGCCGAGATTTATGCGTTCCGGAACCAGTCCGACGAAGCATTCGAGTGGCTGGACCGAGCTTATGCCCAACGTGACGGCGGTCTGATCGGAACGAAAGTGGACCCCCTCTTGAAAAGCTTGCACAAGGACCCGCGATATGCCGCGTTCTTGAAGAAGCTCAACTGCCGAATTGAGTTACGTTGTTCTATTTATTTTAAGAGCGATTTGTGGACGGGAGCCCTCAAGTCCGGTTTAACGCGGAGAAATGCCGCGATTTCTGGGAGAGATAGAAGTGGTTTGCTGGGATGCGGAAGGGGTCAACAACAGGGGGTAATTTAGGATTTTAGAATTGCAAGATAAGCGGTGCCGAATCAGCGTGTTGGGTTATTTTACAGCACAAGCCACAGACCGACGCTCTACCAGCTGAGCTACTCCCACCGCACTTTTGTAGTTTACCGCGACATCCAGCCACTCAAAACAGCCGTCGAGTCAGGTCACTCACCGGTCTGGATTTTGCTTAATCCGCCACTCTCTTTGCTAACTAGCAACCACGCGCGTTTCTCTTCCGCTGGCGCTTGCAACCGCTTGTTACACTCGCTGCAGGAATTGCGTCCCCGCGCATGAGCCCCCAATGACTTCGCATGAGACCGATCGTCGCCATCTCGAGCGGCAAATCCTCTATGCGCGCCCCATCATTATTTTGCTTTCCATTCTTGCAATTCTGGAGTGGCCTTCGTCGCCGGGCAGTCATCGCTGCCGTGTTTTTCTCTTCGCGTATCTTTTCTACAGTCTGGGATTGATCGTAATTGATTTTGTCCTCAATGGGCGGCGCGAGTGGTCTGCGCCGCTCGCGATCGACTTCGTTCTTATCCTGATTCTCATTTATCTGAGCCCCTTCGCCGTGCCGGTCTGGTTTCCATTTCTTTTCGCGTCATATGCGGCTGGGAGCCGCTGGGGACTGCGTACCGCGATGCCCATAGCCGCAGTGCTGGCGTTGGTGATCACCCTACTCAACGTCTTGCAGCGCGAAGCGCACGGTTTCCATCTCATCACGTGGATCGCGATTGTCGCGGCGATGTTCGCTTCCGGCGCGGGCCTGGCGTTTCTAGGCGACCGCAGCAGCCGATTCGCTTCGCAAAGCCATTTTCTTTCTTCCATCACCGCCACGATGCAAGTCGAACAAGGCCTCGCGGAGTCGCTGCGCCTCTTTTTGGAAGAACTCGCGCAGTCGTTCGAAACCGAGCAGGCGTTTCTCCTTTTTCGCGACATGGATTTGGAACGCATCTTCCTTTGGCGGTTAAAGAGCGGCGAAAGTGAACGCCTGTCGCCAGACAGCTTCCCGCTGGCCCGCGCGGACGGTTTTCTACTCGACGATATGGACGCCGCGGTTTGCTGGAATTCGTTACAAGGCGCCGGTTCTGGCTTCGGCTGGGATCGCCGCAATAATCGCGCCATCGGTAACCTCCCGCGTCTTCCCGGCACCACGCAGCAGGAATTTGGCATCCGGTCTTTCATGACGGTGGCATTCGACCAGAATGACAAGCCCGCGGGCCGCTTGTTCTTGGTGAACGGCAAGCGTCCGAACGGTCCTTTTCACAAGGAGGATCTCGCGTGGCTGGAACGTGTGGCACTGCACGTTGCTCCGTCGCTGGAAAATGTTTTTCTGCTCCGCCATTTGCGCGCCCGCGCCATTGAAGCGGAACGCTCCCGTATCTCGCGCGACCTTCACGATGGCATCCTGCAGACGCTGCTCAGCATTGAAATCCAACTGGACGTTCTTCGCCGCCGCGTGGCGTCATCCCCTGACCATGCCGAATCGGCGCTAGCCGGCCTCCAGCAAACCGTGAGAAACGAATCCGCCGAGCTTCGTCACTTCGTCACCGACCTGCGTCCGGTTCGAGTTCAATCCGCCGATCTGGTTGACCTGATGCGTGGTTTTGCCGAGCGCTACCGCAACGAATCCAACTTAGCTCTCGATTTATTGCTGGATTCGGCCGATTTGCGCGCTCCGGACCGCGTCTGCCGCGAGGTTTTCCAGATTTACCGTGAAGCACTCAACAACATAAAAAAGCATGCTAAGGCTACTCATGTCGTGGTAAAACTCTCACAGGACGACAGCAGACTGCTTCTAGTCGTAGACGATAACGGCGAGGGTTTCAGCTTCGCCGGGAAGTTTACTGGGGATGAACTGGACCGTCTCAGGCTGGGTCCGATTTCCATCAAGGAGCGCACGCGTACCGTCAACGGGGATTTGACTGTGGAGTCGAATCCGGGACATGGGGCGCGTCTGACGATTGAGATTCCGCTGGGCTGACGGGTCGGGGCTTTCAGGGTTTGTCTTACAAACCCTGAACAAAAAAAGGTTTTCAGGGTTTTGTCTTACAAGCCCTGAGTTAAAAAGGTTTCAGGGTTGTTTTTGCAGGCCCTGACATAATTATGGCGAAGACAAAACAACAGATTCGGGTTCTGATGGCGGACGATCACGCGATTTTCCGCGACGGCTTGCGCAAACTTCTCGATGGCGACGAAGAAATGGTCATCGTCGGCGAAGCGCAGAATGGCGCCGAATGCATCAAGCTGCTTGCCAAACTAAAACCAGACATTCTTCTGCTCGATCTGCGCATGCCGGACAAAGACGGCCTAGCCGTTCTCGAAGAAGTGAATTTTGATCAGTTGCCAACGCGCGTTATTGTACTCACCGCCGCCGAAGACGATCGCGACGTCGTCCGCGCCATGCGCCTCGGCGCCCGCGGAGTTGTCCTAAAACAATCCGCCACCGATCTTCTCGTCAAGAGCATTCAACGCGTGTACGCCGGCGAAATCTGGCTCGACAATCGTATGACTGCTGAAGTAATGAAGGCCTTCTCGAAGTCCTCAGAATCCGGGCCGCGCCGCGAAAAGCCGCTGCTCTCCGACCGCGAAAAAGAAATCGTTCAATTGGTCGCGCAGGGCTTCCGCAACAAAGAAATCGGCGAAAAACTTTTCATCTCTGAGCAAACCGTAAAAAATCACCTGCACAACATTTTCGACAAACTCGGCGTATCCGACCGCCTCGAGCTGGCCCTCTACGCCATCCACCACCGCCTAATCGACCACACCTAGCCAGCTTTTTGCTTCGTAGTTGCTTTTGTAGCGGCCACCTTTCAGGTGGCCATCTTGTCGTCGCCGGTAATCTTCGTAGTGGCCGGCCTTTAGGCCGGTTCTTTTCCCGCTGTCTACTCAGCAGGCTTCGGCCACGGCGGCTGAACCAGAACCGGGATGGCAGCCACCGCCGCAGCGGCAGGTGCCTTGAAGGCAAGCTGTTCCTCCAGAAAAGCGATACGATCGCGTGTAGCTTCGGCGTTCAGTGCGTGCGGCGCTTCATAAATCTTGAGCCTCTTGGGCTCGCTGACGATTTGGAACTGGCGCTTCGCCGTTTCCGCCTTCAAAAACGGCTCGTCTGTCGCGTACTGCAAAAACATAGCGGCAGGCGCGGCATGGGATACATATTTCCCCGCGTCCATCCACGCAAATTTCGTCATAAACGCGTCGAGTTTCTCCGGCCCGACTTGCTGCCGGTATTCCTGAAACTCTTTCGTTGTTTTATCAACCTCAATCGAAAGATTGCCCGCCATGATCACAAACGCTTTGAAACGCTTGTCGATTCCGCTCAGGAAGCCACCGGCAGTCGCGTCACAGCTATGTCCGACGTAAGCGATGCGTTTGGGATCGACATCTTTACGCGCGACAAGAAGATCAGCGCCCCGTCGCAGGTTAACGTCCTGTTGTACCTCAACCGCGATCTGCTGTTCATTCATTGGCGCGTTCTCTTCCACGAAGCCCGGATGCACGGTCACATGGTCAGGCAACAACGAGAGAACTCCGGAATGTGCCAGAACGATCGCTTCATCGAAAAACTCATTGCGGTTCTTCTTCTCTGATCCGGGCATGCACCAGTGCCCATAGATCACCGCTGGAAACGGCCCTTTTCCACTGGGCACCACGAGATAGGAAGTAACCACGCCGCCGTTAGGCCCAACTGCCGCGCTTCGATCGCCGACGGGACTTGCGTAGGTAACGTCGTAAATTGTTACCCCATCACGCTCTTGGACTTCTGCCTGCTTAATATTTAGAGGCGCGCTTTTGTCATAATCCCAATGGCGCAGCAGTTGGTTGTAGTCCTGCTGGGCCAAGGCGAGAGACACCAGCAATAGCGCCAGACGGATCGAAGTCTTCATGCTCAGCTCCTGGCATAACCAACCCAATATACAACCACAGGCGGCCTGATCAGGAAAAAGAAGAACCAATTCCTTTTAATTTTTGTGAACTGCGATCGGTGCTGAACGACGCTGCTCGAGAAGATTCAATCGCTCGCGGGCTTCTGTCAGCCCAGCATTTCCTGCTAACGCCTTTCGATACTCGGCCTCCGCCTGGGCTGATTTTCCAACCGCTTCCAGCGACTTTCCCGCCATCAAAAACAGTTGCGGAGCTGGCCTCAGTTCGGTAGCGGCCATAAAATCCGCGCTGGCCTCGTCATATCGGCCCAAATTGTAAAACGCCTGTCCGCGTCCCGCGCGTCCGGCAAGCGAGTCCGCCTGCATTTCCAGCAATCGCGAAAACGCCTGCACCGCCTGTTCGTTTTCGCCCAGGTCCATGTACGCCACCGCGAGGCTGTTCAGTGCCCGTGTTTTCTCCTCTGCTGTCGCGGCAGTTCGTACAGCCTCTTGTAGTTCGGGTACCGCACCCGAATTGTTTCCACCCTGCGCCGATGCATATCCAATGTTGAAGTGCGGAATGAACATATCTGGCGCCAGCGACTCGGCAATTTTGAAATGTTCTATCGCTTCGGCGGCATGGCCGGTGTCCAGCAACGCCGCCCCAAGATTCGTTTCAATTCGCGTGTTTGCGAAGGGGATAACTTCGCGCGCGCGCGTGCACAGCGTCACGCTGTCATGCCAGTAGCCGGTATTGATCACCGTGACTGCGGCCAGCGCAACCGCTACCAGCGCCGCCACAGTGGCTTGCGCAGCCTCTGGGACGTGCCATCGTTCCGCTGCTTCGCTCAGCTCCCAAACGATCATCACAAACAGACCAATCAATGGAATGTAAGCGTAGCGATCAGCCATCGCTTGCAGGCCTACCTGCACAATTCCAATTACCGGAAGCAATGTCACCACGAAAAGCTTCCATCCGAAGACCAGGTGTCGGCGCTTGCGATATCGCCAAACCAATGCGCTGATCGCCAGCAGTAATATTGCGGCGGCCAAAATTTCCCACCCTGGCAGCCGGTTTCCGGGATGCGGGTAATAATACGAAATGCCGCTCGGCCAAAACATTTTGCCGATATATTTTGCGTAGGAAACGATTGCGTTTCCCAGGCGTTCTTTCAACGTCACGGCGGCGGTGCTGGTCGTCGCCTGGCCGCGGTGCTGTGCCACAACGGTGATCCACGAACTCGCAATGCTCATCGCGAACAGTGGGATCTTCTCGACCAGCAGTTTGCCTAGCCGTCTCCAGACCAGACGTGTGTCGCTCGCCGAAAAGGGAACTGGCAAACGTTCCAGTGGCCAATAATCCAGAATCAGCAGTACCAGGGGCAGCGTTACCGCCATCGGCTTTGACTGCAATGCCAGCGCGAAGAAAAATACCACCGCCAAATAACGGAGCCTCTTCTGCGCGTAAGCCGGCTCTGGCGTCCGCGTGTACCATCCATAGCACCCGACCGCCAGCAACGAAAACAACATGCTCAACAAACTTTTGCGCTCGGAAACCCATGCAACTGTCTCCACATTCAAAGGATGCAGCGCGAAAAGCGCCGCCACACAAAAACTTCGCCACCGAAAACCAGTCGCCCTGTTAAGCAACAAAAATAACAGCACCGCATTGATCGCATGCAGCACTACGCTCACTGCGTGATGCCCGGTCGCGTTCAACCCAAAAAACTGGCAATCCGCCATGTGCGAAATCCAGGTTAACGGGTGCCAGTTAGCCGCCTCAATGCTTCGAAACGCCCACCCGACATTTCTCCAGCTAAGACCCGCTTGCACATGTTGGTTCTGCGTAACGTAATCCCGGTCGTCAAAGTCAACGAATCCGTTGCGCGTCGCCGGGTAATACACTGCCGGCGTCGCCAGCCCGAGCAGCACCGCCAGCGCCCAGACTGGCACACGCCAGTGGACACTCTCTACACGAACAGCAATCCCGTCTAGCCGCTTCATTTGAACGTCTTTGTGTATCAGCGGGTTTATCCCGCCGCTCTTTCTTTCTCATCATAATCCACGCATCTCCACCCAAGCCGCGTCCCTTGCAAAGTGTTCCTCGTCAGCACGCGCAATCATTCCCGGCGAACAGTGCCTGTCGAGATTTGGCGCGCGAAATCCATCCCGTAGCCCGTTTGTTCCACTTTTCCTCGATGTTCTAGTACCTTCGTACCGTCCGCTACCGAACATATTTTGTATCTCTTGGCCTATTGTTCCGTGTACCTGCTACAGCTACACTCATGCTTCATTCGAGGAGGTTCTGCCTTGTCAGGCTCAGAACGCCGTACCACCCAACGCTTTACCATGCGGCTCCCTCTTACGGTCCGTTGGACCACCGGAGCAGCCGTTGGGGAAACCAGCACGGAATCCCGCGACGTCAGCTCGCGCGGGGTTTACTTCTACCTCGGAAAAGATGTGAAAGAAGGTTCGCCGGTTGAAATCCTTCTAACGCTTCCCAACGAGATCACTCTCGCAGGTCCGGTTCGCGTTCGCTGCCTTGGCCGCGTACAGCGCACGGAATCCCGCGATGAAACGTCCGTCGGAGTGGTGGCCGCCATTGAACGTTACGAAT
>WNFR01002499.1_pt1 | contig 50407 bp, 36 predicted proteins | sample 5400221 | NCBI WGS metagenome assembly WNFR01 (sample SAMN13153357, study PRJNA577476) | soil metagenome | isolation source: 40 cm soil under Madrone tree | place: USA:California | collected 2016-06-14 | reverse complement strand
AAGTTCGTCGTCCCGCGAATGCCCATCGGTGTGCCGGCTACGATGCCGATGACGTCCCCTTTGCGCACCAGCCGTTCTTCCAGCAGGCGCTTTTCCGCGACCTTGGCCAGCCCGTCCACCTTTTGCACATCCTGAATGTTCCTGGGCAGCGCGCCCCAGATCAGCGCCAACCGCCGCCGCGTCTCCGCTTCCGGTGAGAACGCCACAATGGGCACGAGCGGCCGGTAACGCGACACCAGCCGCGCCGTGAATCCGCTGTGAGTGAACACCGCGATCAGTTTCATGTGCAATTCGCGTGAGGCGTGGCACACCAGCTCCGCGACCGTTTCCGCCACTTTCAATTGCTCCTGGGGCGCTGGCCGCGGAAATTCCCGGATGCTTGCTTCCGCTTCTTCGATGATGCGGGCCATCATGCCAACCGCCTCGACGGGATACTTCCCAGACGCGGTTTCCGCCGAAAGCATCACCGCGTCCGAGCCGTCGAAAATCGCGTTGGCCACATCGGATGCTTCCGCGCGAGTCGGCCGCGGGTTCTCCGTCATCGATTCCAGCATCTGCGTCGCCGTAATCACCGGACGCCGGAACTCCCTGGCGCGCGCAATAATCATTTTCTGAACCACCGGCACGCGCTCCGGATTCATCTCCACGCCGAGGTCGCCCCGCGCCACCATCACGCCGTCGGCCGCTCGCAAAATCGCATCCAGATTTTCGATCGCCTCTGGCTTCTCCAGTTTCGCGATCACCGGAGCGTCTCTCCCCGCGCGGCGAATCAACTGTTTCGCCAGCAGCACGTCCTCCGGGCGCCGGACGAAGCTCACCGCAATGTAATCCGCGCCGTGTTTCAGAGCGAAGATCAGATCGGCGCGGTCTTTGGGCGTCAGCGCGGGCACACGCAGCTTGATTCCGGGCAGGTTGATCCCCTTATTCTGGCCAAGTGCGCCGCCGTTCACCACTTCGCAAATGACGTTCCGGCCGCTGACCTTTTCCACCCGCAACTCGATCAGCCCGTCCGAAAGCAGGATGCGGTCGCCGCCGTGAACTTCTCGCGGCAGTGGAGTGAACGTCGTGTTCACTCGCGTCGAATCGCCCAGCACTCTTGCGGTGGTGATCACGAAGCGTTGCCCTGTGCGCAGCAGCACCGGTCCGCCGCCCGCCAGAGGTCCGGTCCGGATTTTCGGTCCCTGAAGGTCGGCGAGAATCGCGATCGGCTTTTCGTGCTCAACAGCGGCCACCCGCAGCATGGAAATGTTCTTCGCATGCTCCTCGTGCGTGCCGTGCGAAAAATTGAGCCGTGCCACGTCCATCCCCGCGCTCAACAAGCGGTCAATCATCCGCGGCGAATTGCTCGCCGGCCCGATCGTGCACACTATTTTGGAATGACGAAAGCTCATGCTCTCTCTTGCGGCAATATTTCCCGGCTGTTTCTATTGTCCACCGGTAGGCTTGTCACAACGGCTGTCTTTTTTCAATCTTCTCGATTCGATTCTTCGCTTTCTTACCGCGCAACCGCGAATTCCGCGATGACCCGCGCCAGTACGTCCACTCCCTTTGTGAAAGATGCCAGCGGAATCCGCTCATCGTCGCCATGCATCCGCCGCAAATCCTCGGCGCTCAGTGGGAACGGCAGAAAACCGTAGGCCTGGACGTCGTGCAGCCGCAATTGCGCGGAATCCGTGGCCACCGTGGACTGAAACGGCAGCACTGGCGCACTGGAAAACTCTTTCCCCGCAACCCTTGTAATTGTGGCATACAATCCGTTTTCCAGCGAAGACGGCGGCGCCGCCAGTCCCGCATCCGGCTGGATCTCGAAACGGATCTGCGGATCGTTCACCAGTTTCGTCAGCTCCCCCAGCAGCACGTTGATGGTGTCTCCCGGCAGCAATCGTATGTTCAGGTTGGCCCGCGCCTCCCCCGGAATGACGTTCGCCCGCACGCCTGCCGTCAGCATCGTCGGCGCTATCGAATCCCGCAGCATCGAGTTCCACAGCGGATTCGCGTCCGAGATCACTCTCTGCGCGTGTTCGCCACGGTCCGGTGTATCCAGCGAGCGCATCCATTTTGCCATTTCATCGTCTTCGATGGCCGCGAGCTGCTCGAAGTATCTGCGAACAATCGTCGTGAAGCGCACCGGTGCGGAGTAGTTCCCGATTTTCGCCACCGCCGCCGCCAGATGCACCACGGCATTGTCCTTCGTGGGCATCGAGGCATGTCCGGAGGTCCCGCGCGCGATCACCGTGACGTTTACGGGAACCTTTTCGCTCGCCTGCACCGCCACGTACTGCACCTTGCCGTTTTTCAGCAAAACCTCGCCGCCCTCATTCAGCGCAAACCCGGCTGCAAACTTGTCCCAGTATTTCGCGATCAGAATCTTGATGCTCGCGTCGCCAAACTGTTCTTCGTCCGCCGTCGCCAGGAAGATCACGTCGCGATTCAAGCGCGGGTTCGCGCGCTTCAGCGCGATGAACGCCGCCAGATTCGCCGCCAGCATTCCCTTGTCGTCGATCGCGCCGCGGCCGTACAGGTATCCGTCCTTTTCCACCGCTGCGAACGGATCGACCGTCCACTTCGACTTCTCCACCCCGACCACATCCATGTGCGCCACCAGCAGCAGTGCCTTCGAAGGATCCGGCGTCGCCGTGCTTCGCAGACGCGCGACCACGGCGCTGCGCCCTGGCGTTAAATCAAGAATTTCCGCCTTGATCCCCTCCTTCTCCAGGACCGCCGCAATGTACATCGCTGCGAGCTGCTCGTTTCCCGGCGGATTCGTCGTGTTGACCTTGATGAGGTCCGCGAGCCAGCCTTGTGCTTCCTTCGCAATCGCCGACGTATCCCCAATCGGCGAAGGATTCCCCGGGATCCCCGGCGCCCCTGCCGGCGCCACCTGCGCGGCAACCGGAAAACTTGCGGCTATCGCCAACGCCGCCCCTCCCGCCATCATCTGCACCATGCGATTCCAGTTCACGAATCCATCCTCCTCGGTATGGCCGGCCGCAACCCGGCCGCCTCAGTAAACGTTTTGTCTTAACTCTGCGTCATACTAACATGCAGGTGTGGGGCTTGGCCTCGGCGTTGGCGTTGCGTTGCTAAAATTCAACCGCTTCGTGGCCGCCATGTTGTCCCGCACGCAGGGGCCATCGCCAGTTTGAAGTTGTTCGATCGCAATCGAGGGGTGCACGATGAAGGCCATTTTTTCCGTAATTCCGCTCGCAGTTCTGGCGACCGCTCTGGTCTTGCCGCTGGCTGAAAATTCCGCTTTTGCCCAGGCCCCCACCGGCCCGCAGGGCGGCTCCCCGCCGCCGCAGCAGCAGAACCCGCCTCTGCCTACAGCACCGACTACGGCGCAGCCGCCGCCGCAGGCTGGCGTCACCATTGCCGTCGACGTTCCCATCGTTACCCTCGATGTTGTCGCCACCACGCAGCACGGCGACATCATCCCTGGTCTCAAGAAAGAAAACTTCCGCATCCTCGACGATGGCGTGCCGCAAACCATCACCAACTTCTCACCCACCGAGGCTCCCATTACCATGGTCCTCCTCCTGGAGTTCAGCAGCCGCGGCTATGGTGGCTTTTTTGCCTACGTCGGGAAGTATTGGTCCACCGCGCTTTTCCCCAGTTTGCAGCCGAAAGATTGGATCGCGCTCGAGACCTTTGATATGAAGACCCGCATTGAAGTGGACTTCACGCAGAACAAGGACGAAGTCATGCAGGGCCTTTACCGTCTCTATTTCCCCGGGTTCAGCGAATCGAACTTGTTCGACGCCATCCTTGAAACCGTGGATCGCTTGAAGGATGTAAAAGGCAAGAAATCCATCGTCGTGCTGTCCAGCGGAGTGGATACCTTCTCCAAACACACGCTCGATCAGACCATGAAGCAGCTCCGCCAGAGTGACGTCACGATCTTTTGCATCGGTTTGGGGCGGGCCTTTCAGAACTACGCGGAGATGAACGGTGGAATGGGCGGCATGGCTCGCATGAATTATTTGCAGGGGGAAAATCAGCTGAAAACTTTTTCGCAGGAGACCGGAGGCTATTCCTGGTTTCCTCAGTTCGCGGGTGAGATGCCGGACGTGTTTCGCAACGTCGCGGCTTTCCTTCGCCACCAGTACAGCCTCTCCTACTCGCCAACGGCCGGAGCGAAAGACGGCAAATTTCACAAACTTAAGGTGGAGCTCGTCGCACCCGATGGTGGTCCGCTCACCGTGCTCGACCAAAAAGGCAAGAAGCAGAAATTCCAAGTCTACGCCCGCGAAGGCTATCAGGCCCCCAAAGGCGGCGTCGGCGACTGAAAGGAGTTTTCAGTTTTCAGTTGTTAGTCTGCAAGTTGTTGCTGGATCGAAGCGTGTTGGCAACAAGTGGAAGCCATGCCCCATATTTTTTACTAAGAACTGAATACTAAAAACTAGGTACTTCAGTAGCCGCGCGCAAAATCGACCCGGTTGAACAATTCCCGTCCGTCAAACCATCTCTCCAGGAGCTCGATCAAAATCGCCGCCTGGCGATCCCAGAGCCGGTCGCTCACCCCGCTGGTGTGCGGCGTGATGAACAAATTCGGCGCCTTCCATAACGGACTCTCCGCCGGCAGCGGCTCCGTCTGCGCCACGTCCAGCGCCGCGCCGCCCAGCGCGCCGCTTTCCAACGCCTGAACCAGCGCGTTCTCGTCCAAGAGCGACCCGCGCCCGACGTTGATTAGTCGCGCCCCTGGTTTCATCCTTGCGATTTGTGGCGTGCCGATCAGGTGCTTCGTTTCTGCAGTCTCCGGCGCGCAAATCAACACGTAATCTGCATCCGGCAATGTTTCGCGTAATTTGGCAGCGGAAAATATTTTTTCCGCATGAGCGCGGTCCCCTTCACCGGATCGCGTCACGCCCCACACGCGCATTTCGAACGCCTTCGCTCGCTTCGCTACTTCTCGACCGATCGAGCCGTATCCCACAATCAACAGCACTTTCCCATTCAGCTCCGTCAAATGCTGCGGCTTGTCCCAAATCTGCTGCTGAGCCCATCGCACCCGGTCCTGTTCCCGCACCGAATCGGGAAAATTCCGCGCCAGCGCCAGCAGCAATCCCATCGTGTGCTCCGCCATCGGCACGGAAAAAATGCCGCTGGGATTCGTCACCATGATCCCGGAATCCCGCAGCTCCGGGTACATCAATTGCGCCACGCCCGCCGCCGTCGAATGAATCCACTTCAGCTTCTTCCCCTCCTTCAATTGCTCGGCGCGCAGTGAGTAACCCACAAAAATATCCGTATCCGGCAGCTCCGCCGCCAACCGATGGTAATTCGGCAAATGCAAAACGCGCATTTGCGGCCATCGCTTTCGAATGGCCTCCGCCATCGCCGGTTTCGGCCGCCACTCCGTAAACGGATGCCACACACAAATCACAAGTTTTGTTTCTGCAGGTGTTGTACGGCTCATGGTCAGGCTATGAAATGATGCGCAAATCCGTCCCCGTCATATCCGCGGGCCGCGGCTGCCCCAGCGCGCTCAGCATCGTCGGCGCAATGTCCCGCAGCGATCCGCCTGGCTTCAAGCGCAGCTTGTCATCATCACTGACGAGAATAAGCGGCACCGGATTCGTTGTGTGATACGTGTGCGGCCCCCCGGTCGCGGGATCGATCATCGTCTCCGCATTTCCGTGGTCCGCGGTGATAATCCACACTCCTCCGCGCGGCTTCAGCGACTGATATATCCGCGCGAGTCCCGCGTCCACCGCTTCCACCGCTTGAATCGCTGCTTCCAGTTTTCCCGAATGCCCGACCATGTCCGCATTCGCATAATTCATGATGATGGCGTCGAACTCGCCCTTCTCGATCGCTTTCACGACCGTGTCGGTAATTCCCGCTGCGGACATTTCGGGCTTCAAATCGTACGTCGCCACCTTCGGCGACGGCACCAGAATCCGCTCTTCTCCAGCGAACGGCTTCTCCACGCCGCCGTTGAAAAAATACGTCACGTGCGCGTACTTCTCCGTCTCCGCCGTCCGCAAATTCTTGTACTGCAGCTCCGCGAACACCTGTGCCAGGATGTGCTCCAGTTTTTCCGGAGCAATTACGTACTTCAGCCACGGCCAGTTCTTGTCGTACTGCGTCATTCCCACGTAAAACAGATTCTTCGGCCGCTTCGGATCAACAAACTTGTCGAAGTCCGGCGCCGCCAGCGCGTACGTCATCTGCCGCGCGCGGTCCGCGCGGAAGTTGAAAAAGATCACGGCGTCGTCGTCGTGGATCAGCCCCACAGGCGCGGCAGAAGCTCCGCTTCCCTTCGTCACCACAATCGGCTTGATGAATTCATCCGTCACGCCCGCTTCATAACTCCGCTCCAACGCCGCAATGGGATCATCCGTCCGCGTTTCCGCTTCGCCATGAACCAGCGCGCGATAAGCAAGCTCCACGCGCTCCCAGCGGTTGTCGCGGTCCATCGCGTAATACCGCCCCACCAGCGTCGCAATTTCTCCCACTCCCAGCTCGCGCATCTTCTGCTGCGACTGCCGCACGTAGTCCCGTCCGCTGTTCGGCGGCGTGTCGCGTCCGTCCATGAAACAGTGCACAAATACTTTTTCCACTTTTTGCTGCTTCGCCATCTCCAGCAGCGCAAATAGATGCTGAATGTGCGAGTGCACGCCGCCGTCGCTCAGCAATCCCACAAAATGCAATTGCCGCGTCCGCCCGCGCTCCATCGCTTGCTGAAACAGCGGCACGTTCTGCAGTTGCCTGTTCGCCATCAGCAGGTCGATCCGGGTAATGTCCATGTGCACGATCCGCCCCGCGCCCATGTTCATGTGCCCTACTTCGCTGTTGCCCATCTGGCCTTCGGGCAATCCAACATATGGCCCGGAAGTATGGATCAAAGTGTTGGGAAATTTCTGGATAAGTTCGTCATACGCCGGCTTGCGCGCTAGCGCGATCGCATTCCCCTTCGTCTCCGCGCGGTATCCCCACCCATCGAGCACAGTCAACACAATTGGTTTCGGTCGTTTTGTCATAGCGCGTCAGAATACACGCAATCATTTGCCGCTGTCATTCCGGTTCTTGTGGTTTTTTCTGGAACTTCGCCGCACGCAGCTTTTCTGGAGGGTGCGCATCGGCACCTGTCCTTTGGTCCAGTTAAGTCATTCATCGCCACTCGCATGGGGCAAACAGCGGAGAAATTTGCAACCTCTATAATGGATCTACTGGCGGAGGTGCACGTGACTCTTCCCATCGATTGTGATCTCTTCGGTTTTCTATGGACCACCGCAACGGTGGTTTTCGGAAGCAAGCCTCAATTGCGGCAGAACTCGCGCCCCATCCCGGTCCGTTACCAGAAGGAAGTCGTCGACGGCTCTGCCCTGTCCGTAGCGCAGAGAAAATATCTTGCGCCATTGGATTCACAACTCGAGGCATTGAATTACCGGCCGATGTGCACCTATCGCGTGACGAATTACGGAGCGAATTTGATTCGCGAGTATTCCAATTTCGCCGACCCTGCTACCTGCACGCTGACCATCGTGGAGGCACTAACCAACGTCAATGGCGTCAAGGGCGTGAGAAACAGCCACGTGGTCAATTTCATGACGCGCTTTTCGGGCGGAAAATGGCTCACCACTCGCAACATGGAGCTCAAGACCGTGATGGACACTCCCGAATACCGCATTGTTCAGGAGTGCCCGCACATCACGGATCTCGCGCAATTGAAGAAAAAGCATGACGCGAGCTCCGCTTCCCTGGGAACTCCGGTTTCACCGCCGCGCGATGTCGAGAGTCTCTTTGCGGAAGGCCAGATGGACCACGATCGCTTTTCCGCTTACCAGGTGCAGCGCGGTATCCTGCGGCTGAATCCGCAGGGAGATGCGTATCTCATCACGGACAAAGCTTTCAACCGCGGGATTCGCAATTTCTTCAATCCCTTCGCGCACCGCATCTCGCTCACGACTGCTCTTTTCTCCGTACTGATCGGCGCGGTGCTTCCTTTGTTCGGCATATTGAAGCTTGCGCCGGCAGTTGCAGTGAGGCTTGGTCCAACTCCGGCCATAGGCATCAGCCCGTCCACGCTGGCGATTGCGGCCTGTTACGCTTTGGCGGGAATCATTCTGGGTTTTATCGGCGAAGCGCAATCGTACGTCTGGGTGATGCTCATCACGTATGTCCCGGCGCATCTGCTCGGCGGATCGACCCTGGGCTGGTTTCCCTACAGCACCCTAACCTTCGGGATCAGTTATTTCGTGTGTCAGGCCAAGCGCAAGCGGCAGCTTGTTCTGCAATCGTAAGAACTGAAGTCTTTGGACTTGATTCGACGAGCCGCGGAATCACGCAGCAAATTCGCGCAGGGCGGCGAGCAGTCGCTCCACTTCTCCCATCGTGTTGTAGTGCACCAGCCCGACGCGCAAGACGCCGCCGTGCTGTTCCACTCCCAGACGTTCTGACAAATTCAAAGCGTAGAAATTTCCGTCCCAGGTGAAAATTCCGCGATCGCCCAGGAAGGTGGCGATCGCCGTTGGGTTGTGATTGCCTATCCGGAATGACAATGTCGAGCAGCGCTCGTCAAATCGTTTTGCGTCGGTAATGCCGAAGATGCGCATCCCCGGAATTGTCTGCAATCCTTCGATCAAGCGAGTCAGCAATCCGGTTTCGTATTGATGCGCCGCGTAATACGCCACTCGCAACGCCTCGCGGCGGTTCGTCGCTGTCGAATCGCAGTGCTGCCCCAATTCCGCAATGTAATCCACCGACGCGGCAATTCCTGCGATCAATTCCTGCACTTGGGTGCCTGTCTCCCAGCATTCGGGAGAAACATCCGTCGCCGGACGGACCTTGTATGGCTTGAATCTCTCCAGATGCTGGCGCTTTCCGTACAGCGTTCCCATGTGTGGTCCGAAGAACTTGTAGGGCGAGCAGGCCAGAAAATCGCAATCGAGCGCCTTCACGTCGATCAGCCCGTGCGGCGCATAGTGCACGGCATCGATGAACATCAGCGCTCCGGCCGCGTGCGCCAGTTTCGCAATCTCCGCAACCGGATTGATCGTTCCCGCCATATTCGAGGCATATCCGACGGCAACCAGTTTCGTCTTCGCCGTAATTTTCCGCTTCAAATCATCCAGATCCAACGTGCAATCACTCTCGCGAATATCGACCTGCCGGATCACGACGCCTTTTTCTTCGAGCGCCCGCCACGGCGCGACGTTGGCATCATGGTCTAGCGTCGTCACCACAATCTCGTCGCGGGCTTTCAGTTCCCTTCCGATCGCTCGCGCCAGCGCGAAGGTGATCGTCGTCATGTTCTGCCCGAAGACCACTTCATTCGAATCGCAGTTGAAAAAATCCGCCATCGCCGCCCGCGCCGACAGGATCGTTTCGTTGGTCCGGCGGCTCGTTGGGAATGCGCCGTAGGTATTCGCATTCGCAGTCAGAAAATAATTCTGTACTGCGTCCATGACCTGCTTCGGCACCCTGCGTCCATGACCTGCTTCGGCACCTGGGTCCCGGCAGGTCCATCTAAGAAAGCTGCCGCCTGCCCATTCACTTGCAATTTCAGGGAAGGAAATTGTTGCCTCACCCACGCGATGTCGAATGCTTTGTTCCCCGTCCCTTGCATGACTGGTGTGCTCATTTTTGTTTGCAGCCGTAAACCGGCCGATTTCTCCGAGCTGCTAGTTTCTCATACGTTTCGCAGACGTTGTAGGGGCGCAGCATGCTGCGCCCCTACAAGCGCGAATCCAACCCTAGCTCAATTCTTTTGCTTTGAAGACCTTTGCAGCATCCAAATTGGAAGCACTTTCTTGATGACACCGCGGCGCGCGACGCGCGATGTTTCCGCGGGGCGTGGTAGCATATCTGAAGTTGTTCCTCACTCATGCCGCTTTGGCGCCGGCTATAAATCAAATGGGCGGCCGCGAAGCGGCCAGCTCCGCGCCATGCTTCTCCATGAGGTGCTTTGTGCCCGAAGATATTCCGCCGACCGAGCGCACGCGCGTTGTGCGTGAATCGCATCGCGGCATCTACGACCGCGAAGCCATCGACAAAATTCTCGACGAAGGATTCGTCTGCCACGTGGGATTTTCCGTTGATGGCCAGCCTTACGTGATTCCCACGCTCTACGCGCGCGTTGGCGACGCGATTTATTTTCACGGTTCCGCGGCCAGCCGCATGCTCCGCAATTCGAGCCAGGGAATTCCCGTCTGCATCACCGTGACTCTCACCGACGGATTCGTGCTGGCCCGCTCCGTCTTCAATCACTCCATGAATTACCGCTCCGTCGTCGCGCTCGGAAAAGCCATTCTCGTTGACGCGCCGGAAGAAAAACTCGCAGCGTTGCATGCCTTCACCGAACAAATTCTTACCGGCCGATGGAACGATGCGCGCCAGCCCAACGAAAAAGAATTGAAAGCCACGAGCATTCTGCGCCTGCCGCTTACGGAAGTATCCGCGAAAATCCGCGTGGGGCCTCCCGAAGACGACGCACCGGACTACGCGCTGCCGGTCTGGGCCGGCGTGATCCCCCTCCATCTCGCACCCGGTGCACCAATCCGCGATGAGAAGTGTGATCCCTCGATTCCCACGCCCGCCTACGCGGCGCAGTACAAGCGGTGAACCATTGCTGACTTTACTCCCGCACCCGTGAATTCACCGCTCGCCTCGAAGCGCGCGATGCTCCGGCAGACGGGCTGGATGACGCGCTACTGCTGCACGGCGCGCAGAAAATCCGCAAGCAGGCCGTAGGCGGTGGCTTCAATGCCTGGATTGTGTTCGACAAGCGATAAACTGAATACATCCAGGTCAAATCGAATCGCCGAGCTCGTGCCCTCCAGATTCGCAAGCGGATCGGAAGCGAGCAGCAGTTCCGGCTGCACGGTGCAAACCACGGTATCGCCGCGGCGTTCCGCGCGGCAAACGAGCTTGTAACGCATCCCCGCAGCGCGCACGGAACGGATTTTTTCTTCGCTGAGACCGCGGATGCCGGTGCGCTGCACCTGCTCCAGTTTCACGGGCACGCCCATCAGCACAATTGCCAGCGCCGCGACCTTCACCGCCGCGTCCCAGCCGTCGAGGTCCGCCGCCGGATCCGTTTCCGCCACGCCCATGGCCTGTGCGCGTTTCACCGCTTCGTCGAACGAACGGCCTTTTTCAATTTCCGTGAGAACGACATTGGTCGTGGAATTGAGCACGCCGGAAAATCCCTGCAGAACGGTCGCGGGCAAGCCGAGTGGAAACATCGAAAAAATCGGAACGCCATCCATGACCGTCGCTTCGTAAAGAAACTTCTTCTTTTTTTCGTGAGCGAGAGCCGTGAGTTCGCGAAAGGCATGCACGATCGGCCCTTTGTTTGCCGTAATCGCGTGTGCTCCGAGTTCGAGCGCGGCCTTCAGGTGCTCGATTGCGGGGTGGCCGGTTTGCGCATCGAGCGAGCTGGCCTCGAACAAAACATCCGCGCGCGTTTTTTCGAGCCACTCGCGAACGTCTCGGCACGCCTGCGGCTGGGGGGCCGGCCAGTGGCCATGGAGGATGGCGAGGGGGCTGAGGCCATCGGAGTCGGCCACCCAGCCGGCGCGGCGCGTGGCCACACCTGTCAGCCGCCAGCGCACGTCATAGCGGCGGCGCAGATCGGATTCCTTGGCGATGAGCAAGCGCAGAAACGCTTTGCCAACGTTGCCAAAACCAACGATCGCGAGATTATAAGAAGGGATGGCCCCACTCTTTCTAAATCAATGTGCCGTTGCTGCCGTCAGTTTTGCAGCCGCGGAGGAGATCAGCACGGCTTCATCCTGCAAGACACGCGCGACGACAACGATTCCTTCGTCAGCCCGCTGCCATTGTTTTTGCTCGATGGCTTCGCGAACGGCGGGCACGGTCTTCGCCGCGTAGCCGGTATAAAAACCCGGGGCGTAAAGCTGGTGTTTGAACCAGGAACGATTGGGAAGGCCCTCGGCAGTCGTGAGTTTGCGCTCACTATTGATGAGCATCTTGTTGACTTCGGCGAGCGACGCGGAAGCTAGAGCTGCTCCGCCGTTGGCATTCGCTTGTTCCAGCGCCTTGCGGTATTCCGCGGCGCTGCGCGTGAGCGCATCCACGGCGTTCTCGAAGGGAGCGAAATTCAGGTGCGGCGGGACAGCTTCCGCGGGGGGCGGCACAAGTGGCCGCTTGGGGTCGTTGGTGGCCTTGAAAACGCCTTCTTCAATTTCCTTGTTGCGTTCAAGAATGTCGTCCTGCATTTTTTGCGAAAGAGCTTTCAGCTCCTTCAGGTAGGTCTGCACGGTGTCCGCGAAATCTCCGAACTCGAAAGGAAGCAAGTCCGCGTCCGCCAAACGCATCATGGCCATGCCGCCGGTCTGCGCGAGCGCGCGCCCGTAGACAAAATCGGTGTCGCTGAAGTGTGTGTACCAGTAGAAATCGTCGTAGATGGAATGGTAGATGCCGCCGTCGTCTTCCCCGCCGAATCCGATATTGAGCGAGGCTACGCCGTCGTGCTGGAGAAACGCGGTGTAGTCCGAGCCGGAGCCGAGCGCGGGAATGCGCAGATCAGAGCGCTTACGAATTTCCTCGCGCTGCTCCGGTGTTTTGGCTTTGGAAATTTCTCGAAGTTGCTGGCGTTTCCAAGCTGTTAGTTTTGTTTCCGGGTCGAATATCTCGTGGGCAATATCGTTGCTGAATTTTTCAAGCGTGTGCGACCCTTCGATGCCGAGATAGCCACGGCCGTTGCCGTCAGAATTGATATACGCGACGCCGTGCGCGCGCAATTCGTCATAGTGCTGCTCGGCCCACTCTGTCGAGCCCAACAGTCCGGGCTCTTCTCCGTCCCATGCGCAATAAATGATGGTGCGCTTCGGTTTCCAGCCGGACTTGACCAGCTCGCCCAGAGACCGCGCTTCTTCCAGCATGGCGACTTGTCCGGAGATGGGATCCTCCGCGCCGTTCACCCATCCATCGTGGTGGTTGCCGCGAATCACCCACTCATCGGGAAAAACAGAACCCGGAATTTTCCCGATCACGTCGTACAGAGGCTTGATGTCCCAGTTCGATTTCACTTTGAGATGAACTTTCGCGGGGCCGGGGCCGACGTGATAGGTGATGCCGAGGCCGCCGCGCCATCCTTCCGGAGCCACTCGGCCGGTCAGCGCAGCAAGCAGTGGCTGCGCGTCGGCATAGGATATCGGCAGCACCGGAATCTTGGTGATCGTGGGAGCTTCTTCCACCTTCAGGCGCTTGGCGTCTTTCGTGGCGCCAACTCCCGGCGTGAGCGGGTCACCGGGATAAAACGGCATGTCCGCGACGCTGCCGCGCTGCACTCCATCCGGCGGGCGATAGGCTCCGGCAGGGAATGTCTCGCCCTGGACAAATCCGTCCTCATGGGGGTCGGAGTAAATCAGGCATCCGATAGCGCCGTGTTCGGCAGCAACCTTGGGCTTGATGCCACGCCAGGAGTGGTAGTAGCGCGCGATGACAATCTTCCCTTGCACGGAAATACCCAGGCGCTCGAGCTGTTCATAGTCCTCGGGGATTCCGTAGTTGACGTAGACGAGAGGAGCGGTCACGTCGCCGTCGATGGAGTACGCGTTGTAGGTGGGAAGCTGCCCGGCTTGCTGATTCGATGTGGGATCCTGCGGAAGCGCAGGTTCCTGGAGCTTGGCGACAAACTTCGGACCGCCTTCGACAAGCTCAACTACGCGTTCCTTGGGCGTTGGAAAGAGAACGTCAAACTGCTCGATGTGCGTATCGAGGCCGAACTCCTTGAATTTTGCGGCGATCCATTCGGCGTTCTCTTTGTCGTAGGGAGAGCCAACGTGGTGCGGGTGCGCCGAGAGTTTTTGCATGTAAGAGCGGAGATTGTCCGGGCTGGGAATGGCGCGCAGTTTTTCTTCCCATTGGCGTTCGGCGCGGGAAGATTCGGCGGAGTAGCCGAAGAGAGGCTGCTCGTCGGCGGCGACGTGATTGCCCAAAGGAGCAAGCGAGATGCCCACAAAGAGAATGGATGCAATTGCGACGGATCGATTCATTGTTCCCCCGGAAATTGGAGGAGGTATTCTGCCTGAAGAGGGAGCAATTTGGAAACGGGGATGATGCGAATAGGAATATGCAGGATGGCTGGTCCAGGCCTATGACACGCCGGAGCGCCGCGACTCGAGTTTTCTTGTTCCATTTGCTGCGTGCGAGTTCAAACCAGGGTCTTTGACATGAGGATGTAGTGGCAGGGGACCTTGGCGGGCACGTCCGGAGCGAAAGGAGCGGTACCGGTTTCGAGGTAGCCGAGGTGGCGATAAAAAGAAGGAAGAGGCGTGCGCGCACTGACGACGCGAAGGTCGACGGCGACGCAGCCGGCCTGGCGGAAACAATTCTCCGCGGCGTCCATCAATTTGCGGCCCAAGCCAGTGCCCTGGCGCGATGGGTCCACACCGAGCAGGCCGAGGTAGCCATGGTCGCCGCGAAGCTCAGCGTAGACGCATCCCGCGAGGCCCGCGGCATCCTCCGCCAGCAAGAATTTTCCTTTCTCCACGTAGGCGCGGACACCGTCAGGGTTGGTGCGATCGCCTTCGATGAAGGGTTGCTCGACGCGGAAGGCGCCGTTGATCAGGCGAGCCAAGGCTTCCACGTCCGCAAGGGACGCTACGCGGAAACGCAAGGTGTCCTCTTGAGAAGTCGCTTTGGCGTCATTCATTTGGCATTGGCATTCTAACCCGTACCTCGATGATTTCCAGCTTGAGAGCAGGCTATTTAGAGCGTTGAACGGATCCCATTCCACTCAATGGCACATGGATATTGGTGCTAGAATCCGGCAAATGGAAGGCTCCATGAAACAAAAACATTCGTTCACGCTGCGTGTTGCGGTTTCAGCAGCCCTGGTGATGACGTCCGCCGCATCGACGGCGCAAGTGAAACCAGCAGAGACTGCGGTGCGACAGGAGTTCTTGAAGAAGCTTGTTGAAGCCGCCGTGGAGAGAGCGCAGCAGGCGGTGCGTTACGACCCCGCGTATGTGCGGATCCCATATCCAGGCGGCGACGTTCCGGCCGACACAGGCGTTTGCACGGATGAAGTGATCCGGTCGTATCGCGCAGTGGGGATCGATCTTCAGAAAGAAGTTCACGAAGACATGGAAAAGGATTTTTCAGCGTATCCGCGCAAGTGGAAGTGGTTGTCCTCTCATACGGACACCAACATTGATCACCGGCGTGTGCCGAATCTCATGGTCTTTTTCGGCCGCAAGGGAGAAACGATTGGAATCACGCAACGCGCCGAAGACTATTCCCCAGGTGACATCGTGACGTGGGATCTTGGCGGCGGCGTGCCGCACATCGGTATCGTTGCGGATCAAAGATCGCCGGCCAGCGGGCGATACATGGTCGCGCATAACATCGGGCGAGGGCCGAAGATCGAAGACGTGTTGTTCGGCTGGAAAATTACGGGCCACTACAGGTATTTCGGACCGCCATCGCCATCGATGCTCGCATCTCCTTCTGGCCAGCGGCAAGTTCGATAAAGAAGTCCTTGACCGAGAGCCCTCACTGGCTGAGGGCGACTTTGCCGTTGAAGCGGGCGGCGGAGCCGAGTTCCTCTTCGATGCGGAGGAGTTGATTGTACTTGGCGATGCGGTCGGTGCGGCTGGCGGAGCCGGTTTTGATCTGGCCAGCGGCGGTGGCGACGGCGAGATCGGCGATGAAAGTGTCCTCGGTTTCGCCGGAACGATGCGAAATGATGGAGTTGTAGCCGGCTTTGCGGGCCAGTTCGATGGCGTCGATGGTTTCGGTGACGCTGCCAATCTGGTTCAGCTTGATGAGAATGGCGTTGGCGATGCCTTCCTTGATGCCGCGGGAGAGGCGCGCGGTGTTGGTGACAAAGAGGTCGTCTCCGACAAGCTGGATTTTCTTTTTGGATGACTTGCTGCCGATGCTCTGCGTCAGAGACTTCCAGCCGGCCCAATCGTCTTCCGCCATGCCGTCCTCGATGGAAACGATCGAATATTTCTCCACCCAGCTTGTCCAATACGCGGCCATCTGCGCCGAAGTGTGCGTGGACTTGTCCGATTTCTTGAAAACGTAGTTGCCGTTGGCCTTGTCGTAGAACTCGCTGGAGGCGGGGTCGAGTGCGATGCTCACTTGCTGGCCGGGCTGGTAGCCGGCGGCGGCGATGGCTTCGAGAACGATCTGAATGGCTTCTTCGTTCGATTTGCAGCTCGGCGCGAAGCCGCCTTCGTCGCCGACGGCCGTCGAGTAGCCATGCTTCTTCAGCGCGGTCTTCAGCGCGTGGAAGATTTCCACTCCCCAGCGCAAGGCTTCCGAAAAGCTCGGGGCGCCCACGGGCATGACCATGAACTCCTGGAAGTCCACCGAACTGTCGGCATGCGCACCGCCGTTGAGAATGTTCATCATCGGGCAGGGGAGGAGATTCGCGGACGAATCCTTGGAATAGCGGGAAAGATACTTGTAGAGCGGTTGTTTTAGGGCGATGGCGGCGGCGCGGGCGGCAGCCATGGACACGGCGAGGATGGCGTTGGCGCCGAGCCGGGACTTGGTGGCCGTGCCATCGAGGGCGATCATTCTGTGATCGAGGGCGCGCTGGTCCGCGGCGTCGAGACCGGCGATGGATTTGGCGATTTCGGTGTTGGCGTTGGCAACGGCCTTGAGCACGCCCTTGCCGAGATATTTCGATTTGTCACCGTCGCGGAGCTCGAGGGCTTCGTGCTCGCCGGTCGAAGCGCCAGAAGGGACGGCGGCGCGGCCAAGCGCTCCGCCATCAAGGATCACGTCGGCTTCGACGGTGGGATTGCCGCGAGAATCGATGATCTGGCGGGCGTGGACTTTGACGATCTTAGTGGACATGGTTGTCTGTTCTCCTGGGTAGATGCGAATCGATAATTTTACAGAAGAATGTCCAGGAGTCACAGAGGCACGGAGAAATGAATCAAGATTTGGGAAGTATGGTGGGACAGTCCACTCTAAGCCGATTCGGGTTCTTCAATCAGGGATTCCTGGCGGACGACGACGACGATGCCGGAATCGCTGACATGGAAGCGGCGGCGGTCGGCTTCGAGGTCGTAGCCGATCTCGGTGCGCTCGGGGAGGCTGACGTGGCGATCGATGATAGCGCGGCGGATGCGCGAGTAGCGGCCGACATTCACGTGATTGTAAATGATGGAATCCGAGACTTCACTGTAACTGTTGACGCGCGGCGACGATGGAATCGAGGGCGACGCCCATGCGCTCCGGATCGGCGAAGACAAATTTTGCCGGCGGATACTGGTGCTGCCAGGTGCGGAGCGGCCAGGAAGTGTCGTAAAGGTTGAAGACGGGCGAGACGCTGACGAGGTCCATGTTCGCTTCGTAGTAGGCGTCGAGGGTGCCGACATCGCGCCAGTAGAGAGCGTCCTTAGCGTTTTCATCGACGAAGTTATAGGCAAAGACGCGGTGCTTCGAAATGATACGCGGAAGAATGTCCTTGCCAAAATCGTGGCTGGACTTGGGATCCTCGGAGTCCGCGAGAAGGATGGGAATCAGCAGTTGCGTATTGAAGATGTAGATTCCCATCGAGGCATTGCAATGCCCCGCGTGGTGCGGCGACTCCTTGGGAAGGGCGGGTTTTTCCTCGAAGCCCATGATGCGCCAATCCTTGTCGGTCTCAATGACGCCGAACTGCTTCGCCGCCTGGGGGGCGGCTATTTCGATAGTCGCGACGGTGACGTCGGCGGCGGAGTCGGAGTGCTGCTTGAGCATGCGGCTGTAATTCATTTTGTAGATGTGATCGCCGGAGAGAATGAAGACGAACTTCGAACGCTCACTGCCGATGGAGTAGATGTTCTGGTAGACCGCGTCGGCGGTGCCTTGGTACCACTGCTGCGAGACGCGCATCTGCGGTGGGAGGACTTCGATGTAGTCGCCAAGGCCTGCGAGGGGCGACCAGCCGGCGCGGATGTGGCGGTTCAGGCTGAGGGCCTTGTATTGCGTGAGGATGAAGACGCGGCGGAGATTCGAATTGATGCAGTTCGAGAGCGTGATGTCGATGATGCGATAGAGAGCGCCGAAAGGAACAGCAGGCTTGGCGCGATCGCGCGTGAGCGGCCAGAGGCGTTCGCCCTGGCCTCCGGCAAGGAGTACAACGATGGCATCCCGCATATCGGACATTGGTTGCCCCCGCGGTGCTGATAGAGAAGCGGCTCATTCTAACAACAGAAGCAGGGAAAAAGACAAGGGAGGCCGCTTCGAAGCCGGCGAGGGGTAACCAGTGGGCGAAAAGGCTCGTGGAGGAGCATCCCGATGCTACGCCTGGGGGCACGCGCCCAGTTTATTCCTATGTCAATAGAGTACACAGGTGGTTAGTAGGTGGGTTTAGTACCGCGGAAGGAGGTTAAAAAATGCAAAGATTCCTTGACTTGTAGGGCGGGAATTGATTAGAAGAAGCCAGCTACCTTTCTAGGTGAACCTGCGAAACGGACAATACATGCGATAATCAGTACCAGGGGCGGTGCCCGCAGCAGTACCCAGCCGGCCGCAGCATGACCGGCGAGAGGCACCGCAAGATACCAATCCGAACCGGATTGGGGGTGAATTAATAAAGTGGCTGAAGTCATCATCCAAGAGAGTGAATCCCTGGAAAATGCACTGCGCCGTTTCAAGCGCAAGGTGCAACAGGAAGACATCATCAAGGAAATCAAGAAGCACAGCTTCTACATGAAACCCGGCGAGAAGCGCCGGGCAAAAGAAGCGCTTTCGCGGAAGCGACTGCGCAAGAAGCAGCGGCGGGAAGCGGATTAAGAATTGGGGCGGCCCCGACCCGGTCGGGGTCGCTCTTCCGTTTTCCTCGCAGCTCGGCGCCGCACTTCCGAGAATCAGGCCCCCGTAAGGCAGAACGTTTGGGTTCGTGTTTCAGCTTCGTGCCCGCAGGCCCAAGGGATCCGCGCCCGGCGTCCCCGGATACTGGTCTCCTCAAGCATCTCGGCTCTCAGGTACAAAGTCCGCCCAAGCTCCTGCCCGGCACGGGACCAGGGGAGAGCGGCTCATGGAATATCACGATCGAGTGCTGAAGTGTTCGGAGTGCAGTGCCGAGTTCGTCTTCACAGCCGGCGAGCAGATGTTTTTCGCCGACAAGGGGTTTAAGAACGAGCCGAAGCGCTGCAAAGGTTGCAAGGCTAAACGGGCCGAGGGCGGTGGTGGCGGCGGTCACGGGTCACCTATGCGCTCGGAGACGAAGACGAATTGCTCGCAGTGCGGGAAGGAAACCACCGTTCCCTTCCGCCCCACGCAAGGTCGGCCGGTGTTTTGCCGGGAATGCTTCCAGCAGCGCAGGGCGATGGGCGCGGCGTAAAGCAGAAATTCGAAGCAGCAAGCCAGACGTCTAGAAGAATAGCTCGAACGACGGAATCCTTCGCGCGGGACGGATAGTCCTATCTGTCCCACTTTTTTTTCGAGCCCGTCAACCGCAAGCAAATTCCATCAAAAATGCCTATCCAGATAGGCACCAAATTGGGAGAGGGGTTCCTCCGGCATGTTTTTGCGTCCGTGGCCGAAACGGATGTGCCGTGGCTCATCATAGACACTTCCTGGCAGCAGCAAGACATCTAAATCGAGGACAACCCCGCGACCAACCGGAGAGGTACATTTTTGAGCCGCCCCGGGGTATGATACGAGGCACGAAGTCCCCAACAAGACCAAGAGACCCGGAGGGCCACCCCATGGCTCACCGTTTTACCATCGGAGTCGAAGAAGAGTTCCAGATTATTGATCCCGCGACGTGCGAATTGCGTTCGCACGTCAGCCAGCTCGTCTCCGCGGCTTCCCCGGACATCGCGGAGCAGGTGAAGCACGAGCTGCACCAGTCCATCGTCGAAACCGGCACGCGCATCTGCGAAAACGTAAGCGAGCTGCGCATCGAAATGCACCGCACGCGCGGCGAGCTCGTCGCCGCCGCCGAACGCGCCGGACTTCAGGTGGCGGCAGCAGGCACGCACCCCTTCTCAAGCTGGATCGACCAGGTCATTTCTCCCGGCGAGCGCTATCAGCACATCGTCGAAGAGATGGGTCAACTGGCGCGGTCGCTGCTTATCTTCGGCATGCACGTTCACGTGGCCATGCCGGACAAACAGACGACCATCGACATGATGAACGGCGTGCGCTATTTCCTGCCGCACCTTCTGGCGCTTTCCACCAGCTCGCCCTTCTGGATGGGCAGAAATACCGGACTGAAGTCCTTCCGCACGACGGTGTTTCGCCGGTTCCCGCGGACCGGTGTGCCGGAGCAATTCGAATCGTGGAGCGCGTACGAGAATTTCGTGAATCTTCTCGTGAAGCTGAATTGCATCGACAACGGAAAAAAGATTTGGTGGGACGTGCGCCCGCACCCGATGTTCGGCACATTGGAATTCCGCATGTTTGATGTCTCGACGAGGGTCGAAGAAGCCGTGGCCATCGCCGCGCTCACACAGGCGATCATTGTGAAGCTGCACCGCCTCAACCAGCGCAATTTGAGCTGGCGGCTGTACCGGCGCGCACTGATCGAAGAAAACAAATGGCGCGCGGCGCGATACGGCATCGATGGAAAACTGATCGACTTCGGCAAGGAAGCCGAAGTGCCCATGCACCAGCTGATTCCCGAATTGCTGGAATTGGTGGATGACGTCGTCGACGACCTGGGCAGCCGCAGCGCGGTCGAATATGTCCACACGATTATGAACGAAGGCACCAGCGCGGACCGGCAATTGCGCGTGTACCAGGAGACGGGTGACTTGAAGGCGGTGGTCCGGCACCTTGTTGCCGAAACACGCGGAGGCGTCACTCAGCCGCGCGCCGCCCCGGCGCACGCTGTCAACTGAAGTCGATCGCTAGTGAGGCAGTCCCACAGGACCCTGACAGGAGCACGAACATGAAAAAGGTTGGCCTTCTCTGCGGGAGGGAATACAGCTTTCCTCCGGCGTTTATCGAGCGCGTCAAAACGCTCGGCGCCAAAGATGGAGTGACCGCCGAGTTTGTGAAGCTGGGCGGCACGCGGATGGGCGAGCCCGCGCGATATAGCGTCATCGTCGACCGCATCTCGCATGAAGTCGAGTATTACCGCGGCTACCTGAAGCACGCCGTTCTTCAAGGAACGTACGTCATCAACAATCCGTTCTGGTGGACCGCCGACGACAAGTATTTTAACTACTCCGTGGCCGCAAAGCTTGGAATCGCCATCCCCAAGACGGTACTCCTCCCGCAGAAGGGTTATCCCAGCGACGTGGATATCACCGCCGAGTCGCTCCACAACCTGGAATATCCCGTGGACTGGGACGGGCTGCTCGATTACGTCGGACGGCCCGCGATCTTGAAGCCCTTTTCGGGCGGCGGCTGGAAGCACGTCTACAAAGTGAACGACAAAGAGGAACTGCTTGCCGCGTACGACAAGACTTCGCCGTATTGCATGACCCTTCAGGAATTCATCGATTTCAATCAGTACGTGCGCTGCTTCACTTTCGGCAAGACGGATATTGTCCCCGTTCACTATGATCCCAAGGAACGCAAATACCTGGTCGATCACCAATACCTGACGCCCGAGCTAGGCGCGCGAGTCGTGAAAGATGCGCAGACCATCAACCAGGCGCTGGGCTACGAAATGAACACCATCGAGTTCGCGGTCAACGACGGGGTGCCCTACGCCATCGACTTCTTGAATCCGGCGCCGGATTTCGAACGCGACCGCATCACGGAATTTTATTTCGAGCAAGTGGTGGAAAAAATGGCGCGGCTGGTGATTGACCGCGCGCTGAACGGCAAGGCTTCGAACCCGTGGCCGCGCTGGGAAGAGATGCTAGGCATCGGCGCAGCCGCGGGATTCACAGGGGCGCCAAAGAGCGCCTCCGCCGGACAGCGGTCAGCGGCCGCTCCGGCTGCAGGGTCCGCGCAGGGATCGCGGTGAAATGACCAGCGCTCCAACGCCTTCGGTTTTGCCGCCTTCTCCCGTGGAGGCGTGGCACGCCATTTTGAATGCCACGCTCCTGCGCATGCCCGCGCTCCCGGAAGATTTGTTCAAGCGCATGCGCAGAGCCAGGCTGACCTTTGGTGACCGTGTTCACTGTCCCTTCCTGCGCCCGTTTTTTCTTTCTCCTGAAGACGAAGAGCGAGTGAGAACCGTCGCGGAAACCGTAGCGGATCTCGGCGAGCGCATCACAAGCGCCGCGCTCGACGACAAGCAACTTTTTGCACAATTCCACCTGCGCGAGGAAGAGGAACGTCTCGTACGGATCCCCACGGGATACGGGCGGGCGAGCACGGCCTCGCGGCTGGATGCCTTTCTGCTTCCGGACTCGCTGAAATTTGCGGAATACAACGGCGAATCGCCTGCGGGCGCGGGCTACGCGGAATCGCTTGCTGAAATCTTTCGTGAACTCCCCGTGATGGGTAAATTTGCGCAAATGTATGAAGTTCACAGTTATCCTCTCAGCGCCAAGCTCCTCGATGCTCTGGTGATGAGCTACCTGGACTGGGGAGGATCGTCCAAAAGGCCGCAGATTGCTATCGTGGATTGGGAAGACGTGCCGACGGTGAGCGAGTTCGAGATCCTGCAGCACCGCTTCGAAAAAATGGGGGTCCCAACGCTCATCGCTGATCCTCGCGAGCTCGAGTGGGACGGCAAATCTCTCGCAGCGCGGGACAAGAAGATCGATCTGGTCTACCGCCGCGTGCTAATCAACGACGTTGTGGCCAAGCCTGCCGAGTGTTCCGCGCTGGTCAAAGCCTACTCGGCGAACGCCGTGTGCGTGGCGAACAACTTCCGCTGCAAGATCCCGCATGTGAAAGCCTTTTTCGCCGTGCTGACCGAGGAGCAAAACGGCGCGCTCTTCTCCCACGGCGAGCGCGAACTGATCCGCAAGCATATTCCCTGGACGCGAGTTGTCGCGGACGTCCAGACGGCGCACTACGGCCAGCCCATTGAGTTACTCGCATTTATCCGTAAAGAACGAGAAAACCTGGTCCTTAAGCCCAGCGATGAGTATGGCGGCTCCGGTGTGACGCTCGGCTGGGAAACCAGTGAAGCCGCCTGGGCTGCGGCGATCGAACGTGCGCTTTCCGCGAAGAACGGCGTGTGGATCGTCCAGGAACGCATTCCCATCCGCCGCGAGGTCTTTCCTTACATCGCGGACGCCGGCAGGGTCGATTACCGCGACATGCTGGTGGATTTCGCCCCGTACTTGTTCCGTGGAAAGCTTTGCGGCTTTCTTACCCGCCTCAGCGCCACCGGCCTCGCCAATGTGACCAGCGGTGGAGGCCAGGTGCCGGCTTTTCGCGTCTCCCCGCGAAGTTCGGCGGCCAATGAATCGGGAAGAATCTATGCCTGAAGGCAAACTCGCGATGCTTGCTCTTCGTGGCAGAACTTCGCCCGGCCTGACGGATAGTTGAAAGAAGGACTCAGCCGAACGCTTGCCCTAGAAAAACTGCGCAATTCAAGTAGAATTAAATAGATGAAGTTTGGATCGCTACAACCGGAATTGATGCCCGGCGCGCGCAACGCCGTGGAAACGTGCCTTGGTGTGCGCCCCGGCGAACACGTGGCCCTGATTGCCGATGAAGCCAGCCGCGCGGTGGCCGCGAGCATCGCCGCGGCGCTGGACGATCGGCGCGCACCTTATACGGGATTGCTTCTGGAAGAGTTTGGGCCTCGGCCGATGAAGGCTGCGCCCGCAGATGTGCTCGACGCCTTGGAAACCGCGGATGTCGGCGTGATGTGCATGACGCCTCAGCCGGGCGAACTGGGTGCGCGCATGGCCATTGTACGAGTCGTTGAGCGCCGGCAGATTCGTTACGCGCACATGATCGGGGTCACGCCGCAGATCATGCAGCAGGGCATGCGTGCGGACTACCGCATGGTGGATCGCCTAAGCGACAGCCTGCGTGAACGCATGCTGCGCGCCGAAACGCTCACCGTAAAAACCGAAGCCGGCACAAAGATCGCTGCGCATTTCGACCGCGGCCTCGACTGGGTGAAGACCAGCGGGCTCATCAGCCCGCGCTACTGGTCGAACCTTCCGGCTGGCGAAGTTTTCACCACCCCCGCAACGGTGGACGGCACCTTCGTCTGCGACGCCACGGCCGGCGATCATTTCAACGGAAAATACGGCGACCTGCAGGCCACGCCGCTGACGTTGGAAATCAAGGGCGCGCGGCTCGTCGGCGCCACGTGTGCCCGCAAGGATTTGGAGCAGGAATTCTGGGAATACTGCCATACGGACGAAAACAGCGACCGGGTCGGCGAACTCGCTTTCGGCACCAACCTTGGCCTATCCGAGATGATCGGCATTTTGCTTCAGGACGAAAAATTTCCCGGCGTGCACATCGCGTTCGGAGATCCCTACGGCAGCCAGACCCACGCCGACTGGAAATCCAAGACGCACGTTGACGTGCTTACCCGCAACTGCGACGTCTGGATCGACGACGACCAGGTCATCGAAAAAGGCCAGTACCAGCTCGAACATTTAGGCCTTTGATAAAAGCCTTCTCCAAACCGCGAAACGATAACAACCGTTTTTAGAAGAGTTGCGATATGTATTCGCGCATCTGGTGCTTCCAGTACGGCCAGTCGTGGCCGCCCTGGGGGCCCCAGTTGTCGAGCGCATGGCGGATGCCTTTGCCGGAGAGAACTTCAGAGAGGCGGTAGGAGGACCCGCTGTTCTCCCACGGACCGGTACCGGTGCTGATGTGAATGTCACAACTTTCGATTTGGCGATAGAACCAGGGATCGCTGGCATTCGAGAGGTAATCGAGGGGATTGTTGAAATAGAAATTGTCGTCGTACATCCCGTCCATGAAATTCCGCAGGTCGTACACGCCGGACATCGCGAAGCAGCGCTTGATGACGTCGGGGTGCTTGAATAGGCTGTTGGCAGCGTGGTACGCGCCAAACGAAGCGCCCATCGTCGAGATCGCAATGCCCTCTGTCCGACAATTGTTCCAAATAAAAGGGACGACCTCTTCCCGCAGGTAAGAATCAAAAACGACTTGGACGTAGCTGCGATGAAACGGGTGCGCGCTCTTGTTGTAAAAGCTGTGACCGTTGATCGAATTCACGGTGAACAATTTAATTCTACCGGCTTCGATGAAATCCGCGAGCGCGCCGACCATGCTCTGGCCCTCGAGCTCCCACTCATCGCCGGCGCTCGTCGGGAAGCCCAGGAGCGGCGGGCCCCAATGACCGAAGACGGCGACGCCCAGCTCCATGCCGAGACGGTGAGAGTACCAGCGATGATATTCACGTTTCACCGATTGCCTCTTGGCTGTTGCGGGGAAAAGAAAGTATGCCAGCAGGGCGGGTTTCGGGCAATTAGTTTGCCCACGGAGAGGAACGTTTTGAGAGGTTCAGCGTGTATAATTTCCGATATCAAATTGTCAGGATGGGGGGCTTCATGCTGGCCGGAACGGACTCGGGCGATGCCTACACTTTCTCGCAATATGAGAAGATGTTCGGAAATGCGGGGTTCCTGAAAACGCCGCAGCATTCGGTTCCGGATTCGCCGCAGCAGCTGCTTCTCTCGGAGAAATAGGAAACCCTCGTGAAGAAAAAAAACAAGCGGACCACGAAAAAGAAAAGCAAAGCGGGAAATCACGATCAGGCGTTGTGCGAACAGCTCGTCTCGCTGCTGAAGGGTGGCGGGGCGCACGTGCACTTCATGGACGCGATCGAGGGCTTTCCCGAAGCGAAACGAGGAGCGTTCGTCGAAGGGTTGCGGCACACGGGATGGCAGTTGATGGAGCACGTGCGGATCGCGCAATGGGACATTCTGGAATTCAGCCGCAACGCAAAGCACGTCTCACCGGGATTTCCCGAGGGCTACTGGCCGAAGACGCCCTTGCCGCCGGATGACGCTGCGTGGGAAAAGAGCGTGCAAGCATTCCAGCACAATCTCCAGGAAATGATCAAGCTGGTAAAAAACCCGAAAACCGATTTGTGCGCGGCGATTCCGCATGGAGACGGCCAGACGATTCTGCGCCAGGCACTGCTGCTGGCCGATCACAATGCCTATCACCTGGGGCAGTTGGTCGATTTACGGCGCGCGCTGGGTGCCTGGCCGGAATCGTAAGCGCTCGGGAATCGCGAGTGAGGCCGGAAAAGCAGGAATTTGCATCAGTAGGGGGTCTTGTTTGCCTGTTGCTTCCAGGCGGAAAATATCGCGAGGGAATCGCCGCGAAGAAGCTGCGTCATCGGAATGCGCCGCCCGGCGGGCGCGATCTTCAGCTCATCATGGATGAAGGCGTCGTCGAATCCGGCGTCCGCGGCATCGGCAGCGGTTGCGGCGTAGAAAATTCGCGCGGGGCGCGCCCAGTAAATCGCGCCGAGGCACATGGGGCAAGGCTCGCACGTGGTATAGAGATCGCAGCCGCTGAGTTGAAAATCGGCGAGAACGCGGCAGGCTGCGCGAATGGCCACGATTTCGGCGTGCGCCGTTGGATCGTTCGTAAGAGTGACGCGGTTCGTGCCTTCGGCAATGATGCGGTCTTCTTTGACGATTAAGGCAGCGAACGGCCCGCCGCTGCCCGAGCGGACATTGTCGAGCGCCAGCGAGATGGCACGCTTCATGAAGTCTGGGGACATGACGTCTTGCTCTACTGTGCTTCAGATTGTACTGTCCGGTCCAAAATCGCAATGCGGCATTTTCCTGATGCGCGGAATCATTTAGCTCCCGGGCCATCAGCGCACTATGCTCGGCGGCCCCCGGGCTTGCAAGAAACCGGATTGACGGTAGGATGGAGCATTGCATTCCACGGTATAGCAACTATTTTCGTCCAGTGGCGGAGCGAGGGCGCATGATTCATATCGAAAATATTTCCAGCCGCGATCGTGACTTGCTGAGCGGCCGGCGCGGATTCCTCAAAGGCATGCTCGGAGCGGGAGCGTTTGTTCTGAGCATTCGCCTGATGCCGGGGCAGATGTTTGCTGCATCTGCAAATGGCGGCGCCTCGGACGCCATGACCAAAGCGCCGTTGCGGCCGAACGTGTACCTCGCAATCGATACGGATGGGACCGCATACATCATCGCGCACCGCTCGGAGATGGGAAGCGGGAGCCGGACGGCGCTGCCGCGCATCCTGGCGGATGAACTGGATGCGGACTGGGCGCGCGTGAAGATTGTGCAGGCAACCGGTGACGAAAAATACGGCGATCAGGATACCGACGGATCGCATTCGGTGCGAAGTTTCTTCGACGTTTTGCGGGAGTCTGGCGCAACCGCGCGGCTGATGCTGATAAGAGCGGCGGCGGCGCAATGGGGCGTGCCGGCGGCGGAATGCAGTACGAATCCGCATATGGTTGTGCACAAGTCGTCCGGAAAGAAATTGAATTACGGAGAACTCGTCGCAGCAGCGGCGAAATTGGACGTTCCGAAAAAGGAAGACGTAAAGCTCAAGCCGCGAAGCGAGTGGCGCTACATCGGAAAAGGCACAACAAGCTATGACCTGAAGGACATGTGCACCGGCAAAGCGGCGTACGGGCAGGATACGCACATGGAAGGAATGCTGTATGCGAGCGTGGCGCATCCGCCGGTTTTCGGCAGCAGTGTGAAGTCGGTCGATGACAAGGCGGCGCTAAGCGTCGCTGGCGTGAAGCAGACGGAAACGATCGATGCCTTCAAACCACCGATCGGCTTTCAGGCACTCGGCGGCGTGGCCGTGCTGGCGGACAACACTTGGGCGGCGATGCAGGGCAAAAAGAAACTGAAGATAGATTGGGAAAAGAGCCCGCACGCCGCATGGAACTCGGACGATTACAAGAAGGAGCTGCAGGAAACCGCGCGCAAACCGGGGAAGGTTGTGCGCGAGAACGGCAATGTGGATGAGGCCTTCGCGAAGGGCGGAAAGATCGTCGAGGCGGAATATTACACGCCGTTGCTGGCGCATGCATCGATGGAGCCGCCAGCCGCGCTGGCGGTTTATCGCGACGGAAAAGTGGAAGCTTGGGCGGCGACCCAGAATCCTCAGGGTGCGCGGGATGCGATCGCGCAGGCCGTAGGATTGAAGAAGGAAGACGTGACGGTAAACGTGACGCTGCTTGGCGGCGGATTCGGGCGGAAGTCGTTTCCGGATTTTGCAGTGGAAGCAGCGGTGCTTTCGAAAAAAACGGGGAAGCCCGTGAAGGTAGTCTGGAGCCGCGAGGACGACATTAAGTTCGACGTGTACCACTCTGTGGCGGCGATGTACATGAAGGCGGCGCTGGGAGCCGATGGAAGACCTACGGCGTGGCTCCAGAGAACAGTGTTTCCACCCATTGGATCGACGTTCGACGCGAGCGCAAATTATTCCGATCCCGGCGAGCTTGGGCTAGGTTTCACGGATGTCCCGTACGCCTTGCCAAGCTTTCGCGCTGAGAACGGGCCTGCGACAACCCACACACGGATCGGCTGGTTCCGGTCTGTCGCCAACATCTATCACGCGTTCGGGATTCATTCGTTCGCGGATGAACTGGCGCACTCGGCCGGCAGAGATCCGGTGGATTACTTGCTGCAATTGCTCGGGCCGGACCGCGTGGTGCCGAGAGCCGAACTCCCGAAAGAATTTCCCAATTACGACGCGGACTACGAGCAATATCCGATCGATACCGCGAGATTTCGCCGCGTGCTGACGCTCGCTGCGGAAAAGGCGGGCTGGGGAAAGCAGAAGCCGGGCAACGGCTACGGAATTGGCGTGGCGATGCATCGCAGCTTTCTGACCTATGTGGCGACGGTCGTACAAGTGCAAGTCAACGACGCTGGGCAAGTGCAAATCAAACGAGTGGACACGGCCCTGGACGCCGGCACGGTCGTAAATCCGGAGATGGCGCGTCAGCAATTTGAAGGCGCTGCCGTAATGGGCACGAGCCTTTCCTTCTACGGAGAGATTACGGCGACCAACGGCGTGATCGACCAATCCAATTTCGATACCTTCCAGATGGCGCGGATGAACAATGCCCCGAGGGAAACAAACGTTTACATCGTGCCGAGCGAAGCGCCACCGGCTGGAATTGGCGAACCCGGGCTGCCGCCGTTTGCGCCCGCCCTATGCAACGCGATTTTTGCCGCGACCGGAAAGCGCATTCGCGAATTGCCCCTTTCCAAGGCCGGCCTCGCCTAAAGTCTTCGCGGAAGAACCGTTTCTTGCGCCGGCGCCTCAGCGGGGTTCTTGCGTACAATTCAGCAAGGTTAATGACTCTGGAATCGTTCGGGTATAGGATGGCTCTATTCTGAATGGAGGACTACGATGGCCAGAAAGAGTAAGCTCACACGAGTTGCGGTGGGAATTGGAACTGCAATGGGCAAAGCGGATCGCGGAGTGCAAAAGGTTGCAAGAGCAGGATCGCTAGCTAAAAAAGAGCTTGATGATATATCGAAGCAAGTCGATGCTCTCAAGCGCCAATTGCAGAGAACCGCGAAGCGCTTGAAACACGCCCTGAGTTAGATTGGAAACGCGATTCTTGGAAGTTGTTCTCGGGCTGCGTGTTGGAACAGCGCCTCATCCCGAGAAATCATTGATTACGTCAGTGAACCGACCCGATAAAGACTCCGAATGCGGGAATCATAAAATGATTAAGCTGCGTTGACTTTGACTCGTGGCCCATCTCCGGGGCCGCAATCAAGGGTCTCGCAGTACTCTCCTTGATTCCGTCTGCAGCGAGATCGAACCTCACCGTCTTTGATTCCGCACTCATGTTCAGCACAACGAGAATCGCATCGCCGCTGCCTGCATTCTTGCGTAGATACGCAAGCACGAACGGATCTTCTCGATTCACCGGCAGGTAACGCCCATCCCGCAGGGCAGGCTCGTTTCGGCGTAACGCGAGCAACTGTTTGTAGAAAGACAAAATGGAGCCGGGGTCCTGCGATTCGGCCTTCACATTGTATTCGGCTGAGCTGGGCGGCACAGGCAGCCAAGGACGCTCCGCCGTGCTGAACCCGGCGTTCTTCGATGCGTCCCATTGCATCGGTGTGCGTTCACCGTCGCGCCCTTTCTCCTCCGGCCAGCCGATCTTCCCGATCGGATCCTGGACGTCCTCCTTGCGAACGGGAGTCGTAGTCCGCATGCCGATCTCTTCGCCGTAATACATAAGCGGCGTCGCGCGTGTGGTGAGAAGGAGAGCGGCCATGAGTTTGGCAATCTGATCGTTGTGGACGCCGTCTCCGTAACGATCCCACTGGCGCGGCTGATCGTGATTGCTAAAAAAATAGTGCGGCTGCCCGCCGGCCGTGTTGCGGTCGATTTCATCCAGCAGCCTGCGGAAATCCGGCGCGGAGAGCCGGTTGACGTCAGCAATCTGAAAATCCATCGGCAACTGAACCTCATCGTCCTTGCTCCCATACATCTTGGTGAGCTCTGCGATATTTGGCTCGTCGGCCTCACTGATCAGGACCGGATTTCCCGGATACTTGTTCACTACCCGCCTCATTTCGCGCAGCACTTCATGAACTTCCGGCAAGTTGTCTGTGTATTTGTGCGCGATATTCGGATCACCATAAGCGTTCTTTCCGGGCAGAATCGGGTCGTCATGTAGATTCGGATCTTCAAACAAACGCGATACCGCATCAATTCGAAACCCGGCCACGCCACGGTCGAGCCAGAAGCGCATCGCGTCGTACATGGCCTTCCGCACTTGGGGATTGCGCCAGTTCAGATCGGGCTGTTCTGTGTAAAAGTGATGGTAGTAATGCTGTTTTGTCGCCGGATCCAATTGCCACGCGGAATGGCCAAACCACGATTGCCAGTTGTTGGGAGGCTGGCCCGGCCCCTTGCCGTCGCGCCACACATACCAGTCGCGCTTCGGATTCGTACGCGAAGAGCGCGATTCCGCAAACCAGGGATGTTGTTCCGACGTATGATTCGGCACAAAATCCATGATCACGCGGATGTTGCGCTTCTTCGCTTCGCTGACCAATCGATCGAAGTCCGCGAGAGTACCGTAGAGAGGATCGATGGCCGTGTAATCCGAGATGTCGTAGCCAAAATCCACCAGCGGCGACGGGTACATGGGGCTAATCCAGATGGCGTCGATTCCCAGGTCCCGGACGTAATCCAGCCGGGACGTAATCCCGTTGATGTCGCCGATGCCGTCCCCGTTCGAATCCTGGAAGCTGCGCGGATAGATCTCGTAAATGACGGCGTGCTTCCACCACGGGTCTTGCGACTTCTGACGAGCATGCTCCGCTTTCGAACTTTGGGCCGGAACTTGCCGCGCCAGGCCGGGACTTACCGAAAGACAAAGCCCGATCGTTACAATGAGAAAGACAAACTTAGCGCGGTTCGACACGTTTGATCTCCATGGCTCCGCTACGCCTCGACTGAGTTACTCAAGGCTTTGCATCTTGATGAATCTGCAATTGCTCTGACAACTTGAGTTCCCGCTCCGCCTCTTCCGTCCTGCCTAGTTCGCGGTAAGCCTGTCCCAGCAAATGGTGAGGGATGGAGTTATTGGGATCCATGGCGATGGCGCGCTGCAAGGCGCGCACGGCAAGGGCGGTCTCGCCCTTTTTCTCCAGGACCTTCCCCATCAGGATGTACGGCCCCGTCGATGTGGCATCCAGCCAGATGGAGCGCTGCAGGAGCCTTTCCGCCTCCTCGTACTTCTGCAATCGGCTGTAAGCATCCGCCATCTTGTAGTACACCGCCGCTTCCCCTGGATTCAGCTCCAGCTCCTTCTGAAACTGCTCGATGGCTTCCGGCAGGCGGGACTTATAGAGATAGAGCTCTCCGAGCAGCGAATGTGCCAGCGGAAGCTTGGGATCCAGTTCCACCGCCTTCTTTGCGTATTCCTCCGCAACCGGTCCAAAATCCTGCCGCAGCAACATCCGGGCCGTAAACAGATAGCTGGCCGCGGAATCGGCAGGCACGGCAAACATCTTTGCGAAAGCTTTGCGTGCGCTGGGGTAGTCCTTTGTTTGCATATAGCAGACGCCGAGAATGTAGGCGGCATCGACATTTGCGCTGGGATACCACGTCTGGACCTTTTCAAGCGGCGCTATGGCCTCCGCAGGCCGCCCAGCAAGGTAATACGACAGTCCCATCAATTGGACCGCTTCGTTATCGCCAGGATCCTCCTCCAGCGCCTTTTTGAACTCTGCCGCAGCCTTTAGGAATTCACCCTTCCGGTAGTTCGCGATGCCGATTTGCTTTACGACCCCGCGCCGCGCCGGATCTACCTGGGCAATGCTCTCGAGCAGCGCCAGCGCCTCTTCGCTCTTGCCTTGCTGCATCAGTCGGTTGGCTTGCTCCATGTTGGAGTCCACCGGGCTAGTCGAAGAGCTCTTCGTCGGAGCATTCTGTTGGAGAGGGTCTCGTGAAGTGCGCAACTCTGCATGCGCGACGGCAGAGATTGACAACACACCAGCCAGAGCGTACCTAATCCGATGCCGGCGTCCTCGCATGTAGAGTTCCCTAGGTCTCGCTTCCCACGATTAGAGCATAAAAAACGGGGAGCCCGTCAGGGCTCCCCGTCGGGGTGGTTGGGTGTCCTTGTTTTTTATTAGAAAGTGACCCGGACGCCGAACTGCAGTTGACGCATGCCAATGGGGGCACCCGGGGCGGAATCGGCCTCGATGTTCGTAATCTGGCCCGACTGTCCGCCACAATCCACGCAGCTGTTGGGCAGGGCAAGAACGGGATGATTGAAGAGGTTGTAAGCATCGAAGCGGAACTGTGCTCTGACGCGCTCGGTGATGGTGAAGTTCTTCGACATCGCCATGTCGTCGTAGAAGGCACGCGGGCCGGTATAGGAATTAATCCCTGCATTGCCGATCTGGCCGCAACCGGGAAGAGCGAACGGACCGGAGGCAGACCGAGCCGTCAGGCAGGCGTCCGTACCGGTAAGATTAGTGGGTGAGAGGGGGATCTCCTCAGTCAGTTCCGATATCGGAGTGAACCAGTACGTAGCACCATTCTGATGACTGAGCCCAGTAGCAAGAGTGCCAGAGGCTTTGTTGGGACGGCATGGGCCAGTGTCGGTAAGCTGGCCACAGTTCTTGAGACTTGGAGTCCATGGAAGACCGCTGCCCCACGTCACGGTGTTTGTCACTTGCCAGCCACCAACTGCGTAATCCATGAATCGGCTTGCATCGCTCATGAATCGCTTCCCTCTGCCGACAGGCAACTCGTAGATGACGTTGGCCACAAACACTTGATTGCGGTTATTCTGGTTTGGACCCCAAGCGATCTTCTTGTCTATGTTGAAATAGCTACTGTCATAGGCAAACGCATGAGAGAAAGTATAGTGCGCGATGAACTGAAGTCCGTAGCTGGTACGCTTCTCGGCCTTCACCTGCAAAGCGTTGTACTTGTTGTCCGCGTCGTTGCCGTAATAGTTGGTATCCACCGCGCAGCAGGCCGGTGTGGGATGTACTAGGCCCTGCGCGTCTGTGTAAGTTGAGCCCGGATAGGTGAAGGCAGGTATGCCATTCAGGAAAAGTGGGCGGCGGGCGGCCTGCGATTGAAATGCCTTGAAGGATGGCTTGCAATCAAATGTTCCCGCATTGGGTGCCGGGTTGGCCGTGCACGAATAAAGGCCAGTGCCTGCGCCTACTGCGGGTTGGTTCGAATTGTATGATGGTCCACCGCCAGCGAAAACGTGAGTCCCCTTGTTACCGATGTAGCTGGCAGTAATGTTCAGCGTAGGAGTGATCTGGCGCTGAATGGTGGCATTCCACTGGTCAATGGTGGGAAGCCGCTGAACCCGCGGGCGAGCGTTACCCTGTGTGGTCCCATCGATGCCGTCAATCGGCAACGTGCCATTGGCAGAAATAGAACCCAAGATTGGCGAAAAGTTAAAAGATGGGGGGCCAAAGCTCGAAGTTAGGCCTGGGCCCGCGTTAGCAGGGTTAAGAGTGAAAATCGCACTGCGATTGTTGGTTGCAAGTGGATTAAAGTTGGAATCCGCAAGATCCTGCTTCGCGAGCACCGGAAGGTTCTGCGTGACAACGTGGCCGAAGTTCGAGCCGAACACCCCGATATCAAATCCGCGGCCGTACCCGAGGCGGACAACGGTCTTGGAATCGAACTGATAGGCAAAGCTCAGGCGAGGCGCAACGGCTTTATAAGTATTTGCAACGTTGCCATTCGAGCCGACACCGCCGTAGCCTGCGACGTTGATCACGCCCTGGTCCAAGTTAGCGAAACCACCGTTGCCCTTGGCGTTGACAGTTTCCGGGAAATAAATTTCCCAGCGGAGACCGTAGCTCATAGTGAATTTCGGGCTGATGCGCCAGGAGTCCTGACCGTAAAAGAATGTGCGCTTCTGGCGCTCCGCGGCATTCACGCTGGTGCTGACGTAGCGCTGGGATTGGTTGACGTCGCCGAGAAGGAAAGTGGCCAACGAAAGGCCTTGGACCCCCGCGTTGGAAGTATCGCCGACATCGAAATACAATAGACCGCTACGGCTCTGATCGCTGGGCACACGAAGGTTTTCGGCATACCGTATATCGGCGCCGAACTTGATGGTGTGGTTACCTTGGATACGGGTCCAGTTATTCACGAACTGGAATTGCTGTTCGCTTTCCGTCAGCGGGCAATTGCAGCGGGCGACATTGAGGCCATTGCCAAAGTTCGAAAATATGCCTCCTTTGCCTACGTCAGCATTACCGTCCTTGCTGAACAGAAAGCCGGATAATCCGCCCGTGGTAGGTAGGCCAGTGATTCCCGTAGCGCACCGTGTGTTCGGAAGAGTGCTGGTGGTGTTCAGGCACGGAAACCCGAGAGTATCCATGGCTGCCGTATTTTGGTCGGAATAGGCGGTCTTCGGATTGTATTTGAAATATCCGAAACGGAAGTCCGTGAGCCACTTGGCGCCGATGAGTTTCGTGAAGCCGGTGGCCAAGCTGTAGTTGTGAACAATGGAACTCCCGTCCAAACCGCCCGGACCAAAGCCATTTCCGCCAAGCGCCCCGAGTCCTCCCTTACCGGACAAAGAAAAGTAGTCAAGGCTGAAGCGTCCGAAAACCTGGTAGTTACGGGGAGCACTGTAATCAATTCGAGTGTCAAACGATTTCTGGTCAAAAGGACCTGTGCCAGAGGAGACGAAGTTATTCTCAAGGAAATTGGAAGATGTCGGGTCGATGACAGTCGGAGGCTTAAACAACGCCAGGACATTGCCCGCATTTTGATTTATCCGGCCAATAGGAATCCAATTCGGCTGAGTCGCGCATCCGGCAGGTCCACAGAATTGGGTGCGACCCGAGCCGTCGAGGGGGTTTCCTGTTTTCGGGTCGAAAATCAAGCCGCCCCCCGTTAATTTTGTGTATTGGCTCAAGTCGCAGAAACCGGGAGTGGCGCTGGTGGCGTTCGTGGCGGGATTGCAAGTGCTGAGTGCTTCTGAAGTGGGAATGGTGTACTGGTTGGTGATACCTTGCTGCGTTTTAGTGCCTTGGTAATCGGCAAAGAAGAAGAGTTTATCTTTGAAGATGGGGCCACCGACAGAACCTCCAAACTGTTTCCAATTTGCCGCGGCGAGCGGGACTCCCGGCTTGTCCAAAAAGGGGTTGCGTGCCTGCTGGTCGCTGCTACGATAGTAGTAGAAGCCGCTGCCGTGGAATGCGTTCGATCCGGATTTGGTCTGCACTCGGATCACGCCAGACGTGGCCTTGCCGGATTCTGCATCGTAATCCTGAAGAGCGATTTTAGCTTCGGCGATGGCGTCGAGGTTAGGGTTCACCACGATGATGCCAAGGATGGGATCTTGGTTATCGGTGCCGTCGAGCTCAAAGTTCGTGCCCGAGAAATGCTGTCCATTGACTTGGATCTGGCCGCCACCCTGGGGGTTCTCGGTGGCAGCGTGGTTGAAACCAGGTAATTTCTGAGTTCCCGGCGAGAGCAATTCAAAACTGGTGAAGTTACGGTTGAGGACCGGCAGATCTTCGACGTACTTCTGGCTGAACTGCACGTCCACGTCGGCGCGGTCCGTCTGGAGTTGAGGAATCTCTCCCGTGACCTCGATGATTTGTGTCATAGCGCCAACCTGAAGTTGTACGTCGACGTTGGCAGAAGCGTCCGCTGACACTGCAACACTCGGTATATCCGAAACCTTGAACCCGGCGGCCTCGACCCGAACTTTGTACGTATCGGGGATCAAGTGCGTGACGGAATAGTTGCCACTCTCATTCGTGGCTGCCTCAAAGGTGAAGCTCTTCGTCACGGATGTGACAGTCACTTTCGCCCCGGCCACAGCGCCAATGATGCTTCCGTACACGGCCTGTCCCAGAGACGTGCTTGCGCCGAAACCAAGCGCGAGACAAAGAACTAAAACCCACCCCACAATCGCTTGCTTTTTCATTACACCCCTCCTGAGGACCCTTACTCTTTTAATTCGAATAGAACCGCTCGCCGCATAAACAGGGAATCCGCTACGTTCGTCACCTTGGTTCAACAGGCGCCAGACCCCTGCTCGGCAGGCCTTAGCGCATTTTTGGCAGTCAGAGAGACCAGCACCCGAACTAGGGGCGGCGAAGAATTATGATAGCTCTTATCAGTTTTTTGAGTAACGTGGATAGTCTCTATGGGTCTGATACGGTTACGCCCCATAAAACGCTATTCTTCAATAGACTGCAAGCGCGTTACCTTGGTGTTACAATACCGCGAACGGGGGTTAGAGTGGCTGGCCACGCGCAAAATCTCACTCAGATTGAAAAACTCCTCTGCAGCCGTTGCCTTCATGGTTCGGAGTCGTTGTGCAAGTTGCTTCGCTATCTTGCCAATCAGTCGCTCGATCATCCTGGAACATCCCCGAAAGAGTACCAGATCGCGACCGAGGTCTTCGGCCGCCCGAAAGACTTCGATCCTCATCTTGACTCAATGGTTCGCGTCCAGGCCGGACGCCTGCGCTCGAAACTCGCGGAATACTATGCCTCCGAGGGAGCAGAGGACCAAATTCTGGTCGAGATGCCCAGGGGAAACTATGCTCTCACTTTTCATGACCGCCCTCAGGGAGAAGCCCGGAACAACGTGGGGGCCGCGCACGAGACTGCAAGGGAGGCGGAGGGCAAGACCCCAACCCCTCGCTCGTGGTCCACTGCGCTTGTTGTCTTGTCCGTCGTTCTCGCGGTCATCGTGGCCGTTGCTACCGACCGCTTACTAATCCGCAGAACCGCGGAAGCCCGCCCGGCCGGCGATAGCTCGGATTTGCCGGTGGCTTTCCACGTTTTCTGGAGAGGGTTTCTCACTGGGCCTCAGGAGCCCTGGGTCATCTTCAGCAACGCGGCCTTCGTCGGCCGGCCGTTCATTGGCATGCGCTACTACGACCGTGCCAGGGATTCCGGCGCAGCGATCCTGGATCACTACACCGGAGTCGGAGAAGTGCTGGCGGTGCACGCCCTCGATAATGTTTTCGGAAAACTTCATCAGCAAATTCGCGTCAAGCGCGGTAGCTTGTTTTCTCTGGATGACGCAAAAAACAACGATCTCATCTTCATTGGCTCCCCTTCGGAAAATCTGACGCTCTTGGAGTTGCCAAACACCCAGGAATTCACATTCAAACGGATCACTTCTGGGCCGCGCACGGGCACTATGGAAATTATCAATTTTCATCCGGAATCGGGCGAGCCGAAAGAGTTCCTTCCGACTCCGCCTGACGAGACCCTGACGGAAGACTATTCGGTCATAGCGCTAAAGCGAGGATTGAACCCTGCACATTCGGTCCTGATTCTGGCAGGCGCCACCACCATCGGAACGCAGGGCGCCGTCGAATTCGTCTGCCAGCAAAATTCGTTGGAGGAATTACTTCTCCGGCTCTCCGTTTCGAATTCAGGCGAGCTCAAACCGTTCGAAGCGGTAATACGCGTGAAAGTCGCCCGCGGCGTGCCCGTCGGGACGGAACTTGTATCGCTGCGCAAAAGTCCTAAGTAAAATGTACCAATTCACGCTCGAAAGATGCATTTTATCCCAAAACATTCTCTAGCTTCTGTTTCGCTATTTCTTGGGAGAGCGCGGAGGCGTCAAGCGAGGATCGAGTTCTGTGGCTTTTCGAAACTCTTCTTGCGCCTCCTCGGATTTGCCCTGCTGACGTAACGCCACCCCCAATTCAAAGTGGGCGGCCGCATATTTAGGCGAAGAGTTGATCGCCGCGCGGAATTGCGAAATGGCGCCCTCGATGTCTCCGGTGTTGAGCAGGCGGCGCCCTGAATTTGTGGCAAAGAGGGCGGCTTGGTCGCCGGTTTTCTGTTTTGCGATTTCCATTCCTGCGCGGCTTTCCGCGGCTGCGCCCTCCGCGTCTCCGAGTTGCCGCAGCACGGTTGCCAGAGTTGTATGAGCGCCGGCAGAGTCCGGCTGCAATCGAATCGCTTCCCGCAAAGCAATCACAGAATCCTGGAGCTCGCCCTTTTGCTTCAGCACTGTTCCAAGCGTGTAATAGGCCTCGGCATAGTCCGGTTTGGCATGAATTGCTGCGCGGAGTTCCTCCGCGGCTGCGGCAAAGTCGCCCTGCTGCCAAAGCGTCACTCCGAGCGTGTAGTGCACATCCGCTTGCCCAGGATCCAATTCTGCGGCCTTGTGCAGTTCGGCCATGGCTTCAGCCAGTTTGTCTTTTAATTTGAGCGCCAGTCCAAGGTCGTAGTGCAGGGTTGCATCCTGCGGGGAAATTTTAAGCGCCGCTTCGAATTCAGAAATGGCGGTGTCGAAGTCTGCCACTTGCAAATACGCTGCTCCCAGGTTCCCTTTGTATCCGCTGTCATCGGGCCGCAAACGGACTGCCGTTTCGAACTCGGCGATCGCTCCATTGCCGTCACCAGTCTGCAACAAATTGAGCCCCAGATTATTGTGCGCGTCCGGATTTTCGGGCTGCGATTTCACGGCCTGGCGAAATGCTTTGATGGCTTGTTCAGCTTCGCCACTGCGTTGGAGCAGTAAGCCCAGGTCATTTTGGGCGTCAGCGTAATCTGGCTTCAATGCAACACAAGCTTGTAGCTCTTTGATCGCCGCATCGGTCTCGCCCTTGCTCTTTAGAACTTGCGCAAAATAATAGTGACCGCCCGGGTCCGCGGAATTCAGTCGTATTGCGGTTTGCAGATGTTGCGCGGCCTCTTCGAGGGATTTCTCCTGGTAGCGCAAAACGCCGAGATGAAAATGCGCTGATGCAAAATTGGGCTGCAGCCGGAGCGCTTCGGAAAATTCCGCCGCCGCGCCTTGCGCGTCAGACTTTTGCACCAACACAGTCCCGAGATCGTCGTGCAATTCCGCCCGTTGCGGCTCAAGCTCGATCGCCCGCCGGAACTCGCCGATTGCGCCGTCGAGATCTCCGGAAAAATCGAGTGCACGCGCCAAAGTGTGATGCGTCTCGGAATCGGCTGGGGCTAGCCGCACCGCCTCCTTGGCCTCCCGGAGCGCAGCAAGCACGTCTCCTTTGCGCACTAGCGCGCTGGAGAAATTCATGTGGGCCAGCGCAAAATCGGGATTCAGTTTCACCGCAGACCGGAAGTGAACGATCGCGGAATCGATCTCTCCCTCCGCGAGCAAGACCCAGCCCAGAGAGTTGTGCCCCTCCGGACTCTTCGGTGCGAGCCGCACAACTTTCTCGAAATCCGCGCGGGCGGAAACCAGATCTCCCTTCTGTAACGCCGACATCCCTTGCGCGTAAGTTGCGGTCGCACGCGCGGCTGAATCCGCCTTCGCAGAACCCGCGGATTGCGCAGCGCACATCGCCGCAGCAGCGCAGAAGAAAAACAGGAGTGCGGTGCAGAGTTGGAAGAAAGGCGTCCGGCGATGAACGAGAATCAATTCCACGCAAGAGATACCCGTAGAGCGTTCTCAAAAATACTAGCATGTTCGCAGCCGCGCACCTCTCCACAAGCTGTTTGGTTGAGATTCCCGCCAAGTTGACCTGTGTCGGACCAGACCTTGGTACTATTAGATATTCATGACTCTCCATTCTTTTTTTCTCCGGCTTCTCTGCCGCTTTGGGCTCTGCGCCTGGCTCTCAATACAATCCGCCGGCTCTCCGAGTGTCCGCGCTGGTAATTCCGATGGCGCAAGCGCCAAGCCCGTCGCGCATTTTACCGACATCGCGCAGAAAGCCGGACTTACAGCACCGGTCATTTTCGGCGGCGAAAACACGAAGAAATACATCATCGAGACCACGGGAACCGGCGTCGCCATCTTCGATTACGACAATGATGGCTGGCCCGACATTTTCGTCGTCAACGGCACGAAACTGGAAGGGCTGCCCTCCGGCAAAGCTCCGACGAGCCACCTCTATCACAACAATCACGACGGCACCTTCATCGACGTCACCGAAAGGGCCGGCCTGACTCATAGTGGCTGGGGCCAGGGCGTGTGCGTCGGGGACTATGACAACGACGGCTTCGAAGACCTGTACGTCACCTATTACGGCAAGAACGTGCTTTATCACAACAACGGAGACGGCGCGTTCACCGACGTCAGCGAAAAAGTTCATGTCGCCGGCAGCGGAAAAGCCTGGGGCACAGGTTGCGCCTTTATCGACTACGACCGCGACGGCAAGCTCGATCTGATCATCGCCAACTACGTCGATTTTGATTCCGCCACCGCTCTTGCGCCGGGCGAGCGGCCTTCCTGCATGTGGAAAGGTGTTCCGGTCATGTGTGGCCCGCGCGGATTGCCCTGGGCGAAAAATATTCTTTACCACAATCTTGGCAACGGCGCGTTTGAAGATGTTACGACGAACGCACACATCGATCAGACAAACGGGCATTACGGGTTCAGCGTCTCCACGTTTGACTATGACGACGACGGCTGGCCGGACATCTATGTTGCGTGTGACAGCACCGCCAGCATCCTCTACCACAACAATCGCGACGGCACATTCACTGATGTCGCCGTTGTTGCGGGCGCCGCGTTTAATGATGACGGGCGCGAGCAGGCCGGAATGGGTTCCACAGTTGCCGACTATGACGGGGACGGCAAGCTCGATCTTTTCAAAACAAATTTTTCCGACGATACCTCGACGCTTTACCGGAACAATGGGGACGGCACGTTTGACGACAAGACTTTTCCCGCGGGTTTCGGTCTCAACACGCGGTATCTCGGCTGGGGTGTCATGTTCCTCGATGTGGACAACGACGGCTGGCCCGACTTGGTGCTCGTCAATGGCCACGTTTATCCCGAAGTGGACAGCCAGCACCTCGGCAGCAATTTCAAAGAGCCGAAGATTCTCTATCACAACAACGGCAACGGAACGTTCACCGATATTTCCGCCGATGGGGGGCCGGGGATTACCGCGGTGAGTTCCGCGCGCGGACTGGCCGTCGGCGATTTGTGGAATGACGGCCGCATGTCCGCGGTGATCAGCAATATGAACGCGCCGCCCATGCTGCTGGTGAACGATTTGCGCAACGGCAATCACTGGATCGCGTTTCGTACTATCGGCACCAAGTCCAATCGCGACGGGATCGGCGCGAAGATTACGGTGAAAGCCGGTACCCGCACGCTCGTGGACGAAGTCCGCAGCGGTTCCAGCTACATTTCCAATAGCGACATGCGCGTGCACTTCGGCCTCGGGTCCGCCGTCAAGATCGAGTGGGTGCAAGTGCGCTGGCCCACCGGATTGGTTGAGCGATTTGAGAACTTGCCTGTTGATTCCATTCATAAGCTGAAGGAGGGCTCCGGTACGCCGGTTAATCCTCCTGGCTCCAAGCCCTGATTTGGGCGGAGTGGTGACTACCAAAGGGGGTACCCCCTCCGTCGCGATGAAAAGAGTGCGCAACGAATTGATTCCATGGGAGTTGTAGAGCGCCCGTTGTGTAGGTGTGTCAGTAAAATGAAGAAAAGACAGGGGATGGATCAAAAAGAGCGTTACAACGTCTGCACGTCTGAGCGTCTGAGCGTCTGAGCGTCTGAACGTCTGAACGTTCAAAACACCGGACGGGCCCCCTACCCCCACAATTCTTGTAAAAGATTGACACAGCAGGGTTTAGTGGGTGATGGTCGGATAAAAGATTGTGGGGAAAGGAGTTAGAGGAAAGGGGAGGAGGGGGACTGTGGGGCAGGCTGCTGGTAGTTGGGCTCGGAACGCTTCGGCGAGAGTGACGTCTGACTACCAAAAGCCATGCTAGCATAAATTATTCTGTTTGTCAATAACTATTTAAGTTAAATTAACAAGTGGTTTAGACAGAACGAGATAGCGAGAGACGGTACGTTTGCGATGATGTTGACTCTAAACCCGCACGCGCAAACCCGGCGTATGCGGCACCCACAATCGTCTTACTATCTGTGGTCTGTGCCACCCGCCATCCATGTTGTCCTCCGGTTAGGTTTCCGAAGTTTACCATGTCATTTATCAATGTTTTCTGAGTGGGGGAGAGCCTGAGGCACGGAGACCAAAGCAGTATTCTGAATTGGCGTAAGGTACTATGATTCCCCCGAAGATGGACGGAGGTGGCGCCGATGTTTAAAGGATGGATCGCAACCGGAGCTTTGGCACTGTGCTGCATGACGGCGCCTCTTGCGGAGACACAACAAAAGCCCGTAGATGCGGAGGGGCATCAGTGGTGGCAGCATGCGGTGTTTTATGAGGTTTATCCGCGAAGTTTTGCGGACAGCAACAACGATGGAATCGGCGATCTCAATGGCATCGCCTCCAAAATGGACTATCTGAAGGACCTCGGGGTGGACGCTGTCTGGATCACACCGTGCTTCCCGTCGCCGCAGGTGGATTTTGGTTATGACGTTTCGAATTACGAGGCGATCGATCCGATGTACGGGACGATGAAGGATTTCGATCACCTGGTGGCTGAAGCCAAGAAGCGGAACATTCGCGTGCTGCTGGATTTTGTGGTGAATCATAGTTCGGACCAGCACAAATGGTTTCAGGATTCAAAATCATCGAAGACCGCGGAGCATCGCGATTGGTACATCTGGCGCGATGGCAAGGGAAACGAGCCGCCCAACAATTGGCTTTCTACTTTTGGATTATCGGCATGGAAGCTGGACCCGAAGACGAAACAGTATTACTACCACTACTTTTATCCCGAGCAGCCAGACTTGAACTGGCGGAATCCCGCGGTGGAAAAGGCGATGCTGGACGTGACGAGATTCTGGTACGAGCGCGGCGTCGCGGGTTTCCGGCTGGATGCGGTGGACACGCTCTTCGAGGATCCGAAGTTGACGGACAATCCGGTGCTGCCTGGGAAGGACAAGTTCGGGCGGCCGAATATGGACGAGAAATACAACAAGAAGCTGCCGGAAGTGCACGACGTGATGCGGAAATTGCGAAGCACGGCAGATGAATATGGGTCGGTGCTGATCGGGGAGACGTGGACCAGCAATGTTTCGGAGCTTAAGGATTATTACGGCGAGAAGAACGACGAGTTGCAAATGCCGATGGACCTGATGATGACGGGATTCAAGGGGCTTTCCGCGGATCAATACCGCAAGCACATCGGCGCAGTAGACGCCGCCGGCCATTGGCCGGTATACGTGATCACCAATCACGACATAGTTCGTTCCTACACGCGCTATGCGGATGGGGTGCATAACGACGACATCGCGAAAATGATGGCGGCGCTGTATCTGACGCTGCGGGGCACCGTGGTGATGTACTACGGCGAAGAGATCGGCATGGAGAACAACGACCCGAAAAGCAAAGACGAAGTGCAAGACCCCATTGGCAAGCTGGGCTGGCCGCTGGAAAAAGGAAGGGATGGCGAACGCACGCCGATGCAGTGGAACGACAGCGCCAACGCGGGCTTCAGCAAGGTGAAACCTTGGCTGCCGGTTCCAGCGACCTTCAAGACCCACAATGTGGTCTCGGAACAAAAAGACGGCAATTCGGTCTTGAGTTTTTACCGGCAGCTGCTCGCGCTACGGCACAAGGAACCGGCACTACTCGAGGGGAACTACGTGGCCTTGAATGAAAGTGATCCCGACGTGCTCACCTACGTTCGCCGATACAAGGATGAAGCGATTCTTGTGGTGCTGAATATGTCCGCGACGGAGCAGAAAGCGCAGTTTGATTTATCGCCTCTCGGTTTCAGTTCGCCAAGGCTGAGCATCCTGTTGACGAGCTTTCATAAGCCGCTGACGGGCATGACGGATGCGTTGCCGATGGAGCCGCATTCGGTGTTCATGGCCAAAATTTCGCAGACCTCAGCGGGCAAATAAAAAAGAAGTGGCGAGTGGCGAGTTTCAGATTGGGAAGAATACGTCTTCGTCATTTTGTCTGCGCTTCGGCCACTCCGATGTATTTGTCGGCGCCACCGTAGTAGAAGAAGAAACGATCAGCGTTTTGCACCAACCCCTCAACGAAGACAACGTTGGGTACCTGGCCGACTTTCTCCCAATCTTTTTCGGGGGCGAAGATGGGGGTGTCGGAACGGGAGAGGAGTTTCCGGGGATCGCCCCGGTCGAAGACGGCGACGCCGGTGCGATAGACAAGTTTGTTGTCGGCGCCGTTGTAGACCAGGAGGATGCCGCGCGGTGTGAGGATTGGCGGGGGGCCGGGCTCGACCACGCGAGAGTCGAACTTCCCAGGACGGCGTGGAAGAACAGGCGTGTTGGTTGCTTCGGTCCAGTGAATGAGATCGGTCGAGTAGGAGAGCCCCATCTGGTCGGTCTTGTCGGCGGCGGTGCCGAGCCAGTACATCCAGTATTTGCCGTCGATTTTTTCCGGGACAATGGCGCCGGATTTGGTCCACGCGACGTTCCAATTTCCCTGGTACGCAGGAAGGATCACGCCCTTGCGCTGCCAATGAATGAGATCGAAGGAAGTGGCGAGGCAGAGCTGCGCGTCCTTCTTGTTGTAGCCCGTGTAAGTGAGGTACCAGGTGTCGCCGAATTTCTGGAGGCGTGGGTCTTCAACGCCGCCGTCTTTTTCGTACTCGGTTTCCGGCGAGAGGACGGGGCGCGCGTCGCGCCGGAAGTGAATTCCATCGGCGCTTTCAGCGTAACCCAGGCGCGAGGTGCCAGAGGCGTCTTGCGCGCGGTACAGCATGACGAATTTTCCGTTGTGAAAGACAACGGCAGGGTTAAACGTTCCAGCCGATTCCCAAGTCGTGCCTCGTGGAGAAAGGATGGGCTCGTTCGAGGCGCGCGTCCATGCGCCGAAAGGAAGGTCCGTTGCCGGCGCCGCGAAAGCGAACGAGACGGCGAGGAGCAGTGGCACGATGAATTTTTTGGGTTTTAGGGCATGCATGTTCAGCGACTCCCTACTTCGCGGGCTTGTTGGGCTTTTGCGGGTCGAATTGCATGGTGCGGACGATGCCTTCGCCCTCTTTGACGAAGATCACTTGATTCGGCTTGATATCTTTCAGTGTTTCGACGAGGCCGCTGGGCCAGCGGATTTCGAGGAGCTCGACGCTTTCTGCTTTGCCGATGCCGAAATGGACGCGGAGATCGTTCTGAGAGAAATAGCCGCCGCCGCTGCGGACTTCGTCGATCTGCGGATGCAGACTCTTCTCGCCGGGGAGATGCGCGACGCATTTGATGCGCGCGCCGATGCCGCTGCGATTGGATTTTGTGCCGATGGTCTTGATCTTGATCCAGTTGTTGCCGGTGCGTGAATCGCAGCGCAGAAGCTGGGGAAAATCGTTGACGGTGTTGACGACGACGTCGAGGTCGCCGTCATTGTCGAAATCGCCGAAGGCGCAGCCACGCGCGGCAACGGGAGTGGAGATGCCCGCGCCGGCGTCGTGGGAAACATCGGTGAAACGGCCGTTGCGGAGATTTTTGTAAAGCAGTTTGCGCTGCGGGTAGCCCGCTTCGGTTTTGAGTTGCTCGACTTCCGGGTAGACGTGGCCATTGCAGATAAGAATGTCGGGCCAGCCGTCGTTGTCCATGTCGAAGAAGCCGCAGCCCCAGCCGAGATACTGGGTGTATTTGCCGAGGCCAGCCTGGAAAGTGGTGTCCTCAAAATTTGCGTTGCCTAGATTACGGTAGAGCGAAGGAGTGTCGCCGGCAAAATTCGTTTTGACGAGATCGAGGTTGCCGTCGAGATCGTAATCGGCGGCGGAGATGCCCATGCCGGCTTGGGGCTTGCCATCGGCGCTGAGGGCGCAGCCGGCTTCCATGGCGATGTCGGTGAAGGTGCCGTTTTTCTTATTTTGATAGAGGGCGCTGGCGGTGGAATCGTTGGCGACATAAATGTCCGGCCAGCCATCGTTGTCGAGATCGGCGGTGAGGACGCCGAGACCGTAGGTTCCGTTGGCCTTCAGAATGCCGGATTTTTCGCTGACGTCGGTGAAGGTGCCGTCACCATTGTTGTGATACAAAGTATTTTTTCCGCCGTTTAATCCGGGAGGACCGCAGGCCACCATGACGCCTTTGTAGAGGCAGGGACCGGATTCGGGGACAGGAGCGGTTCTCAGATCGAGATCGATGTAATTGGCGACGAAGAGATCGAGGCGGCCGTCGCGATCGTAGTCCACAAAGGCGCAACCGGTGTTCCAGCGCTTGCCGTTTCCGGCGACGCCGGCTTTTTCGCTGACGTCAGTGAAGGTGCCGTTGCCGTTGTTGCGGTAGAGAACATTTTTTCCGAAGTAGGTGACGAAGAGATCGTCGAAACCGTCGTTATCGTAGTCGCCGATACAGACTCCTTGTCCCCAGCCGGAATGGAGCAGGCCGGCTTTGGCGGTGACGTCGGTGAAGGTGCCGTCGCGATTGTTTTTGAAGAGATGCGAAGAGGGTTCTTGTCCGGCGGGAAAACCTTCGAGGCGCCAGCCGTTCACGAAAAATAGGTCCAGCCAGCCGTCGTTGTCGTAATCGTAGAAAGCGACGCCGCAGCCCGTGGTTTCGAGAAGATACTTGTTTTTGTGCTCGCCGCCGAAAATGGTTTTGGTGTTGAGGCCGGATTCGCGCGCGACATTCAGGAAGGTGACGCCCAGATCGTTTGCGGGAGCGGCGCCGGCGGATTGTTCGGACGCTGCGCCTCTCGAGAGGAACGAAGACAACCACTTCTTTGGCAGCGTCAGGGCGAGCAACTTTTCCAGGGGGAGCACGAGCGAAGAGCGGCTGAGCGATTGGAGAAACGCGCGGCGTGTCGAGGGCAAAAGAAGCGATACCTTTCGTTGCGAGGCTCGTGCTAGAATCCGTCGCCTTCCTTTATAGTAAGGCCAACGAGGCATTGCAAGGGCGCGACGCGGCGGCGGCCAACAGAATGCATATTCCGCTAGAGATTCCAGTTCATTCTCCGAAACAACTTCGACGGATGCGGCCGAGATTTTTCGGCATGTGCGCCGCAGTCACCCTGATTATAGGTATCGGGGCTTCCGCCTGTTTGGGCCAGCAGGCGCCGGAGAAGCCACGCGACCTCGAGCTTTCACGCGCGGTGCGGCCGTGGGAATTTCTGCCCATCACGGGAACACGCGCGGGGTTGCTGGGGAATGAATCGGGCCGCATGGAAGCGTGGGTGTACCCGCTGAAGATCTTTCGCGACTTTCATCTGAAATTTCATACGGAAGGGCGTGCGCTACCGGCGGAGGCGTTGGCGAGGACAGTGACGGTTCGGCCAGAGTCCGCCACGATTATCTACGCCGGGGATACGTTCAGGGTGCGCGAAACATTTTTCGTTCCCGTACGGGAAGAGGGAGCGGTAATTCTCCTCGAGGTGGAAACGGAACAGCCTTTGGAGATCGAGGCGGCTTTTCATCGGGACTTTCAGTTGGAATGGCCGGCGGCGCTCGGCGCCACCTATTTGGACTGGGCCGCGCAGCAACACGCGTTTTATTTGGGAGAGGAGCAGAAGAAATTTGCGGCGCTCGTGGGTTCTCCGACGGCGGCGGAACCTCGGCAGGAATACCAAACGAACTATTCGGAGTCGCAAGAGAGTTCGTTCCGGCTTGGCATAACGGCGAAAGGAAAAGAGTCGAAGTTGATTGTGATTGCGGGGTCGGTGGAAGGGCGGGCGGCCGCGGAGAAAACGTACCAGCATCTGACCTCCAGTGGCGCTAAATTGATGCGAGAATCCGCAGAGTATTACCGGGATTATTTGCAACGGACCGTCAGCGTGGATCTTCCGGATGAGCAAATCCAGCAAGCTTACGATTGGGCGCGTGTGAGCGTGCTCCAGGGAATGGTGAACAATCCTTATCTGGGCACGGGGCTTGTCGCGGGATACCGCACTTCGGGCGAGAGCCAGCGTCCGGGATTTGCGTGGTTTTTCGGACGGGATTCCTTTTGGACTTCCTTCGCGCTCAATAGTGCCGGGGATTTTGCCAACGCGCGCACGGCACTCGAGTTCATCGGCAAATACCAGCGGGAAGACGGCAAAATTCCGCACGAAATTTCGCAGGGCGCGAATTTCGTGCAGTGGTTCAAGGGTTATCCGTACCCGTACGCTTCCGCGGACGCCACTCCTCTGTACATCATCGCAATGAATGATTACGCCGTGGAGAGCGGCGACACCGCGTTTGCAAAAGAAAAATGGAGCAGTTTGTGGAAGGCCTACGAATTTCTGCACTCGACTTATGACGAACATGGCTTTCCCAAGAATGTCGGAATCGGGCACGGCTGGGTGGAAGGCGGCCCGCTGCTTCCGGTGAAGACAGAGCTCTATCAAACGGGATTGGGGATCGAGGCGTTGCGCGCGCTAGCGAATCTGGCACATCTGGCCGGGAAGGAAGATGTGAGCAATGAGCTTTCACGGAGTTTTGAAAAGCAGAAACCGCTGATGAATGAAGCGTTCTGGATTGCCGAGAAGAAAAGGTTTGCGTTCGCTTTAGACAAAGACAATCACGTTGTGGACGAGCCGAGCGTTCTGGCCACCGTGCCGATGTGGTTTGGATTGCTCGATGAAGCGAAAGCGGACGCGATGATTACGCAACTCGCTGATTTGGATCACCAAGCGGACTGGGGCATGCGGATTATTTCGGAGCATTCGCCACAATTCAGCGGCGGCGGCTACCATTTCGGGTCCGTCTGGCCGCTCTTCACAGGCTGGGCGGCCGTGGGGGAGTATCGCTATCACCGTTCCTTTCCTGCTTACGCGAATTTCCGGGCGAACGCTCTGCTGGGCCTCGATGGCTCGCTTGGGCACGTCACGGAAGTGCTCTCGGGTTCCTATTACCAATCGCTTGCCACGAGCTCACCGCATCAGATCTGGTCCGCAGCAATGGTGGTCAGTCCATTGCTGCGCGGCATGTTCGGGCTGCGGGCAGACGTAACAAAGGGAACCGTCGCTTTCGAACCGCACACACCCGCCGATTGGACTTCCTTCGGGATTAGGAACGTGCAGCTTGGGTCCGCGAGGTTGGATTTGCACTATTCCAAGGATGCTGAAGGAATCAGGCTGGAAGTGAAGGCCACGGGCGACGCGTCCCGCATTATCGATTTTCAACCGGCGGTGAGCTTGCGCGCGAAAGTTCTGGGCGTGGAATTCAACGGCCAGCCCGTGCCGTTTCGTGTCCATTCGAATGGGACAGACCAACACGTGATAACCAGGATGACGGTTGCCGGAGGATCGAACTCACTTAGAATTCGAATCCAAGATGATTTCGGCTTGAGTTACTCCTCAACATTGCCGGCAATCGGTGCGACGTCGCAAGGCCTGCGCATTCTTTCCGAGACGTGGACGCCGGCGAGGGACCGTCTGACGATCAACGCGTCGGGCCTGGCCGGCAGCCAGTACGCACTTTTCGTTTGGAATGCGGGACCGATTGCGTCCGTGGAGGGAGCAAAACTTTTCAAGGCCGCGGATGGGAAAACAGAACTGATCCTTGACCTCCCCAAAAACGGCGCTGAGGCTAATTCTTACGCGACAATTTCAATCCAATTTGCCAGAGCAGACAAGAGATGAGACAGCACAAGAAATGTAAGCTCGATCTTTGATACTGCGGGTTAGCAACGACGCTAGCCAGGGAGAACGTCGAGCGCTTCTGCAGGAATTTTGCTTATGGTGTCTGCATCCAGATTCAAATGCGACGTGACCGCCTCGGGAGGCAAGCGCCTTAGCCAGTTATTCAGGGAAAAGTTCATATACTCGCTCGCCTCGAACATCTCAAGAAACACCAGGTCCGTATTGCCCGTGTTTTCGACGTAGTGTCCGGCGACCGCCGGCACAAAACCGACGTCATTGGCGTTGAAGTCCATGGTGTGCGCTCCTGAGGTTGTAAAGACTGTCATGCGCCCCTTACCGCCAAGGTAGTACTGCCATTCAGAGGCGTTCGGATGCCAATGCAGTTCGCGCATACCACCCGGCTTAACAGTGACCAAGGCTGAAGCAATATTTTTCGACGCCAGGAAGTTATGCGAGTCAACGATGCGAACTGAACCACTGCTCGTTTGCTTCGTGGGGGCCACAGCCTTCATTCTGAAGGTGTATTGGTATGGGGATTCGACACGACGACCCCCAACGGCGGACTTGTCCTGGGCCAAAGATGCGGGCAAGTCGGCAGGAAAAATGTATAGGCTCTTGTTTGGCAAATTCTTAAGAGCGCTCGCCGGCAGCCCAAAATTCTTGGACAGCACCGCTGGCGGCGTGCGCCTCACCCAGTCGGAAAGAAGGAAGGTGTTGTCTTCGGAAAACGAACCTTGATCGAATACCAGAATAAATTCACAACCATCCGGTTCCAACCCCTGGATCGAG
>WNFR01001144.1_pt1 | contig 50426 bp, 46 predicted proteins | sample 5400221 | NCBI WGS metagenome assembly WNFR01 (sample SAMN13153357, study PRJNA577476) | soil metagenome | isolation source: 40 cm soil under Madrone tree | place: USA:California | collected 2016-06-14 | reverse complement strand
CAAAGGCAGCCTCGTGTTGTACATGCTTCGCCATCAAATCGGCGAGGATGCTTTCTATCGCGGCTTGCGCAACTACCTGGAAGCTCATCGCGGGAAGAACGTAGTCACCGCGGATCTCATCAAATCGATCGAAGATGCCAATCACATCAGTGTGCAACAGTTTTTCGACGAGTGGATTTACGGCGCCGGCGCTCCGAAGTTCGATGTCAGCTACACCTATGACGACAGCAAGCACCAGCTCGCGCTGACCGTGAAGCAAAACCAGAAAGTGGAAGGCCACGTGGGCATCTTCCATGTACCAGTCGACGTCGAAATTACGACCGCATCCGGCGCGAAGGTCCACAAGATTGACGTTTCGAAGGACGCGGAAACTTTCCCGCTGCCTTCGGACGGCGCCCCCCAGATGGTCCTCTTCGATAAAGGCGGCCAGGTTCTGAAATCCGCTGAGTTCCACAAGGAAAAGAAAGAGTGGCTGTTCCAATTGAAGAACGCCACGGAGCTTGCCGACCGTGCCGAAGCCGCCCAGGCCTTGGCCAAACTAAAGAACGATGACGAAGCCGTGGCTGCTCTGGGCAGCGCGCTCAGCACAGACAAAGCTTGGGAGCTCCGCGACATTGCCGCCGACGCTCTCGGCACCGTCGGCAATGCCGCCGCCGGCAAGCAGTTGCTGGACGCGCTGGAAGCCAATGCCCAGCCTTACGTGCGCAATCACATCGTCGCCGCACTCGGCAATATCAAGGATGAACCGAAGGTCGCGGCGAAACTCATGGCCATCGCTCGCGAAGATGCTTCGTATCGCGCGCGCGCCAATGCGCTGCAATCCCTCGGTAAACTAAAAGTGGCCAACGCCCTTCCCGTGCTGACGGAGGCCGTGAATGAGAATTCACCCGATGATTTCCTGCGCAACGCGGCGCTGCGTTCGTTCGGCTTCCTTGGCGACGACAAAGGCGTGCCGCTGCTCCGCGAATGGTCGGCCCCGGGTAAAGCGATTGACACACGCACAGCCGCCATTATGAGCCTCGGTCGCCTCGACAAAGGAAACAAAGAAATCACCGCGCAAATCGCCAGCTATCTGACGGAGTCGCACTTTCCCGTTCGCTATGCCGCCATCCGCGCTCTAGGCGCGCGCGGCGACGCATCTGCGATTCCCGTCGCGCAGCGCCTGGATCGGCTCGAACATCTCATCCAGGAAATGAGCGACCGGCTGAAATCGATCGAGACCTCTCTCGCCAAGAAATAGAAAAGCAGAATCCCTTCGGCCTTCCGCTGCTCTCAGGGCTCGGAAAGCAGGATCCGCAAATCACGCAAATTGTTTCCCGTCGGGCCTGTAATGACGGCGTCATTCAGCTTGGCGAAAAACGTAAAAGCGTCGCTTCGCCGAAACGCATCTCCAGGATTCAGGCCTGCCGCCACCGCGCGCGCCAGCGTCTCGCCGTCCGCCACAGCGCCTGCGGCAGGACTGTTGCCATCAATTCCATCCGTGCCTGCGCTGAGCACCGCGATGCGCCGGCCGGAAATCTTCTCCACGCACGCCAGCACAAACGCGGAATTCCTCCCGCCGATTCCATCGCCGGTGACGGGCGAGCTGACCTCCCCATCTGCAATTAACGCCACTCGGCGCCCCGCATTCGCCGCCTGCAGCGCGCTAACCTGTCCGAGCAGATACTCCGCCGCTTTTTCCACCGCCCAGTCGTCCGCCGCATTATCGCAACAGGTCCGGAATCCCTTGGCCTCCGAAGCGTGGTGCGCGGGATGGAACAAATCGTCCATTCCCAGGAGCAGCACAAAATGCGCATTAGCGAATGCAGAGTCGCCGTGCTTGGGAGTCTCGCGTATCTTTCCTTCTTCCACGCAGCGTCGCACCGAAGCTGGAAATTGTTGGAGCATTTTAAATTCCGCAAGGATGCGCTCGACATCCGCGATTGTAGTGGGGTCCGGCAAGGAAGGGCCCGACGCTAAAGCGGACTCGTGCCCCGCTGGCACGTCGGTCACCGCCAAAGTAATCTTTGTCGCACGCCCCGCCGCCGCAGCAAGGCGTCCGCCTTTTACCGCCGAGAGGTGTTTCCGCACAGCGTTCATCGCCGCAATGGGCGCGCCGCACGTGACCAGCGTTTGATAAAACTGTTGTACATCTTCCAGCGTCAGCCGCAAATCGAGCGGCAATTCCACAAGCGCCGATCCGCCTCCAGACAGCAGAAAAAATACCAGAGTCGTCTCATCGCACTTCGCCAGCAGCGAAAGGATAGACTCGGCAGCCCGCCGGCTCTCCGCATTCGGGGTCGGATGCCCTCCGACAAAATACTGCACACCCGGCACAGAATGGTTGGGCGGTGCTGGCGCGGACGCGATACCCCGAAACTCTATTTCCGGAGGCAGCAAAGCGCGCAAGCCGCCCAGCATTGCATGCGCCGCTTTGCCGATGGCCACCACGCGAATTTGGGAGAAGTCGCGCAGCTGAACCGCAATGTCCCCGCAATGCAGCATCGAGCCTTCGACGCGCAGTTTGCGTTCCATCACCGCGGAAATATCGATGGCCGCCAGCGTTTCCTGGAAAATCAGGCGGGCAAGCTGTTTCAGGTCCGCCATGGGAGGTCCGCCACGCGCTTCAGTTTGCCTTCAGCACTTCGGGATTCAGAATGTTGGGCGGTCGTTGCCCCTTGAACAGCGCCACGACGTTCTCCGCCGCCATGCAAGCCATCTTTGTGCGCGTCTCGAGCGATGCGGAAGCAATATGCGGCGCAAGAACGACATTCGGTCGCTTCAATCCAGGGTGAATGACCGGCTCCTTTTCGTAAACGTCCAGGGCCGCGCCGGCAATTGTTTTGCTCTCCAGCGCCTCCACCAAAGCCTCTTCGTCGATCACCGGTCCGCGCGAGGTATTGATCAAAAACGCCGTGGGCTTCATTTGCGAGAACGTCTTCGCATTGAACAGCCCGGCAGTCTCTGGCAGCAACGGCACGTGTACGCTCACAAAGTCGGCTTCGTGCAGCAGTGCGCTCAAGTCGCGGAACTCCGCATGGAAACCTCTCTCGACGTCCAAAGGCACGCGTACCGAATCGTAATAGATCACCTTCATCTGAAAACCTGCGGCACGCCGCGCCACCGCGCGCCCAATCCGGCCGAAACCAACCAGCCCGATTGTCTTGCCCCAAACATCCGCACCCACAAGCTGATCTAGGTCCCAGCCTTTCCACTCACCGGAACGCGCCAGCGCTTCGCCTTCGCCCAAGCGACGAGCCACGGCCATCAGCAGCGTCCACGCAAAATCCGCCGTAGTCTCATCAAGCACGCCCGGCGTGTTCGTTGCAACGACGCGTCTCTTCGTGCAATCGGCCACCGTGATGTTGTCGTAGCCCACCGCGACGTTAGCCGCGATGCGCAGCTTCGGCGCCGCCGCCAGCAGCTCTTCGTTCACCTTTTCGGTGAGCAGGCACACCAGGCCATCCTTGTCCTGTATGCGGCGAAACAGTTCTTCTTTGGAGATCCGCTCCGGCAGCGTCCAGTAATCCACTTCGCAGTTCGCGTTTAGAATTTTCTGTGCCGCCGGAAATAAGGGCCGTGTCGCAAGCACCTTTGGTCTGGGCATGGTCGCCTCTCCGCAACTGCGTGGAGCCTTACACTAACACGAACCCCCAACGTAATGAACCACAGCCACAACCGGATTCTGTCCCCCCGGCCTCCCCGGCGCACGTCAAACCCATCGCTTTTACGTAGTTTCGGATCGGAAGAAAGACGCCCAGCTGTTTCTAGGTGTTCTTAGACGCCAAGGTCAGGGGCGTTGCGTAGTGCGTCGTTAAAGCGGTTGGTGAAATTGGCGGCGCAGATCACCAGTGTCAATTCCACAATCTGCCCCTCATCGTAGAATTTTCGCAACTCTTCGAGCGTACCGCCGCGAATCGCAGCCGCTCCGCGCGTGACGCGCTCGGCGTACAAAATCGTGGCTTTCTCCTTCTCGTCAAACAACGGGCTGCGGTCGTAGAACTGCAGCGCCTGGATTTGCTCGCCGGTGATTCCGATTCGCTTCGCCGAAGCGGTGTGTGCGCGGGTTCAATACTCGCAGCCGTTGACGAGCGAGGTCTTTAAATAGGCGAGTTCCTTGTAGCGCGCTTCGACGGTGCCCTCGTTGATGACGGCGCCATAGAACGGCAGAAAATTCTTCAGCACATTCGGTCGATGCGCCATGGTGGCGAAAATGTTGGGTATCTTGCCGAATTGTTTCGTTATTCCTTCTAAGGTCTCGCGCACTTCCGGGGCGGCTTTTTCTTTCGGTAGCGGATTAACAACGGCCACGCGGCACCTCCTGCTTTGTGACGGGATAACCTGGTCCCAAGAGTCTATACCCAACGCCGCTCAAACTGGGAACAGAGAAAAAAACGCTCCTCAATTTACCCAAAACTGTTCACGCTACCTTCCGCAGTTTTCCCTTGACATATGGTTACTATTTTCGTATCGTCTGTGCTGGGTAATCTTACGCCCGCATCCGTAACGCCAGCATCCTGCTGGCGTTTTTGTTTTGCCCCGGGAACGCCATTCTCCTGAATGGCGTTAGCCAACCGCATTTCGACACAATCCTCGTGCAGCGGGAGTCCTGTAGCGCGGGGCGAAGTCTGCGTAGCCCCGCGGCTTTTCCACAGCGTCTTGAGGCGGTGTATACCCAGCACCGGTTAGAACCAGCGCATAGGAAGAAAAGGAGAGTCCTGTAGCGCGGGGCGGAGTCTGCGTAGCTCCGCGGCTTTTCCACAGCGTCTTGAGGCGGTGTATAACCAGCATTCAAGCGACCAATTCAGTCTTCATTCCAGCACGCTTGCAACCCCCTTTAGAATCAACACTTGTAAAAGTGTGTGAAAACAAACGACTTTAACTTCCTTTAGAATCAACACTTATGAAAAAACGGGGACTTTAACTTCCTTTAGAATCAACACTTATGAAAAAACGGGGGAGGGGGGACTGCCCGCTAAAGCACCCTTTACCGCTCGCCGATGAGATACCGGCAGCCACCCGGCCCCATCCGCGCAGAGTGCACCGCGCCAGCAGCCACGTCGCACCGTTCGCCTGCCCGATACGTGTGCCTCTCGCCCTTCATGGTCAGCGTCATCTCCCCGCTAAGAATAATGTGCGCGGTCTCGGTGCCATGCCTGTGATCGGGATAAGACGCGTTGGGCCCGTCTTGCCACACATAAGTATGGCGGAAGCCTTCGCGCTCGAGCTCTCTCGCCACTCGCTTCTCGTCCATTCCATTATTCTAGCGAACAACTCTAGCAACCGCGCGTTTGGAGTGCGGCGGTCTTGCCGCCGCTTTCGAGGTGTAAGCGCTATCTCGCTAGTAAACGCAGTAACGAGACCGCAGCGAAGGCACATGTAGCGGCCGCGGACTTTCGCGGGCGCCTGTACTGCAGCTGCGGGCTTCAGCTCGCATCGCAGGAAAATAGATCTAAGGCCAGAAGCAGAGGGTAACAGATGAGCGATGTCGGTCCCCCAAAAACGGTCACGCCCTCCCTGCAGCGTTGGGGACACCGCAGAAAGGGCGCGTTCGTCTTCAGGGGAGAAGATCGTTGCAAGCTTGCTCAGGCACCCGGCGAGGCAGGCGGCGCTGCCGCAGCGGGCCCGCCCTCGGGCGGAGCGTCGTGAAATCTCCGCATGTGATTCCGCGGACCGCCGGGGCCGCCTTCTTTCACCGTGTAATCCGCAGGCACGGTGAACAGTGTTGCCGCAGGTTCAGCCCGTTGAACGTTGTTCAACGCATAGGTAGTGGTCCCAAAGCGCGGATCGCTGCGCGTGCTCTTCACCACAACCTGCAGGTCCGGTGAATACCAGCGCTCGAACACGATCTGAATTGGTTTGTCATTTCCAATCTGTCCCACCGGAATTGTCCTGGTAATCCGCGTGCCTTCGGCCTTGATTCCATTGATCGCTTGCGTACCCAACGATTCTTTCTTCACATCGCCGGAAGCTTCCTCTTTATGGTGTTGTTGCATCTTTTGTTCCATTGCTTCTGACTTTTCGTGTGACAAGTCGCCATGGTTGCCCTTCGGCGGAGTCATCTTGTGCGCCACTTTTTGCTCCGGGTCCAGCATGTAATGTGCGCCGGCAACAGGATCGCCGATCATGACCATCGTGCGCGGCTTCCCGGAGGTCTGCAAAGGTCCGAACCCGGAAAGCGTGATCTCCCTGCGGAAGCGCCCCTGGCTGTCACGGTAAAGTGTGCTCGAGCTCGTCTGGTGAATGGTAGTGCCGTCTTGCAGCGTCTGCGTCGTTTCCGAGCTTGCCGTCGCCGAAAATGGCGCGCCCTTCACAATTTTTCCAGGATGCAGCCCTTCAAAGCCCATCAACTCTATGCGCTCGGCAAAGGGTCCCGCCGGCCCGCCTCCATCCGGGCCTTCCGCGAACTCAAATGCTGGTGCAGGTGGCGGGTCCTGCGCGATCAGCGCTCCCGCTGCCAGCAACAGGGTTCCGGCCACAACCAAACCGGCCCAGGTATTACGTTTCATCGTGTTTCTCCTCTTTTCAACTGCGCTTCCTAAACTCGTAGCTCAGAAAATCGACATCTCTATTGCGGCAACCGCACTGCCTTGGGAAGTCCGTCCTCGCCCACAAGCAGGTCGACTTGAATCCAATCGCTCACGCGCTCTTCATTCACCGGCAGGCCTAGCGCGCCCAGCGCACCGCGCTGCATGCGAACTCGCACGATCGCGGAATCGTCCATTTCCTGCGGCAGGCTGCCCGGCAGCGGCGTAAACCCGCCGAACTCGTTGCCCGCGACGAGTGTTGCGTCCTCGGGCGTGTCCGCCGCTGTCGCCACCGCAGTCGGAGTCTTCACAGTGTTCGCAGCTGAAACATGCTCTCGCGAAGTTTGCGCGAGTCTCCAATTCCACCAACTTATGCCGGCAATCACCACTGTGGCAGCCGCGAGCGTCCAGGCCGCAAAAACCGCCGCGAAGCGCGCTTTCGCCGTGCGGTGGCGCCTGCCGAATTCGTGCCGCAGCCGCATTTCGACTCGCTGTGGCGCCTGCGCGCCTTGCGTCGTCTCGCGCAGCAACTGCAATGCAACTCGCGCCTCTTGCCAGGATTCCTGCAGCGCCGCGCAATCTGCGCACTCGGCGGCGTGCTCCGCAGCGGCAGCCCGCAAAGATGCATCCAACTCGCTCATCCGAAGGCCGCCGCGCTCGAGACTGATCGCTTCAAATTCTTCGCACTTCATAACGCACTTCCCTTTCCCGCTCTACCTTGCCACTCTGACGCGCCGTGGCGTGTCCCGCAGCATTTCCAGCTTCGCCATCAGCAGCGCTCGCCCGCGGTGCAGCCGCGAGCGGATCGTGCCGATCGGACAACCGCTGAGCTGTGCGGCTTCCTCATAACTGAGCTCTTCCAGCTCGCACAACACAACAGCTTCGCGAAACTCCGCCGGCAGCTCGAGCACCGCGGCGCGCACGCGTTCCGTGCGTTCCTGCTGCTCGGCCCAGTGCGCCGGAGTAAACGTACTGACCGCCGTGTCGCTGGCACGCGTCCCGTCGCCATTCGGCTCTTCCAGCGACAGCTCCCGAGGCAAGCGCTCCAGATGTTTCATGACCCGATTGCGCGCGATGCCGAACAGATAGGCGCCCACCGGTCCTCGCGCGGCGTCATACTTTTTCGGCTCCCGCATCAGTGTCATGAATACGTCCTGCACCACTTCTTCGGCCGCCCAGGAATTTCCGGTCATGCGCAAAGCAAAGCGATACAGCGCCGCCTGATGCCGGCGATAGAGACACGTGAACGAGTCCTCGTCGCCCTTTGCGGCGCGCCGCAGCAGAACGTCGTCCCTGTCTTGCTCGGGAATACTCATGTCTCCTGGGTACGGCGTTCGCGGCAGGTACGGTCCCTGCGCTCTCTTATATTTCCCGGTGGCACGGAAAAAAGTTCCCGCGGGGGTTGCTGCATGAGAATCAGCGTGCGGATCATTGCTACATGTAGTTAGACGTTAGCCGCGTCTGGCGCGTGTCAGGAGGGTTTGGCGTGCGGTATTACGAAGGCTTGGTGGTGTGAGGCCGGAACATTTTGGCCGCGATGCGTGTCACGAACCGGCGAGGCACTAGCCGCTGAGTGTGCGCACCGAGATAGTTCCGCGTACCAGAAATCACATAGCTTTTACCGGCGGCCAGCGCCTCCAATCCGACATGCGCGACTTTCTCCGCCGTTTCGCTGTCCTTCCTCGCCGCAATCAAATCCGCTTGGCCGGCCACTTCGTGAAACTCCGATTCCGTCGAGCCTGGGCACAGCGCGCAAACACGAACGCCGTATGGCTTCACCTCTTCGGCGAGCCCTTCCGCAAATCGCAGGTCGAACGCCTTGGTCGCGGCATAGGTGGAAATGAACGGCACGGCTTGAAAGGACGCAGTCGAAGCCACAATCAGAATGTCGCCGCGGCGCTGCTTCAGCATTTGCGGCAGATACAGCCGCGTCAGGTGCACCACCGCGCTGCAATTCACCTGCACCATATCGAGGAGGCGGTGTGTGCCTACGGTCGCAAATTCGCCGTAGGCGCCAAATCCCGCGTTGTTGACGAGCAGATCCACGTTGATCTGCTTCGTCAGCGTGAACGCAAAAATCTGTTGCGGCGCTTCGGTCTGCGCCAAATCCGCGGCGAACACTTCCACTCGAACCTTATGCGCTGCCGACAGTTCGTGCGCCAGTTGTTCCAGTCGCTCTTTGCGCCGCGCGGTCAGCACCAGATTTGTGCCGCCCGCCGCCAATTCACGCGCCAACGCCACGCCGATTCCCGCACTCGCGCCGGTCACCAGCGCCCATTTTCCAGCCCACGGTCCGCTCATTAACGTCTCCCCAAATAGGTTTCGAGCGTACCACAGCGAGCGGCAGCGGTTTTCGGTTCATCCGTCGGGAAATCAACAGTGGTTGCGACGAACACAAAGATAAAGTCTTTCACGTTGAATCCGTCGACGTGAAGTGGGGCACAGCCTAGGCGGTTTTCGCGCGGGCCAGGCCGGCGTCTTCCGCCGCAATTTGTCCAACGACGGACCAGTCGCTGTGCTCATGCCCACGCGCTAACGCTGTCAGGAAGCGGTCGCGCAGTACGCTTGCAATCGGCATGGGCACGGCTTGTGCGTCGGCCGCTTGCAGCACCAGGCGCACATCCTTTAGCCCCAGCGGCAACGCGAAGCCGACCTGATCGTGCTTGCCCTCCACGATCAATCCGCCATAGGTCTTATAGACAGGCGCGGTGAAAAGAGTGCTGGTCAGAAAATCCAGCAGCGCCGCTGCGTCGACGCCCGATTTGCGCGCGAACGCCAAAGCTTCGCCTAGCGATTCCAGCACCGTTGCGATCAGGAAATTTCCGGTCAGCTTGACCACGTTCGCCTTGGACTGCTGCTCGCCAACCACAAATAACTTCTGCCCCATGGCGTCCCACAACGGCTTGCACCGCTCGATCGCCGCCTTCGGGCCGGCGGCGACGATGGCCAGTTTCGCTGCTTCTGCCGCTTCCGGACGGCCAAACACCGGCGCAGCGATGAACTCCTGCCCCGCGCGAGCGTGTTCCGCTGCCAAGCGATCGCTCAGCGCCACGCTGATGGTGCTCAGCGAAATGTGCAGCCGTCCGCGCGCCAGCGACTTCAGCACACCGTTCTCGCCCAGCACGACCGCCTCGACGGCCGCATCGTCCGCCAGCATGGTCAGCACCGCATCGCCGCGGCACGCATCCCCTAGCGAGCCTGCGACGGTGGCGCCGTCTTTACGCAGCGCCTCCGCGCGCTCCCGCGTTCGGTTGTACACCGTCACTCGGTGCCCGCCGCGCAGCAAACTCTTCGCGATCCCCGTGCCCATGCTACCCAGTCCAATCAGTCCCGCATCCATGACATCCTCCAGTAATGCTGGCGTGCTAGTGCCAACAGAATTCTACTCGGGCACAGCCGCCAGGTTCGGCCCCACTCGAATAGGATGTGAAAGGTTTGCTGGACTACTACAACTCGCCGCTCGGCCGCTCAGCGCATCAGCGGGTATTGGGCAATTTGCAAGATGAGGTCAGGGCTTTTCCGATACCACTAATCTGCAGTGGCCTTACGGCGCGTCGGCTAACCGGGTACGACCACCAGTTCGTCTCTCGGTATGGCGTCCAGCGTCGCACGGTCGATATTGAGATGTGCCATCACGAGCTCGGGTGGCGTATGGGCCAACCACTCCGAAAGCGAAATGTCTTGATAGACGCTGGTTTTGAACATTTCGAGGAAGACCAGGTCTGTATTCCCTGTATTCTCAATGTAATGCAACAGGGTTTTCTCCACGTACCCGACGTCCCCTGCCTGAAAGTCCATGGTGCGAGCGCGGTTACCAGTCGACACCACAGTCATTCTTGCCTTGCCCGTGATGTAATACTGCCACTCGTCGGCGTTGGGGTGCCAGTGCAGTTCCCGCAGGCCTCCCGGGTGAACCGTGACCATTGCCATCGCGATATTCGTTGCGGCTTTGAATGTGGTCGAATCAACGATGCGTACCTCGCCGCCTTTTGTGCGCTTGGTCGGCGGCATGTCCATCGTGCGAAAAGCGAAATCGCTCGACGCCTTCCCGCGCGCTCCCGCGGCTGCTTTCTGATCCGCCTCCAGTGGTCCGGGAACAGCAGCCTGGAAAATGAACAGCTCTCGCTTGGGGAGATTTTTTAAAGCTGCCTCCGCAACCCCGAAGTTCTTTGACAGGACCTCCGGCGGCAGGTGCGCCATCGAGTCGCTCAGCAGAACCGTGTCCGACTCCGAGAAATCTCCATCGTCGAATACCAGCATGAATTCCGTGCCATCCGGCCCCAGGCCTTGAATCGAATGAGGAATCCCGCTGGGGAAATACCACAGATCGTTTTTCTTCGTATCAGCAACAAAGCTCTTGCCGTCCCGATCAATGGCGGTGATCCTCGCCGTTCCGTAGAGCACGATCGCCCATTCGTCGGCCGTATGCCAGTGCAGTTCCCGAACGCCGCCCGCTGTGAGTCTCATGTTTACGCCGGCCAGGGTTTTCGAGACGGGTAGTTCCCGAACGGTCACTTCGCGTGACCATCCGCCTTCGTAGGTCCGCTTGTTCGCAAAGGAGAATGGATATTTGAACGTTGGAACCAGGCTTTTGGAATCAGTGGGAGGTGGCCACGCAGAATCCGGATTCTGTGGGTCCAGCCCGCTATTTGCGGGGCCCGGATCGCTCCGGTCAGCCCGACCATTGCCAGCCTGTTGGCCTTCCTGCGCCAGAGTGCTGCTTACTGCCAGACCGCCAGCCACAGCGGCGAGGGCAGCCGATCCGACCCCAAGAAAGCCCCGCCGCGAAAGTTGATCTTTGTTGCTGTCATTCTCCATTGTGCGTAACTCCTCCAATCTGAATTCCCGAGTCAGAGTGTTACTTCCCCAAGGGTGAGATGCCCAAGGCACGCCGATGGTAAGAAACGAGATACGCCACTCTTCGTATCCGTACGGCGTGAAAGGCGACTATCCTACCAAGCCCTGCACCTGAAACCTAACAAGGTGGGGATCTGAAGCTCGGCCATCCGAAAGGTGGAGGAGGAGCTATTTTTTCTCTCGCAACCTCCGTATCGCCTTAGGATTGCAAGAGAGAATGGGTTAACTGGATTCAGATGGCAGCCGCCGGTAGAGAGGCACACAGCGGTGCAACGAACTCCACAGCGACAGCTACACCACACTGTCGGGCAACGTCTGGTCTGCGACAGACGGGTAGTATCGCCGAAAGATTGCGGCCATCTCTATCGGGGAATGTAAGTGATGTCGAAGGGTTGCTGTAGCGTAAAGTCGAGCCGCGTTTCCGAAGGGATCTTGAGGTCCTTGCCCTTCCTCAACCCTTGAAGGCCCGCACCGCCGGCGCCGCCGATTGCTGCGCCAATGGCTGCGCCCTTTCCTCCACCCGCGATTGCTCCGATGAGCGCGCCGAGGGCAGCCCCTCCGCCGATCTTCTCCGCAGAACCCTTGCCGCGCGAAGCGCCGGATTGACGGACGTCGCTGGTGACCACGTTGTAGGTCTTGCCTCGGAACGTAACGGTGGAAAGCTCGAGCGTTAACTCATTGCGACCCGCAAAGCGTCCCGCGGAACTCGCCGTTACAAGCTTAATGTAGGCGTCCGCGCCGGCCGGAACGATGACTTGATTGTTCACAACGATGGGAGCGTCGAGTGACGCGCGGAAAACTTCTCCGGCCTGGTTCGTCTTGGAGTCGATGGAATCGATGGTGCGGACTGTTAAGACCGTATTAGCGGGGACGGTGATGGTCTTCGGTTGTGGTGGCGGCGGTGGTGCCGGAGATGCAGCCGGCGGAGCATTTTGCGCGCTTTCGACTGGAGCCGGCGCAGGGGTTTGCGTTTCGGAAGGAGCTGGCGTTGTTGGCACCGACTGCGTCGATTCGGACCGTGCTGCGCGATGCTTGTGGCGCGGCTCAGGTCTGGCAGGCTCCGGCGCGGCGGGCGGATTTTCCGCCGCGTTGAGCGGGGCCGCCGGAAGGGTCACGGCGACGATGTGATCGTCCACGCTCTTCACGCCTTTGGTCGATTTGGCTAGCTCCTCGGCAGTCAACCGCGTGCCGTCGTTGGTAACTTCGCCGGAGAGCGTAACAATCCCATCTTTAACGGCGACGTTGATATTGGCCGATTTGAGCGAAGGATCCGAAAACATCCGCGCTTTAATATCCGTGGAAATGGCGTCATCCGAGCGCGGGTGTGAGCACGACACAGCAAAGGTCAGCACGGCGAAAAACATCGAAAAGGCGATTCTTGCTCTACGCATAACAACTCCGTTCTCTGAAATTTTGGTTCTTTAGATGCCGAATGGCATCTTTGAGGTAGCCTCTGTTCCAGAGCCATGCGATGTTGCCTTTCAAAAACCGGTCCGTGCCGGCACTTAGAGGCAATAACTTCCGCTAATCGCTAATTAAAATTGCTGCTTGGACGCTGGTTCTACGTCCGAGGCAGACTCTGTTCATGAGCAAAAACCTCTACTTCGTGGCACTAATCCTGGCGGCCAGTGGTCTGGTTTCGCCACCCATCGCGCTTTTGGGCGGTCTGATCTACGGATTCACTGTAGCGCACCCATTTCGCGCCGAAAGCAAGCGCCTGGCGACATTCCTGCTGCAAGCTTCCGTGGTTGCCCTCGGCTTTGGCATGAACCTTCATGAAGTCCTTCGCGCCGGACGTTCTGGTTTTCTGTACACCGCCGTCAGCATCACGGTGGCGATGCTGATGGGTGTCGGACTCGGCTATCTCATTCATGTTGAGAAGAAATCCGCATTTCTGATCAGCGCCGGCACGGCTATTTGTGGAGGCAGCGCCATCGCGGCCGTCGGCCCGATTGCAGAAGCCAGCGAAGAGGAGATGGGCGTGTCGCTGGGAGCTGTCTTCATTCTCAACTCGGTCGCGCTGTTTCTCTTTCCTCTCCTCGGACACGTTTTCCATATGACGCAGGCGCAATTTGGCCTCTGGTCGGCGCTGGCCATTCACGACACGAGTTCCGTGGTGGGCGCGACCGCCAAGTACGGCGCAACGGCACTGGCCATCGGCACCACGATCAAGCTGGCGCGTGCGCTCTGGATCGTTCCTCTTTCTTTTGTGACGGCTATGAGTCTGAAGAGCAAGGCGCGTATCAAGTGGCCGTGGTTTATCCTATTTTTCTGTCTTGCCGCTCTGCTGAACACCTTGTTGCCGGCGTTCAACTCGACTTTCGGTGTTCTTAATCACCTGGGTAAGATAGGGCTGACGGTGACGCTCTTCCTGATCGGCACAGGATTAAACAAGGAAACGCTCAGGAACGTCGGTCTGCGCCCGTTTGTCCAGGGACTCGTTCTGTGGATCGTCGTGGGCACCGGCACGCTGGTGCTCATTCTGTTCCATTGGATTCATTTGTAAAAAACCAAATCTTGGCTTCATTAAGCCCCTGCACAATTCAGTGCTCCGGCGCCCGGAGCTCAGCACGGCTGAGCATCCGAGCGCGCCCGAGCGACATTTACTACGGTTATTACGGTGCGGGTGCTCCGGCGGGAATCACCGGAAGCAAGAGCGCCGAGGGATGCTCGGCGTCGTGCAGTATGGTGTTGGTGGCTGAGACAAACTCGTGGCTTGTCGCCTGGTCCGCGCCGGTATTCAGGTTGCGATCAAAGCGCGGGAAATTGCTACTGGAAACTTCCAGGCGCATGATGTGCCCCTTCTTGAAGACGTTGCTCGTGGCCCACAGATCCACGGTGACTTTGTAAATCTGGTCCGGATTCATCAACACCTGCTTCTCCAGCGAATCGCGATAGCGCATGCGGAGAATTCCGTCGGTCAGATTTGTGGCAAAGCCCTCGGGCGAGACGTCCACGAGCTTGGCCGTAAAGTCGGTGTCCACCGCGGAAGATTTGGCCCACACCTCCAGCTGCACCGGGCCGGTGACTTCCATATCCTCGGTAAACGGCTTGGTCGAATAGACGAGCACATCGTTGCGATTTTCAGCGGCGCGCTGGTCGCGCGGGCCCGGCTCGTAGTGCTCGGCGTCGCAGCAGAGCGAGCCGCCGATAGAGGGCACTGGATTTGCGGGATCGTATGTGAATTTGTCAGAGGGTTCTTTTTTTTGCGGCGTGACGGAGAGGCCGCCGTCGCCACGAAGAGAATTCGCCGAACCGCCGGAGTGGAGGAAGTAGCGAGTGAGTTTGGCTTCCGGCAGAGGCCAATCCGACTCGTCGTGGTACTTGTTCTCGCCCATCACAAAAATGTGCACGGGCTTGCCCGCGGCAGAAGGCCCTTCCACGGCAAACTCGTTCTGGACTCCTTTGAACAGAAAGTCGTACCAGTCAATCAGGACACTTGTAGAAGAGAATTTGAGGGCCTCATCGCCGAATTCGACGTCGCCGATGCGCCGCCCGAAGCCGGCATGACCACCGATTTGTATCAGCAGACGCTGGCCCTTGCGGGCCGCTTCCGTAGCGCCGTGCGCCTTGATTCCCATGTAATTTCGGAGCGTGCCGCCGAGAAAAATGTCGTACCAGCCGCCGATGTGCAGCGCGGGGACCTGGATATCCGAAAAGTGTTCTTCGATGGACCATTGTTTCCAATATGAGTCGTAGGTGGGATGCGCGAGCCAATCGAGATAATACGGCGCGATCTGAGCCGTGGCCTCGGCACCTGCGGGAAGAGAGGCGTAGTTGAACGCCGGGTAGTGAGTGAGCGGGAGTGTGGGCGCGCCCAGCAGCGCGTTGGTGTCTTTCGCAATCAGACGCCACATCGTGTTGGTGGCCAGCTGGGTCGTCCAATTCTGGTCAAACCACTGTTCGAGGGCTCCGCCTTGATAGGTCCAGTTATCGTGATAGTTGCTGGCCGTCACGACAGGGCAGATACCCGCTAGATGCGGAGGGTGAGCGATCGCAGCCAGCATTTGGGTCGCGCCGACGTAGGAGCCTCCCATCATGCCGACTTTTCCGTTCGAGTATGGCAGCGCGGCCGCCCATTCGACTGCGTCGTAGCCGTCGGCCGACTCATGGCGGAACGGGTAAAACTCGCCATCCGAGGTGTAGCGCCCACGGACGTCTTGCACGACGACGACGTAGCCGTGCGAAGCAATCTGATACGCCGGCGAGACCGCCCAGCCAACGCTTTTGTCGTAGGGTGTGCGCATCATGATGACGGGGAATTTCCCATCACCTTTTGGGTGGTAAATGTCCGCGCGGAGGGTCACCCCGTCGCGCGTCTTCATGGGAACGCCATCCTGCGCAACTACCTCATAGCTTTGCTGCGCGCTGGCGTAATGGGACATCGACATGCATGCGGCACACATCACTAGAATTGCGTGTAAGATTCTCCGTTCGAACAAGACCCCTCCTCGTGGAAAGTTGCAGTGAACCATTGCCTCGAAAAAATCCGCATTTTCTGCCGGTAATGCTGGCAGGAGAATTTACGCCAAACACCTCGAAAATCCAATGCGCGTTTCGGCCCGCTGCGCGCGGCGATGAGGGAGAGTTGCTGCACGATCTACTCGAGTCGGATTCCCTCGGGCGAGCGTTTTACTTAGTGAAGATGAGGGTTCCAAAGTGTTCGGGCACATGGTTGGCGTCGCGCTTGACGACGCAGGTCGGTTGCCAGCACATGAAGTGACGCTGGGGATCTTCACCGAGGCCATCGATGCGGTACAGGTTGCCGCGCCATTTCGTGCCCGGCTTTACGGGCTGATCGCTGACGGACTTCAGCGGGACGCGGGCCGCGGCGTACCACACGTTATTTACTTCATCAATCCGTCCGAGTCGCTGAAAGCCGGAGTTCCAGCCGGAGTCGTATTTCTGGTGATTGAGGTCGATGGCCAGGTCGACCCAGTCGCCGGTCGGGGCAATCTCGAACTCACGATAGTGGTTGATGTCTGTCCAGTCGTCGCCGAGAAAAAACTCGACCACGTCACGGTCCCACAGCTTGAGGCGATCTTTGCTGTTATCGGCGGGCAGCCAGAGATTCAGCTGGTCGTACGGAGAGATGAAGAGGAGATACAGATCGGAGTCGGTCCAAAAGGCGCGGACCTCGGTTTTGAGTTTGGGATAGTCGATCTGCTGCGAGCAATCCTTGACGATCCATGCCGATGATGCGTGCGACCATGTTTTCGAGTGGGGATCGGTATTAAGTTCCGGCGCCTTCTTAACGTGCGGTATGGAAATGGTGGCCATTGGCGAAGTAACCTGGCACACCTCCACTGCGAACGCGACGATTGGCGCCAGAAGAATCAAGAACACGTATCGGATTGCTTTCATTGCTTTATGGGTGGGGCGCGTTCTTCAACTCCGGCGAAATCTCGTAGGCCTTCTCGAACTCCGCTTGCGCCGCATCCTCCTTTCCTTCCTGATGTAAAGCTAATGCAAGATTGTAGTGCGCGCCCGCGTAGCCCGACTTGAGGCGCACGGCTTCGCTAAACTCCGCCTGAGCCTTGAGCGCGTCGCCTGATTGCATGCTTTCAGCCTACTGTCGACGCGGGCGCGGCCACTTGCCTGCTGTCGGGGTCAACCAGTAGCCACGCAAAGGCTCCGATGCCGCACAACGAGGCAGCGACAAGAAAGGAGGCGGTCCATCCGTAATGCGCCGCAATCCACGGGGTCAGCGAGGCTGTGACCGCGCCGCCAGATTGCGCTCCCATGTTCATGAATCCGGACACAGAGCCGGAAAACGAACCGCCCATGTCGGCGCTCACGGACCAGAAGGAACTCTGCGCCAAGTACAAAGCGCCCGCGCCCCCGGCAAGCACAAGGCTGGCGATTCGCGCGTTATCGACTCTGGAGCCGAACGCAAGGAAGACGCCGGCGAGCGCAATCGCAAAGCTGGCGACACCGCATCTGCCGATGCGCCGTCCGGCGGTGCGGGTCAGCATATCGCTGAGGAGCCCTCCGAGCGGGCAGGAAATTGCCATTGCAAGAAACGGAAGCGTTCCGTAGAACGCGCTAACCTTCAAATTCAGCCCGCGCACCTCGCTGAGGTACCTGTAAAACCAGGCGAAGAAAATCCAAGCAACGTAGCCGTAGCAAAAATAACTCGCCGTGACGAGCCAAATGTCTTTACTTGTCAGAATTCGCGGCCAAGGCGAGGGTGCACCGGCGGCTCTATCTGTTTGTGAGCCGAGAGTAAGGCCGGACTGAATTTTCGCCAGCTCAATTTGCGACACCTGGGGGTGCTTTTCTGGAGTGTCGCGCGCCGCGAGATACCACACAAGGCCTGCAGCACAGCCGATCAGCGCGCACACCCAGAAGGAAAAGCGCCAGCCGTGGTGCGCCATCGTGTAGATCACCAGGAAAGGAGATAAACCGGAACCCGCGCCAACGCCGGCAAAAATCAGACCGTTGGCGAACCCGCGTTCCTGCGTGGGAATCCATCGCGAGACGAATTGATTGGAAGCAGGATAAATGATGGCCTCGCCCGCTCCCAGCAAAAAACGGACGGCAATGAGCGCAGCCAAAGGTGCTCCAAGCGAAGAAGGAATCGCCGCCGTGAGTGCCGTGAAGATTCCCCACCAGAGCACCGCGCCCGTCAGCACGCGTCGCGGACCAAATCGGTCCGCGAGCCATCCGGCAGGCGCTTGAAACAATGTGTAGCCGATGAGCAGCGCCGTCGAAAGCAAGCCGAACTGAACGTTGCTGAGGTGATATTCAGCGGAGAGCGAGCCCCCCGCGATCGAAAGGTTAACTCGATCGAGAAACGCAACCGCGCTCAGAACGAATAGCCAACCGATGAGAAACCAGCGGACGCGGCTTGCCGGCTTTTCCCTCATGCAGAATGCGCGCGCAAAAGCTGGACCAAATGTTCCGCGATGATTTTCTCCTCCCCAGGCTGCAGCATGAATGAGTTCATGCCCAGGCCGTCGCCAGACCTTTCGAGCACGATGGAAGGTTTGCCGCTGCGCAATTGCTTCGAGGCATCCTGCGCGCTTAGATTGATGCGGCGCGGATCCCAATTGATCAGCATGTGTGGCACGTGGTTGGCGATATCGGGGACGTTGAAGGCGGTGCTGACGCCGGGGATCTTAGTGATTTCACTCGATACAAAATCGAGCCGGCGCCACCATTCTTTCTCAAGCGCTTCGTGGTCTTCCTTCAAATACAGCTCGAGCGCTTTGACCATGCCGACGATTTCCTCTTTGCCGACTTTTGCGCAACGCCCCAACGTGTCTTCATGCGGGCTGTTGTTGAGCAAAGCGTACGCCACCAGGTCCTTCCGGCCAATCAGCATGCCCGCGCATTGGGGGCCACGAATCGCTTTTCCACCGCTGAACGCGGCAAGATCGTAGCCCATCTTCGTGTAGTCCCGAAGATGAGAAACCGGCGGCGTGTCGGCGGCGGCGTCGATGAATGCGGGGATCTTATTTTCCTTAGCGAGCTTGACCCACTCGTCCACCTTGATGTGTCCGGCGGAGTTTGCGAAGTTGGAAAAATGCATCATAGCGGTCTTGGAATTGATGGCTTGGCGCACGTCCTCGCGGGTTTCCACTTCGATTAGCTTGACGCCCGTCGCGCGAAGCTGATGATCGAAGGGATTACGATGGGATTTCTGGATGATGACTTCGGATTTCATGCCGGTGAGATCCGGCAGGCGTTCTATAAATTCGGGATTGTCGCCGGTTAGAATGCCCGCGAGACCCGACTGCATTGCTGCAGCCGCGCCGGACGTCACGAGTGCAGTGTAGCCGTCGGGAAGTTTCAGCATCTCTGCGATGCGATTGCCCGCGGCGACTTCGAGATCGGGAATACTGCAGAAATGACGACCGGCGAGCGCCATCACGGCCTCGACCTCCGGACGCGCAAGCGAACCGCCAAGGACCGTCATGGTGCCCTGACCGTTGATCACCGTAGTGACGCCGAGTTCTTCGTAAACGTTGCCGGTTTCGCCGAAGCCGCTGATCTTGTCGGCTCCTTTGCCCCCTGCCAACGCAGCTTTGCCGAAAAGCTTCTTCGAACTCAGCATGGTGCCGGCGATAACACCGAGGCTGCCCATAAACGTTCGTCGCGTCCATTTCAAGTCGAGTGCCATGGCAAGTCTCCGTTTCTCTGGTTTACTTCTTGACGATTGCGGCCGTGCAGTTGATCTCCACCAAGGAATTGCCGGGCAAATTCGCAACGGCAACGGTCGTTCTTGCGGGGCCTCCGTTCGGGAAATACGTTTTGAAAACCTTGTTCATGCCGTCGTAGTCTTCGATCTTGGCGAGATAAACGGTGAGTTGAAGGATGCTGTCCATCGTGCCGCCACCAACTTCTACGAGGTGCTTCACATTTTCCATTACGTGCTTGGTGTGATTCTCAATGTCCATGGGAAATGTCTCTCCCGTGTCATGGGAATGCGCGCCTTGCCCGGAGATGTAAATCACGCCGTTGAAGGTGATTAGCGGCGTGATGAACCCGGTTCCCGCAGGTTTGCCGTCCCAATCCATTTTTTTGACGCCACCGGCTTCGTCTTTCTTTTTCGCCGGCACAGCTCCGGAGGATGCCGCCGTAGCAGTCAGCCCCAATCCAGAAATAAGAGTAGCGAGACGACCTGCGAATGCCCTGCGCGTGAAGAGATTGGAAAGCACTGTGTTTCTCCTTTTCGGTTCAGTTGTTCGTGCAAAACTCTACGGCAATGCAAAGCTAAAAATGTCCGTCCCCGCGGCTATGGCAACGTACTGTTTTCCCAGGACGGCGTACGTCATCGGCGAAGCGTGAATTGATTGGCCGGTGGTGAAATGCCACAGAGGCGCACCCGTTTTCGCGTCCACAGCTTCGAGCGCCTGTGCATTGTCGCCGAAGAAAAGCAGCCCCGTCGCTGTGCTCACGGTTCCAGCAGACGAGTCGCGTTCGCCGACCTGCGGATACTTCCAGGCGAACTTTCCGGTGTCGAGATCATAGCTCAGAAGTATCTTCTCCGACTTTGCTCCGCGGGTGCGGCGCACTCCCGTGGCATAGTAGGCGCGTCCTTCGGAAAATTTCTCGGGCTTCAGAAAAAAGGTGCCGCAATCCTCCAACGCCAGAAAATAGAGCTGATGCGTGGTGGGATTGTACGACGGCGAATACCAATTCGTTGCGCCGGCAAACCCTGGGCAAATTTCCGTACCTTCCGGCGAAGGACGCACGCCCGTTAGAACGGGCCTGCCGCGCGCATCGATTTCCTTTGCCCAATTCAACCTGTCAGCAAATCGCGCCGCCGACAGGAATTCTCCGTTGGTGCGATCGAGCACGTAGAGGAAGCCGTTTCGGTTGGCTTGCACGAGCAGCTTTCGCGGCCGGCCCTTGTAGGGCAGATCGATCAGGACAGGGGTTTCCGTCGCGTCATAGTCAAACAGATCGTGGGGCGTGAATTGAAAATGCCACTTGAGCTTTCCGGTATCGGGATCCAGCGCGAGCACGCAATCGGTGTAGAGGTCGTCCCCCGGACGCGGGCCGCCATCGAAATCCGGCGCGGGATTGCTTGTGCCCCAATACAGAGTATTGAGTTCGGGGTCATAGGTGCCGGGCATCCAGGTCGTGCCGCCGCCGCGCAAATAGGCGTCGCCTGGCCAACTTTCCGAGCCGGGCTCGCCGGGCGCGGGTATGGTCCAGAAGCGCCAGGCTAGTTTGCCGGTTTGCGCATCGAAGGCGGAAACGAAGCCGCGTACGCCGTCGTCACCGCCGGAGGTGCCGACGATTACTTTGTCTTTGACGACGAGAGGCGCGCTCGTAGCTCCATAGTTCTTGTTTCCTTCGGCGTAGGCGACGTCCCAAAGCAAATGCCCGGAGCGGCTGTCGAGGCACAAAAGATGAGCATTGTCCGTTTCGAGATAAACGCGGGAGTGCCAGAGGGCTACTCCGCGGTTGTGGTGCTGCGAGGCGTCGTCGATGAGGCCTTCCGTTACGGGCCGCGAATAGTGCCAAATAGTTCGGCCGGTGCGAGCATCGAGCGCATAGGCATCATTCGCGGCAGTCACGAACATGATGCCGCCGGCGACGACTGGCGTTACTTCCAGATCGCTCACGTCGCGCGCGTGAAAGACCCATTGCGCTTTTAACTGGCTGACGTTGGCGGGCGTAATTTCCACCAGGCCGCTGAAGCGCCGGCCCGTATAGTCTCCGTGATACGAAAGCCAATTTTCACGGGCAGGCTGGCCGGTCAGATCGGAGGGCTGGACATCGATCGATGTGGAGATTGCGCGGTCCATGCGTTCTTGCGCTAAGGCTGATTCCCCGCCTGCGGCTTCGAGAACTGCTGTCAGTGCGAAAGTGGCGCTCATGCTCATTACCACACGAAAGAGCCGGGCTTTGTTGCGCATTCGGCTACGCGCCCCTCTTCGGAGGAGACGGAAGCACAACGCCCGCGCACAACACGACGTGCCGCGATTCACGATGAAAGCATCGAAAGCCTTCACTCATAGCCGTCCGAACTGCTTTACTGCTTCCACGATGGATTTGAGTTTCTCGATGGTTGCGTACATCGAGTGCTCCTTGAAATCCATGTCTTGCGCGACCTTTAGGACTTCGGCCGCCGACGCCCGAGGCACAGCGACAACTCCATCGGCATCGGCCGCAATGATGTCTCCAGCATTTACGGCGACTCCGTCGCAAGTGACCGGAATGTTCGCTCCGGCAAAGCGGTAATGTCCCACTGAAGTGGACGGCACGATTCCCAATCCGAAGACGGGAAAACCTATTTTTTGCAGGTAGGCCACGTCACGGACGCCGCCATCGATTACCGCTCCAGAAAAATTCCGAGCGGACATCGCGGTGCCCATCAGGCCTCCCATCCCCGCGATATCGGAGCCGTCTTCGACAACCATCACATAGACGGAGTTGGGCGCGCCTTGATCGATCGCCGTAAGCATGCCATCGAGCGCGTGCGGATCGCGGTTGGCTTCCTTTTTCAGGAGCACGGTGACGGCGAAGCCCGCGAACTTGGCGGGGAAAATCGGTCGCATGCGGTGCGACATGTACACTTTCTTGCCGGTGACTTTTTCCATCGCATCGGAAACGGAAGCCACTTCGACGTGGCGGTAACCGTCGAGAATGGAAGCGTCGTCTCCACTCAACGCAGCTGCAGATTGGTTTGGAGCTGCTGCACCCGGACGCGTCGATGTGAACAGCACCGGTACAACGAAACAGATCAGTGTCGCGATTCCAATGCCCGTCCGGAATGCGATGCGCCCGCCTCGAAGGATCATCTTTCTTTCTCCGTGCCCGAAGGCCCGACAACCATAGCAGGATAAATGCTCGCCGTGTCAGTTGATGCTTTGACGCGCGCGCGCAGTGTGCTATTAATTCGAATTAATTCAGCTTGTCAAGAGGCGAGTGTGGCGGACTGCAGATCAGGGTCCGTTTTTGGACCTTTGAAAGTTGACGCTGTGCGGTCAGATCAGGGCGGATCCGGTTCGACGATGAATAGATGCGAAAAGGTTCTGGGCACAGTTAGCGGCAGAGTTGTTGCCGCAGCCGGCGCATTGTTGATTGCCGTCTCCGCCTACGCGCTAGGTATTCAAGCAGCATCGGTGCGCCAGTCGGACAGGTCGATTGCCGATGGACGCCAAGTTTTTGAAAATCGCTGCGCGGGGTGTCACGGTATCGATGGTCGCGGCGGTGAACGCGCGCCGGACATTGCAACGTCGGCGAAAACGCAGCGGCGCAGCGATTCGGAGCTAGCGCAGATCATCACCAGTGGAATTCCATCCGGCGGGATGCCCGCGTTCAGCACTCTTGACGCATCCACTGGTCGAGCGCTGGTCACATATTTGCGTTTTCTTCAGGGCAAAACGGGAAGCGCAGCCTTGCCGGGAAATCCACAAAACGGTAAGGCGATTTTCTTCGGTCGCGCGCGATGCTCCGAGTGTCACCTGGCCGCCGGCGCGGGGGGATTCATCGCTTCCGATTTGTCGTCTTACGGACGGGCGCGCCCGGCGGAAGAAATTCGCGACGCCATCGTCAAGCCGGGTCAACCGTCGAATGACTCCCGCGGGACTGTCACCATCGTGACGCGTGACGGCCAAACCCTTACTGGAGTTCTCCGCAATGAAGACAACTTCTCGCTGCAACTGCAGTCTTTGGACGGTGCTTTCCATTTGTTCATGAAGTCCGAAGTAGCAAGCGTGAGTCGAGACCGGAATTCGCTGATGCCGGCGGACTATGGTTCCACGCTCAGTGCCAGTGAGCTAAACGACCTCGTCAGCTTTTTGATGAGCATGGCTCAACAAGAGAAGCCCAGCTCCGATCCCAAGAAAAACGAGCCCAGCGACGAAGAAGAATGAAGCTGTAGAAAGTTGCGCGCAGGTCCGTGTGCATCGGCTTATCCGAAGCACTTAAGGGAGAAATGGTGAATCGTTCGATTCTGAAGATAGCCGGCACGCTCGCCGGAATTCTGTCATTGTGCAGTGCGTTTAATGCGACCTCGCAAGACAAAAAGCCCCTGCGGGAATTCGAGCTTCAAGCAGACTCTTCGGAGTTCTGGAAACTCATTCCCAAGGAAACCAGACTCGAGACAGTTGCGACCGGATTCGGCTTCACGGAAGGACCCGTATGGGACAAGAGCGGTTTCTTGTACGTGAGCGATGAAGAGATCAATAAAATCTTTCGCGTCTATCCCGATGGGCACAAAGAGGAATTGATTAGTCTGGGCGACCCTGACGGCAACACCTATGACCGCGCGCTGCGGCTGATCGATTGCGCCAGCGTGTTGCGGGCAATCATTCGAATCAGCCCGGATGGTAAGTACACGGTTCTCGCTGACCGTTATCAAGGGAAGAGGTTCAACAGCCCCAATGATGTTGTCGTCGGCCCGGACGGTGCCATTTATTTCACGGATCCAACGTTGGATCTTCCTCCAGGAGAGAAACAGGAGATTCCCTTTCAGGGTGTCTATCGTCTCGACGAAAAAGGCGACGTCACTTTGCTGACCAAGGAACTTTCGCAGCCGAACGGGTTAGCGTTTTCGTCTGATGGAAAACATTTCTACATTGATGACAGCGAGCAGAGAAATATTCGCGTCTACGACGTGGCGGCCAACGGAACAATCGCGAACGGCCGCATCTTTGCCGAAGAGCCGGGAGGGAAAGCCGATGGCGTGCCCGATGGCATGCGGCTAGATCGACAGGGGAACATTTACGTCACCGGTCCGAAGGGGATTTGGGTTTGGGACGCAAACGGCCACCACCTCGGCACGATCGTAGTTCCGGAACAGCCGGCCAATTTGACGTGGGGCGACGCGGACTATCGAACGCTTTACATCACCGCAACCAAGTCCGTCTATAAAATCCAGACGAGGGCGCGAGGATTTGTCCCTTACCTTGATTCGGCGCGCTGCCGGATGGCCATCCTCTAGAACCAATGCCGAGACTTCAAGCGCGATCCGAGTAGTGAAAAGCCTTGCGTCAGGTGGTCACCGGGTGTATAGACTCGCGGAGTTGCCCTTACACGGCCGTCTCTGCGCAAGCCCAGGTAGGAAGAAAATGACACTCAAGCCTTGGCTCGTCTCTTGTGCCACGGTACTGCTGGCTTTGGCCGGAAGCCGCGCCGACAAATCTGCCACGAGCGCAACCGTCGATCCGCCGAAGGCCCAGATCACTGTACTGTACGATGCCTTCGGCCAGCATTCGGCAATGCAGAAAGATTGGGGTTATTCCGTCCTTGTGGAATATGGTGGCAAACGGATTTTGTTCGATACAGGAAACAACCCGGACATTCTTGCGCAGAACGCCCAGGCAAAGGGAATCGACCTCTCCAAACTGGATTTCGTGGTTATGTCTCACCGCCACGGCGATCACATGGGCGGAATGGGCTACCTCCTGAGAGTGAATCCCAAAGTGACCATCTATGCGCCGAAGGAAGGCTTCGGCGTCTATGGTGCGGACTTGCCAAGCACCTTCTATCGCAAAGACCCTTCTCTCCCGCCCGAGCAGCGTTATTACAACGGAGCGCCACCAGAAGTTATGCGGTTTGGCTCCGCCTGGCCTGGCGCTAATTTCCAACTTGTGGACAAGAATACGGACATTACGCCGGATATTCATCTAATTACGCTAGTCTCCGACAAGCCGGGTACACTCGAGCTGCGCGAACTGTCCCTCGCCATCAACACGCCCGATGGACTAGTCATTGTTGTGGGTTGTTCGCATCCCGGCATCGACAAAATCATCGAATCAGCAACCGTGGTCAATCCGCGCATTCACTTCATCGTTGGCGGTTTCCATCTCGTTGCAGCGCCCGATCCCGACATCGAAAAGATCGTCACGGCGTTACGCGATCGGCTCAAAGTTGACTACATCGCCCCCGGCCACTGCACTGGAGAGCCAGCTTTCGCGGCGCTAAAGAGAGCTTTCGGGGATCGTTACGTTTACGCCGGTTTGGGCACAACGCTAACGCTGAATACTCCTCCGCACCAAGTGGAGAAGGGATACGCCACCCAAAATCGTTCGAGTCAATTTGCCACCCGCCGCGCAGCATGCTGCGCCAGTCCCGGCTTCTCCTTCCTGGATTCGCCGTTCTACGGCTTTTTCCTGGCTGGCAAATATTTCTTTTCGATCGAGGCCACCACCACGTAGTTGGGATCCACCATCTCATTGAAATGAATCCTGGCCACCTCCGACAGCAGCTCGTAAGCGTCCGGCTCTGACAGCCCGTAGTCGCGGTGAATCCAATGCACCAGTTCGGTGAGCGCAATCCGCGCTGCGTCTTCGATGGGACGATAAGCTCCCACCGTCATGATCGCGTCGTCATTCTCAAACTGCGGCCACCGAATGGTTCGCCCTTTGATCACGCTTAATTGCACGCGAGCCTTGAGTGGAACCTCAATCGCAGATCCGGCAATTTCGCCATCGCCCATCGCCGCGTGTCCGTCGCCGAGATAGAGAAGTCCTCCCTTGGCGTTCACCGGGAAATACACGGTGTTGCCGACGCTGGCCTCCGGCGAATCCATATTCCCGCCAAATTCCGCCGGCACCACGGAGCTGCGCGCTTCCCCGTCCGCGGGCGCAACCCCGATGCATCCCAAAAAGGGATGTAGTGGAATTTTTACGGAGAAATCGGAGTCGAGCGCCTTGAACATAGCGGTGTTGTCTTGATGGTTGATGTGGTAGAACCAGACGCGCTCTCCTAATGGCGGCTCGAGCATGGGGGTGTAGCGCGAACCCGTCAGCGCCCCAAAACCTGGCGCGAAAACACCCGCGCCGGTATCGCCGTCCACTTGCAGCTCAAGAATCTTCACCGCGAGGGTATCACCGGGCTCGGCTCCCTCCACATAAAATGGCCCCGCCAGGGGATTGAACGCCTTTACCTTGCTCAGCGTATCGCCCGGCTTGCGCAGAGCGTTGCCGTAACTGTCCAGCGTATTGGTGTCAAGAATGTCGCCCGAATGCAGGCGAGCCACCGGTTCCGCCGTCGCAAACAGATATTTCACACTGTCATTAGTGGTCGTATAGTGGACAACATTCTGTGCAGACGCCGAGCCAGTGAGCAACAAGAAGATCAGAAGGCGAGGGATCATAGAAGGCCTCCGAAGAGCCAATCTCTAGTCTCAATGGCGATTCTAACTGAGGCGCTGTTACTAGATGAAATGGCAAAGTTAACGGACCTTTTGTTGTTCACAGCGGAGATGTCGATTATGCTTGAGCAAGGCGGTAAGTATGGCCAAGTCTCCGCCAAGCACGATACCCACCGAGCCAATCGGCAGTATCCCAAGACCTGCTGATCTGCGAGTCTCAAGGGGCGAGAGTGAGGGTCCCAACCTCGCCGATCTCTACGAAGATGCCGTTCGAGATGTGCGCCGCCTGTTGCGGCTCACACGGGGTCCTTTCCGGTACAAGCGCTATGCAGACCTTTACCTCGATGTCACTATCCGCTTCGCGCACGTACCGATAAAGCAGACGGTAATATCGCCCTCGGCATGCAGCCTGATGCACCCAGTCGAGAGCATTCCAGATTATTCGCGCGGGCAATTCAGAGGTCGCCGATGACCCTGAACGATAGCGAGGACAAACTACTGCGATCGGCTGCCGTGCAGAATCCGAACAGCATTGCCCTCGCCCGTCAGCGTGTCGAGCGGGGCAGCGAGGCGTACCTAGCGGAAGCGCAAAGGCTCAGTCACACGGGCAGCTTCGCCTGGAAACCCTCCACTGGGGAGATCATCTGGTCAGAAGAAACCTTTCGAATCTTCCAATACGACCGAACCACGACACCGACCGTGGAACTTATCCTCCAACGGGTTCATCCGGAAGATGCGCCGCTCGTACAAGAGATATTCGAACGCGCGTCGCAGGATTGCAGGAATTTTGACCATGAATATCGCTTGATGATGCCAGATGGTTCCGTCAAGCACCTCCACGTTGTTGCTCGTCCCTTACGCGATGAATCAGGGAACATGGAGTTCGTGGGGGCGGTTATGGACGTTACCGCAACAAAGCAGGTGGAACAGACGCTTCGGGAAAGGGAGGCATACTTAGCAGAAGCGCAGAGGCTTACGCATACGGGTAGCGGGGCCTGGCAGGTAGCAGGTGGGGACGCCTTGTATCTCTCCGAGGAGTGGTATCGCATATATGGTTTCGATCCGAGACAGGGCCTGTCGGCTTGGAACGACCGGCTAGAGCGCATGCATCCGGAGGATCAAGCCAAAGTGCAAGAGACAAAAGATCGAGCAATCAGCGAAAAATCGGATTACGAAGTAGAACACCGCATCCTTCTTCCGGACGGCACGCTCAAATACACTCACACGGTCGGCCACCCTGTTTTGAACGCATCCGGGGATGTGGAGCAATTCGTGTGTACCATGATGGACATCACCGAGCGCAAGCAGGCGGAACGGGCGCGGGAGGCTCTGCGCCAGGCGCAGGCGGATCTTTCACGCTTCAGCCGGATGACGACCATGGGAGAGTTGACCGCTTCCCTGGCGCACGAAGTGAATCAACCAATTGCCGCGGCTAGCACCAACGCTAATACCTGCTTGCGCTGGCTCGCAGCCGACACTCCAAACATCGAAGAGGCGCGCGAGGCTGCCATGAGAATCGTGAAAGACGTAAAGCGCGCCGGAGAGATTATCAGCCGGATCCGCCAGCTCTTCAGGAAAGATACTCCGCAACGGGAGCTGGTGGACGTAAATGAGATTATTCGAGAAATGATCGTTCTTCTGCGCGGTGAGACCACGCGATACGGCATTTTAGTTGGGGCGGACCTTGCGGCGGGCCTTCCTCAGGTCATGGCCGACCGCGTGCAACTGCAGCAAGTGCTGATGAACCTCATGATCAACGGCATCGAGGCGATGAAAGAGGTGGATAGGACACGCGAACTAATCATCAAGTCGCAGCGAGCGCAAAACGACGGACTAGTGGTGTCCGTCACTGATAACGGCGTGGGGCTGCCCACACAGGAGGCGGAGCAGATCTTCGATGCGTTTTTTACCACCAAAGCTCACGGCACCGGCATGGGACTTCGCATCAGCCGCTCCATCATCGAATCCCATGGTGGCCGCATGTGGGCTGCCAACAACTCCTCGCGCGGCGTGAGTTTTCATTTCACTCTGCCCACCAATGCCGAGGCGCCTGAATGATAGCCGCATCACGCTCGAACGGTGATCGTCGTTGGCGACGATGCCGGTGTGCGTGCGTCCATCCAAGGACAGCGGAAATCGGCGAGGTTACGGTGGACATCCTTTGGAGCGGAAAGAACAACCGCGGCACAGAGACACGAAGACGCGGAGAAGAGATAAATGGTGAGTCCTTTTTAAGAGAAGCTTGATTCCTCCTGATTTGTTTCTCGAGACAGGTTCGAACTGTCAGTGGGAGGGAACCTATGTTGCGTTTTGGCCAATTGGCAGTGGTGGTGGCTGGGCTGTGCTTCAGTGCGCTAGTTTTCGCACAAGGTGGAGCTACCGGGGCAATTACGGGCACGGTGCAGGATGCCTCCGGCGCAGTGATTTTCGGGGCGAAGGTGGATGTGGTCAATGAAGCGACCGGGCAGGTGTTGCGCCAGGTCAGCACCGATTCTTCGGGAACGTTTACGGCCACTCTGCTGCCGGTCGGTAATTACGCGCTGGAGGTGAGCGCTCCGGAATTTGCTACCAGCAAGGTATCCGGGATAGTGGTGCGGATCACGGAAACTACGCGGCTGACTGCGGTGTTGAAAGTGAGTTCCGCCAAAGAAGAGGTCGAGGTGCAGTCACAGGTAGCCGCGATCGAGACTACCGATGCAACCACGGGACAGTCTCTCGGATCGACGGCCATTACGACGCTGCCTTTGGCAACGCGAAATTTTCAGCAATTGCTGACACTTTCGGCGGGGGCTTCGTCGGATTTGAATAATGCTTCCCAACTGGGCCGGGGGCTGGTCTACGTCCACGTTAACGGCGGGCGCGAGGACAACAACAACTATCTGATCGACGGGATTTCCGTGGCCGACTACGCGTTCGGCGAGTTGACTTACACTCCGCTCCCGAATCCAGACTCGATCCAGGAATTCAAGGTAAGCACGAGTTTGTATGACGCTTCGCAGGGGCGTAATGGCGGCGGGAACATCAACGCAACCCTGAAGAGCGGAACCTCAAGTTTCCATGGGGATCTTTGGGAGTATTTCCGTAACACCTCGCTCGATGCCGCCGATTATTTTCTGAAAAGAGTTGTGATTCAGCAGAATATTTTTGGCGGCGATTTGGGTGGGCCGGTGGGACGCAAAGCCAAACTGGGCTACTTCTATGTGAACTACCAAGGCACGCGTCAACGCAGCGGCGCATCGCCGGGGACGTTCATCAACTCGCCCAGCATTCCGTACGTTCCTATCCAGGACCGGCAATCCGCGAGCCAGATGGCGAAGGACTGCAATGGCGGCGCGGGGGTCGACCCCGTGGCCTTCAATATCTTGAACGCCAAGAGCAGCCAGTTCGGCGCGGGAGCCGGCGGATACCTGTTCCCTCTGCCCACGAACGTCGCCTCCACCACCCCGTGCGGCACTGCGGTTCCGTTTGTGGTCTCGAAGCCGGGGAAATTCACGGATGATCAATTCACCAGCAACTGGGATAGAGAGTTCCGCAACGGCAGGGACCATCTGTTCGAGCGCTTCTTCTGGTCGGATTCCGACACCTTCGAGCCTTTCGGGGGCGATAATTTTGGGATCCAAACCGGCGGGCAGCCCGGCGTGAACAACCTAAACTTCCCTTTAGATATTCCTTTGCATAGCCGCTTTGGCAGCATTACCGAGACTCATATCTTCAGCAACACGCTGGTGAACGAATTCCGTTTTGGGGTCAACATAATCAGCGATCGACTGGACAACAGGCCACCGGTCACCGGGGCGCAAGTCGGCATCAACCTGCCTACGGCGACCGGCGTCAACGGCCAAGCAGGCGACCCCAACATGTATCGTTTGCACTTCAACACCTTTGAATTTGGGCCGTACACCACGCAACTGCAGTCGGCGCTCTCAGATAATTTTGTGTGGCTCGACACGGTAAGCTGGACCCGGGGGGCGCACCAATTGCGTTTCGGCGGCGAAATCGACCGAGTGGCTACGCGCCGGAGCCTGCCTACCGGCGACAATGGCTACATATTCTTTACACCGGCTCCTCCGGCAACCCCCGCAACAGATTTCCAAGGCTTTCTTTCGGGCGCACCGCTGCTCGCTATGGCTGGCGGTGGTCTCGGCAAACACGACTACCGCGTCCCAAGTCGCGCCTGGTTTGCTCAGGACAATTGGCGGGTCACCAAGACCTTAACCTTGAACCTGGGCTTCCGAAATGAATTTATCGGCGCTCCTTACGACCTGCTTTGCCACACTGGCAACAGCAATCCTCTTCTGGCCCCGACAACAGGGCAGCCGTTCGTTTATCCGCAGTGCGTGAACAAGTTCAATCTGAGTGGCATTAAAGGGACGCTGAATCAGGCTGGCCTGGGAAACGAATACGCCACGGTCTGGGAGCCACGCATCGGCTTTGCGTACGATGTAGGAGGCCATAACACCACCTCGATTCGCGCCGGTTATGGTATTTACTCCGTGCGCGAGGATCTGGGTGCGGTAGATAACCTCGCTATCGTTCCTCCCATTTTTCCGTTTCAGGTTGGCTTTCTGCCAGGGGCAGGCAGTGTGGCAAACCTGTTTGCAGCCAATGGCCCGTTCCCCATTCCGCCTCTTGGCGCAGCGCCCACGCAGGCCTTCGTGCCAGTACCTTCATTTTTCAAAGGCTTCACTCCATGCTCCCTTCCCCTGCTCCAGCAATGCTCTCCGAGTTTTTCCGGGACGGTTCAAAGCCTGATCGTTCTCGTTGTTCCCTTGCACTGGGTCGTAGGCACAACCCAACAGTGGAACTTCAGCATTGAGCGCCAGATTGGCCGGGACTGGTTTGCGGAACTCGCCTATGTAGGGACCAAAGGGTCGCGCCTGCGCTCTACCATCGATGACAACCAGGCCACGCTGGCAACCATGCAGCATCCAGTAACCATCCCCTACTCCTGTGGGGGCGGGCCTGGCACCTGCACGATTACCGACTCGACGGTGGAGAACTCCCCCGCGCGTGCGCGTTATCTGGGCATCAGCTCTGCAAATTTTGAGGACTTCCCCCCCGGCTCCGACTCTCATTACAATGCTTTGCAAGCCACTCTGGGCCACGTCTTCTCCCGCGGACTGTATTTCCAGGGCGCATACACCTATTCAAAATCGATTGACGACGCCTCGACCGCTTCGGTGGCATTCATTAGTCGCGTCAACGATCAGCTCAACCCCCGTGCCTCGCGAGGTCTTTCGGATTTCGATCACCGCCACCGCTTTGTTGCCAGCGCCGTCTATGAACTACCGACCTTGGCCGGGAACTCGAAGTTAGTGAAAGGCGTGCTGGGCGGCTGGGAGACGAGCGGCGTCATCATTCTGCAAACGGGCGCGCCCTTCACCGTCTTTGATCCGGCGGGAGGGACTGCCTATAACCTGGCGAGTCCGGCGTCTACCGCCACCTTCAGCCCGGGGTTCGGTTGCGGAAATGCATCCAGTTCGGGCGACATTCACTCACGGCTAGCTAACTGGGTGAACCCAGCAGCTTATACTTCGGATCCATTCGCTCCGCTTTCTACGGGAGGAAATAGCGATGCCACCGTCTACGGGAACACGCCGCGCAACTGCATTATCGGACCCCCGCAAAAGAATGTGGACCTAACCCTGGTGAAGGTTTTCAAGATTGCGGAGGGACAGTATCTGCGCTTTCGCACAGACTTCTTCAACTTGTTCAATCACCCGTCGTTTGCCAATCCCCCTTCAGCGGTGGTTGCTGCGCGAGGGCCAGGACTGCCGGCGGTCGGTTCCGCGCCAATCACTTCTGTGGTGGGGACGCCGCGGTTGATTCAGTTTTCGTTGAAGTATTCCTTTTGAGGGGGCGCGTGGGGCTCTGTGTACCTGGTGAAGCGGGCACGCCGGCGAGTAAAGCGGCCAGGACCTTGTGGATGAGAAGACCAACCACGGCGGGAACTCATCGAGTCTGATACGCGGCCTCGGCTTGTGGGCTGCCACTGCGATCGTCATTGGGTCAATGATCGGACAATCCGTGTTTCTGGTTGCCAGCGACATGTCCCATGAAGTCGGTTCTGTGACGAAGGTTTTGGCGATCTGGATTATCGGCGGAGTGGTGGTGCTCTTCGGCGCTTTTTGTTACGCGGAGTTGGGTGCGGCCCTGCCGGAGGCCGGTGGCGACTACATTTACCTGAAGCGGGGACTTAGTCCAGTGTGGGGGTTTCTGTACGGCTGGACGAGCGCCATGATCATGCGGCCCGGTGCGGCTGCCGTCATCGCTGCCGGACTCATGCGCTTCGTGGGATTTTTGTGGCCGTCTGCGACCACTCTGCTATTCGTCTGGAATCTTCGGTTTCCGTTCCAGTCGGACCCGTACCAGTTCACTTTCACCGCTGCACAGCCATCGGCAGCCGCCGTAGTTGGGATCGTGACGGCCCTCAACTATTTGGGTGTCCGTACCGCGGGCCGTTTTCAGTTGTTTCCGACTGCTCTAAAAGTGGCGACCGTTGGCGCGATCGTGGCTCTCGGAGTAATGACAAGAAGCCCCACTGGAGCGCAACCAGCACTCATTGCATCGCCTACCCACAGCATTGTAACGGCCTTCCTGACAGCGCTGGTGCCCGCCATGCTGGCCTACAACGGATTTCAGTTTCTGGGTTCGCTCGGCGGAGAGGTACTAAATCCGGGCAAAAACCTTCCGCGCGCGGCCATCGGAGGAACCGCAGTAGTGGTCGCTCTGTATGCCCTGGTTAACTGGGTGTACTTTCATGTGCTCAGCTTCTCCCAGGTAGCGAAGTCCCAGCACGTTGCTTCTGACGCAGTGGCTCTGCTGGTTGGTGATATGGGTGCCAAGTGGTTCACCGTGGCGATGATCGTTTCGGCGTTTGGCTCGCTTCACGCTGCCCTTTTGACGGCACCTAGAGTGCCCTACGCAATGGCTCGGGACGGGAATTTCTTTAGCTTCGCGAAGCGAATCCAACCCACATTCCATACGCCCGGCCGTGCGGTGATCTTTCAGGGGTGTGTGGCAATCCTGCTGGTGCTGACGGGGACTTATCAAGAGTTGTATTCCTACAGTATGTTCGCAACCTGGATCTTCCTAGCACTGACAGCCGTTGCGCTCATCAGGCTACGCATCACCAGACCCGAACTGCCTCGCCAATTTCGAGTTTGGGGATACCCATTCACGCCGGTGGTCTTCGGTACTGTGGCACTGGCGATTGCTGTCAATCTGTGGCTGCTGCGCCCGGCTCGGTCATCGATAGGAATTGCAATCATCCTGCTTGGCCTCCCGTTCTTTTATCGCTGGCGCAAGCGCGCGATAGCTGCTTCTCTATAACCAAGTCTGCGATCTCTGCGGGTTCGTGAGTTGCCTTGCTTGACGGAACTGCCCTTGTGCATTGACAACTCAGAGAAACGGCGCAATATGAGCGGAAGGGACCCCAAGCCCCGCCGACTGCTGTTCCATAGAAGATCACAAATCGGCGCCCCACAGGAGACCATACATGACCGCCAGGATTCAGCCTTTTCGTCCCACAGCCCTACAGTGATTGCCTGACTATGAAACCAAGACCAGCGCGCAGCCATTTGACATGGCGACCGGTGAACGCCTCGAAAAAGTCATGCGCGAGCAGAACGAAGTCTTGAGGGTTCATCCCATCGCAGGCTGCTAACCGTACCTTGGCCGCTGCCGACACGACGCGGCTGCCAGCATAAGGATTCGCTGGCATAGAGCTGAACGCGAGCCTGACGGTAGTTCGTTTCCAGGAAGGCAGTAATCGTATGGCGTCTGTAACCCTGTCTGTAATTTCTCTCGTTACCGCGATCCCGTGCGCTGCTGTGTGACGCCTGCAAGGCTCCAGGTGAGAACGACAGCGCGGGGCTGGGAACATTGATCGCCGCGCCCGGGATCTGAAAAAGGAGGAACCATGAAATTGCAAAGGGTGCTCGTTCTAATGGGAATGATGTTTTTGTTCGCGGGCAAGGCGTCCGCACAAGAGGTAAAGACCGATTACGATCGCAACACAAACTTCGGGCAGTACAAGACCTATTCGTGGGAACACGTCAAGACGAAAGATCCCCTGGATGTCGATCGCATCAAGAATGCCGTCAATGCTGCCTTGGCAGCAAAAGGCTGGACGCATGTGAATTCCGGCGGCGATGTCTCGATCATGGCGATGGAGATCACCCAGAATCAGCAGACCTTGAATACTTTTTATGACGGGTTTGGAGGAGGATGGGGTTTTAGGCGCTTTGGTGGCGGAGGCTTTGGTGAGGCGACGACCACGACGGATACGTACACGGTGGGCACCGTAGTTGTCGACCTCTTCGATACCAAGACCAAGCAACTGATCTGGAGAGGCAGCTCGAGCGACACACTCTCCAACAACTCCGACAAGAACATCAAGAACCTCGACAAGGGCGTGGACAAAATGTTCAAGCACTTCCCTCCAGGTTCTTCAAAGAAGTAGCGGCGTCCCCACACTGCAATCGCGTGTGAGTTCACCTCCGTCTTGGTTGCTGCGTGTAAGAGGGTATCCGAGCCGCGCAAGTGTGCATCGTATATCCGCGAGTGGATCCGGCGAGAACAGGGCCACCCGACGGACGCATAGGAAAGGAGAAACGACCAAACCATCACGAAACACTATGGCCAGAGAGGTCAAAAGAAAGTTATGTCATGCCGAATCTAACTGTGAGTATCCCCGAGTCCCTCGCAAGCATTCTAAATAATGGTGTTGCCCGGCGGGCTACTTCGCCCGACAGGGTTGTTACCGCGGCGCTCAGCCGATATTTTCAAACTAGCCTCCACCTCGCCCGTCAAAGCATTTTGTAAGAGTTTCTTAAAAAAGGGGAAACAAGATGGCAGAAATTCGGAAGGAAACCGACAGCCTGGGCGAGGTAGACGTTCCAGCCGACAAGCTGTGGGGAGCGCAGACTCAGCGCTCCCTTGAGCACTTCAGCATCGGCAAGGATTTGATTCCCCGCGAAATGATTACCGCCTACGCCACGTTGAAAAAGGCCTGCGCCAATGCCAACTATGCCGGCAAGCGGCTCGACGAGAAGCGCCAGAAATTGATCGCTCAAGTCTGCGACGAGATTCTCGCGGGTCAGCATCACGATATGTTTCCGCTGCATGTGTGGATGACGGGCAGCGGGACGCAATTCAACATGAACGTGAATGAGGTGATCTCCAACCGCTGCTGCCAGATCGCCGGCACGCCGCTTGGCAGCAAGACACCCGTTCACCCCAACGATCATGTCAACATGGCCCAGTCGTCCAACGACACGTTTCCCTCGGCAATGAACATCGCGGCAGCGGTCAATGTGAAGCAGCGGCTTATCCCTGCAGTGAAGGCGCTGCGCGATGCAATCGCCGCGAAAGTCAAGGAGTGGAACGACATCGTCAAGATCGGGCGCACGCACATGCAAGACGCCACGCCGGTCACTCTCGGGCAAGAGTGGTCGGGTTATGAGGGAATGCTGGCTGACGATCTCGAACGGATCGAAGATGCCCTGAAAGGCGTCTATCGCCTCGCGCTCGGTGGCACGGCCGTGGGCACCGGCATCAATTCAGCGCCCGGTTTCGGCGAGGCTGCGGCGGCCGAGATCGCCAATCTAACAGGCCTGCCGTTCGTTAGCGCGCCGAACAAGTTCACGGTGCAGGGCGCTCACGACGCGCAGGTACAGCTTTCCGGCACACTACGCACGTTGGCTGTCTCACTCTATAAGATTGCCAACGACATCCGACTGATGTCCTGCGGCCCGCGGGCGGGCTTCGCTGAATTGCAGATTCCGGAGAACGAACCTGGCTCCTCGATCATGCCGGGCAAGGTAAACCCCACGCAAGCAGAAGCCCTCACGATGGTCGCCGTCCAAGTGATGGCGAACGACGCAGCGGTGGGGTTCGGCGGCGCCGGCGGTTACCTGGAAATGAATGTCTACAAACCTCTGATCATCTACAACGTTACGCACTCAATCACGCTGATGACCGACAGCTGCACAAACTTCCGCAAATTCCTGGTCGAAGGGACGAAGCCCAATCTGAAGAAGATCAACGAGTTCGTCGAGCGTTCGCTGATGCTTGTGACAGCGCTCTCGCCAGTGATTGGCTACGACAAGGCTTCGAGGATCGCGCATTACGCCATGGACAACGACCTTACGTTGAAGGCTGCCGCGCTGAAGCTCGGCTTTGTAACGGAAGACGAGTTCGATCGCGTTGTCGATCCGGCAAAAATGGTCAAGCCCTACGTAGCGGCTGCGGCTGCTAAATGAACAACAGGAGAAATACCATGACAATATCCGATCCCTCCACACGCCATGCGGATGTCGTTCTTGTCGGTGCAGGCATCATGAGCGCCACGTTGGCAGTGTTCTTAAAAGAACTTGATCCGAGCTTGAAAATACAGCTTTACGAGGTTCTCGGCAGCGCGGCAGAGGAAAGCTCGAATGCATGGAACAATGCCGGCACCGGCCACGCTGCGCTGTGTGAGTTGAACTACACGCCGCAGGAAAGTGACGGCAGCATCGACATTTCAAAGGCTCTGCAGGTTAACACCGAGTTCGATCTCTCCCGTCAGTTTTGGGCCTATTTGGTGAAAAAGGGAGCGATCAAGGATCCTCAGGCCTTTATTCATCCCGTGCCCCACTTCAGTTTCGTCCGCGGACCGGAGAATCGCGTCTTTCTCAGAAAACGCTTCGAGGCGCTCTCTGCCCATCCCCTTTATTACGGGATGGAATATTCCGAGGACGCGAAGGAAATCGAAAAATGGATCCCGCTGGTCATGGAAGGGCGCGGTCCGAGCGAGGAAGTTACAGCGACGCGGATGGTGACCGGAACGGACGTGGATTATGGTGCACTCACTCAGGAGCTTCTCGATTCCCTGCGCGATAAGGAAGGATTCGCAATCCACTTTTTTAGTCGAGTGCAAGATCTGCGCCGTGATGGGGACCTGTGGAGTGTGCGAGTCCGGGACGAGAAAACCGGACAACACCGCGATGTCCAAGCCAAATTTGTTTTCATCGGGGCAGGTGGCGGATCTCTGCCCCTCTTGCAAAAATCCGAGATTCCCGAGGGGCGAGGCTACGGCGGCTTTCCCGTGAGCGGAATCTGGCTTCGTTGCGACCGGCCCGACATTTCTTCCCGTCACAACGCCAAGGTGTATGGTAAAGCCGCGGTGGGATCACCTCCGATGTCCGTGCCCCATCTCGACACACGCCACATCGAAGGAAAAGTTTCTTTGCTTTTCGGTCCCTATGCGGGTTTTTCGACAAAGTTTCTCAAGCATGGATCCTATCTCGATCTCTTCGGCGCTATCGATCCTGAAAATTTACTGCCGTTGCTGGCGGTCGGGAGGGACAACCTGGCACTTGAAGAGTATCTGATAGGCCAGGTTCTTGAATCCTCGGAGAAGCGGTTCGCTGCACTCTGCGAGTTCTTTCCCAACGCAAAGCAAGAGGATTGGAGGGTCGAAGTAGCAGGACAGCGCGTCCAGATCATCAAAAAGGACCCAACCCACGGAGGCGTCCTGGAATTTGGCACCGAGCTTATCGTCGCATCCGACCATTCCATTGTTGCGATGCTGGGCGCGTCGCCTGGCGCTTCCACTGCAGTGTGGATCATGCTTCAAGTCATTGAGCGCAGCTTCGCGGAAAAACTAAAGACGGGAGGGTGGTTCGCCATGCTAAAAAAAATTATTCCTTCCTACGGTCAATCTCTCATCGAGAATCCCGCCCTGTGCCAGCGGGTCCGGGCCGACACGGCAGCCGTACTGCACATCAACAACATCAAGGAGATTGGGCAAATCAAGGAGGTTGGACGATGATCCGAGCTTATCGCCTCTACACTGGCCCTGACGGAAACTCGCACGTGGTGCGTGGCAGCATAAGTGAAAGTAAATTGGTCGAAGCGCAGTCCATCCTTTTCAAGGAAACGCCCGCACATTCATCCTTCGACTGGCACAACGATCCTATCCCTCAATACGTCCTCACCTTGGCCGGTGTGCTCGAATTTTCAACTGTGGGCGGCGAGACCTTCACGATCCATCCAGGTGACGTCCTGCTGGCAGTGGATCACACCGGCTCGGGGCATAAGTGGCGTTTGATTAATGATGAGCCGTGGAAGCGGGCTTACGTGGTCTTTAAGCAAGGCGCGGACACTCATTTCATACCGGAGTCTGCAGGAGCAGCGGCCCGCAAATAGAACCGATCCGCAATAGTCGCTTGCCAGGAATCTCCGACAGTCTAAGGCTGCGCGGGTTCGGGGATCTGAAGAGTCTGGAAGTGCTGACGAAACGCGGGCGGGATGCGCGCCGTTAGCGTCCCGCAGCAACTCAGCTGACGCTCAAGGGCGTCAGAAAGGCTTCCATAGGGGGACGAGAATTGTTCCAGACGATCCTTCAAGCCTTAGTCCCTGTGGTCTTTGTCGCCAGCCTCGGCTGGCTCGTGGGCCGACTCGGCGTGCTCGACCCTCAACGCATACGGTCGATTACGACATTTATCGTCACTGTTGCGCTTCCGGCGGCTTTGTTCGTCGGCGTGTTCAGCTTCTCGCCAAGCCAGCTAGAGAATGTCCGCTACCTTTTGACCCTGACGGTTGCGCTGATGGGGACATGGGCCACGGGCTTTGCTCTTGCCCGCATAACATTCCGTCTCACTACGCCATCCGCGGGCATGCTTGCCATGAATGCCAGTTTTCCAGACTTGGCGTTCTTTGGCCTGCCTGTACTGACCGCAGTAATCGGCTCACAAGGCTTGCTTCCAATCATCGTGGGCAATCTCGTCGTCAGTGTACTGATGGTCCCATTAACGACTGTCCTCCTCGGACAGATGGACGGAAAAAAGCAAAACTCCATCCCGGACAATCTGAAATCAACGGTCACTAAGCCCCTTGTGTGGGTGCCGGTCCTAGGCGCCATCCTGGTGCTGCTCGGAGTGAAATTGCCGGCGCTCGCCGAAGCGTCGATCAAGCTGGTGGGCGCAACGGCCGGTGGCACAGCGCTGTTTGCCCTGGGCGTCATGTTGAGTGGCTTGACGCCGCGCCTGGATAAGGTGACCATCAGCGTCCTTGTACTAAAGAACCTTGTTCAGCCTGCGATGGCGCTCGCGCTGGCCCTCGCGTTCCACTTGGGAGTTCTTTCGAAGGGCGTTGTTGTCGCTGCTGCTTGTCCATGCGCCTCGGCGAGCGCCATGTTGGCGTCCACCTACCGCATCGATGAGCAGCCCACGACTTCGGCGGTCGTTCTCAGCAACATCGCAGGCGTTCTGACAATGGCAATTTGGATCTATGTCGTACAGAAAATCTGGGGGTGACGTAAATGAGACTGTGAGCAATTCACATGACGTTGCAGGAACGCGCCGAACTTGTGCTCACCGTCGCCTGAGCTCTATAGGTCAACGGTCAATCTACGGATCAGATCTTAGCTGCGGCCGAGCGGTTCGGTCAGATTCTCGGACTACGCGTTTAGATCATGCCGCATTGGGTAGAGCTCTCAGCCTCAGATATTCCATGCTGTTTGTTGGCTGAAAACCTTTTTCGCCTGCGCTTGCCGGAGAGCAGGCAATGTCCCTACGCACCTTTGCGGGAGCGGTTCTCTTGATTCCGCTACGCGAGGAATTAAGTTAATTGTTGATGATTTGTCGGCGAACCATCCTTGGATGACTGCCGAGTCCAGAGGGGTCCCCGTATGATTGCTAAGGTTGCGAAAGCAACCGCAAGCCCAGCTAGAACAAGATAGACGTTCGGCACCATCGCGGATAGAGATATAAGGATAAGGCACGCCGCGACTGCGCATGGGACGACAAAGATCCAGAGCACGAGGGAGACGATAAGTATCTTCACAGGGTCACCCCTTTTGACCGCTTCGGCTCCTCTTCGAAATGTGACTCTCGAGTTTCAGCGGACGGGCGCAATCTCAAGCTGGTCTCCAACCTGAGTTCCCGATCGAAAAATTGTGTGGGTAGGCAGTTCCAGAACACTCGAGGCCTTCAAGGAGACCTTGGAGATTCGAAAGGGCCGCACATGTTCTTCGATGTGCACGACCTTCTTTTCCTTGCCAAGGAAGACCAGGTCAATCGGGAAGAGCATTCCGATGGTGTGCACACCGCTGGACGGCACGATCCAGAGACCTCGGCCGAGCTGCGCCCACCGCTTGGTTTTACCGAGCAGCCCGACGAGCCGAAGCAGATAGCTGTCGGCGATGGCCGCTTCCGTGGCCAAAAACGTCTCACGCGTTTTGTTGTACACGTATAGCGGACGATTTTTACCGTTCTGGGACATTGCGCTCAGCACCCCGTTTCAGTGTATCTACAGATGCTCTCGGTGTTATCAGGCTGAGTACTACTCGACGCTCTTGCGTCTACGCCGGTAAACGATGATGAACAGAACCACGACAGCCAGTACACCTGCGACAACTCGAATCAACGTTACGTTGTCCATTTCATTCTCCTTTTTTTAACTGCTCCGCCCCACGTGTTCTGTGGTCGCGGAGGCTGCGATCACTTCTGCAGAGCCGGCATCAACTGCCGAAGCAGGGTAATCACAGCGGGGCCCAAAATAACCACCATCAGAGCCGGAAAGATAAAAAAGACGAGCGGAGGAACCATCTTTACCGTGGTTTTGGCGCTCATCTCTTCCGCTCGCTGCCGGCGTCTTATGCGCAAGTCATCCGAATAAACACGTAGAGACTGAGCAACACTCGTTCCAAAACGCTCCGTTTGGATCAGCATGGCCACCAGCGACTTAATATCTTCGAGACCCGTGCGCCTGGCGAGTTCGCGCAATGCGTCGATTCGGCTTTTGCCAATACGCATCTCCAGATTGACCAGCTGCAGTTCATCACTTAGCTCGCGATGCGTTACCCGCATCTCTTGAGCCACCTTCATCAACGCTTGATCCAAACCGAGACCTGCTTCCACGCAAATCACCAGAAGGTCGAGACAGTCAGGAAGGGCACGGCGCAGGCGATGCTGGCGAGCGTGAACTCTCCAAACAAGCCATCCTTCAGGAACAAGGTAGCCCACAATGGCAGCAAGTACTGGAAACATATAGGGACTGAGGCGATAGAATCCGGTGGTAAAAACCAGGACAACGAGTACGGCAGGCACGGCTAGCTTTAACCCGCGCATCGCCAACACCGCTTGCTGGCTGCGATAACCAGCGCGAACCATTAATAGCTGCCCGCGCGGCGCCATCGTCGGATCGCCGGGCATGAGCTTGCCAAGGCCCGCGAGCGTGTCGCGCACGCGCTCCTTCTGTCGGTCCGCGAAGCGGGTGTCGTAGGTGGGCGCCGCCGAAGCATTCGCCAAGCGGGACAGCCGTCGGCCAATCCCCAGTTCACTCGGCGCAAAGGCATAGAACAGAGCCGCCAAAATGACAACCGTGCCGAGAAAAGTTGCCGCCGTAATGCCCCACACCATCTTGCTGCCTCCCTTGCTACACTTCGATGTGGATAATCTTCCAAATAAGCGCTGAACCAATGAGCTGCATGATCGCCGCAGTTCCCAACATCATCGGCCCTTTGGGGTCCTCAAAGAGCACGCGTATATAGGTCGGGTTCAATATGCTCAGGATGCCGAGCATGAAAATCGGCAGGGCGATAAGAATACCGGCAGTCAAACGGCCCTGCGCGGTGCGAACCCGGACCTCGCGGTAAATGCGAAAACGATCTCGAACCACGCGGGCAAGCCCATCCAAGATTTCTGCAAGGTTACCGCCCGTTTCCTTCTGTACGAGCAAAGCGGTGACGAAAAAACGAACGTCAACGATGGGGACCCGCTCCGTCATGTTGAGCAATGCGTCGCGTACCGGCAGGCCGAAATTCTGTTCTTCAAACGTAGCCCGGAATTCGCCGCCGATCGGCTCGGCGGACTCTTTTGCGATCATCTCCAGGCCGGTCGTGAACGCGTGGCCTGCGCGCACCGCTCGCCCCAGCAGGTCCAACGCTTCAGGGAAATGTTCCTCGAATTGGCGCAAGCGCCGGCGGCGTTTCCAGGCTATAAAAACAAACGGAATGCTTGCGAGGCCAAGAGCCCAAAGAACTTGAATCCAGAATTGCGCAAAGAAACGACCCGAGAGCAGATAGGCACCCATCCCTAGTACCGCGCTCAGCAGCACGAGTTTTCCAGGCTTCGTCTTGAGTCCAGCCTGCGAGATGTACTCTTGAAGCCTGACGGACCACGACCATTGCATCATCAACCGATGAACGACCGGAACGCTGCTTAACATCTCGTCTCGCACCAACTTCAATCCGAGAGAGACATCCCCGCGGCGCTCCGCCTTGCGCACGGCTTCCATTCGCCGGCGGACGACTTCCTGACCAGTGCCCGAGCTCGCGATCATCCAGACAGCCAGCAGAAGAAGCGTGACCGTCAAAAAAGTAAGGATAAAAATCAAAATCCCCATAACAAAACCCCTGTGAACACGGCTAATGAAATCGGCGCGTCCATAGTCCTAATGGAACCGCGGCCCCTCAAACATGGCAGATGGAAGTTGAATGCCGGTGACGAGCAGCTTTTCTGCGAATTTGGGGCGGACACCGGTGGCCATAAATTCGCCGATAACTTCGCCATTCTCGCGAATTCCGCGCTTGCGGAAGACGAAGATGTCCTGCATGGTTACGACCTCTCCTTCCATGCCGGTAATTTCAGCCAAACTGACGACCTTGCGCGTACCGTCGCTTAGCCGGCTTACTTGGACAACCACGTCGATGGCCGACGAAATCTGCCTGCGGATGGCGCTATCCGGTATGTTCAAACTGGCCATGGCCACCATGGTCTCCAAGCGGCCTAGTGCGTCGCGAGGAGTGTTCGCGTGGATGGTCGTCAGGGAGCCGTCGTGACCCGTGTTCATGGCTTGCAGCATGTCCAACGCTTCCTCGCTGCGGACTTCACCGACGATGATGCGGTCTGGGCGCATGCGAAGAGAGTTGATGACCAGCTGCCGCTGGTGAATTGCACCCTTGCCCTCGATGTTGGGGGGCCGAGTTTCCAGACGGACGACGTGCTCTTGATGAAGCTGCAACTCGGCCGCGTCTTCGATGGTCACAATGCGTTCCCGATTGGAAATAAACGACGACAGGACGTTGAGGAACGTGGTCTTGCCTGCTCCGGTGCCTCCTGAAATGAGAACATTCAGGCGCGCTTTCACACAACCGCGCATCAAGTCCAGCATGGGAGGAGTCAGGCTGTTGTTATTGAGCAAGTCGTCCGCAGTCAGAGGATCGCGGCCAAACCTGCGGATCGAAAGGCAAGGACCATCAACGGCCAGCGGAGGAATGATGGCATTCACACGCGAACCGTCCGCGAGGCGGGCGTCAACCATGGGCGAAGATTCGTCGACTCTGCGTCCGATCGCGGAAACGATGCGGTCAATGATGCCCATCAAATGGACATCGTCTCGAAACTGGATGGAGGTCGCTTCGAGCATACCTCTGCGCTCGACGTACACGTGTTTGTGGGTGTTGACGAGTATGTCTGAAACGGTAGGGTCCGCGAGAAGAGGCTCGAGAGGCCCCAGACCAAACACCTCATCGAGGACCTCCTGGGCAAGGCGCTCCCTCTCCTGCAAATTCATTGGGGCGGATTCCCCGACGACGAGGGCCTCGAGAATCTGACTGACCTCGCGGCGCACGTCGTCCCGGTTCACCTCGTTCAGCCGATCGAGATTCAACTTCTGGATCAGCTTGCGGTGAATCGCGGCTTTCACGCCACCGAAGTCCGTGCGTGCGACAGTCGTACTGATGGGTAGCATCTTCTAATTCACCTCTTCGCGGAAAATGAGAAGAGCCCGCCTAGCGAGCCTTTTTTGGCGGCGACGTTGCCGTCGATTCCAGCTAACTGACAAGCGATTTGACGGTACCGGTTGCTGAGCACGTTGTTGTGATTCTGTTGAATGGGGGTGCCAAGATTTACCGCTTCGCTGGCTTTCCGGAAATCGTTTGGCAAACATGCAAAAACAGGATGGCTGAGATCCTTCTGAATGCTCTTCAAGGCCTCGTCATCGCCCTTGTGCCACCGATTAATAATGATGCGCGAGCGATCGGCATCAATCCCGAATCCTTTCAGGGCCAGCAACCGCCGCTCCAGCGTCCACAGCGCCGGCACGTTTGCCTCTGCAACCAGCAAAATCATGCGCGCCATCCGCAACACCTGGCTCCACTCCGATGAGAACTGTGATCCGATGTCCACCAACACCATATCGAAACTGCTTTGCGCCACATTTACGACGCGTTCCAGAGGAGGCACTGCAATGGATTGCCATTCCTCCGGCTGCATGGTCCCGCCGAGGATTTCCAGCTTCGTCTTGTGGCGCGTCAGTAGCCCCGAAAAAAAATGACTATCCAGCCGGTCGAGATTTTCGACTGCATCGCGAACACCGAATTTCGTATGAAGATCCAGCAGGAGATGGACATTCCCCAGGGGACGCGCGAAGTCCAACAGAACAACGCGCTTATGTGTATAAGTAGAAAGTTGCACCCCGAGATTGACCGCGACCGTTGTGGTCCCGACCCCGCCCTTGGAGCCCATTACCACTATCAATTTTTCCAGCGTTGACCGGTCCTTGGTCTCTACCTCCTGCATAAAGCGGGACAGAATCTCCTTCAGAGCATCCGGGTGGACCGGCTTGGGCAGGAAATCCTGCACGCCGCTGCGCATCGCTTCCAACATCAGTTGGTGGCTCGGCGCGGGCGATGACGAACAGGCCACCAGTTTTATGGATGGTCGAATACGCCGAAGTTGAGCGCCAAAACTAAAATAGCTTTCCGGATCACGAGCCAGGTCGAGAAACACGACGTCCGGCAACGACTCCGCTGCGTCTGTAATCTTTTCCGCGGGTATGGTCCATTGCTTAATGGACTTGATGCCCCCGGTTTGCTGCAGACTGGCCATTAGTTGCGCTGAACTGGCCGAGTCGCCGCTGGCTATTCCCGCTGTTAGCATTGGCTGCTCTTCTTGATCCTCAAGTTTCTTATTTCAGCCGCATCTCTCGTTTTGTGACACGCTCTCCCTATTTCGGCGCGGATGGCTTAGGTTGCACGGGAGCAGCGGGCTCCATGAACGGTGCCGGGAATTCCGGACCCTGAGGCGCTTCGTCCGCTGCGACAGGCTGGACGATCCTTGGAGTCACAACAATGAGGAGCTCATTTTTGCTCTTGTTCAGCGAACGGCTACGAAACAGCTTCCCAAGAACGGGGATATCGCCGATTCCTGGAATCTTCGACAGCTCCTCGGTTACACGGTTGTCCACCAGACCGGCAATGGCGAAGCTTTGTCCATCGCTCAAATCCATTTCGGATTCCACGCGACGCGTCGACAACGCCGGAATAACAAAGCCTTGCAAGGTGAGGGCATTGGCAAAATCCAGGGAGCTTACTTCTGGCCTCACCTTGAGGTGGATTAGCCCATTGGCCGTCAACGTTGGAATGAAGTTCAGGCGCACCCCGAATTCCTTGAACTGAATGGTGATTCCCGCAAATCCTCCACCAGCAGAGCTTTGCAAGATCGGAAAAGGAAATTCACCGCCGGCCAGGAAGCTGGCTTCTTTGCCTGATTCCGTTAACACATTTGGCTCAGCCAGAATCTGCAAGAGATTCTTCGACTGCAGAGCCTTAATAACCGCTCCCAGATGGATATTGGGATTGAACAGAAAGATGTTCAGGACGTCGCTGATCGTCTGTTCGGTGGTAAATTGCTCGCCCCCAACCGGTTGCGGGCCCTTCACCGGAAAAATGTCCGTAATCTTTGGACTAGATAATCCCCCAAACTGGCCCGTAGTGATGTTACCGATGGTCTTTCCGGCTCCGGTGGAGAGAATATTGACGCCCAGCTGGCTCAACACTGTTCGATCTACTTCCGCGAACCGCACTTGTAAGAGGATTTGCCCCACCGGAGCTAATGGAACTTGCATCAGGCTGGTAACTTTAGGTGTGGCGCTCTTGACCACCTCAAGGATCTTGTCAGCCACAGCGACGGACGACACGCGCCCCGACAACATGACAACATCCCTGGACGTTTCCACTTGTACGGGTTCGGAGGGAAAGACCTCGTGGATCTTCTGGCTCAACCCCAGAACATCAATGTCCACGGATACCTCAAACGCCTGACTCTGGTCTGACTCATCCCACAGCAGGAGGGAGACTCCGCCAGGCGTCTTCCCGTTTACCAGAACTTGGTTTGGGGTAACCACGATCGCTTCGGCAATGTTAGGGTCCGCCAGCGACACTCTCTTGATTCGCGTCGGCGACGAAATCACAATCGAGCGTCCCACGAGCAAGTGCAGGGTCTGCGGCGCCTCGGATTCCTCCGGTCGCCCCCCTTGGCTTAAGGGCGATGTAGGCGGCACTCCCTGCGTCGTTGGGGAGGGTATATGCGAAGGTGCCGGCTGCTGTCCGGCGATTGCGGGAACCCCGACGAACAAAGCAAGCGAGATCCCGAGCACAGCGAACTGATTTCGCCGCACGCCAAGTTCGAACATGGCTTTGTCCTGTGGCCTGTTCATGGCGTTGGGAAGCTCTTGTTCTCGCGTTTGCTCCCCGAAATGACTTCAATGATGTACAAGGGGGGAGGCAATACCGGGATTTTCTGCGGACCTATGCGCTTGGGCGCTGGCGCCGGCCCGGCAAAAAGCGTGGCCTCAAGCACCGCAGGTGGATCGACCTTTTTTGAGTCGATCGTGTTGCGCAACGCCAGTTGGATTTTTCCTTGCGTACTAGCCATCGCAAGCTTCGCTGCGTCGGCAGGTGAAACCAACAACGTGATCACCGGAACAGTCTGCGGTTTGCCTTCCCGGTCCTGCTCCACCTTTTGGCCAGCAGCCAACACGCGAACATTTTCCAGGATGGTGCGCGTGATGTTGTCGTCGCCGCCGTGGCTCGTGCCGGGAAGTCTTCCGGTCACCAGGACATCGACCATCGTCCCGGGTATAACGAACCCCGCTACGCCTACAACTTCATTCACGGCAACGGAGAGAGCGCGCATTCCTTCGGGAATTACTGCCGGCAGGCCTGCGCCAGCTTCCTTGGGGGCCAACTTGTTCTCCAGGATGAGCTCGTTCGCGGCAACCGGAGTAATCAGGGCCCGGTTCGCGCAATCCTCCACGCGCGTAAACATGCCTATAACTGGCTCGTCCACGGGCCAGGAAATCAAGCGGAGGTTGTTGGCATCGACCCGAGTGCCAAGCTGAAGAGGCGAAGCCGCCACCACGATATGCTGCGTGGCGACAGCTTTAACGCTGGTCGCCCGTTGAAACTGCTTATAAACGTAGCTGCTGAACAGTAAGCCGACCAGGACCGCCACTCCCAATCCCACGATCATCCGATTCTGGTTCATGAATTCGATCTCTCCCGGGTTACGTGTGACGCGAAACCGTCTATCTCCTGCAGCTCACGGCGCCCACCGCGCCGCACAGAAACAAATCACTGTGGATACCGCCACCGCGACGCCAAATGGAACCTTCAAGAGCGCCGGGTTGTCTAATGAAATCTTGGGATTTGCCCGCAATCCAAACGAAAAGAAGCCCCTGACAAGCACCCCGACATTGCGCAGCGTTTCCCCCACTCGCTGTGTTCGCAGTATGGAAACAATCGCCATCAAGCCCGAGACCAAGATGCTGCCAAGCAACACGAACAAAAACATAAGAGGTCCCAGAAATGCGCCCACTGCGCCCATCAGTTTCCAGTCGCCGGCCCCCAGCCCTCGCAACAAAACAAACGGCAGCAGGAGGACCAAGGCCAGCCCCGCCCCTTCGAGCGAAGCTTTGGCCCCGGGCCATCCTGCCGCCAGGATGCGTACGCCGATGCCGAGAATGAGGGCTGGGACGGTAAGCCAGTTCGGAATCTTGCGCGTGCGAAAGTCCACCCAGCCCGCCAGAAGCGTGACACCAAGGGCCAACATCCAGATTGTCTGTTGTGTGATCATCTACAGCTCAGGGGTCTCATCTTTGCTTGATAGATTTACAGTTAAAAAGACACACGTATCCTCAAAGAGCAAGAACCCTTCCCTCCAAGCTCGGTTTACGTTCCTAGGTTAACGGCTGCGTTGCTGAATGTATTGTTGATCGCAGTTGCGAGACCACCGATGGAGCCGATCGCCGCCAGCGAGAGCAGAACCAGCAGCAGTGCATATTCTGTCAGATCCTGGCCTTGCTCTTCCTTCCACAACCTTGCAAGAAGTAGTTTCATTTTTGATTCCTCCAGGGAGTTCCTACGGTTTACCACCTTGCGTTCTGCAATCAGGACAGGCTATAGGCCGTTGGAGGGCAGGCCTTCGAGCGGCCTAGACCTGTCAGGTTTCCTTCGTGGGACTCGGTCCAGCCAGCTAATCAGGTGCCCAGGTTAACGGCGGCGTTCGAGAAAGTCTTGTTGATCGCCGTCGCGAGGCCGCCGATCGAGCCGATTGCCGCCAGGGAGAGCAGGACCAACAGCAATGCGTATTCCGTCAGATCCTGCCCTTCCTCATCTTTCCAAACTCTTATGAGAAGTTGCTTCATTTTTGTTCCTCCGAAAAAGGTCTTGACAATCGATCAATCATGCTTCAAAGAACACAGGCGTAAGCCGCCCCAAGGATGGGCCGACTACCGGCGGCCCTGGACCCGTCAGATTTTCTGCTTGGCCCCAACCCCCGAAACCGTGGGTTATGTGAGGTTTGCAGCAGCTTTACTGAACGTGCCGTTAATCGCGCTCGCGAGACTACTGAGCGAGCCGATCGCCGCCAAGGAGAGCAGGACCAACAGCAATGCATATTCCGTGAGATCCTGGCCTTCCTCTTCCTTCCAAAGCCGCATCATAAGGTTCTTCATGAGTTCCCTCTCAATTAAAAGTGAGGCAGGCGGCAATAAGACTGCCACCGCTCCTGTCGTCCCAATAAGCAACTGCGACGCCACTCTCAGCTAACTTGAGCTCCGCTAATCTATTGATTCAGTTTGAGTTGCTGACTGTGAAGGAGGGGCGCCGTGGTGCTTCGCCGCCGTTCATCCTCAAAGCGTCACTTCTTGTGAACGGTTTCCAGTCCAGCTCGGTTGATTTGGTGACAGACCCAACCGTTGGCACGAGTTCATAGATCCGCACATGGCCGTGCCCGCTCCGGAAGACCTGCGGAAGAACACTTTCCATTTCTCTTTCTCTTGCTCTCCCGCGCGAGATGGCGGGCTCCCACTCGAACCCAAAATCGTCATCGGAAATCATCCAGTAACTGGCGCCGATCGCTCGCGCTCCCTCAGTCATGCAACTGAGCTCAGCTTCGAGCAGATCTGCCCGAATTAGTGCGGCAGGAGCGAAAATGACGGGTCGCATCGCTTGGCGACCGGAATAGAGGAAGAGAGCTGCATCTTCGTAGGCAATGACTTTGCTGTTGCTCGAACTGTTCTCTCGAAGCCACGAATACGCTTCTCGCTTTTCTTGCAGGATCAAACCGCGGAGGTCGCTCTGTCGTCGGAGTGAGACACCGTCTTGCCAGAAAAACCAGCTTACGCTCAAAACCACAGCTACGACCGCAGCGCCCAAAAAGAGTGCGGCTGGT